>OGRR01000002.1_pt1 | contig 324225 bp, 231 predicted proteins | sample 1553511 | NCBI WGS metagenome assembly OGRR01 (sample SAMEA2580040, study PRJEB22360) | human gut metagenome | biome: human gut; feature: human-associated habitat; material: faeces | place: Denmark | collected 2008/2010 | reverse complement strand
TGCCCAGGCGGTCGAGCAGCGTGCCCATGTCCAGCTGGTGGATGCCGCCCACCAGGAAGGAGATGACGGCATCCCGCTCCCCGGCTTCGCCCAATATGCGCATGCCGGGAATCCGGCGCATGCGCTCCAGTGCATAACGGGTCAGTTCCTGCTCGTGCGCATGGATGTTGTCCATGCCCAAGGCGGCGACGTAATCGAGGGCGCGCGCCAGCCCCGTGGTGGCCACGTAGTCGGGCGTGCCGGCCTCGAACTTGAACGGCAGTCCGTTAAAGGTGGTATGCTCGAAAGTGACGTGCCGGATCATCTCGCCGCCTCCCATATAAGGCGGCAGCCGGTCGAGCCACGTCTCTTTGCCATAAAGCACGCCCACGCCCGTGGGGCCGTAAATCTTATGTCCGCTGAAGGCAAAGAAATCCGCATCGAGCGACTGCATGTCTACTGCAAAATGCGGAGTGCTCTGCGCACCGTCCACCAATACGGGCACGCTGTAAGAATGAGCTATTTCAATCATCCGGCGCACGGGGTTGACCGTGCCCAGCACGTTGCTCACGTGCGTCACGCTGACGATGCGCGTGCGGTCGTTGAAGAGCCGTTCGTATTCGTCCAGCATCAGTTCGCCACGGTCGTTTATCGGAACTACCCGCAACTTGATGCCCTTGCGCGCCTGTAGGAGTTGCCAGCTCACGATGTTGGAGTGGTGCTCCATCTCGCTGAGGATGACTTCGTCGCCTTCGCGCATGAAGGCCTCGCCGAAGCAGGAAGCCACGAGGTTGATGCTCTCCGTCGTGCCGCGTGTGAACACTATCTCGGCCGGCGAGCGGGCATTCAGGAAGCGGCGCACCGTCTCGCGGGCCGCCTCGTGCAGCTCCGTGGCCTGCTGCGAAAGGAAGTGCACGCCCCGGTGCACGTTGGCGTTCACGTTGTAGTATTCGTCCGTCATGGCTTCCACCACGCAGCGGGGCTTCTGCGTCGTGGCCCCGTTGTCCAGATAGACCAACGGGCGACCGTAGACCTCACGTCCCAGGATGGGGAAGTCTTTCCGTATCTCTTGTATGTCGTACATCTTTCTCTTATTTACATAGTTTGCATCCCGAACAACGACTCAGCTCGCCACGGAAACGCTTCTCCACCAAATGGTGCAGGCGGTCGCGCAAGGCCTCCAAGGAGATGGCGTCGATGACTTCGCCCGCAAAAGCGAACTTGAGCAACATCTGTGCCTCTTCGCGGCTGATGCCGCGCTGCTGCATGTAGAACAGGGCCTGTTCATTAAGCTGTCCCACCGTGGAACCGTGGCTGCACTTCACGTCGTCGGCATAAATCTCCAACATGGGTTGGCTGTACATGCGGGCTTCCTTGGTGGCACAGAGGTTGGCATTGCGTTCGTTCGAAATCGTATGCTGCGCGCCCTGCCGTACCAGAATCCGTCCGGCAAAGGCGCCTACAGAACGTTCGTCCATCACATATTTATACAACTGGTTGCTGACACAATGCTCGGCACGGTGGTCTATCAGGGTGTTGTTGTCCACGCGCTGCTCCTTGTCGGCTATCACGCAACCGTAGAGGTTCGACTCGGCTCCTTCGCCGTCCAACACCAAATCGGTACGATTGCGCGTCTGACCGTTGTGCAAGGTAATGTTGTAGAGGTTCACCACGCTGCCGCGCTGCTGCCGCACATACATGTTGCTGAAACGCCGGTTCTGCACGTGTGTCTCCTCCAATTCATACAACTCCAGACGGGCGTTTTCTGCCGCAAAGACTTCCACCACCTGGGTGGTCAGGAAATTGCGGTCGTCCATCGCATGGTCGCAGAAGAGCAACCGCGCCTGCGCGTTTTCTTCCAATACGACCAATACGCGGCGGTTGGCCATCAGATCCACGTCGGAACGCAGGATGTTCACCACCTGCAACGTACGTTCCACCACCACGCCACGCGGCACGTAAATGAAGAGTCCGTCTTGCGCCAACATCGTGTTCAGCGCATTAATCGCGTCTTTCTCCGTACGGGCCAGTTTGCCGTAGCAGGCCGACACCCGATCGGGATAATCCTCGGCCGCCTGCTTCAGGGAGCATACCACCACGCCTTCGGGCAACGCGGCGGCCGGCAGCGACTTCCGGTAAAAAGCGTCGTTCACCACAAAATAAAGCGAAGTGCTCAGGTTCGGCACGTCGCACCGGAAGGCCTCGTAAGGATTGACGGGAAACTCTACCCGGTTCAGGTTCAGCCCGTAGTCCGGTGCAAAGGCCGCCGGCACGTCCGTATATTTATAGCGTTCCACTTTCTGCGTAGGGAAACCCTGGCGGGTGAAATCCTCAAAAGCCTTGTCGCGCAAGGCGTTCATCGCCCCTGCACTATGGCTGTCGAGCATTTCCCGGCATCCGGTGAAAATATCTATGTATTGTTGTTCGCTATTCATTGCCTCTCATGTTTTTAAACGGCCGAAGTTTCGGCCTTGATCCAATCGAAACCCTTGTTTTCTATCTCCACGGCCAGTTCCGGACCTCCGCTTTTCACGATGCGTCCGCCGAGCAGCACGTGCACCACATCCGGCTTGAGGTAGTCCAACAAACGTTGGTAATGGGTGATGACCAAAGCCGAAGTTTCCGGCGTACGCAATTTGTTGAAACCTTCGGCCACGATACGCAAGGCATCCACATCCAGTCCGGAATCCGTCTCGTCGAGGATGCTCAACTTGGGTTCGAGCATGGCCATCTGGAATATCTCATTACGCTTCTTCTCCCCGCCGCTGAACCCTTCGTTGACGGAACGGTTGGCCAGCTTGCTGTCCAGTTCCACGACCTTTCGCTTCTCGCGCATCATCTTCAGGAAATCTCCCGCGCTCATCGGTTCCATCCCGTGATACTTGCGCTTGGCATTGATGGCCGCACGCATGAAGTTGACCATCGACACGCCGGGAATCTCCACCGGCTGTTGGAAGGACAGGAAGAGTCCCTCGTGCGCCCGTTCTTCCGGTTTCATGGCCAACAAGTCCTTGCCGTTGAACGTCACGCTGCCACTCGTCACCTCGTATGAGGGATTTCCCACCAATACATTGCTCAACGTACTCTTTCCGGCTCCGTTCTGCCCCATCAAGGCATGTATCTCCCCCGGATTTACCGTCAGGTTGATACCCTTCAATATCTCTTTGCCATTGATACTGGCATGCAAATCTTTTATCTCTAACATAATGTCTGTCTTTTAAGTTTGTCTATCCTACCGTGCCTTCCAATGACACATTCAGGAGTTTCTGCGCCTCTACGGCAAACTCCATCGGCAGTTTGTTGATTACATCCTTGGCATAACCGTTCACAATCAGTCCCACGGCCTCCTCGGTGGGGATGCCGCGCTGGTTGCAATAGAACAACTGTTCTTCCGAAATCTTCGACGTGGTGGCTTCATGCTCCACGATGGCCGTCTCGTTACGTACGTCCATATAGGGGAAAGTATGCGCGCCGCACTCGCTGCCTAACAACAGAGAGTCGCACGAGCTGTAATTGCGTGCCCCGTCGGCTTTCGGCGCCACACGCACCAACCCACGATAGGAATTCTGGCTTTTGCCGGCCGATATTCCTTTACTGATAATCGTACTCTTCGTGTCGCGCCCCAAGTGAATCATCTTTGTGCCCGTATCGGCCTGTTGGTAATTGTTGGTCACAGCCACACTGTAGAACTCAGCTTGGGAATGGTCTCCGCTCAAGATGCAACTGGGATATTTCCAGGTAATGGCAGAACCGGTCTCCACCTGCGTCCACGAAAGCTTGCTGTTCGCCCCGCGCAGGTGCCCTCGCTTCGTCACTAAGTTCAGCACGCCGCCGCGCCCTTCGGCATCGCCCGGATACCAGTTTTGTACCGTACTGTACTTCACCTCTGCGTTTTCGTTCACCACGATTTCCACAATGGCTGCATGCAACTGGTTCTCGTCGCGCATCGGTGCCGTACAACCTTCCAGATAGGACACATAGCCCCCGTCGTCGCACACGATGAGCGTACGTTCGAATTGTCCCGTATTCCGCGCGTTGATTCGGAAATAGGTGGAAAGTTCCATCGGGCAACGCACGCCTTTGGGAATATAGACAAAGGAGCCGTCACTAAACACTGCGGAATTCAACGCCGCGAAATAGTTGTCACGATAAGGGACTACCGAACCTAAATATTGCTTTACCAAATCCGGGTACTCATGCACGGCTTCGCTGATGGAACAGAATATGATGCCGCGCTCCGAAAGTTTTTCCTTAAAGGTGGTCTTCACGGACACAGAGTCCATCACGGCATCCACCGCCGTACCGCTCAGTGCCAGACGTTCCTCCAACGGGATTCCGAGTTTATCGAAGGTTTTCATCAACTCGGGGTCTATCTCATCCAAAGATTTCGGCCCGTCCTTCTTCATGCCTTTCGTCGGGTCGGCATAGTAGGAAATGGCCTGGTAATCTATCTCCGGCATCTTCAAGTGCGCCCACGACGGCTGTTTCTGCGTCTGCCAATAACGGAAAGCCTGCAAACGGAACTCAAGCAACCATTCCGGCTCTTCCTTTTTGGACGAAATGAGACGCACCACATCCTCGTTCAGGCCACGCTCTATGATTTCGGTCTGCACGTCGGTACTGAAACCGTACTCATATTTCTTATGCGCCACCTCACGGACAAACTGGTTTTTCCCTTCGTTCGGCCCTTGTCCGTCCTTAGGAACGTCCCCACTTCTCTTATCTTCTTCTTTTTTATACATTTCTTTCATATCTCTCACTTATAGCCAAAGAGAGGAATGCTCCATAAGTACACCTTATGACCGCATTCCTGCCCTTCATCGTATTATGTAATAAGGTAATAGCTACCTTAACTGCTTTTTCGGGTCTTGCCCGCAGGCCGGCGAAGCCGCATCTTCCACAACCCTGACCACATGGGTCTTGCACACTTCGAACAGCTTATCGGACATGGCACGGACCGGATGATACAGACGGGAATGCTCGCCCGTAGAGCCGGAAATCAGATGTATCCTGAACGCGACATTCAACGCACAACTCAGAAACACCATGTATTTCAATCCGCCCAACAAAGCTCCCCCCAAACGGTTCAGTCCTCCTAATTTCACGGTTTCCACGGCTTTTGTCAGCATATACGCCAACAGCGACAGCCCGACCGGAACACCGATCCACAAAAGGATAAATGCCAACGCCCGTCCTACGGATACGTCGCTTCCTATATAGGGAGCTATCCAATCGCCCAACACGGAATAAAGCATGAAGGCCACCCACAGCCCCGCTAAAAACCCCACAATGGAGACGACCTGACGAAAAAAACCGCACATCAGTCCCTTGACAAAGCCCACTAAGACCACGGCCAGAATCAGAATATCCAGCGCATTCATCACCTTTTTACAGCTTGGCCTTAACCTCCACCTCTTGATAGGTTTCAATCATATCGCCTTCGCGCAAATCGTTGTAGTTCACCAGGCTGATACCACACTCGAAGTTCGTACCCACCTCTTTCACATCATCCTTGAAACGTTTCAAGGCATTGATTTGTCCGGTGTGTACCACGATACCGTCGCGAATCACACGAGCCTTGTTGCTACGCTGCACTTTGCCGTCGACCACGTATGCACCGGCTACCGTACCCACCTTGCTGATATGGTAAACCTGACGCACCTCCACCGTAGCCGTCACTTCTTCTTTTACTTCGGGAGCCAACATGCCTTCCATGGCAGACTTCACCTCCTCTATCGCGTCATAAATGATTGAATAAAGGCGAATGTCGACACCTTGCTGTTCGGCCATTTTGCGAGCCGAAGCCGAAGGACGCACCTGGAAACCGATGATAATGGCCTCTGAAGCCGCAGCCAGAGCCACGTCGCTCTCGGAAATCTGTCCCACGCCTTTGTGAATCACATTCACGGCTATCTTTTCCGTGGACAACTTGATCAAAGAATCGCTCAAGGCTTCGATGGAACCGTCCACGTCTCCCTTCACGATGACGTTCAACTCTTGGAAACCACCCAAAGCGATACGGCGGCCCACCTCGTCGAGGGTCAGAATCTTCTGCGTACGCAGACCTTGCTCACGCTGCAACTGCTCGCGCTTGTTCGTGATTTCGCGGGCCTCTTGTTCCGTATCCATCACATGAAACGTATCACCGGCTGTCGGTGCACCGTTCAGGCCCAGAATCGTAGCTGCCTGAGCCGGGCCGATTTCTTTCACACGCTGGTTACGTTCATTGAACATGGCCTTCACACGACCGTAGTTCGTACCGGCCAACACGATGTCGCCTACACGCAACGTTCCGTTCGACACCAATACCGTAGCCACGTAACCGCGTCCCTTATCCAAAGAAGACTCGATGATGGAACCGGTTGCCTTACGGTTCGGATTGGCTTTCAAGTCGAGCATCTCGGCCTCAAGCAATACCTTCTCCAGCAACTCTTCCACACCGATGCCTTTCTTGGCTGATATGTCCTGGCTTTGGTATTTGCCGCCCCAGTCTTCCACCAGGAAGTTCATGGCCGCCAATCCTTCTTTGATCTTATCGGGATTGGCTGCCGGCTTGTCCACCTTGTTGATGGCAAACACGATAGGCACGCCCGCCGCCATGGCATGATTGATAGCCTCCTTCGTCTGCGGCATGATGTCGTCGTCCGCCGCAATAATGATAATGGCAATATCCGTCACTTGTGCGCCACGGGCACGCATGGCCGTAAACGCCTCGTGTCCCGGAGTATCCAAGAAGGTGATATGACGCCCGCTTTCCAGCGTCACGTTATAGGCACCGATATGTTGCGTGATACCTCCGGCTTCTCCGGCAATCACGTTCGTCTTGCGTATATAGTCGAGCAAAGAGGTCTTACCATGGTCGACATGCCCCATGACGGTCACAATCGGCGCGCGCGGTACCAAATCTTCCTCATCGTCTTCTTCCTCATTCACCGCTTCGGAAACTTCCGCACTGACATACTCCGTCTTGAAACCGAACTCTTCGGCCACCAGATTAATGGTCTCGGCATCCAGGCGTTGGTTGATAGAGACCATGATGCCGATACTCATACACGTACTGATAACCTGAGTGACCGGCACATCCATCATCACGGCCAATTCGTTCGCGGTAACGAATTCGGTAAGTTTCAACACCTTGCTTTCTGCTGCCTGTTCTTCGAGCTGCTCTTCCATGGAGGCACGGGCATTCTCCCGTTTTTCCTTACGGTATTTGGCGCCCTTTCCGGCTTTGTTCTTGTTCGTCAGACGAGCCAACGTCTCTTTTACCTGCTTTGCTACGTCCTCGTCAGATACCTCTGCCTTGATGACCGGCTGCTGGCGGTTCTTGTTCTTATTATGTTTACCGCCACCCTGCTGGTTGGCCCCGGGGGCATTATCCCGTTTCTTCCCATTCTGCTGGCCCGCTACGGCATTCACATCCACACGTTCCTTGCCGATACGGACGCGTTTCTTCTTGCTTTCGGACGCATTCTGCCCCGTTCCGCCCTGACGCGAACGGTCTCCGCCTCCCTGGCGGTTCTTTTCTTCGCGCTCCTTGCGTTTCTCTTCCTTCGTCTTTTTCTTAGGACGGGTAGACTGGTTCAAAGCCGCCAAATCTATATGTCCCTTCACCTTGAGCTGGGGAGCAGCCTGCGCCGTATGGTTCAGACGGAACACACCGTCCGTTTCCGTACCGATGGCTTTGCTCTTCTCCTGCTGGCGTACCTCCTTCTGGCTCACGGGGGTCTCCGTCTCTGCCTGAGGCTTCTCCTCCTGTTTCGGAGCCGGTTCCGCTATGGGTGCCTCCGCCTTCACCTCAGCCGGACGGGCGGGAGCCGGAGTCTCCTTTTTGGATAAACCGCTCCCGCTCGGCAGACCCGGAGCAAGCTCCGTCTGCGCTCGCTTACCCGCGGTTTTCTCCTGAGCCGCAACCGGTTTGCGCGCCCCCAGATTATCCAAGTCGATGCGTCCTACGACTTTCGGCCCCTTTCCGAGCTTGGCCTCGGTCGCGGTCTTGATATCCACCGGCTTCTCTTCGGGAAGCGCGATGGTCGCTTTCTTTTCTTTGTGTTGCCGCTTACGGCTGATGATAGCAGCGTCGTCCCTCAACCCCTTGTCCTTCTTGAACTCGGCCACCAACATCTGATACTGTTCGTCAGAGATTTTGGTGTTGGGATTGGCTTCCACGTCGCTGAAACCCTTTTTCTGCAGGAACTCGACGGCTGTCTGCAGCCCTACATTACATTCTTTGGTTACTTTATTTAGTCTTATACTCATACGTTACTTATTCTTCCTCAAATTCTTCTCCTAAGATTCTCAATACCTCGTCCACGGTCTCTTCCTCCAGATCGGCACGGGATACCAACATTTCACGCGGCGCATTCAATACGTCCTTTGCCGTTTCCATACCGATACTTTTCAGCGCGTCTATAATCCACTGGTCGATGTCGCCCACGAACTCGTCCAGATAGATGTCGTCACCTTCTCCTTCGGCTCCCTCTATTTCACGGAACACGTCTATGGTATATTCCGTCAGCATACTGGCCAGTTTGATGTTCAATCCGCTCTTTCCGATGGCCAGCGAAACCTGGTCGGGATTCAGGTAGACTTCCGCCTTGCGCTCCTCTTCGTGGATACGCACGCTGTTCACCGTGGCCGGACTCAACGCACGGGTAATGAACAGCGAGATGTTCTGCGTGTAGTTGATCACGTCGATGTTCTCGCCGCGCAACTCACGCACGATGCCGTGCACACGGCTTCCCTTCACGCCCACGCAGGCTCCCACCGGGTCGATGCGGTCGTCATAGCTCTCCACGGCTATCTTGGCACGTTCTCCCGGCATGCGTGCAATCTTGCGTACCGTGATCAGGCCGTCATGTATTTCCGGCACCTCGGCTTCCAACAAACGTTGCAGAAAGACGGGAGAGGTACGGCTCAGGATAATCTTGGGATTGTTGTTCGTATTGTCCACGCGGGCCACCACGGCACGCACGGCCTCACCCTTGCGGTAAAAGTCGGAAGGTATCTGTTCCGTCTTGGGCAATATCAGTTCGTTGCCCTCGTCGTCTACGCAAAGCATCTCTTTTTTCCATATCTGATATACCTCCGCGCTCACGATCTCGCCCACACGGTCCTTATACTTATTATATAAGCTGTCGTGCTCCAGCTCCAGAATCTTGCTGGCCAGTGTCTGGCGCAGGGTCAGGATGGCGCGGCGGCCGAACTTGGCAAAGTCCACATTCTCGCTCACCTCTTCGCCCACTTCATAATCCTCGTCAATCTGGCGTGCCTCCGTAAGGGAAATCTCCCGGTTGTCATCCTTCACCTCCCCGTCGGCCACGACCGTACGGTTGCGGTAGATTTCAAAGTCGCCCTTGTCCGGATTCACGATCACGTCGTAGTTGTCGTCCGAGCCGAAGAGCTTGGCGATGACGCTACGGAAACTCTCCTCCAACACGCTCACCAACGTGGCGCGGTCGATGTTCTTCGTCTCTTTAAACTCTGCAAATGTATCAATCAAACTGATGGTTTCTGCTTTCTTTGCCATGATTCTATTTAAAACTTATTGAATACTTCGTGTACTTTACTTCCGTATACCGCAGTGTAACCGCTTCGTCCACCAGGCGGGGACGTTTCTCCCCCTCCAGCTTCTTCTTTACCTTCATCGTCACTTCGAAACTCTCCGGGCCGGCAGCCGTCAGCACCCCGTGGAGCTTGCGTCCGTCGGCCGTGAGCACGTCCACCTCGCTCCCCACATGGTTCACGTATTGCTGCAGGACCTTGAACGGCTGTCCGATACCGGCACTGCCCACTTCAAGTTCATAGTCCTCTTCCTCACGGCTCAGGCGGCTCTCGATGAAACGGCTCAGCTCCACGCAGTCTTCTATCCATACCCCTTCGGCGTGGTCTATCTCCACCACGATACGGTCGTCCGCGCTCACGCTCACGTCCACCAGAAAGTAATCCCGGCCCTCCAGCCATTCTTCCACTAACCCTTTTACAATGCTCTTTTCTATCATGCGATTACACTATTAAATGCAAAGTGAGGAGCCTTGTCAAGCCCCTCACTTCATCATACAACTGCAAAAGTAGGCAAAAAGCATCAATCCGCCAAGCTTTCAAACAGTTATTTTATATCATTTGAGAAAATCCGGTTCAAAAGGCTTCCATAGACACCGTTTCGTCATGGTTTCGCAACACGACACGCCCGCCTTCCGAAGGCAATTCGAACGAACTGACTGCATCTGCCTCCGGGCGTACCACCATCAATAAATTCTCTTCATCGGGTACCGCCACAACGACTTCCAATGAATCTGCGGCCACCCTTCGGCTAAACACCACGCTGTCATTGATTTGAAGCTGCACACTATCGCCCCGGAAACCTTCATCCAACGATATCCGATACTCCGTCTGCGTCTCTTCCGTTCCATGCGTCCCGTCAGGGAAACACCACATCCAGAAGAACACGACAACCGCCAGCACGACTACGGCCATAGCCATAATACCGAACATGATGCCCTTGTTGGGATTCGCCCTTTTCTTTTTCATTTTTTCACCGGTTTAAGCAAACTTTCATAGCGTTCCGTATCCGTCAAAATCTCTAAAGCGGTTTTCAAATCCTTATCCGCTTTCAATTGCTGTTGGACCACCCCGCGCCTGAAATAATAACGGGCTACGATATCACTTTCCAATACCGACTTGATTTCCCCCTTGTTTTTCGGAAGCTCCAAATCGGCAGCCACGCCGCCCTTCATCTTTGCAGCCAATGCCTCAAACTCCGGCTTGGCCCCTTCATAGCATCCCTCGAAGCGAGCTGTCCGCTCCAACAATTTCATCATTTCCTCCGTACGACGCTTATAAGTAAAATCACTCTCCTCCACCATCTTCACAAAATCAGCGTAGTCCGCATCCGTCAAGGAAAAATCCCCGGCCGGCGCAATGGTGGCGTGCGTCTGCACATAACGGTTGACGTAGTCCAGCAACACGTCGGAAGTGGCTATGTCATAAACGATGGACGGAAGACTGTCCGGCGTAATCACCACGTCCGGCTTAATGCCGCCACCGTCGCGAACCTCACGGCCACCGGCCGTCTTGAACGCTTTCGTCAGGCTGTCCGGCAAAGTCTTCGCAGAGCCGTCCGGATTCAAATGACGATAGTCATACGCCTGAATACAGCGTCCGCTGGGAATATAATAGCGGCTCGTCGTCACCTTCAGACTTCCGTGATAAGGCACTTCACGAATCATCTGTACCAACCCCTTACCGTAAGTACGCTCACCGACTATCACGGCACGGTCCCAATCCTGCCAAGCTCCGGAAACGATTTCGGCCGAGGATGCCGTAGAACCGTCCACCAACACAGCCACCGGAATATCCACGTCCAAGGGTTCTTTCTTCGTGTAGTGTTCCGAATTGACCGAAGCCAGCTTGCCTTTCGTGTACACGACCTTCTGCCCGCGGGGCACAAAAAGGTTCGTCACCTCTACGGCCTCGCTCAACGGGCCGCCCGGATTGCCACGCATGTCTATCACCAACGCCTTGGCACCCTGCTCCTTCAAATCGACCACGGCCCGGCGGACATCGCGCGAACAACCGTCGACAAAACGTTCGAAATAAATATAACCGATACCGTCTGACACCATTCCGTAATAAGGCACGGGAGGCATCGCGATATTCCGGCGTGTAATCTTGAACGACAAAGGATGTTCCACTCCGGCACGCTTCACGGTCAGCTCAAAAGTCGTACCCGCATCGCCCCGCAAGTTTTCGCTTACTTCCTGCGTGCTCTTTCCTTTCATGTCCTTTCCGTCGATGGACAGAATCAAGTCGCCTCCTTTCACTCCGGCTTCTATGGCCGGGCTGTCTTCCTGGGGTTCAATAACCATCACCCGGTCTTCTTTCTTATAGAACCGGATCACCGCCCCGATTCCGGCATATTTCCCGGTAGTCATTTCTTTCAGCTCATCCATTCCTTCTTCCGGATAATACATGGTAAAAGGATCCACCTGCCGCAACATGGCATCTATTCCCCACTCTATCACCGTATCGGCCGACAAGGAATCGACGTAGAACATATCCAGTTGCTTATAAATGTCATTAAAGATTTCCAGATTTTTTGAAATCTCGAAGTTATGGTTACTGTCCTTCTGGGCGGACACGGGAATGGCCGACATGCAGCACAGCCCCGCAGCTAAGAATATCTTTTTCATACCGCAAATTTAATCATTTCAACCATACGGTGGCAAAATATGGAGACAAGTATTCCTTCGGCTTATGATTTTTTCATTTTAAAGTCATTTTTTTCACCAATAAATTGCATATTTCAAAAATATCCGCTACTTTTGCATCGCAATTGAGGGGAACGCCCCAAACTGCTTCAGTAGCTCAGTTGGTTAGAGCACCTGACTGTTAATCAGGGGGTCGTTGGTTCAAGCCCATCCTGAAGCGCCCAATCCCCACAATTGCACCTGCTTCAGTAGCTCAGTTGGTTAGAGCACCTGACTGTTAATCAGGGGGTCGTTGGTTCAAGCCCATCCTGAAGCGCAAAAAAAGGAGACTTTATAGTCTCCTTTTTTGTTTTTATCCACCACAACAGTATGACAAAACGTCAAATCATCCCCTACAAGAATCCCTTATTTATTTCTCAAACCGGAAGCACAAGGAAATATGCGATTCTCGCTAATTGGAGAATGAACAATCTGTCAACCGTCCAAGACTTCTGCCTTTCACAAAACACAACGAAAGGGCACGGTATCCGCAGATACAAAAGAGGGAATGTAAGCATAAAACAAGATTCACAGGACAATCTGCCAATCCTTTTTAGGCCAATGAAACGACCCAAATAGAGTAAAAACGAGCCTCGGAAGCGCATCGCCACACCGTTTTCAGGAACATTTTCAACCCACGCGAGGAGAGTGTCCGGACGACGTGCGGACAAAAAAAATGTTTTCTGCTCCAAACGAAAAATCATTCGGCTGAGATTGAAACGCCATTTGGCTTAAGGAAAGTAAAAAAACGACCGACTGCTCCACAAAGGGTTAAAAAGAATAAAACAAAAACGACTTCCGCCACGCTATTTGCTTTCCGCTTCAGACATCCGGTTTGACAGTTTGTAAACCGGAAACCCCAATAACGGTAAAAATTAGGGGGCAGCCCCCGAAACCGGAAACCACCCCCACATCCCACGCCGAACCGGGATCAGCGGATAACCTCGCCTTGAGGTATCCGGTGTTTAGGTCGTAAATCTTCCACCCGCAAGCCGGACTCACGCTTTTCCGATCCATCGAAATTAAAGCGCGACGCACTGGAGGGTATGAAAAAGTCCACAGTCTTCACTTTCTTAGGAAGCGGCGGGAAAACCATAACGAAACGGACGAACCTGTCCTGACAGTCCTTTATCCAAAAACATGTGTCCGTAGGATAATACTCCACTTCGCGCAACATGTAACGGTCACCTGTCTTGTTGTCTATAATGGCACACCTTGAATTGACATGGAAAAACCACCAACTCTCAGGGCAACGGTACGTAGCCGTGACATAAGTCGCTTCCTTCGCACGGTAAAGTTCATAATACCACCGATCGAAAAGCATCAACCCTTCCGGTGATTTCACTGTATAAGGGTCTTTGTAGACAGGAAACGTATGTTCGTTGTCCATCCTGTAATGGGGAGAAGCCTTGCGTTCCTGGGACAACGCAGCACGGTTCTCCGGACGTACATCATACGCTCCTCGCCGACTTGCGGCACATGAACTCAGCCCTAACACAGCCACCCATATTCCTAAAAGACTTTGTACACTATTCACCTTCATGGCATGTCTTTTTGATGTCACCTTGCAAATATGACGTATTTCTTATAAATAACCAAATATTTTCCCATAAATTTGAAAAGAAATGTATAAGTGACTACAAACAAAAAAAGCTGTCCGCAGGATAGCAGACAGCCTTTCGTTATCATTTTCGTTGATGAAACAATTTATTCTCCCCTCTGTTCGTCATTGCGCGGACGACGTTCGCGACGCTCACCTCTTTCGGGACGCTCGCGACGGGCAGGACGCTCTACGTAGCCTTCCGGCTTTTCGAGCAACACGCGACGAGACAACTTGAATTTGCCTGTCTTCTGGTCGATATCCACCAGTTTCACCTGAATGTGGTCACCTTCTTTCAGACCGGCTTCTTCCACCGTTTCCAAACGCTTCCAGTCGATTTCGGAAATATGAAGCAAACCGTCGCGACCCGGCATGAATTCCACGAATGCACCGTAAGGCATCACGCTGCGAATCACACCGTCATACACCTCACCGACTTCGGGCACAGCCACGATAGACTTGATTTTACCCAAAGCTGCGTCTATCACGTCCTTATTTGCGCCACTCACTTGTACGACACCTACGCCGTCTGTCTCCTCGATGGTAATGACAGCACCGGTTTCCTCTTGAATACCCTGGATAATCTTTCCGCCCGGGCCGATGACGGCACCGATGAACTCTTTCGGTATCGTAATCTGAACGATACGGGGAACGTGCGGCTTCAACTCGGCACGAGGAGCCGGCATACATTCGGTCAGCTTGCCTAAGATGTGTTCACGTCCGGCTTTCGCCTGCATCAGAGCCTTCTCCAGAATCTCATAACTCAAACCGTCGCACTTGATATCCATCTGGGTGGCAGTCAGACCGTCGATAGTACCGGTCGTCTTGAAATCCATATCGCCCAAGTGGTCTTCGTCACCCAAGATGTCGGACAACACGGCGTATTTCTCTTCACCCGGGTTTTTAATCAGCCCCATGGCAATACCACTGACAGGCTTCTTCATCGGCACACCGGCATCCATCAGTGCCAACGTTCCGGCACAAACCGTAGCCATGGAAGAAGAACCGTTGGATTCCAGAATATCGGAAACGACGCGCACCGTATAGGGGAAGTCTGTAGGAATCTGGCCTTTCAGGCCGCGCCATGCCAAATGGCCGTGACCTATTTCACGACGGCCCACGCCGCGTTGTGCCTTAGCCTCTCCCGTGGAGAACGGCGGGAAGTTATAATGCAACAAGAAACGCATCTTGCTTTGGTCGAGCACTTCGTCGATAATCTTCTCGTCCAACTTCGTACCGAGCGTACAGGTAGAGAGCGACTGGGTCTCGCCACGCGTAAAGATGGCCGATCCATGAGGACCGGGCAGCGGACTTACTTCGCACCAGATGGGACGGATGTCTGTAGTGGCACGTCCGTCGAGACGCTTGCCTTCGTCCAGCACGCAACGACGCATGGCATCGCGCTCCACATCGTGGTAGTAACGGTCGATCAACGCATTTTTCTCTGCCAGTTCGTCTTCCGACAAATCGGCGTGTGCTTCAGCATACGACAGTTTGAAGTTTTCGCGGATCTCCATGAAAGCATCCTCACGGGCATGCTTGTCGCGGTTGCCTTCCTGAGCGATACGGTAAGCCGCATCGTAACAAGCTTTCTTCACTTCTTCGCGCAAGTCTTCGTCGTTCACCTCATGGCAATACTCCCGCTTCACTTCCTTACCGGCTTCTTTCTCCAACTCTTTCTGGAGACGGCACATCGGTTTGATGGCCTCATGAGCCACCTTCAGGGCGTTGAGCAAATCCTGTTCGGTCACTTCCTTCATCTCGCCTTCCACCATCATGATGTTCTCTTCCGTAGCGCCCACCATGATGTCCATGTCGGCCTGCTCCAACTGGGCGAAAGTGGGATTGACCACATATTCGCCATTCACACGGGCTACGCGCACCTCGGAAATCGGGCCTTCAAACGGTATATCGGAAACTGCCAATGCAGCGGATGCGGCAAAACCGGCCAATGCATCCGGCATGTCCACGCCATCGGCAGAATACAAAATCACATTCACATAAACTTCTGCGTGATAGTTGCTGGGGAACAAGGGGCGCAACGCGCGGTCCACCAGACGGCAGGTCAGAATCTCATAGTCAGACGCTTTACCCTCACGCTTGGTAAAACCTCCGGGGAAACGGCCGGCAGCGGCGAATTTCTCTCTATACTCCACCTGCAAAGGCATAAAATCTGTTCCGGGAACGGCATCTTTGGCGGCACAGACAGTGGCCAAGAGCATCGTGTTGCCCATCGTGAGCATAACGGCTCCATCGGCTTGTTTGGCCAATTTCCCGGTCTCGATGCTGATGGTTCTTCCATCAGGCAATTCGACTGTTTTCTTAATTACGTTCATTTGGTTTCTTAAAATGTTTCATCAATAAATCGGGCAAATGTACGCATAAATATTGATAAATCAGATTTTAACCCTATAAAAAATCGCACAATCCGTCTTTTTTATGAAAAAACCATGGTTTATTCCTCCGGTGAAAGCTGAAAGCCCTTATCTTTGTAAACAGTTTGTAAATACATGATGCCGAGATGAAAAAAATGATATGTGCCATGGCCGCCCTCACGATGCTGGCCACGGCTTGTAAGGACAAGGGAGAGCAGTTTGAAATCAACGGACGGATTGCCGAGGCCGACGGCAAGACGCTCTACTTCGAAGCCGTTACCTTGAACGGGATAGAAGCACTCGACTCTACCCGTCTGGACGAAGACGGCCAATTCTGTTTTCAGGGCACACGTCCGTTCAATCCGGAATTTTACCGCCTGCGTATCGACCGGCAGATCGTCAACTTGTCCGTAGACTCTACGGAGACCATACACGTGGAGGCCGAACTTCCCGACATGGGCACCGACTATGAAGTGGAAGGTTCCGGGAATTGCCAGACCCTTAAAGAAATCAACAACAAACTTATCGCCTTACAACAATCCATTAAGGACATCACGAACGACAAAGCCCTGACGTTGGGGGAACAGGAACGCCTCGTACATGAAAAAATAAACCTTTATAAGAATGAGATGAAGATGCACTATATCATGGAAAATCCGGCCTCTGCTCCAGCCTATTTCGCCCTGTTCCAGACCGTAAACGGAAGCCTCATCTTCAATCCGATAAACAATCCGGACGATATCAAGTTCGTGGGAGCCGTGGCCACGGCATGGGATGCGAACTATCCGGGCACCAGCCGCACGGAAAACTTGCATAACATTGCCATACAAGGTATGAAGAACACCAAACGCCCCACTCCCGTATCATTGGAAGACATCGACCCGGGAAAGATATCCGCAGCCGGTATCATCGACATAGAATTGCCGGACATACACGGCAAAAACCGCAAGCTTTCCGACATCAGAAACAAGGTCGTACTGCTGGACTTCACAGCCTACTCCCTTCCTTCTTCACAAGAACGTATCATGCAGATGAGGGGATTGTATGACAAGTATTCCTCTTTGGGCTTCGACATTTACCAGGTATCCATCGACCCTGATGAACATTATTGGAAAACGGCATGCGAACATCTGCCCTGGACTTGCGTCTATGAGAGCCGCGGAGAAGCCTCCGGCTATTTGGGTTCTTATCTCGTACGCCGCCTTCCTACCTATTTCCTCATCAACCGCCACGGCGACCTTGTGGCGCGGGACGAGCAAATAGACGATCTGGAAAAAACAATCAGACTATTATGTGAATAAGAGGAGATATCACCCTCTATTTATTGCTTGGCATATTTAGAGGGCGACACACCATACTCTTCCTTGAAACAACGCCTGAAATGTCCCAAATCATTGAAACCGCTGGCATAGGCAGCTTCCGTCACGTTCAATCCTTGTTCTGTCAACAGACGTAAACTGTGTTTCAATTTTATTTTGCGAATGAATTCATTACCCGACAATCCGGTCAGCCCTTTCAACTTCCGGTAAAGCGTGGAAACACTCATATTCATCTCGGCGGCCATGAAAGGAATATCGAGTTTTTCGCGGTTGATGTGTTCCGTGACCACTTCGGTAAACCTCCTGAGAAACTCTTCGTCTAACTTATTCAAATGAATCCCGGTCTGTGCAGCCTCGTGCGTCAACTCCTTGGTCTTACCCGTAATCTGTAAGGCCAGTCTCTTACGCATCTCCAACAAGTTACGCACCCGACTGTCCAACAACTTGGCACTGAAAGGTTTCGTCAGATATGAGTCGGCTCCACTTTCATACCCTTCTTCTTTATCCCGAATAGAATCTTTGGCCGTGAGAAGAATAACCGGAATATGGCTGGTACGCATATCTTCCTTCACCTTCCGGCAAAGTTCTACACCATCCATCTCGGGCATCATAATATCACTGATGATAATGTCCGGCACAAGGCGTTGAGTCTCCTCCCAACCGACCTTGCCGTTCACCGCAGTAACGACGTGATATTCGTCATCGAACGAGGAAGCCACGTAGTCGCGGATGTCATCATTGTCTTCTACCACCAAAAGCAGCGGCCGGTTGTCGATTTCCGTCCGCCACAGCATCTTCCGTTTTTTATCCGTGCCTTCCGTTGCGCCTTCCATGTGAAGGGCTTCCGGATAAGTACAATCCGCCCAAAGACGGAATACGAAGACGGAGCCTCTTCCAAGCTCGCTCTCCACCCGCAACATCCCTTCATGCAAATCGGCCAATGATTTCACCAAAGCGAGCCCCAACCCCGAACCTGAAGCCTGATGTTTACCCTCAGCCTGATAATAACGTTCGAAAATATGAGGTAACGCATGCGGAGCGATTCCGTATCCGGTGTCTTCTACGATAATTTCCGCATACGGCCTTCCTCCTTCCTCTCCATACTGCAACCGCAAAGCGATATTTCCCTCTGCTGTGTATTTCATCGCATTTCCCAAAAGGTTGTTCAGAATCGTAGTCACGACCTCCGAATCGAAATACATACGGCCTTCTTCCGAAGGGACTTCTACTCGGAAATCCACCTTCGGATTACGGTTCAGTTCTTTGTAACGGAGCCCCACTTCCATTACCAACTTACCCAACCACCCTTTTGTCACTTTGAGCCGACGGTTTCGGGTTTCAACTTTACGGAAATCCAATAACCGGTTAATCAGGTCAAGCAATTGTAAGGCATTCCTATAGATTAAACCAACCTTCCGGCGATAAGGTTCTGACAACAATCCGTCACCGGTTAAGTCTTCTAACGGACCGAGTATTAAGGTTAACGGTGTACGTAACTCATGGGTGACATTCGTATAGAAACGTAAGCGCTCGTTGTTCAGTTCCTGTTCATCACGTATTCTCTTTTCTTCCGCTGCCAAAGCAATTCTGGCAGCCAGCTTGCGTTTGTAAGTACACATCCAGAAATATAAACCACACAAAAGCAACAAACCATAAAATGTATAAGCATACCAAGTCCGCCACAACGGAGGATGAATACAGAACGGTACGGCTGCCACATGGCTTTCATCCCAATCCCCATTCCTCAACCTGGCTTTTACTCGAAAAATATAAGTTCCGGGAGGTATGTTACGAAGTACCATCTGACTCTCCTCTCCGATATTGACCCAGTTGTCTTCCAACCCTTCTATCTTATAAGCATATTCTATCCGTTTGTTTTGTGCGTAATCGGGTACGGAGAAAGTGATTCGAAAAGAATTCCGGTCATAAGGAAGTTCTATATTTCCATTTTCTTCCGGTAAAATCAACCGGTCTCCTTTTCCGGTCCTGCCATCCATTGCCCTACACTCCATAATCTGTACGGGAGTTACCCGATAAGACGTATCTAACTCCTGTGGGTTAAAATGACAAATACCTTTCAATGAACCGAAATACAATGTACCGTCTACCCCGCGGCAAGCCGATCCCTCAATAAAGTTTCCCATCGGAATTCCGTCACGGTAATCATAGTTATCAAACTTTTGTTCTTTTTTGTCCCAATGCGAAATACCATTATTGGTAGAAATCCATATTTCTCCGTTTACATCTTCTTGCACAGCGCGTATGAATACATCTTCCAACCCGTGGTCATAGCCATAAAAACTGTATCTTTCCGGATAACGCGTGTCCGGAACATATCCCAATCCGGCACGCGTAGCTATCCACACTCCCCCCTGAGAATCTTCAAATAAACTATTTACCGTACCATCCGGGAAACCCGTATCTGGATTCAATTCAGCTACCACTCGGTTATTGTCATCGAACACTTTTAAGCCCCAACCATAAGTTCCTACCCAAAGCTTGCCTTGTCGGTCCCGAAGAATACCGTACACGGACTTTTCTTCCAATTTACTGTTCAACTCCGTCTCTTTGCGTACAATACCTTTTGTATAACTATACAGTCCTAATACGGTACCAATCCATATTTTTTCATCTGTATCACGAAAAAAAGTCATTACACGTACGTCACGTATACCCATCGGAACCCGCTCTGTCTTTCCCGTCCGAAGTTCCGTTCTCAAAATACCATTATCTGATAGTCCCAATAACAAAAAGCCTTGCCCGTCATCTATAATAGCTGCGACCCATCCGTAAGAACATAACATGTCACAACATATATCAAAACGTTTGGCCAAGCTATCGTTTTTATACAACAATAATTCATTTTCTCCTCCGACCCATAACTGTCCTTCTTCACCCCTATACATCCCATATACGGGCCTATCACCACAAATCTGAAAAACCGGAGGACGATGACTGATAAAATCAAGGCCGCAACTATAATTCCCAATCCAAATATTGCCGTACGAATCTTGCAACACCTTACGAATATTACTGGATGACAAGCCCTTCCCTGTAACTGCTGACAACAAGTTTTCAAAACACACCTCTTCAGGATGTTTAAAAGTAATCTGACTCAGATCCAAAATACTGATACCACCGACATCACAAGCAATCCAAAGCTTCCCGTCTGCCGTTTCACAAATATCATAAACACGATCAGCCACCAAAGATGAAATACGCCCCGGCACATGCCGAAACACAGTAAAGCGCCCGGTAGATGAATCCAATAATCCCAACCCCCATTCGGTACCAACCCAAAGATGTCCCAAACGATCCTTATATAAAGAATACACGCTATGTCCTGGCAGACTTTGCGGCACAGACGGGTCATGAAGCATGCGACGCGTGGTCTTCTTTTTCAAATCTATAATACTCATTCCTCCCCGATAATGACCGACATAAAGCAAATCTCCATCTGCAAAAGCACATAAATTCGAACGGCAGTCTAATTGAATCCCCATATCGGATAAAGAAGTAAAACGATGGGACCGAGAATCAAAATAAATAGGATCGTAGTGATGGGGCGTAATCCATATTCCCCCATCATTGGCTTTGGCGAGATGAACAATATTTTCCAGTTTCATGCCATTCCGTGCTTGGTAAGTCCGAAAACATCCGCTCTTCCCTTCCCAAGCACAAAGGCCACCGAACTTTCCGCCCATCCACAGCACATCTTCCTTTTCGTCATAGAGAAGTGTATTCAAGGCATCGCCGGCAATTTCAGAATTATGTTGCTTATAGACTGTAAAACCGTTTCCGTCAAAGCGATTTAAGCCGACTTCCGTAGCCACCCAAATGCAGCCGCGTTTGTCCTGCGCCATACTAAGCACAAAATTATTGGAAAGGCCATTCTCCACTCCTAAATGTTGTATGGCATAAGGCTGTGCTACCACAAAAACCGTACAACAAAGAACATATAGAAAACATAACAGACGAATGCTCCGTTTCATGGCATCTGAATTTTAAAATTACGCTCTAACAAAGATACGATAAATCCGACAGTACATATCCACCTCACATGCTTTTTGCATGAATACCCCCTTTTTTTGACCGATTTACCGTTGCTCGCATTCAGTCTGCCATATTTTGGCAGAAACGTCCCTCTTTTTAGACAGATTCCGCACGCACGGAACAATACAGTCTCCTTAATTTTGAAACCGGGAAAGCAGAAGGTTTATTTGCTGAAACAAACAGCAAAATCAGAGTGTCTACCTTCTCCCAAATTTAATGAACATAAAAAAACATCCTTTGCCTGAATTAAACGCACTCTGATTTAATCCCGGTAAGGAACAAACTTAATAAATATCTAGTGAAATGAGAAACAATTTACTTGTTGCGATGGCGCTTTGCAGCGCAACGTCATCCACACTGCCTTTATGGGCATCAGAAAACTGGCCCGACCCGGCCTTGACCTTTGTTGAACCGAATTTAACTCCCGACGAAACGGGCGGTGGTGTGTATTATGTCTATCACGTGGCTACCCAAAAGTTCATGTGCGACGGCAATTGGAAAAACAACTGGGGAACTGAACTTGTCGTAGCAGACGAAGGAAAGAAAGTCACACTCAGTTGGGGACAGGATTATGAACTAAGCCGTCGCCCTGCCATAGATCCTGCTTATATGGATGCATACGGCTGGCGTATGTCTATGAAAGACGGAAAAACGAGTAAGGGGCTTCATGAGTTTTATATTCAAAGTAGCCTTGTGTTATGCGTAGACCATGACAAACAAGGCCACATCCTTTGGAAAATCATGAAACAGGACAATGGAGCCTATCGTATTAAAATAGCTGACGAGGATCCGCTTTATGGTGCGAAATCCGATTATGCCAATACTTTGGTTGGAATAGACGAAGGCGACACAGGAGTCAATCCATTAATCATCGAAGGTGTGGCAGGTATAGTCAATCCAAGTTACGACTGGAAGTTCGTAGAGCCGGATGTCTACGACATTTATCAGGCTAAGAAAAAGCTACAAGCCCAACTGGATGCGGCTGATGCTGCTAATTTCAAAGACATAGCAAACTATGCCAACCTTTATAAGAATGACAAGGCTACCGTAGAAGAGCTGGACAAAGCTACTGAAGATTTAAAAACAGACATCCTGAACTTCAAATACAATTCGGCCACAGCAACCCATCCGATAGATGTAACGGAATTGATTTCTAACCCTTCTTTTACAGATAACGATGAGGGTTGGAACAAATGGAGAGAAACAACAAACGAACAAGATAATTTTTCACGTAAAACCGGTTCCGTCCGAACTGCCTCAGACGGCACAGAGATTTCCAACTTCTTTGAACGATGGAATCCATCCTCTCCTCAAAAAGATTGGTCCATAACTCAAGATCTCTCAGAACTTCCTGATGGAAAATACCGTTTGAAAGCTTACGTATTCTGCCGAATCAATGCAGGAGATACTCAAGCTGAAGGACGTTATTTATATGCCCGTACATTAACGGGCGAATCACGCCAAAAAGCAGAAATCTCCCAAGACCAAGTCTTTACTCCATTCACATTGGACTTCTCCGTAGTGGGTGGAACAGCCACTATTGGATTCCGAGTAGAAGGAGCCAACTCTCAATGGACAGCCGTAGACAACTTTTCTTTGCAATTCTTAGGTAAAGAAGGAGCTTCTACCTTACAAGACGTCTTGAAGCAAAACATCTCGAATGCAGAAGCTAAATACGCAGAATACATGGCTGCGAATGAAACATTCAGCAAAGCAGGTCAGCAAAAATATGAAGAGACAATCAAAGTTGCCAAAGAAGCTGCCTCCAACTCCCAACTGGACGATGAAACCCTAATGGAGATTATTACTTCCCTACAACTCCGTATGGATTCTCTGGCTCTGGATATTGAAGCCTATAAGACCTTACAAGCTAAAACGGAAGAACTGGAAACCGCATACGACGAATCTCCTTATGCTGAAGTCGGCCTGCCCATTTATGAGGACTATCTGGACGAACTTTTAGATAGTTATAGTCAAAAGACATTTAATCCGAACGAGGTAGACAGCATACAACCGCGTGCCGACCGTATTATGAGAAGTGCTGTCGTAGAATCTCTAAAATCTCCGGATGGCATTCGCGATGCGACCGGTTTGTTCACGAACATGAGCTTTACTAATGGCACCAGTGGGTGGACCAAATCGGGAAGCGGCCAATTCTCAAGCAAGAGCAACCGCATCGTTGAAGTTTGGAACGCCAAGGAATCCGATTGTGAAGTCTATCAGGAGCTAACAGGATTACCGGAAGGTTCTTACAAAATTACCATGCAAGGATACTATAATCCAAGCATAGCCAACTCAAACGGATGGGAAGAGAATTGGGGAGCAGAAGGAGATACCTCTAACGATATTCTGGCTTCACTTGTCGCTAACTCAGCCTCGGTAAGACTCCAACACATCATGAATCGTCCGTTAGAGGAAAGTGAAATGTTAGGCACTGACGGATACACCCAAATCACATGGACTGAAGACGCAAAGTACAAAGACAAATGGCTGGCTTGGAGTTCTGTGGCAGCCATGGACTTATTCGAATCCGACGAAACCAATTATCTTAACACCGTAACTTGTTACGTAAGCGAAGACGGGAAGCTCCGCATCGGTGTAAAAGTGGACGGCTCCGTTATCAATTGGAGCGACTCAAGAGTCTTTTTCGACAATTTCAAGGTAGAATATCTCGGTGCAGACGATTTGAGCGGAGCTACATCGGCCGTCAATGCCTTGATACAGAACGCTACGGAATTACTGAACCGTGAGGCTCTGACAACAGTTGAGGCAAAAGAAGGTTTGCGTAAAGCCATAGAAACAGCCAATCAAGCTGTAGAGGCAGGTCTGACTTTAGAATCCTATACAGAACAAGTGGCTTCACTCAACAAGTCAATAGAAACTGCTCGGGAAGCAATGGACGCGGCCACACAATTCGATGTACTGGTTACATACCATGACAGCAAACTCACAAGAGGAGGTGACTATAGTTACGAAAAGTACATAGGAACAGATGAATTCAACGCTTTCGAAGATCTTATTGCCAATAAGATGTTACCGGCAGTGGAGAATCTGCAATCCATAGCCCAAATCAACGAGTTTACAATCGAAATTACCGCAGCTTACAACAGGATGGTAGCAGCAGTAATTGACATGACCGGTGCTTCGATTCACACAGAAGTAGATATGACGTCTGTACTCCAAACTCCAAGCTTTTCTGAAATAGATGGGGAAGGGAAGGAAATCGGCTCTATACAAGGATGGATCACAAACGGCAACCAATATGCCATGAGTGCCAACAATTATGAATTCTACAATCTGAAAGAAGCAGATATCCACCAAACGGTATACGGATTACCCAAAGGATATTACCGACTGGCCTACAACGGGCTATATCGTGCGGGTGATCTGACTCCGGCCGCCTTGTCACGCAGGGAAGGTAAAGAGCCTTTAAATGCGTCTGTGTATGTGGAAGCCGGTGAAGGCAAATGGAACGAACCGTTGGCTTCTATCTTCGACGGAATGGGTGAATATAAGTATACATCGGATGACAAGGTGTTACCGGACAGCCTGTTCCCGAACTCGAACGCATTATATCATATTGTCGTAAATCATGTCAAGAGTGCCGATTTAGCATTCCAAGACGGTTTATATGCCGGCGACTTCGCATTCTACGTAGCCGAAGACGGACAGCCCGTAACTATCGGTGTACGCAAGGATAGCCTCGTGGCTAATGACTGGACGATTTTTGATAACTTTAAGCTCGTATATTACGGCGACGGAGACAGCAACCGTCCCGAGGACTTCATATCCTCTGTAGAGGGAACTGTATCCGACGGTACGGGCACAATCGTTTATTCGACATGGTATACTATTAATGGCGTACGTGTGGCAGAACCGAAACGGCGAGGCATCTACATCCGCCAAGATATGATGAGCGACGGCACAAGGAAAACCGTCAAGGTAATGATACGTGAATGATATGTCCCGTAAACGGACTTCTCAATTATATCTGCAAAAAATGGAGTCTGGTATAAAACCAGGCTCTATTTTTTAGAAATTGGCAGAAATACCTTTCTTTTTAGACCGATTTTTCACGGTCAAGACAAGATAAATGCCTCTACCTTTGCAGAAGTGATACGTCTCTACAAAGACAGGAATACTCACAGTTCGTCATTTAAAATCGGAAATCAATAAATCACTCTTTTGGGTAATACATATATATAAAAATGAAAAAACAAATTTTAAAAACAGTTTATACATTATTATGTTGCATTTTTCTCTTTATTCCTGTGATACAAAGTAAGGAGAAACCTCTCGAACTTCAAATCAATCCCTATACCGGTGCAATCTCCGGACTGAAGATACCAGGAGACAAGCAAAACATGGAATGGTTAGTCAAAACCGATGGCTCACAATACGCATGGATAAAAGAAGACTATGGCTGGGGATTGGGATATTTCACCGTTGACAGGGACCGTAAAAGTTTGAAAAGGGAATGGTATGCTCCGACAGAAATCAGTCGTGACGGAATGGACGTAGTCTATCGTGAGGCCGATATCCGCATACAAATAAAACGTCGTTTTTCCGAAAAGGATTTGATAGAACAATATACTTTCACCAACGAAGGAAAAGAGGAAGCCTTTCTTCACGACATCGGTATCTATACCCCTTTCAACGACAACTATCCCAATGCCAAACAGTGCATCAACGAACGTACACATGCACATATCTGGGAGGGCGAGAATGCAGCTTACGTCAATGCTCTCAGAATGGGGGCTTTCGGACCGCACTTGGGAATGGCACTCACGAAAGGTTCCGTAAAAAGCTACGAAATATGGGAACGAGGACGGAAAAAAGCGAATTCACAAACTCGCGGCATTATCGCACTGAATCCTATAAATTTAGTTCTGAAACCCGGAGAAAGCTATTCTTTGCAATGGAATCTGTTTGTCCATAACGGCAATGAAGACTTTCGTCGCCAACTATTGGAGCGCGGCAGCGTAATCGCCTCTTGCCCTAAGTATATATATGAAAAAGGAGAAACCATCAAAATGGAAGTGCATAGCACGCGTCCCCTGAAAAAGTACTCAGCCCAAATGAACGGTGTACCGGTTGCTGTAACCCCTAACAAGGACTCTTACATCGTGAAGGTTCCAGCAGGACAAGCCGGCAAAGTACGGATAGATTTCTTTTATGACGATGGAAAACAAACCCATGCGGACTTGTTAATCATCGACAACGAAAAAGAATTGATACGCAAGCGAGTGGATTTCATCCGTACGCACCAGCAAATGACCGACCCGAAAGACCCTCGTTTCGGTGCCTACATGGTATATGACAACGAAGGGGACAGTATCTACCCCAACAACACCCCGAATTGCAACCCTGTAGACAGGGACGAAGGAGCCGAACGAGTAGGTATGGGAGTATTATTAGCCAAACAATACCGGCTGACCAAAGACAAGTTGCTGAAAACCTCCTTATTGAATTATGCCCATTTTTTGCGTGAGAAACTACAGACGAAGGACTATGTCACATATTCCAGTGTAGACCAAACCAATCGCAATCGGGGATACAATTATATATGGGTAGCCGACTTTTATTTCCAAATGTATCAGGCTACAGGTAACAAACTATATGCCGTACACGGCTACCAAACTTTGCAATCTATGTTCCGCCAATTCGGATACGGTTTCTATGCCATCGGAATCCCCGTACAGTTAGGACTACAATCACTAAAAAAAGCCGATATGACGAAAGAATATAAGAAACTTTTGAGTGATTTCGTGAAAACCGGCGATGTCTTTATCAAAAACGGACTGAATTATCCGGCCCATGAGGTCAATTATGAACAAAGTATTGTCGCTCCAGCCATTCAGTTTCTGGCACAACTCTATTTGGTAACGAAAGACAACAAATATTTGGATGAGGTAAAACGCCAGATGCCTGTAGTAGAAGCTTTCAACGGATTCCAACCCAGCTATCACCTGAATGAAGTAGGAATCCGGCACTGGGACGGGCATTGGTTCGGCAAACGAGAAATGTTCGGCGACACATTCCCTCATTATTGGAGTTCCATTACGGGAGCTGTATACTATTATTATGCACTCTGCACCGGAGACAAATCATACATGGAACGCGCTCAAAACGTTGTGCGAAATAATCTTTGTCTTTTCTTTGAGGACGGACGCGCCTCATGCGCTTATATGTACCCATACAAAATCAATGGAATAAAAGCACAATTCTACGATCCGTATGCCAACGACCAAGATTGGGCATTGGTATATTACTTACTGGTTAACCATGGAATTTAGATTTACCTTAAATACATAACATGTATGAATAAGTATTGGGCCAAAACACTAAAAATAATTTGTATCGTCTTGTTTCTCACAACAGGGGCAAATCTGTTTAGCAGTTGTAATGACGATTTACCGGCTGACAGCTATTATACTTTTACCGGAGAAATGATGAGCGGCTTCTTACAGACACGTGAAGACTTCAGTCTTTTCAGGCGTATTGTGGAACGTGCCGGGAAAATGGATTTTTTAGGTAGCCGAGGCGCTCGTACATTATTTCCACCTATAAACTCCGGAGTAGAAGTATTTCTGAAAGAACATGGATATGCTTCGGTAGAAGATATTCCTGCTTCATACTGCGATACCTTACTAAGAGCCTGTTTAGTTGAACGAATCATATACACCTACGATCTACCACAAACACAACAAGAGAACAACCAGCTCGACCTACCATTGATCATTCAAACTGATGGCGATACGGTAGACGCAGACCACATGACCCTGAGCATCATCAACCGGAGAGCAGCCATTATCAACAAGCTAAAAAATGATTCTGTAGAAAACGGTGTAGTACATCCGGTAGACCAAATGCTGGTTCCAAACACCAGTCTGGGAGCTACCTTATTAGATGAGAACCACAGTGAATTCACGATCTTTTATGAAGCTCTTCGACGTACAGGCCTATTGGATTCCTTGGCCCGATATCGCGATGAAGACTATGAAACATGGAAAGAGAACTACCCTAAATTCCGCCCCAATATCGTTTGCGGACATGACACAGACATTTTTACAGCCAAACGTCCCGATCACCGATATAGCGGCTTTACCCTATTGATTGTTCCCGATCAAGTCTTTTATGACAAATATGGCGACCGTTTTAATAAAAACATGACAATGGACGAAAAAATAGACGCACTTTATAAACTGGCTGAAGAAAAATATGGTGATACCCAATCGTCTTCCATATTCGGACTGAATAAGGTCGTACCCAATAATGCCGAAGGAAAAACTTATAAGCAACTCTTTTGGAATAAAAACTCACTGACTCATAGTCGTAATCCTCTTAATATGCTACTCTCTTACCACATTCTAGACCGTTTATTTGAAAGCACAGCCAAATTAGTGAATTGTTGGGGAGTATATACCAAGTATGCCAATCCCACAGAATGGATTAGTACACTACTTGACTTTTCTACCATCAAACTGGAGAAGGTCTATTCCGCAGTCGATCCGGCTGTAGAATACCCTACAGAGTACTATATCAACCATAGCGTAGCCAGTATTTACAACTCCGGACAACGCGTACGAGGTGCACATCTGACCACACCTAATAACGACAACTTTTCTTTGAATGTATCTTATTTCTACATTGACGATATTGTTGCATACGATGAAGCCATGCGTTCTAATGTCATGAATACTCGAATACGAATAGACTTTTATACAGTATGGCCGGAACTGACAAATAACAAAATACGACTATGCGGTAATCCGACACAACCGTACGGTTCTTACGACAACACAGAAAATGGCACCGAAGGTGGAGGATACAATTATTATCTTCCGACAAATTACATAAAAAACCTCAAAATAAACGAGAATGCCATATTTTTTGCTCAACGTCCCAAGATAGGCATGACATCCGCATTTGATGATTGTGTCAGCATCCTTGGTACGTATGACCTTACGTTTCGTCTTCCGAATGTACCTCCGGGCAGTTATGAATTACGTTTAGGATATGGAGCTATGGATGATCGCGGCATTGTACAAATGTACGTAGACAACATGCCTCAGGGACTTCCTTTAGACATGCGTGTCAATGGAGAAGACCCTATAATCGGAGGACTTTATAACGGGTGGAATGGATGGAGAAATTCAGAAGAAAACTCTAATGGGATATATACATCTGAGGAACTGGAGGAAAATGCTCGAACGATGAAAAACAATGGTTATTATAGTGGCCCTAAAAGTTTGTATTCCGGTAATGACGGAACAGACGCCCCCCGATATAGTGCCAGTAAATGTACTATTCTTTATAATCTGCGAGCCACACTACGTCGTAAGATTTGTAATGTACAGATACAAGCAAATACATACCACACTATGCGCATACGTTCGGTATTCACCCCTACCGGAAGAGGAGTTTTCCATCTCGACTATATAGAATTGGTCCCTATAGAGATATGTGGACCCGGAGGACTTGGTGAGGACCAATATTAGCAATCTGCAATTCCCCTGAAAAAGGCTCAATAAACTTTTCAGGGGAATACTCACTCCTCATAATTATCACATTCTTAAAAAAAATCATATATGCAATTGAAACTTGTCTACTCACTTATTATATTGTTGCTTTTTTCTGCTTTTACCCCAACCCAACAAAATCCAACCGTCTTTATGATCGGGGATTCCACCATGGCAGACAGAAATACAAATAACGAAAACCAAGAACGTGGATGGGGACAAATGCTACCTTGTTTCTTGACCGATGGAATCAAAGTAGAAAACCATGCTGCATGCGGACGTAGTACGTTAAGTTTCATTCGTGAAGGCCGCTGGCAAACAGTGCTCAATAAACTTAAACAAGGAGATTACGTTATCATACAGTTCGGACACAATGATGAAAAAAATGACATAACACTCCATACTGTTCCCGGTAGTTCGTTTGACGAGAATTTAAGAAAGTTTGTACGCGAAGCACGAGAAAAAGGAGCCAATCCCATCTTGCTTAACTCCATCGTGAGGCGAAATTACCCCCCAACCCCAGACAGTCCACACCAATATGTGTATGAAGAAGAGGGGGACAGTCTCGTGGACACACACGGAGAATACATTCATTCCCCACGGAATGTGGCACATGAAATGCACGTTCCTTTTATAGACATGGCCAAATTGACATACGATTTGGTAACTGCTATGGGGCCAGAAAAATCGAAAGAACTATTTCTCTGGATTCCTGCCGGAAAATACTCCTGCTATCCTCAAGGAAAAACAGACAACACCCACCTTAGTATATATGGAAGTAAACTCGTCGCAAAAATAGCAGCAGAAGCTTTGGCAAAGACTGTACCTGAATTAGCTAAATATCTCCGTCCCTGTACCGACAATATACCCTCTCTCTATCCAGAACAACATTTTTAACTCACAAACATACCATTAAGTTTTATGAAATCTATCTATTTATTACTATTCCTTTCTGTCCTATTGACCGGAACAACATGTTTAGGTCAAAACAAAAACACCGTCATAGTTAACGGTATCCCCTGGTTTGATGACCGTGGAAATATCGTCAATGCTCACGGAGCCTGCATTGTGGAAGACAATGGACGTTATTATTTATTCGGAGAATGGAAATCAGACAAAAGTAACGCCTTCCCAGGATTTTCATGCTATTCATCGGATGATTTAGTCAATTGGAAATTCGAGAATGTAGTACTGCAAGTGCAACCGAATGGAATCCTCGGTCCCAATCGAGTAGGAGAACGAGTCAAAGTTATGAAATGCCCTAAGACTGGAGAATATGTTATGTTCATGCATGCCGACAATATGGAATATAAAGATCCCTACATCGGATATGCCACTTGCAAAACCATCAATGGAAACTACCAATTGCATGGTCCGTTACTCTATCAAGGAAAACCCATCAAACGTTGGGATATGGGTACGTTCCAAGATACCGACGGAAAAGGCTACCTGCTAATCCACCATGGTCCCATCTATCGTCTGAGCGACGATTACCACTCGGTGGAAGCCGAAGTGGCCTATGTCAAAAATTCGGGGGAGTCACCGGCTATGTTTAAAAAAAACGGACTATACTACATGCTTTATTCCAACTTGACCAGTTGGGAAAAAAACGATAATTTTTATTTCACAGCTCCGCGAATAGAAGGCCCTTGGACCCAACAGGGAATTTTCTGCCCCAAAGGTACGCTGACCTATAATTCACAAAGCACTTTCGTATTTCCCCTAAAACGTGGGAACGATACCATCCCGATGTTCATGGGCGACCGTTGGTCATATCCCCACCAAGCATCTGCTGCCACCTATATGTGGATGCCTCTGCAAGTGGAAGGGACGAAAATATCCATTCCTGAATATTGGCAGGCTTGGGACATACAAACCTTACGACCTGTAGATATCTTAAAAGAAGGAAAAATACTTTCTTCTGAGAAAATCACGCTTCCGACTGATTGGAAAAGAAAAAACGGCCAGATCATCTCCGACCGACGGGGAAGTAAAATGGAATTTAAATTCAAAGGTACTCATGCAGCACTCGTCGGAGAGGCCAATCCCCACAGCGGATATGCCAAAATAAGCATAGTAAACCATAAAAAGGATACGGTATACTCATCCTTGGTGGATTTTTACAGCCAATATCCTGAAACAGCCGTACGTATCATCACCCCCCGTATGCCAAAAGACCGATACACCCTCTGTGTGGAAGTAACCGGTATCAGTCCGGTATGGACAGACAAAACCAAAAGAATCTACGGGAGTAAAGGAAGCTTAGTATGTATAAATCAACTTTGTATCTTTGAAAAATAAAGTTCTAAACCCAACATTCAAAAACATCATGAAAAAGTTATTCCTTATCATATTACTCATCATAACAGGGAAAATAAGTCATGCACAGTTTTATCTACAACCAAGGCAAACTTTAAACGTCGCCATTACCTCAACAGAAGAACCGGTTGTCCAAACGGCACTCCAGATTTTCAGCCGTGATTATCAAGCCGTATTTTCAGGTAGAGTTTTGACAGACAGCCTGAAAGGGAACATTATAGTCGGCACGATAGGTAAAAGTAGACTACTCGAAAACATCCTGGTAGACAATGCGACATTATATGAAAAGAAGCAAGGTTTCATGCTCAAAGTCCTGAAAGACGGGCGTCTGTTAGTGGTAGGAAACGACAGTCACGGTACAGCATACGGCTTGATGGAACTATCCCGACTCATCGGAGTTTCCCCCTGGGAATGGTGGGCCGACGCAACACCTGAAAAGAAAACCTCATTCCGGCTCCCTACTGATTATACTGATATTCAGTTTCCATCTGTAGAATATCGCGGTATCTTTATCAACGATGAAGACTGGGGATTGATGCCATGGAGTAGTCTCACTCACGAACCATGGTACAAACCCGGACGTATCGGTCCTCGCACACACGAACGAATTTTTGAGTTGCTGCTCCGTTTGCGAGCTAACACTTATTGGCCTGCCATGCACGAATGCACAGAGCCTTTTTTCATGACCCAAGGCAACCGTGAAGTCGCTCGAAAATACGGTATTTATATCGGTTCTTCCCATTGCGAACCCATGGCATGCAGTACACCTGTAGAGTGGAAACGACGGGGTAAAGGAGATTATGATTATGTACACAACAGCAAAGAAGTACTCCATTTTTGGGAACAACGTGTAAAAGAAACAGCCAATCAGGAAATCTTCTACACGATAGGTATGCGTGGTGTACATGACGGACAAATGCAAGGTGCCAAAACGGTAGAAGAACAGAAAAATGTAACAGAACATGTTTTGAAAGACCAACGTGAACTACTGCGGAAATACGTCAATTCGGATATAACGGCTGTACCCCAAGTGTTCATCCCCTACAAAGAAGTTTTGGACATTTACCATGCCGGACTGCAAGTACCGGAAGATGTTACCCTAATGTGGTGTGATGACAACTATGGCTACATTCGACATTTTCCCACTTCGGAAGAACGTGCACGCAAAGGCGGAAACGGCATTTACTATCACATATCCTATTGGGGACGACCACACGATTATTTGTGGCTGGGAACATTCAGTCCAGCCCTGCTTTACCAACAAATGAAAGAAGCCTATGAACGGGGCATCCAGAAAATATGGATATTAAACGTTGGCGATATCAAACCAGCGGAGTACCAGACAGAACTCTTCATGGACATGGCATGGAACATCGGCAAGGTGGAAAAGGAAGGTATTTCCAATCATCTTTGTCATTTCCTACAACGTGAGTTTGGAGAAGAAATTGGAAGAGAACTTTTACCCATAATGCAAGAACATTACCGTTTGGCTTATATCCGTAAACCAGAGTTCATGGGACATACGCGAGAAGAAGAATATCACACCAACCGATACCGTATCGTCACGGATATGCCATGGAGCCGTACATTTATCCAAAAACGACTGGAAGACTATCACAATATCTCAGACCGTGTAGAGAAACTGACCCAACAGATTCCAGAAAATCGAAAAGACACTTATTTCCAATTAGTTAAATACCCAGTACAGGCAGCCACAGAAATGAATAAAAAGATGCTTTATGCCCAGTTCGCCCGCCACGGCGAAATGGACTGGAGTCGAAGCGAGGCTGCCTATGACAGCATCGTGACATTGACACGCATTTACAACACCGGTTATTTCAACAATAGCAAATGGAGCCGTATAATGGATCATCAGCCTCGTCGGCTTCCGGTATTTGAACCCGTAAAACATTCCTCCGTTCTGGAGCCTATTTTGGAAGAATGTTCCCCTTTATACCACTGGAATACTATGGATGCAGACAAAGGGACTCCTATTGCTTGCGAAAACTTGGGTTATGAAGGTAGGGCCGCAGCTATTGGAAAAGGTACCGGACTGGAATTCCGTTTCGGCTCATGCCCTACGGACAGCATAGAAATAGAAGTCCGGCTTTTACCCAATCATCCGGTTACTGACGATGGTCGGTTACGTTTTTCCGTTGCTTTGGACAACTGTGCTCCACAAGTGGTTTCTTATCATACCAAAGGGCGTAGCGAGGAATGGAAAGAAAATGTATTGGGCAATCAGGCTATCAAAAAGATAGTGCTACCTATATCCTCTAAAAAGAAGCATAAAATCAACATCCAAGCATTAGATGAAGGAGTGATTTTAGACCAAATCTTACTGTATTCCATATCTAACTTATAAAATCTACCAAAGACTTAAAGAAAGGAGGAGCTAAAGCCGTATACCGGCTCCAGCTCCTCCCCTCTTTTTATCTTAAAACAAAACCTATTTCTATACTCAACAGTCACTATCTCCAATGAATACTTTAGCTACATCCACCCTGCCATCTTCATAGAGGGTTCTTACTACAAACATACCCCGATGAACAGGAATAGGAACTTCTGTCCCAGATAAAGTAAAATATTGCCTCCGTACGATACCCTCCGCCTCACTTGGAACCTCCTTAACTCCTACAGAAGACGTACGCACTCTTAACTTAAAATCCACCTTTGCGCTTTGATTATAATAATCTGTAAAAATGAAAGAGTACCAACCTGCATCTTCTGCTTTCAAAGAAGATATATTGTATTCATTCGTATGTAACATTTGTCCTTTAGGACCATAAAAAGCCCAAGTTCCTTTAGTCTCCTCCGTACGAGCCATGAACTTGACCGTACTATTCTCCCTTAAATTAGGATTTTTCGAAGAAGAGACCATCGTACCATATTGCCAACTACCTGTAACCTTCACCGGTGTATAAGAAGGAGCGGAAGACAGCACGTCCAACTCGGCCAATGAAGCATAAGTACCTTCTGTAGCCACCAAACGGAAATAACGGGCTACAATGGGTTCAAAATATACCTCTGTCCAATAGGGTAACCAGGTTCCTCCTGAAACAGCTTTCCACTCTATACCATCTGAGCTTACCAAAAACAAATACTTACGAATCAGTCCGTTCGATGAGTTGTCATTTCGCGGCGTACACAGGAAACCAGCGATTTCCTGTTCATTTCCCATGTCTATCTCTAAAAAATGAGGAGCTTCAGACCCCCCTCCACTATAACGGGTATGCCATTTCGTGTCCGTTCTACCATCTATAGCATTAGAAGACGCACCGTTTTCCGAACTTGTTTCTTCACTGCTGCAAGCACGTACTTTCCAACCCTCTTTAGACACTAAATGCGTCATACCAGTTGTACGACACTGCCCTGTAGGTAAGTTCATATCAAACCGTGGTACATAATTGAATGTTATGGTATTGTTTTTAAATGATATAGGAAACAAAATCGTTTTGGACTCAGCCAAACCGGGATCTTGCCATCGGTCACCGACATATACATAAGATGTACCTTCGGAACCTTTTATCGTTAAAATGGAAGCGGCCTGAGTATCATAAGCCACAGAATTTCCTATGTTGGTACGAGAAGACCAACCGGATGTCAGCGATTTCGACCAAGAAAACGAAGCTTGATTGGGATCCCATCCGGAACAAGCCGAAAACATCATAAAATAAGTGTCACCCTCACGTACGATAGCCGGAGCCTCACGGCTTTGCCATTTAAACAACTCGGTATATTCCACCGCACTCAAATAATCATCCGACAAACGGAAAAGCCCCAAATGCTGATTTTCTTCTATGGTAGATATGAAATAAGCTGTACCATCGTCGTCTACAAACACATTGCAATCACGCGATTTAACGCCCAATGGACGACCGGCCCAATGGAACTTATAATCCCCGTTCACCGAATCGCAATAAAAAACAGCGGCTTCGGAAGCCCCGTAATTACCTTGCTCCCAATGGCACCACACAACATATTTGCCTGTTTTCCGGCAATACATAAGTTTGGGACGCTCTATAAAACGACCATTCCCCAAAGAAGGATGCGTACTCCCGTTCCGAATGATTTTACGTTCAAACTTCCAATTTACAAAATCTTTTGTAGAATACATATTTACATCCGGATTCCACGTATTGTTCCGGTCTTCTCCTATCATATACCACGTATCTCCTACCTGAAGGAAACCGGCTCCATGGGCTTGTACGACTTCCCCCCTATCATCTTTCCACAATGCGCCGTTACGCAAAGTCATCCAATTGGAGGGGCGACTATCAAGATAAACTTGAGTGGCCTTCTCCAAACGAGTCACAGCCCCCATCAAGTCTTTTCCCTCAGGTACATCAAGCATAGGAGACACCTGGTCTATAGCCTCCCCGAAAACTGTTTTTCCGGGAAAGTCTGTCTCGGAATACAATTTACGCGCATTCAGAAAGGCTCGTTCAAACGCTCCATATTCTACAGTCAACCGCCGGTATTCCATAATGGCCTGTTCCAAGTCCAAAATAGCCGTCAACAGACTTTCTATATCCCCTTCTACATTTTCAGCATTATGAACAGCCTGTTCCAATTGAGACCGATTATGACAGTCCTTTTCCGACATTGCGGCTGAAGCTAACGCTAATTTCTCCGTCAAATCCTTACGATAGGCATCCACCTCTTCTCTACCATGATAATACAATCTGAAATTATCACATGCAACCCAATTGGCATCTGTGGAAGAGACCTTCATCCCCAAATCCAGACGACCGTCTGTGACTATCACATTGATTCGATATTCACCACCGGCACCTACTTGTACCTCGTTCAATCCTGCAAAAAAACTAACCCCCTTCGTGATCTCAGGGTTCCCCGATTGGTTCACGGCATGGGCATACACCTTCACCGTATAACTCCCTTGCGGCAATCCTGTAACGGTTTGGGATAATTTTACATCAGGCAAAGTCCAACTACTCGACACCCATTTCTCGGCGTAAACCGTTCCGTCTTTATTCCACCCTTCGTCTGAAGGAGAATTATTGGTTTGTTTCTGAAACCCGATGGCTTCCCATCCATTCAATCCTTCTTCAAAACTCGGATTCTTGATACTTGCCGTCATCTCAGTCGGCTCATTAACCTCCGCACCCATAACAGGTAGGAACAGCCCAAAAAAACATCCATACAAAAAGAATCTCTTCATATATTAAGTTAATGTAAGTATTCACGTGTTTTCTACTTCGCAAAGTTAACACTTCAAACAAAAACAAAACGTGCCAATTCGTGCAAAAAAGAAGGATGAATCGTGCAAAAAGGAACAAAAGGCATATCCGTCCACTAAAGAGACTACACGAAAACAGAAAAAATGCAAAAATCTTTGTGATTCAGAATTTAAAGCTTAACTTTGCATCGAATCATTAAAGGAAAAGGCAAAAGGGTTCCGGCTGATTAAAGCCGGAATTCTTTTGTTTTTATCTTTTCAAGTAAAAACGCATAAATATAATTAGGAGGAATAATTATGGCTTATATGTCACAAGAGGGCTACGACAAACTGGTGGCCCAACTCAAAGAAATGGAAACCATAGAACGTCCGGCAGCCTCGGCAGCCATCGCAGAGGCGCGTGACAAAGGTGATCTGAGCGAAAACTCGGAATATGATGCAGCCAAAGAGCACCAGGCGATGCTGGAAATGAAAATCAACCAGTTGAAGGCTGTTATCGGCGATGCCAAAATCATCGACACTTCGAAACTGAAAGCCGACACGGTACAGATTCTGTCCAAAGTGGAGATGAGAAATGTAAAAAACAACATGAAGATGGCGTACACCATCGTTTCTGAAACGGAAGCTAACCTGAAAGAAGGTAAAATCTCGGTGCAGACTCCCATTGCACAGGGGTTGTTGGGTAAAAAGGTTGGCGATGTGGCAGAAATCAAAATCCCGCACGGCACCGTACAACTGGAAATCACGAACATCTCATTTGAATAATCGCCATGGCTACCATCTTCAGTAAAATCGTAGCCGGAGAGATTCCGAGCTATAAATGTGCGGAGAACGACCGTTTCTATGCTTTCCTCGACATCAATCCGTTAGTGAAAGGTCATACCTTGGTCATTCCCAAACGCGAAGTGGATTACATCTTCGACCTGTCAGACGAAGAAATCGGTGCGATGCAAGTTTTTGCCAAGCACGTAGCAGCAGGTATCAAAAAGGCTTTTCCTTGCATCAAAGTAGGACAGGCCGTTTTAGGACTGGAAGTACCCCATGCGCACATCCACTTGATTCCCATGCAGAACGAGAAGGACATGCTTTTCAGCAACCCTAAACTGACGTTCACGGATGAGGAATTCAAGGCTATTGCCAAAGCTATTTCGGATAACTGCACGGCAGACATTCGATAACACAAAACACACGACAAAATAAAGGCGCGGCTTTCCGAAGAAACCGCGCTTTTATTATACCTTATATAATAAGAAGACTAAATAAACTCTTCTCCTAACTTCATCTGGGCATCTGTCATCATCCGCCTTAATGCCGCACTGTCATCCTTGGGACAGATCATCAGCACATCGCCTTTTTCTGCCACGACAAAGCCTTTCAACCCGTCGATTACCGCTATCCTTCCCTTAGGCAAACAAATGACATTCCCCTCACTGTTATACAGCAAGGCTTCGGTATTGAGCAATACATTATCCTGCCGGTCGTGCTGCGTATCGTTGTGGAGAGAGCACCATGAACCCAAATCCGCCCATCCGAAGTCGCACACCTGCACATAGACATTCTCGCTCTTTTCCAGGATACTATAATCCAACGACAAGTTCGGCAAGGTATCGAAATGAGCCGGCACCCGGCAGAAGTCATCTTCGTCGATGGCATCGATAGCCTCCGTCAGGCTGTCCCTATAGTCCGGCACCAAGTCATGAATCGCCTTCATCATGGTACGCACATTGTACAGATATAACCCCGTATTCCAGTAAAACTCCCCGCTTTCCATGAATACACGGGCAAAATCCAACGCAGGCTTCTCCGTAAAGGACTTCACACGGGCAAACGCCCCCTCCTCCATATTCTCATGGGCTTGGATATACCCGTACCCGGTATCGGGACGGGTCGGCTTTACCCCCATGGTCAGCAGACAGTCCGAATGCCCCACGAAGTCCAATCCTTTCAGCACGTCATTATCGAAGTTATTCTCCTCCAGAATCAACTGGTCGGCGGGAGAGACTATCACATTACCGTGCGGACAAAGGTGGCTGATACATGTCGTAGCCCACGCTACGCTGGGCAGCGTGTTCCGCCGGATAGGTTCTTTCAATATTCTGTCTTGTGCCACCTCCGGCAACTGTTCTCTCACCAAATCCGCATAATGCTCGTTGGTCACGATAAAAATATGCTTGGCATCGATAATCTTGCGAAAACGGTCATAGGTCTGTTGCAATAAAGTACGCCCCGTTCCGAACCAGTCGAGAAACTGTTTAGGCAACTCTTTACGACTTACAGGCCACAAACGACTGCCGATGCCGCCGGCCAATATCACACAATAATTCACGTCTTTTACTTCCATAATTCAAAGGCTGGTATAAACTGTCGCTAAGTTAACCCTTTTCACGAACAAACTCGAAAAAGGAATTTTAAAATCACTTAAATACACAGTTTATTCCACAAACTTAACCTTCTCCGCGTCTCTCGGTTTGGCAGCGGGAGACTCGTCAGGATAACCCACGGCAATGGCATACAGCAGAACATAATCTTCCGGGAGTTGCAAACGTTCCAGATAAGAGGCAGCCTCCTGATTACCTGTCATGAAAGCAATCGGACCGCCAAGACAACAAGTGCCGAGCCCCAAAGACTGTGCCGCCAACACCATGTTTTCACCTAAAAGCCCGCAGTCCAACTGGCCGCTTCCGTCCTTCGGGGATGCGATGAATATTACGGCCGGAGCATTTCGGAACATATTCTTGAAACCGGGCTCTTCGGCCGCCTTCGGATTGGCTTTTTTGAAAACCTCCGTGATTCCATTGATATAATCGGCATTGTCCACCACACGCACCTGCCAAGGCTGACGGTTCATCCCGCTGGGCGCATTGATACCGCAATTCACAATGGTCTCCAGTTTCTCGCGTTCCACCGGTTGGTCTTTGTACTTACGAATACTGCGCCGTGACATTATGGCTTCGACCACCGCATTCCCTTGCTCTGCATCCACACTATCGGACATGACCGTCTCTGTCTTTCCACCCGAAGATGTACAAGAACCCAACAGGGTCAGCCCCAACCCGAATGTGCCGCACAAGCACATACCGAAAGCAAAATTCTTCAATGTATTCATACGCTTCTTCTTTTGATAAATAATAAATAAGTAGTCTTCGCAAAACTAATAAAAAACGCCTTCAAAGCCAACTTTTTCCTCATAATCTTCCGGTAAGAAGCCATAAATACTTTCAGCTATAAACTTTTATCCCCTCTTTGCTTGTTATTCTTGCAGATTCATCGTACTTTTACCCCATCAACCTGATTTCAAATTCAAAACAGATGAAGAACAGACTTTACACTTATCTGGCCGGTTGGATATTCTTGTGGTTGCCGGCCTTGCTTTTGGCACAAGCCATTGACAGTCCCACAGCACTTTTCCTCATGCACTCCAGTGGAAACCATGTGGCCAAAGACGCCCAAGGAGGAGCGGTATTGGAAGCCGCCGATGTCCCGTCGCCCCAAAAACTCACATTCATCCCCGACGGCAACGGATATTATGCCTTGCAATCGGCCGACGGGCAAGGTTATCTGTCACTGACCGGACAATGGAACACGTCCTTCACAACCGACCCCTCATCGGCAAAAGCCTTGTATGCCATAGAGAACTCCGGAGAGTTCTTCGTCAAGCTGCGCTGCAAATACAACAACAAATATTTAGGAACGGACGGGACGACAGCGTCGTCAGCCGTGTATTCGGACAAAGACGGGACGGACACCCGGCATCTGTGGTATCTTACGACCGACGTGCATCAGGCTCCGCCTGCCGACACCTCGGTCTACGTCATCAACCCGGCCGCCACCCGTCAACAGTTCGAGGGATGGGGCATCTCGCTCTGCTGGTGGGCCAACATGTGCGGGAAGTGGAGCGACGAGAAGATAGACGAACTTGTGGATTGGCTGGTCAGCCCGGACGGACTGGACTACCGTATTTTCCGCTACAACATCGGCGGGGGAGACGACCCGCAAAACCGGAACTGCACGCCGCACCACATGGGAAGCGGAAAAGGCCTGCGTGCGGAAATGGAAGGTTTCAAAGACAGTCCGGACGGTGAATACATTTGGAGCCGTGATGCCGCACAACGGAAAATCATGCTGAAAATCAAAGAGAAGCGTCCGGATGCCATATTCGAGACCTTCAGCAATTCCTGCCCCTACTACATGACTTACAGCGGATGTTGTGCAGGCCATACCGATGCGTCTGCCGACAACTTGAAACCGGAATACTATGAAGCGTTCGCCCATTATCTGGTAGACGTGTGCCGACATTATAAAGAGGAATACGGCATAGAGTTCCGTACGCTTTCGCCTTTCAACGAACCGATGACGAGTTATTGGGGAGCCAACGGAGGACAAGAGGGATGCCATTTCGACATTGCCTCGCAAGTGGCTTTCCTCAAAGTGTTGCACCCCATCCTGAAAGCCTCCGGCCTGAACACCGTCATCTCGGCCTCGGAAGAAACCGATGCCGCACAGTCGGTCAGGGACTTTGAAGGCTACCAAGCCGCCGGAGTGCTGCCCCTCGTCGGACAATGGAACACACACACCTACTCGGCCACCACACAGGCACGCAGCCAAATCAGCGCGCTCTGCAAGGAACAGGGCATCCGTCTATGGATGAGCGAAGTAGGCAGCGGCGGAAGCGGTATTGCCGGAAACCTGAACCTGGCACAAAAACTGATGGACGACATACGTTACATTATGCCTGTGGCGTGGGTGGACTGGCAATACGTGGAGGAGGGCAACGACCAATGGTGTCTGGTGCAAGGCGACTTCACGAAACAGACTTACCACAAGGTGAAGAACTATTCCATCCGCCAACACTTCAGTAAATTCATCCGTCCGGGCTACACATTCCTCACGTCGTTGAACGGACAGACACTGGCAGCCCGCAACCCGGAAGGCGACAGCCTCATCATAGTGGCCATCAATCCGAACGCCTTACCCGTCGTGCATCGTGCCGATTTAAGTTTTTACGAATCCATAAGCAGCGAACTGACGGCACTCCGCAGCTCGGAGACCGAGGATTTGTCCCCAACGGCCGATTACACATTCAAAGACCGCATACTGACCTACAAGCTCCCGGCTTACAGCATCGTCACGTTCGTCATCCCCGTGAAAGAAAGCGCGGATGCCGACAATGCCATACGCCCCGGACTTCCTTACTGGATATGCCCCCGTAATGCAGCCGACCAAGCCCTGCAGGCATCCGGCGGCAAGGTGACTTTGCAACCTCTGTCATACGCTCCGGAACAAACTTGGAAACTGCAACCGGACGGAAACGGATATACCTTTACCAACGGCAACGGTGATATCCTGACCGAACACTCACCGGACTATGCGTTAGGATATGAACCTTCTCCCCAAGCCGGACAAACCTTTACCCTCACTCCCATCGACCGGCTCTTCTATAAAATCATGACAGAAGACGGGTCGAAGGCTTTCGACTTGGAAGGAGAACATCATACGGCCGGCACCACAGTCGGTCTGTGGGAATACGGTTCCGCTCCGACTGCCTGCCACCGCCAATGGTTCTTTATGCGCCAACCGGACAGCGGAAGCCCGGATGCCGTTCCGGGCATCTCCTTTCCCGACGATACATCCCAACCACTTTTCCGTCTCACTTGCGAACCGGGAAACATACTCCGGGCAGACAAACTTTCGGATACCCCTTGCAGGCTCGGCATCTATACCCCTTCAGGAGGCTGCATTTACCAAACCTTACTTCAGGACGAGACCTTACGGGTTCCGCTCCATCCGGGCATCTACATCGTCAGTGGCATAAGCCGCTCTGCCCGCTTCCATCAAACGATTTTCATAAAATAATGCCTGAACAAGAAAAAAATCCGGCTAAAGTTTTGCAAATATAAAAAAAACGCCTACCTTTGCACTCGCAATCGAGAGAGATGCGCCCAGATGGCGGAATAGGTAGACGCGCTGGTCTCAAACACCAGTGGGGCAACCCATCCCGGTTCGATCCCGGGTCTGGGTACAAGGAAAAAGTCAAACGATTTTTGTTATCGTTTGACTTTTTTCGTTTTTCAGGAGAATCTCTCAAAAACATCCCGTTTTCATTTTGCCGGAATGCAAAAACTACGTACTTTTGAACCGGAAACCCTCAAAAGGCATTCAAAACAACTCAAATATAATCATACCATTTATGAGAAAAGCATTTATCTTCCCGGCACTTATCGCTGCCGGACTGGCTGCGCAAAGCTGCCAAAAATCGTTCAAGAAAAAAACCAGGGGGGAGGGGGCCCCGCCCGACACTACGGCGGTTCCCGCCAAAGTAGCTTCCTGCAACGTCCGCATGGATGGAATCACTTTCACGGGTGCACTCAACGGGGCAGACACTTGCGTCACCGTGAAAGACGGACGTGCAATAGAATTCCGTTGTACGGAGAAACTCGACTTCTTTTGCGACCCCAACGGCGGACAGTTGAGCAACACCACCCTGCCTATCCTGCTCACGGAAGTGGACAATACCCAACCTTTCACGCTCACGGCCAAAGTGACACCGGGATTCACCACGGAGGGGACGTACAACGCGGCCGACCTTTTCGTGTATGCCAACGACACGTTGTGGCAGAAGTTCGCTTTTGAACAGGACGAGCGCGGAAACCACCGTATCGTCACGGTGCGCACCCAGGGGACTTCCGACGACAACAACCATGAACGGCTCACCGTACCTTCCGTCTATCTGAAGATTTCGTCGGACACGCACACAATAGCCAGTTATTATTCCCTTGACCAAAAAGAATGGCAGATGGTGCGGCTCTATAAAAACTACTATCCCGGCAAGATATGGGTAGGCATCGCCAGCCAATGCCCCCAGAAGGGTGAGTGTACAAGCCTCTTCGAAGAAGTCTCGCTGCAACAGACTGCCGTGAGCGACTTCCGCATGGGAGAATGACGGGACAGCCGTTTTCATTCTGTCACCGTTCGCCGTGACCGACATGGCAAAAAGTCAGCCCAAACGGCTTCTTACGGAATCTTCCCAAAGCGGAAACGGACAGGATAGGAACGCATGGCTGTATAAATATTCACTTCAAACGGCATATATGCGGAAAAATATCGCATATATGCCGTTTTTTCTCATGAGAATAAAAAATCATTCGGCTGAAAGAAAAAAATCATTCTCAGCAGATTGAAAAAATGAAATGACGAAAAACGGGAAAAAACCTTTCCCAATCTGTTTTCCAAACACCACAAAACGTATTTTTTCCTCTATTTGAACCTCTCCAGCTTGTCTAAACGTACTGTCAGAAAGTAAGGCTAAACCCACCGACGCCGACAGGCCGTCCCGAACCATACGGACCATTCCGGGCATGCCGTTCTTTTATGACAGTCCAACGCCTTTTCAGCTATCTTCGTGCATCCCCGCCGAAGCCCGAGATTGCGATATTTCAAGTCACTCCCCGACCCTACGCCAAATACGCGAGCCACGCACAGGCCGGAATGACATTTTGACAAACGGTATTCACCCTCTTTCGGGCTGCACGAGATAGAAACAACTTGTACTGAAGAAATTACGCACGTATGGCAGGACGGAAAGCGAGCCATAAAGCTTACGGGGCTTCAGGCCGAATTTCGTTTCGTAATGCGGATTGATGAAATAGAGTTGCCGGTCTACGACCCGATAGCCGGTGGAATACAATGCCGCCTGAAACTTCTCTATGGGGCAACGTGTGTGCTTGATGTTCATCAGTTCGCGGATGGTCGGCTCGTTTTCACCGGCTGCGGCCAACACACCCTTATAGAGCGGAGAAGGCAGAAGATGAAGGAACGGAAAATGAGACACCACCTTGCTGTGCGCTATTTGCTGGTGGCCGCCGAAAGGCATTTGCCATGCCGGAAAGGCTATAAACACCACGCCGCCCGGCGCAAGATAGCGTTTCAGGCCTTTCAGGAAACCGGCCTTGTCGTCGATATGCTCTATCACATCGTGCACCAATATCAGGGAGAATTTATGCTCCAGTTCCGTCAATTTGAAAATGTCGGATGCGATAAAAGTACCTTCCGCCCCTCTCTCGGCAAAAAACTTACGGGCCTCGGCAATGCGTCCGGCAGCAATGTCCACTCCCGTCACCGAACAACCCAACTGCGCGAACGAGAACAGGTTACCCCCTTCGCCACACCCCACTTCCAACACCTCTTGCGGAAGTTCCGGGCAACATTTACGGATATAAGGAATATAGTATTTCTCTGTCGTACGGGCCTGCTCGTCAAAATAACGTTCGCGGTCGGAATGGCGCTCTTGCATGTTAAATTCTCATTTTATTTGCGCCAAAGTTAATAAAAAACTATTATATTAAAGAGGCTGTCCGGACAAAATCTTCCAGACAACCTCTTTTTCCATCTTACCGTTCAGGCTCCACGGCAGGAACCGGACTGGTTCAAAGGTTCCTTCTCCCTTTTTTCTCCAAATATTCAATCAACTCCTCCGGACGGTCGGTCTGTATGACAGTGGCCCCGCGATCGAGCACCCAGCCCCAGTGGGCATCGGGGTCGGACAGGGCTTTCTCGTCTTCATGGCCGCCGCACAGGCTCGTCCACAACGTATTGATCCAGACACGGCAATCCGATGCGATTATCACCGGCAAGTAGGACAACTTGGCAAAACGGTCTGTCTTGAAAATGACCTCCACGGCCTGCGGGCGGAATGCGGAAAGGAACGAAGCGACGTAGGGTATCGCTCCCTCGCCATCGAGATCCACCACGGGCATATAAAGAATGTCCTTGTAGCCGGAAAGCTGCCGTTCCACCTCCTCTACCGTGCCCCGCCCCTTCAGCACCACATGGTCTTCCGTACCCGTCTTGCGGATAATCGGCGCAATCTCGGACAGGTAATCTCCGCCCTTGTCGATGTTCACCAGCACCGCCCCCTTGCAAGCCGTCAGGGCTTCCTCCAGCGTGGGTATGGTCTCGTCCGAAAGACTTCCGTCCGCCCGACGCAGGCGGAAACGCTTCAGTTCCTCCACCGTGTAGTCTGCCACGTTGCCTTTGCCTTCCGTCGTGCGGTCGATGCTCCCGTCGTGCATCAGCACGAAACCGCCGTCCTTCGTCCGTTGGATGTCAATCTCCACCATGTCCACCCCCATGTCTGCCGCCCCTTTGATGGCCGCCACGGAGTTCTCGGGCGCATGCCGCCAGTCGCCCCTGTGGGCCACGACGAACACATAATCGGAGCGGCTGTCTTGCAGTTCCGCCCTCAACCGGCTGATATGCCCGGCAGCCTGCATGCACAGTGCCAGGCACCACAGCCCAACCGTAAAAAGAATCTTTTTCATTTCCCTTTCATGTTTAACCGGAGTAAAAGTAGTCCTTTCCGTGGGAAACGCCGGAAAAGATTTACGTCTAAGATTGACAATCTTGTGTTTTCGGGACGCAAATCAGAAGACACGTACCAGAAAATGGCCGAACCACACGGCCAACAGCCCCAAAACAAAGCTCAATACCGCGTATGCGGCAAACGACCAGAACTTGTCTGAAAGGAAAAGGATGTAGTTCTCATGTACGAACGTGGAAAAGGTGGTAAACCCTCCGCAAAAGCCCACCGTGAGGAACAAACGCCACTCGGGGGACAAGACATCCGCCCGCTCAAACCAACCGTACAATAAGCCGATGAACAGGCAACCCGCCACATTGACGATCATCGTCCCCAACGGGAGATGAGTAAAACTGCCCGCCGAGACCCACCGGGTCAGCCCGTAACGGGCTATGCCACCCACGAAACTACCGGCTCCGACGCACAACAAGGTCTTCCACATTTGCCGTCCTCCCGTCATTGACCCAACGAGGAACGCAAAGCCAAAGCCTTGTCTTCGGCCGCCTCCATGATTTCACGTTCGCCCGGCCCCTTGTCGTTGATGCCGCAAAGGTGCAGGATACCGTGTATGATGACACGGTGCAGTTCTTCTTCGTAGGTTGCCCCCACCCGCTCGGCGTTGGTCCGCACCGTGTCGAGACTGATGAAGAGGTCGCCCGAAATCACGTCACCTTCGCAGTAATCGAACGTGATGATGTCCGTGTAATAATCGTGCCCGAGATACTGGCGGTTCACCTCCAGAATCTTCTCGTCGTCCACGAAGATGTAGGCAATCTCGCCTACCCTTTTGCCGTAACTCGCAGCCACGGCTTTCACCCAGGCCGTGTTTTCGCGTTTCTTGATGGAGGGCATCTTCACGCCGTCCGTATTGTAAGTAATCATTTCTTTCCTGTGTTTTAATCGTCAAACAAACTGCCTTGCAGCTCCGCCGTGAAACGGCTGCGCCCCAAATGCTTGTAAGCCATGTCCGTCACCTCCCGTCCGCGCGGCGTGCGCTTGATGAACCCTTCTTTAATCAGGAAAGGCTCATACACCTCTTCCACCGTTCCCGCATCTTCCCCGATGGCCGTGGCGATGGTCGTGATGCCTACCGGTCCGCCCTTGAACTTATCGATAATGGTAAGCAGAATCTTGTTGTCTATCTCGTCCAGTCCGTAACGGTCGATATTCAGTGCCTCCAACGCATAACGTGCGATGGCCATGTCCACCCGTCCCGTGCCGCGCACCTGGGCAAAATCGCGCACGCGGCGCAAAAGCGCATTGGCGATACGGGGCGTTCCACGGCTGCGCCCGGCAATCTCCATGGCGGCATCGTGCTCGATGGGTACGGAAAGGATGTGCGCCGAACGTTCCACGATGCGCGAAAGCACCTCGGCGTCATAATACTCCAGATGCAGGTTGATACCGAAACGGGCACGGAGGGGAGCGGTAAGCAGACCGCTGCGCGTAGTGGCACCCACCAACGTGAAGGGATTCAAGTCGAGTTGTATGCTGCGTGCCGACGGGCCTTTGTCTATCATGATGTCTATCCGGTAGTCCTCCATGGCGGAATAAAGATACTCCTCCACTACGGGACTGAGCCGGTGGATTTCGTCGATGAAGAGCACGTCATTCGGCTCCAGCGAAGTCAGGATACCGGCCAAATCGCCCGGCTTGTCCAATACAGGGCCGGACGTGACCTTGAAACCCACGCCCAGTTCGTTGGCTATGATGTTGCTCAGCGTGGTCTTCCCCAATCCCGGAGGACCGTGCAACAAAGTATGGTCGAGGGGCTCGCCCCTGTACTTGGCAGCCTCGACGAAAACTTTCAGGTTTTCCACCACCTTCAACTGTCCGCTGAAATCCCCGAACTGGAGCGGACGCAAGGCATTCTCGAACTCGCGCTCGGCAGACGAGTTTGAGGAACGGCGTATGTCGAAATCTTCTTCCATTGTGCGGCAAAGATAACATCTTTTCCCCACAAAACGGGCATGCGTCCCATTTTTTATGTAACTTTGCCTTTCAATCATGTAACGAGAGATTTCTATGGTTCTGAATTACATTTGGGTGGCATTCTTCGGCATCGCATTCCTCATCGCGGCAGGGAAGTTGGTTTTCGCAGGCGATGCCGGCGTGTTTCCGGCCATCATGGACTCCACGTTCAGTTCCGCCAAGACGGCTTTCGAGATTTCCCTCGGCCTGACCGGTGTGCTTTCGCTTTGGATGGGTATCATGAAAATCGGGGAAAAAGGCGGAGTGGTCCACATTCTGGCACGCGGCCTCAGCCCGCTTTTCTGCAAGCTCTTCCCGGACATTCCCAAGAACCATCCCGTCATCGGAAACATTTTCATGAACATCTCTGCCAATATGTTGGGACTGGACAATGCGGCCACGCCGTTGGGACTGAAAGCCATGGAAGGCCTTCAGGAACTGAACCCGAAAAAAGACACAGCCAGCAACCCGATGATCATGTTCCTCGTGCTGAACACTTCGGGACTGACCATCATCCCTGTCAGCATCATGGTTTACCGGACCCAAATGGAAGCGGCACAGCCCACGGATGTGTTCATCCCGATTCTGCTGGCAACCTTTGCCTCCACACTGACGGGTATCATCGTCACCAGCCTTTATCAACGCATCAACCTGCTGAACCGGGTGGTCGTACTGGCATTGGGAGGAGCCTGTCTGGCCGTAGCCGGCATCGTGTATGGCTTCAGCCGGTTGGACAAAGAAGAGATGAACTTGTGGAGTACGACTATCGCCAACGTACTGCTGTTCTGCATCATCATCGCTTTCATTGCTGCCGGTGTCAGGAAACGCGTTAACGTGTACGATGCCTTTATCGAAGGAGCAAAAGACGGTTTTACCACAGCCGTACGTATCATTCCCTATTTAGTCGCCATCTTGGTGGGCATCGGGGTATTCCGTGCTTCGGGGGCCATGGATTTGTTGACAGACGGCATCGCCGCAGTCGTCAAAGCCTGCGGCGGCGATGCAGACTTTGTCGGTGCACTGCCTACCGCACTGATGAAACCGCTGAGCGGCAGCGGGGCGCGCGGCATGATGGTGGATGCCATGGAGACCTACGGCGCAGACTCTTTCGTGGGACGGTTGAGCTGTATTTTCCAAGGCGCGACCGACACCACCTTTTATATATTGGCCGTTTATTTCGGCAGTGTGGGCATCACCCGCACGCGGCATGCCGTGGCTTGCGGCCTGTTGGCCGATTTGGCAGGTATAGTGGCCGCCATCGGTGTGGCTTATCTCTTTTTCGGAGCATAATAGAAACAAACTGAACGAAATATGGCAGAATTGAAATCGGTGGCCAAAGACACCGCCATCTACGGACTAAGCAGCATCATCGGAAAGTTCCTGAACTATTTGCTGGTCCCGCTCTATACGGCCAAGATGACCGTGGAAAGCGGAGGCTATGGCATCGTGACCAACATTTATGCCTACGTGGCGCTTTTGATGGTCATCCTTACGTTCGGCATGGAAACCACGCTGTTCCGTTTTGCCAACAAAGAGGGGGAAAATCCGCAAACGGTCTATGGCACGACGCTCACCATGGTGGGCAGCCTGTCTCTGCTGTTTGCCTTGCTCGTACTGGCTTTCCTCCATCCGATAGCTTCCGGCATAGGCTACGCAGACCATCCGGAATATGTGGGAATCATGGCGATCACGGTAGCCTTGGATGCCTTTCAGGCCATTCCCTTTGCCTGGTTGCGCTACCAGCACCGTCCTATCAAGTTTTTCGCGTTGAAGATGCTGTTCATCGTGCTCAACATCACGTTGAACATCCTTTATTTCGTCGTGCTTCCGGCATTGTACGTCCGCCACGCATGGGTGGGCGCAATTTATGACCCGTCTGTCGGACCGGGATATGCCTTCATCCTGAACCTTGTCTGTACATCGTTCATCACCTTCTTCTTCATTCCCGAACTGACAGGATTCAAATATCGGTTCGACACCCGGCTGATGAAACGTATGTTGGGCTACAGTTGGCCCATCCTGATTCTCGGTATCGCGGGCATCCTGAACCAGACGGCCGACAAAATCATCTTCCCGTTGGTGTACGGCGACGCGGAAGCGGCCAAGTCCGAACTGGGCATCTACGGTGCTTGCGTGAAGATTGCCATGATAATGGCCATGATCACCCAAGCTTTCCGCTATGCGTATGAGCCGTTTGTGTTCGGCAAGGCTAAGGACAAGAACAGCGGAGAGACCTACGCCACGGTCATGAAGTTCTTCATCATCTTCACCCTGCTGGCCTACCTTTGCGTTATCGGCTACATGGACATCCTGAAACGAATCATAGCTCCGGACTATTGGCCCGGCTTACGTGTCGTCCCCATTGTCATGGCAGCCGAAATCATGATGGGGGTTTACTTCAACCTTTCGTTTTGGTACAAGCTCATCGACAAGACGATTTGGGGGGCCTGGTTCTCGGCTGCCGGTTGTTTGGTCCTCTTTGCCGTCAACATCATCTTCATCCCGACGTACAGCTACATGGCATGTGCCTGGGGCGGTTTCGCCGGATACGCCACGGCCATGCTCCTGTCCTACATCGTGGGACAGAAGAAAAACCCCGTCCGATATCCGTTGAAATCCATCGGCATCTACGTACTGATTGCCGGAGGCTTCTACGCCATCATGGCCTGTACGCCCGAAGAATGGCCCGTATGGACACGACTGGGTATCAACACGGTGCTCATCCTGCTCTTCGTCGGACATATCCTGAAACACGACCTACCGGTACGAAGCCTACCGGTCATCGGCAAATATTTTCGTAAACCTCAAAAGTAAAATCATGGAAAATAAACCCAAAAAACAACGGAGTTACCTCAACCTGTTTATCCGCAGACTTTTAAGCATGAAGGAAGATAAGGCGCCGGAAGAAGAAACCATAGCCTCTATCAAGGCTGGTATCGACTTTCGCGGAGCCAATCTCTGGATCTTGATTTTCGCCATCTTTGTGGCTTCCCTGGGCCTGAACACCAACTCTGCCGCCGTCATCATCGGTGCCATGTTGATTTCTCCGCTCATGGGTCCGATTGTCGGCATGGGACTGGGCGTGGGTATCTACGATTTCGAACTGCTCAAACGGGCGTTCCGCAGTTTTGCCACCGCCACTATTTTCAGTGTGCTCACGGCAACGTTCTATTTTGCCATCACACCGATAGACGAGGCTCAGTCCGAACTGCTGGCCCGAACCTCACCTACGATTTACGACGTGCTCATCGCGCTCTTCGGCGGACTGGCCGGCATCGTAGCCTTATGTAGCACGGGGCAACGCGGAGGTAACGTCATTCCCGGCGTAGCCATAGCCACAGCCATCATGCCTCCCCTCTGTACGACCGGTTTCGGACTGGCCACGGGCAACTGGCTTTACGCAGCCGGAGCCTTCTATCTCTATCTCATCAATTCCATTTTCATTGCTTTGGCCACGTTCGTAGGAGTGAACATCCTGGATTTCAAGAAGAAGGTATTTGTGGACAAACAGCGGGAAAAGCGAGTGAAGCATATCATTATCACCATAGCCGTGCTCACGATGCTACCTTCTGCCCTTCTTACCTATACGCTGGTCCGGGAAGACATATTCATGAGTAAGGTCAATAATTTCGTAACACAAGTCGTCACGTCCGATCAGACGCAGGTCATCACAAAAAAGGCAGACTACCGCACCAAAGAAATCCGCCTCGTTACCATCGGGGAAGAGATAGCCGAAAAAGAATTGGAAAGGATGAGAAGCCAGATGGAACGCTTCGGATTAAAGGACGTCAAACTGTCCATCGTACAAGGTACAAAGAATCTCAGCACAAACGAACTGAAGTCGATGCTGAACGATCCGGCCGTCAAACAGGCAGACAAAAGTGCACAGTTGTTGGCCAATGAACAGGAACGCGGGGACCGGTTGCAGAAAGAATTGGACTTTTACAAAGCTACTGAACAACAAGCCCAGTCCGTCAGTGCGGAAATGGCGACTCTGTTCCCCGAAGCGGCACGCGTCAGTATCTCTCGCACCATTTCCTATACTGTCGGCGACAGTACGAAGAAAGACTCTTTGACCTTGGTAAGTCTTACTCTGAAAGAAAAGTTATCGGCTCAGAATCGGGAGAAGATGGAGGAATGGCTCAAAGCCAGACTGAAAGCCCAAAACATGAAACTCATTGTCGGAACAAAGATAGAAAACAACAAAAAATAACCATTTAACAGATAAATATGAAGAAAAAGTTTTTAACGTTACTCGCCTTCGTTTGTGGTCTCAACGGTATGAAGGCCGATGAAGGCATGTGGATGCTCAGCCACATTTCGCCCAAAAGTATGAAGGTCATGAAGGATTTGGGACTGCAAATGAGCGAAAAAGAATTGTATAATACGAAAGGCACCTCGCTGAAAGACGCTGTGGTCAGTTTCGGTGGCTTCTGTTCCGGTGTCGTAGTCTCACCGGACGGTTTGGTCTTTACAAACCACCACTGCGGCTTCGGTAACATACAGGCTTTGGCCACACCTGAAAACGACATCCTGAAGAACGGATTCGTGGCCCGTACACAAGCGGAAGAACTTCCAGCAAAAGGCCTTTATGTACAGATCCTCCAAAGGACGGAAGATATCACCAAACGGGTAAACAAAGCCTTGGACAAATACTACAAGGAACATGCCGCCGAGATGGCCAAATTGGGTGAAAATGCCAAAGAAAAAATGCGTTGGAACAGTGTGGACTCCATCTGCCTGGCCATAGAAAACGAATATGCAAAGAAATATCCGGAGTTGATTTGTGAAGTCAGCCCCTATTACACGGGAAACGCCTTCTATGTCAACGTATATAAACAATACGACGATATCCGTCTGGTATTCGCACCGCCTCAAAGCTTAGGCAAGTTCGGCGGTGAAACGGACAATTGGATGTGGCCGCGCCAAACCTGCGACTTCAGTGTCTTCCGCATTTATGCCGACAAGGACAACCAGCCTGCCGAATACAGTGCGGACAACCGCCCGTTGAAAGCCGAACGTTATGCAAAAGTCTCTTTAGAAGGTTTCAAGAAAGGAGACTACTGTATGACCATCGGCTATCCCGGACGTACCAACCGTTATCTCTCTTCTTACGGAATCGTGGAACGCATGGAGAATACCAACGAATCCCGAATCAATGTACGTGGCGTGAAGCAAGGGATATGGAAGAAATGGATGGACAGCGATCCGAAAATCCGTTTGCAGTATGCTTCCAAATATGCCAACAGTTCCAACTATTGGAAAAACAGTATCGGCATGAACAAGGCGCTTAAAGAGTTGAAAGTCGTAGAACAGAAGAAAAAACAAGAACAACAAATCAACGAATGGGCACAAAAAAGCAAAAAAAGACAAGAACGCTTCGGCAACTTGGCTCCCGAACTTGAAAAAGCGTACGCAGCCCGCAAAGACGGCAACCGCGCCATCGCGTTCCTGAACGAGTCTTTCCTTGGAGGTCCTGACCTGATGCGTATCGCTTTCTACTTCGACAACTTGCAAAACGCAGGAGGAGAAACGGGCAAGGCAACTTGGAAAAACCGTCTGCGTCAACAATACAAGGACTGGAACGAGGAGGTCGACAAGGAAACGATGACGGCCTTGATAGACAATTACGCCAAGCAAGTAAAACCCGAATATCTGCCGGACTTCTATCAGACGATAGAAAAAGAATACAATAACGACATCCGTACCTATGTGGATGCCATGTTCAAACAGTCGGTCCTGACCGATACAAACTGTGTCAATCTGACGCTGACCCAAGAACAAAAAGATAATGACATGGCACTGAAATGCCTGAAGAGTGTGATGGAACTTGGCGGAAAAGTATCTGACCAAATCAGTCAGTACAACATGGACGTGGCAGAAAAGGAAAGACTGCTTTGCGAAGCCATACTTGAAATGGAAATGGACCAGCCGCATTATTCGGATGCGAACTCGACCATGCGCCTGAGCTACGGTTTCGTAGACGACTACACCAGTGCTGCCGGACACCAGAACTACTTTACTACCATGCCGAGTCTGTTGGATAAAGTAGCACAAAGCGACAGAATAGATGAATATAAAGTGGAACCGGAAGTCAAAGCTCTCTTCGAAAAAGGCGACTTCGGCCCTTACAAAGACAAGGAAAGCGGCGAAATGCAGCTCTGTTTTCTTACGAACAACGACATTACCGGCGGAAATTCCGGCAGCCCGATGTTCAACGGCAAGGGCGAACTTATCGGACTGGCTTTCGACGGTAACTGGGACGCCTTGAGCAGCGACATTACTTTCACACAGGATTTGACCCGTTGTATCGGTGTAGACATCCGTTATGTACTTTACATCATCGACCGATGGGGCAAGGCGGAACGTCTTATCCAAGAAATAGGTGCACGATAACTTTCGTCCCGAACCCATTATCCGGCCGGACCGTCTTTAGTATATTAAGGACGGTCCGGCTGTGTTATCAACCACATGCTTTGCAGATATTTAACATAAGTTTCTGCGAAACAAAATTGTATTATTGGATACTAAACTATAAATTTGCGAACAGTTTATAACTTAATTTCAATTTTGAACAAACCATTCTAAACAAAAGCATCATGAAAAACAAGTTTACTCATTTCCTGATGGCCGGAGCTTTGGTCTGCTGGAGTTCCTACACGTTGCATGCACAGACTGAAGTCACAGACACTTACCTAAAGAATCCAAGTTTTGAAAGCAACTTCACGGACTGGGATAATGCCGGAATGCAAACCCAAACGAATACCTCTTTTTCCAAAAAAGACGGTAATACTTACGTAGAACAATGGGTCGGACAAGGTAACAAAGTAGCTGATGCCCATGTCAGTCAAACGCTGACCTCTCTGAAAAACGGGGTCTACAAGCTGACCGTAGCCGCACAAAACATTCAGCAAAACAGTTCGGCCACACAAAGCGGAGCGTATGTCTTTGCGGATAATGAACAAGTTTCTGTCGGTGCCATCAATGACTACTCCCTGACCTTTACGGTCATCGAAGGACAAGCCACCGTAGGTTTCAAAGCAGAAAACGCTACCGGAAATTGGATCGCCTGCGATAACTTCCGGCTGTATGCTGTCAACAATGATTTAACAGAAATACAAGAAGAACTGCAACGCCGCATCGAACAGGCACAAACATTGGTTTCCGAAAAAATGCAAAAGGACGTGCTCTCGGAACTCAATGCCGCTATTCAAGCCGCTCAACAGGAAGTGGGAGCACCCACCGACGAAAATATAGCCGAGGTTGCCGTCCGCCTGCGCAAAGCTACCACAGAAGCTCAAACGTCCATCGAAGCTTACCGAGAACTTCAAGCCGCCATTGACAAGGCACTTGAAGCATACGGTGACGGTAGCCAAAGCGGAGCAGAAGAATTCGATGCCGCCATCCAATCGGCCCAATCCACAGTAAATAACTTAGAAGCCAGTCTGGAAGATCTGGCACTTGCCGTGACCCAATTGGAAACAGCAACTTTGGCGTTTTCCTTGGCTAACGCGACCGGTACGGCTCCTACCGTAGTAACCGACACACGATATGCACGCGGCTCCACGATGGCATTCGGACGAAGCACCATATCCGGCGTGTCCACATCCGATTTATTGGAACACGGTTTTTGTTGGAGCACCTCTCCCGAACCCACAGTATTGGACAACCGCACCACCGAATACCTGAACAACAACGGTTACATCTACTGGATGAAAGACTTGGAACCGTCTACCATTTATTACATACGTGCCTACGCCATGACCAAAGGCTACGCCGTAGGCTATGGAGACGTAATAAAAGTAATCACGTTACCGGAGGGCAAGATAACATGGTCTTACAATAACGGTGGACCGGCCGACGCCAATGCACGCATCAATGCAGCCGTAGGCTCTGCCGTAGACTATTGGAACCATTTGACCAGCATACAAGGACTACATTTGACTGTTAGTTTCGGTGCAGGGACTCCCACAGCCGACTGCAGCTATGGAGGGTGGATGAGAGTAGGCCCGAATGCCAGCTACCAACGCACCGGTACCATCATGCACGAGATGGGGCATGCCATAGGCGTAGGACAACATGAAATATGGTGGAACGGCAACTTAAGAGCCAACGGTGACCGGGGCGACTGGTTAGGCGAACGGGCCAATGCAGTCCTACGGTTCTGGGACAATAATCCGACAGCAGTCATGACCGGGGACAACACACACATGTGGCCCTATGGTATCAACGGCGCACATGAAGACACAGGAAGCGAAGTGCTGTACATAGGCAACGGGTTGATTACGCAGGCACTCGGAGAAGACGGACTTCCCCCCACCGGAGGATTTGCCACCCCCGCCTACGTATTCGAGCAGGAAGACCACGTAAAATACTATCTCAAGAACGAAGACGAAACAGCCGGCCTCTATACATCTTATTTAGTGGCCAACCCCAACAGTACCGCCATCACATGCGAAGAAATGACCGCTGCCGAAGCTGCGGCAAACGACAATGCGGCGTGGTATGTCACGTTTAACCCGAAGACCTGCTATTATCAGCTTCGCAACGTGGGAACAGGACAATATCTGACATACAATACATCCAGAAACAAATTCCTCACCACCAATAAAGAAACTCCGACAACGACTGAAAGCTTCCAATTCATGCGCGGACGTACAGATGTCAATATCGGGACAGGCAGCACCGCTGTCACAGCACGGGGTTATTGGATTATCCGGCCGGAAAAAACGCTCAATCCCCCATGCATGGGTTCTAATGCCGGAGGAAGAATAACCAACGAAACTTTCAACATTGCCAACTCGACTAAAGACCAACGCTGGATCATATTGTCCGGCGAAGAACTTCAGGCATTCGACACCGCAGTAAAGGACGAACGCAAAGCTGAACTCGAAGACATGCTGACCCGTATTAAAGCATTGGCAAACACCCCGCATACCGAAGATGAAGCCGGCACGGATGCCACGCTGACGGCCAAACTCTCGGAAATCGAAGAGAAAAGCCGCGACACGGAAATCACTTCAGAGGGAATCTCCTCTCTGACGGAAGAAGCCCTGACTGCCGGAATGGCATTCCTGGCCGAAGCCACCCCGGAAAGCGTAGAACAGCCTTTCGACATCACATTTCTGATGTCCGATGCCGAACTCACGGACGGCGAAGGCTGGTCCTCCAAACCGACCATATCATTCTCTTGCGGCGAGTTCTTCGAGAATACATTCGACTTCAACCAGACTGTCACAGGACTGCCAGCCGGAACTTACCAATTCAAAGGCCGAGGATTCCAACGCCCGGGAACCACAGCAGACGTGTATAAAGCTTTTATTGCCGGACAAGACGATGTGAATGCTACAATCTATGCCGGCGACAAAGAAGCCAAAATACAAAATATTGCAGCAGAGGCACAAACCAAGAAATTGGGCGGAAGCGAAACGGCCGTAGGCTCCAATCCGACCCGCTACGTACCGAACAACATGCAAGCTGCAAGCTTATATTTTGCAGCCGACCTTTATGACAACGGTGTAGTTACACAGTTGACAGAAGATGACTCCAAGCTGAAAGTCGGCATGCGCTGCAGTGAAACAAGCTCTAGCTATTGGTGTATATTCGATGACTTCCGTCTGTACTATTACGGAAGCATGTCTCCGGATTTTGTAACCGACATCCGTCCGGCTATTACCGACAAGACACAGGCAGAAGACCTTTTTGCCACCCCTTCGGATGTGTACAGCCTCAGCGGTGTTTGCGTGCGTCGGCAAGCCACGTCGCTCGACGGTCTCGGACGCGGCATCTACATTGTGAATGGCCGGAAAGTCATCGTTAAATAAATCAGAAGTCTTGCATTCGGAATAAAAAAATCTCCCGGTTACGTTTAGGTTCGTAACCGGGAGATTTTTCTATCTTATTTTTTCGGGAAACGACGCGCCCATCCTTCTTCCGAGAAGTCCGGCTCATCACCTACCAAGTCCTTTCCGTCTTGTGGCTGGAAGAACTGTTTCCAATCGTCTTTCGTATATTTCTTACCGTGCGGTGCGGTGTATCCCCGTTCTTCACGAGACGGTTTGGCTGCTTTGGATAATTTGCTCCCACTCGGCAGACTTCGAGCAAGCTCGGTCTGCTCTCGCTTACTCGCAAATTTCCGTGCATTATCCTTGCCGCCCATATCCTTACCTTTTTTGCCCTTTCCTTTGCCGGACATGGCCTCTTCGTAGGTTTTTCCTCCACCATGTTTCTTACGGTCGCGACTGCCCTTTGCGTCACCCCCACTCCGGCCATCACGACCGGACCGACGGCTCGACTTGCCTTCTCCGGCCTCGTGAGCCTCTCCGGTAGCCACTTCCACGTTGACTTTACGTCCCTTCACCTGCACACCGGAAAGCCCGTGCAACACACGGTCGGCCTCACCGTCGGGCACCTCAAAGAAAGAAAAGCTCTTCATCAGGTCGATACGCCCGATTTCCACCTTGCCTTGCACATGGTCGTTCACCAGCTTCATCACCTCTTTGGCATAGAAACCGTCCACCTTACCCAAATTAAGGAACAACCGGGTGTATCCCTCTTCGGGCTTGCGTCCGCCGCGTTTGCCTTTCTTGTCGCCCTTCTCCCCACGTCCCGTCGGTTCGCTGATTTCAGGCGCGTTGGCATAGTATTGCAGGAAACGGCCGAACTCCCGACTCACCACACGCTTGATGAGGTCTTCCTTGTCGAGCCATTCCAACTTACGGTACACTTCGGGCAGGAACTGTTCGATTTCCTCCTCGTCCACCTCCACGCGCTCGATGTCGTCTATTACCTTATATAATTGTTTGGCACAGATTTCCTTGCCGCTGGGCATCTCCCCTTTGACAAACTCCTTGCCGATAACCTTTTCTATCTCGCGGATTTTGGAACGTTCGCGCGTGTGGACGATACAAATACTCGTCCCCTTCTTGCCCGCACGTCCCGTACGCCCACTGCGGTGCGTGTAATTCTCGATGTCGTCCGGCATACCGTAATTGATGACGTGCGTCAAGTCCTCCACATCGAGTCCTCGCGCCGCCACGTCGGTAGCCACGAGGAACTGTACGCGGTGCTGGCGGAATTTCTGCATCGTCAGGTCACGCTGTTGCTGCGAAAGGTCGCCATGCAACGAGTCGGCATTGTAACCATCCTGTATGAGCTTATCGGCCACTTCCTGCGTCTCCATGCGCGTGCGGCAGAAGATGATGGCATAAATCTTGGGATAATAATCCACAATACGCTTCAAGGCCAGGTATTTGTCCTTGGCATGCACCATATAATACACGTGGTTCACCGTTTCCGCCCCCTCGTTGCGCGAGCCTACCACGATTTCCTTGGCTTCGCGCAGGTACTTCTTCGAGATACGCTCTATCTCACGGCTCATCGTGGCAGAGAAGAGCAATGTGTTATGGTTTTCGGGCACCCCGGCCAGAATCTTGTCTATGCTCTCCGTGAACCCCATGGAAAGCATCTCGTCGGCTTCGTCCAACACCACGTTTTCCACATGCTCCAGCGAAGCCGCCCCACGCTCCATCAGGTCGATCAGACGGCCCGGCGTAGCCACAATGACCTGTACGCCCTTCCTCAGCGTACGGATTTGCGGTTCGATGTTCGCACCGCCGTACACCGGCAATACGCGCACACCGGGCAAGTATTTGGAGTAGTTCTCCAAATCATCCGCTATCTGCAAACAAAGTTCTCGGGTGGGACTCAGGATGAGAGCCTGCGTCACATTGCGCGTGGCATCCACTTTCTGCAAGACGGGCAAACCGTAAGCTGCTGTTTTTCCGGTACCGGTCTGTGCCAGCGCCACAACGTCGTTATTCACTCCCAGCAAGTAAGGAATCACTTCCTCCTGTACCGGCATCGGGTTTTCATACCCCATTTCCTCAATAGCTTGTCTGATTTCCGCAGAAACACCAAGCTCCTCAAAAGTTTTCAATACGTTAATTATTAAATTAATACACCAAAGGCAGCGCACGACGCTTACAACATACAAAAACAACCCTTCAGTGTATCACAACGCCTGAAAACCGCCTTCCCTAAAAATTGAATGGGCAAAGGTACGACAAATCTTCGTTTTTTTCACTTTTTTCTACGACTTATTCCACTTTTTTATCGTATGTTTGCATTCACTTGTTTCTAAACCAGACATTCATGCGCAAAGTCATCGGGATGGGCGAAACCATCATGGACATTATCTTTCACGGAGCACAGCCTACGGCTGCCGTTCCGGGCGGCTCGTCGTTCAACAGTATCATTTCCATCGGACGGGCGGGCATCCCGGCCGTTTTCGTCGGCGAAACGGGACACGACGAGGTGGGACGGCGAATCGCGGACTTCCTGAACGCCAACCATGTGGACACCAGTTACCTGCGGATGCGCAGTGACATCCAATCCGCCGTGTCGCTGGCCTTCCTCGACGAACGGAACGATGCCCATTACATGTTCTATAAACAACCGCCGCACACGCTGGAGGATTTCATCCACCCCACGGTGGAAACCGATGACATCATACAATTCGGCTCCTATTATGCCCTCAATCCCTACATCCGTCCCCAAGTCAAATCGTTTCTGGAATACGCCCGCAGCCGGAACGCCATCCTGTACTACGACCTGAACTACCGCCGTACCTACAAAGACAGAATCCGGGAACTCCTTCCGTCCATCCACGAAAACTTCCGGCTGGCCGACCTCGTACGCGGTTCGGCCGACGACTTCGAGGTGATGTACGGCCTGCGTGATGCGGAGGAAATCTACCGGCTGCATATCGCGCCCTACTGCCCGCTTTTTCTCTGTACCTGCGGAGCGGAAGGCGTCGTACTGTTCACACCCGAAGGAAGCTCACGCTTTCCGGTACCGCCCGTACGCACAGTCAGTACCATCGGAGCGGGAGACAACTTCAATGCCGGATTCATTTACGGGCTGATACGCTATGGTATCCGCCGCATCGACCTGCCCGGCCTGCCCTGCGCACAATGGCATCAAGCCGTCGACTGCGGCATACGGTTCGCCGCCGACGTCTGCGGCAGCATACACAACTCCATCGACGAAGAATTCGGAAAGCAGATGGCCAAGGAACTTCAGGCCTCGTCCGGGCAAGATGTTCAGAAATAAAAGCGCAGTCCGCCCGTCACGAAGAAATGGAAATAACCGTCCAATTCTTTCCGTTTCCCGGACTTGCCCAGTTCGCCTAAGCCATCATCGGGAAAGAACTCCCTTGCAAAGTCTTTGCCGGGAAACCAACCGAGGATGTACCCTCCGTTCAATCCTACACCGACATGCTCGGCCAGACGGTACTCCAATCCCAACTGGAAATGCCCGCCCCAGCCGTCCAAACCGTAATCCAGCCGAGAGTTGTCGCGTACCTTTTCGCGCGAAAAGAATGCCCCTAACCCCAAAGCAGCCTTTGCCGACCAATAATCACTGAAAAACGTCCTGACCACAAACTCGGGTCCGATATAGAAGAAATTCATGTGAAACCGCTCGTCGGCCACCTCCGGCGGAGACGCAAGACCATAAGCCCGGGAATGGTAAGCCGAGAAAAACAGGCCGCCTCCCAACCCTTTACGCCCCACCCAGTCCCATCCGGCCTGCATCTCCGTGCCCCGGCGCGGATGACCCCACACGGCTGTTCCTCCGGGCGTACGCAATTCACTGGTGATGAATCCCCCTCCGGCATTCAAGTAAAGTGTGCTCGTACCGTCTTTCTTTTCATCCTTCGCGGTCTCATGATCCGAATCCGTCCAAAAACGATTTGCGGCAAGCCCGTCCAACGCTTGGTCTACTTCCAAACGTGTACCCGGAAAACGCAACATGTAACCGTCCATCCTGTACGACCGTCCCATGAAAGACGAAGATTTCTCTTTCACGGCAAAAGCGTTGCCGCCCACCTTGGCCGTCTCCACCTTGACCATGGTCTCAGCATCACTTTCCGTCCCTTTCTCCACGGAAGCACGCCCCAATACTTCGGCCGCAGGGGGCAAGGTATCCTTCGCCTCGAAAAGCCGTACGTCGTACGCCCGCGTGACGGGATAAGACTTCACCACCTCTGTCGTCACTTTCGGACTACATCCCGCGATGAAAAAAGACACACACCCAAAGACAAAAAACGTATTCTTCATTGCATTTTGCTTCATCGTTACATATAAATATGAATTTCCCCCTTGGGAGAAACGAGCAGAAATAATTCTCCACAAGTCTCCCCACAGACTAAAAAGCTCCTTCCAAAATTATCATTTTTATTTTTAAGAAACAACATCATACCGCACTTTTATGTCAAACGGTAACAAACTGTCAGCCTTTCTTCGCAAAAAAGGGATGAAAAAAATGATTTCCGGAAGCAGCCGGAAAGACTTTTTGCATATTTATGCGCATATACCGCCGATTTTCACATAAAAAACCGCATATATGCAAATCAATCACAAGAGAATGATTTTCCGTTTGGCTGAAAGCGAAAAATTTTTCTCCGCATAACTTTCCGAACCGAACCGCAGAAAAAGGAAAACGGCCCGTGTGAACCTCAAAAAGAGGTCTCGAAAAAGCGGATTTTCCACCTATTTGCCCCGCTCCGGACCTCACGAAATTCCTGTCACATCTCCATGAAAATCCACATGATGCTTACCCATAACCTCATGGCATGCTACGTTACAACTCTCACAGGGCTTCGGAAAGAAAGCAAAAAAAGAAAACGAACGACATTACGTCAAAAGGAAAACCGCCATGGCTGGCGTATTCGCAGGCGAAGCCCTATCCGGAATGATATGGGCCATTCTCAGAGAGTTGAATCTGACACTTTGACAGAAAGCCAATCCGGTCTTTTCCCTCCGTGCCGTGAGCTTCGGGAAAATTACGCCAAGACAGCCTGAAGCTCATCCCACGAACGTGCCACGACAAGGTATTGCTCCAAGGGAACATTGACGAAACCTCGCCGGTCCATCTCCTGCAACACCTCAACCAGCCCGTCCCAAAATCCGTCTAAAGCCAACAAAACCACTTTCTTCCGGTGATAGCCGATACTATTTGCAGCCATCACGGTGAACACCTCGTCCAACGTCCCGACACCGCCCGGCAAAGCTACCAGCACGTCGCTACGCTCCACCATAATGGCTTTACGGTCGCTCAAATCGTGACACGGCACCACCTCGTCCACATAACGGCTCACGCGCCGGCGCGTTTCCAAGACAGACGGTACAATGCCCACCACATGTCCACCGGCATTTTTCACTCCGCGTGCGGCGCTCTCCATCAGACCGGAATCGGCTCCGCCATACACCAACGTCAGGCCGCGCTCCCCCACGAGGCGGCCAAAAGCCCCGGCCAAGTCATAATAGCTTGCCTCAAGCCGGTCCGAAGCGGCACAAAAAAGACCGATAGATTCCATGTCTGTCTAATTTAAAGGAAAAGGCATCCGCCTTTACAGTTTCACATCTTCCAGGTTAATCAGCCCGTTTACAATCGCATAAATGGTCAGCCCTGCGGGAGAATGAATCTGGAGTTTACGGCTGATGTTGCGGCGATGCGTCATCACGGTATTGACCGAGATATACAACTGTTCGGCGATTTCCTTGTTCGACATACCCTTCACTACGCAAACGATAACTTCTTTCTCCCGGTCGCTCAATGCATCATTCGCGCTATCCTCCCCGTCTTGTTCCTCTGTTTGGGGATTTTCCTCGCGAGCCTGTTCCTGGCGTTCGTCTTCCAACCGCACCACGGCTTCCAGAAACAAGGTGTCCTCCAAATGGCAATGGCTGAACAGGTCTTCTTCCGTCATGAAAAGGTCTATCAACACGTCGTTGAGCAACTGCGCGTTGCTGTCTGTGGGATAATACTTGATGATGATGCTTTTCAGTTCGGAGAGGCTTTTTTCAAGCTGTGCGTGGTTGTCGTGATGCTGATGAGACAGTTTGTGGATGTTCACGTCCGGACTGGTTTTCACGCCCTTCATCAAATCGCTCACATACGTATGGATATGCTTGTCCTCGTAATCCATGTGACGTCCGACTTCCGAAGCGAACTCGTCGTAAAACTTCAGGATGAGAAATGCAATCTGATTGCGTGCCGAACAGTCTATCGCTTCTATCAGTTTACGCCGGATGGCCGGCAAACGGAACTTCACAAAGTAATCATGAGAGCGGCGAAGGTAATTCATTAATGCCGTGAGCGACAAAGACTCCACAATATCGGACAAATTCGACGTCCGCCCGTTGGAACGTATGAAATTCACCACTGCCAAAAAAGTGGGGGCATCTACTCCCGCTGCCAAGCAGGTTTCGCTCACCGTATGGTCGCCAAACCCTAACGTAAGCCCGAACCGACTAATCACTTGCAAGATGCGGTAATCATCGCAAATGATATCCCCCATCCGGTCGGTCTCTTTATATTTTTCAGACATGATACCTTAAATCGTTAAACTTCTTGCAAAGAACGGAAAAAAAAACGACCCTGACAATCGCTATAATTGAGTATTATCAAAAAATATTAGGTAAATACCACCTCATGTAGGTATACTGTCCTAATCACCCCTCAAATGAAATTGCCCATTTTTGCGTATTGATGCTTTTTAACCAACCCGGTAACTTTGCAGCGTCAAAACAAAGAAAAGAGTAAAAAGATAGAAAAAACAATAATAAGATGAACCAGAAGAAAAATCTGCTGACCGCCGCATTGGCCGTCCTGACAGCCTTTAGTAGTGTTTCGGCCCAAGGAGGCGAAGACGGCGGCAGCACTTACGAGAAATTCCGCGTGGGTGGATATGGTGAAATGGTGGCTAATTTCAAAGATTACGGCATCAACCGGTATTGGGGCGGCAACTCTGGAAACGAAAAGACGCACCGCAATACCATCTCCATTCCCCGCTTCGTGATCGCTTTCGACTATAAGTTCACCCCCAAATGGATATTGGGAGCCGAAATCGAATTTGAAAGCGGAGGGACGGGAGCCGCCTATGAGTTGGAGAACACCGAAAACGGCGATTATGAAACGGAAATAGAGAAAGGCGGCGAGGTGGCTTTGGAACAGTTCCACATCACGCGCCTCATCCTCCCGGAGATCAACGTACGCGTAGGACATGTCATCGTACCGGTAGGTTTGACCAACTCCCATCACGAACCCATCAACTTCTTCGGCACGAGCCGCCCGGAGGGGGAAACGAAAATCATCCCCTCCACTTGGCATGAAACGGGTCTTGAATTGTTCGGTACGCTGGGTAAGGGATGGGCTACGTTCGACTACCAGGCTATGGTAGTAACCGGCCTCAACGCCAATGGTTTCGACCGTAAGACTTGGGCCGGAAGCGGCAAGACCAGCATCTTCGAGTATGACAACTTCACCTCACCAGCTTATGTAGCCCGCGTGGACTACCGTGGAGTGCCGGGCCTGCGCGTGGGAGGTTCATGGTATTTCTGCAACAATATAGCAGCCAACTCGGACAAACCGACGGTTTATACGCGTTACGGCGACATCCCGGTAAGGATCTACACGGTAGATGCACAGTACATCAACCGCTTTCTGACCTTCCGTGGAAACTGTATTTTCGGGAATCTCGGCAAAAGCGACAAGTTGAGCCAAGCCAACCTGAACTTAGGAAACAACAGTCCTTATACCCGTGCTACACCTATCGCCAAAAAAGCCGTGAGCTACGGTGCGGAACTGGGCTTGAACCTGCAAGGCATCGCAGGCACCCCCAAATGCCCCGCCCTTTACCCGTTCGCGCGTTACGAATACTACAACCCACAGGAGAAGGTGATTGCACGTCAGGGTCCTGATGACCGCGAGAAGGTAGGCATGTGGACGGCTGGCCTGAACTGGAAAGCCTTGCCGAACTTAGTGTTCAAAGCCGACTACACGACCCGTAAAATCGGCGGAGGAAAATACAACAGCGAAAACGAGTTTGCCATCGGCGTAGCCTACGTAGGCTGGTTCTGGAGCAAATAACAAGAGAATATATCATTTCAAATCATTCATAAAAAAACAAAATCATGAAAAAGAAATTTTTCTATTCAGCCTTGTTCCTGATGGGAATGGCCTTTACAGGTTTCACCGCTGCTTCTTGTAGCGATGACAATGACAACACCGGCAATGGCCCGGGTACGAACCCCGGCACCGAAGGCAACGGTGGCTTGGACGCTGCTGCGAATTTGGACTACAATGCGGAAAACGCTGCCAGTTGGCGCAACTATTCGCTCCAAGTAGCCAAGTTGCTGCAAAAGGATGCCACGACCCTCTATGACAGTTGGGAGAATACCTTCCAAGGCGGAGAGGCTTTCAAAAAGACTTTCACAGAACACAATGGCGGAACCTATACGTCTGCATTGAGCTGTATCGAACAGATCATCGACAAGTGTGTGGAAATCACGGACGAGGTGGGTAACTCCAAAATCGGCGACCCCTACAACAAATGGACGGCCGGACAGCATACCGAAGCCCTCTACGCCGTAGAATCTTGGTACAGTTTCCACTCACGCGACGACTATTCCAACAACATCCGTTCCATCCGCAACTCTTATTTCAACAGCATGGACAGTACAATCAGCAACTACTCTTTGTATAAATTGGTAGAAAAGATTGACCCTGCGTTGAACACGAAGATTGCCAACGAAATCGAAAGTACGAAGAACGCTATCCTTGCCATCCCGCAACCGTTCCGTAACAACATCGGCGACGAAAAGGTTCCTGTGGCACAATCAGCTTGCGTGGCTTTAGGAGTAACCCTCAATCAGGAATTAAAGGCTGCCGTCCAAAACGCATATCACAACGGAACCATTACCGACGCAGAAATGGACAGCGTAGTAAGCGGTTTCGTGAACAAGGTGGTATTGCCGACTTATAAGGATTTGAAAGAAAAGAACACAGCCCTCTGTGCAGCCGTTCAGAACTTCTACAACACTCCGAGTGATGCTACTTTCGAGGCTGCCTGCGAAGCATGGTTAGTAGCCCGTATGCCGTGGGAGCAGAGCGAAGCGTTCTTGTTCGGTCCGGTCGACATCCTCGGTCTTGACCCGAACATGGACAGTTGGCCTTTGGACCAGGTAGCCATCGTCAACATCTTGAACTCCGGCAACTTCGATGACCTGAATTGGGAAGACGGTGACTCGGAAGACGAAATCTCTTCTTCACAAGAGGTAAGAGGCTTCCACACGTTGGAGTTCCTGTTGTTCAAGGATGGTAACCCGCGTACCGTTTCTGCACAATAAATCCGACTCATAAGTTCACTGTATCAATTAAAAGTGAAGACAGTCCTCACAAAGGCTGTCTTCACTTATGTGGTATAAAAAAGGAACTATAAAAACAGACATATCACAATGAACCATACTGTAAAATATTTAGCCCTGTTCTCCTTAGCCTTCAGCCTCGCCGCCTGCGACGACGACGGATTGGACGTGAGGGACGTGGAAATCCCGCAAGGTTACGCCCTTTCGGCCGGAATCTCCACCATTTTCCTCAACAGCTCCGTGGCCTACGACACGCAGGCCGACTGGATCGATGCCGACCCCGACTATGCCATGCGCTTCCGCGACGGTGACGGACTGTACGACGACACGCGTACCATCTCGGGAGGCCTCGGCCCGGTCTATGCAGGATATTCCTGCGGAAGTTGCCATCGCAATGCCGGGCGTACGAAACCGGAGTTATGGAACGGCGGAGGCAGCTTCGGCGAAGGGGGAAGCGGCTCTTACGGCTTCTCTTCCATGTTGGTGTACATCAGCCGCAAGAACGGCGCATTTTTCCAGAATTATGGCCGCGTACTTCATGACCAAGCCATCTACGGCGTTAAACCGGAAGGCAAGTTGAGCGTCAAATGGCATTACGAGAAAGGGGCATTCCCCGACGGAGAGCCCTACGAACTGTGCTATCCCGAATACAGCATCAGCGAATGGTATGCCGACAGCATCGCGCCCGAAGACTTGTTCTGCACCGTCAGGATTCCGTTGCGCCATGTCGGCATGGGACCGATGATGGCCATCGACCGCCACGAAATAGAGCAACTGGCCGCGAAGAGCAACTACCCGGAATACGGTATCAGCGGACGCGCCAACTATATCACGGAAAAAGGGAAACTGCAATTAGGGCTGAGCGGCAACAAAGCACAGCATGCCGACCTGACTGTGGAGCTTGGCTTCAGCAGTGACTTGGGCGTCACGAACAGCCGCTATCCGGAAGAGATCTGCGAAGGACAGCTCCAGATGCAGGACGGAAGCATGATGGGACTGACATACGACCAGTTGGACATCAGCGCGGAAGAAATGGAAGATGTGGACTTGTACATGCAGGGCCTTGGTGTACCGGCCCGTCGTGACGTGAACGATCCGACGGTGAAACGCGGGGAGGAGATGTTCTACCAAGCCAAATGCCACTTGTGCCATACCGTCACGCTGCATACCCAACCCCGCGGTTCCACTTTGCTGTTAGGTACGCAACTGACATGGTTGGGCAGCCAGACCATCCACCCCTACTCCGATTTCCTGCTTCACGACATGGGAAGCGAAATCATGGGTGTAGGATTGAACGACAATTACGTAAGCGGACTGGCCCGCGGCAATGAGTGGCGTACCACTCCACTTTGGGGTATCGGGCTACAGGAAAAAGTCAACGGTCACACTTACTTCTTGCACGACGGACGCGCCCGTAACTTTACCGAAGCCATTTTGTGGCACGGCGGAGAAGGGGAAGCTTCGAAAAACCTGTTCAAACAGATGAAGAAAGAAGACCGTGCGGCACTCATCCGATTCCTGCAATCCTTATAACAAGACGACGAAAGCCTCTTGACAGAACAAGCATCAAACAAAGAAAAAAACAGAAAACAATGAAAAAAATATTTGCGATGACCCTATTGGCGGCTCTCCCTCTTGCCGCCATGGCACAATATGAAGAGGGCAGCGAAAACGGCGTGGTGTCCCTGGCCGGACGCGAAGGGTTCTCCATCCAAACGAAGAAAGCCGACTTTGTGTTCAAACCTTACCTGTTGGTGCAGACTGCGGCCAACATCAATTGGTACGACGACGAAGGCCTGGACAAGGCTTACAACCAAGACAACTTGGCCAATTCGGGATTTGCCGTACCGTATGCCGTACTCGGATTTACAGGAAAAGCGTGGGGCAAGGTATCGTTTAACCTCTCTATCAATGCAGCAGCCAGTGGCGGAGCCATCCTTCAGCAGGCATGGATTGATGTGGCTATGAAAGAAGCTTTTGCCGTACGTATCGGTAAATTCAAGACTCCCTTCTCTCACGGTTACCTGACGACGCTGGGCGAAACCATGATGCCTACACTCCCGACTTCGCTGACCGCAGCGGTCATCATGCCTTATTCGTTGAACGCCGTCACACCGAACATCGGGACGGGATTCGATCTCGGCGTGGAAATCCACGGTTTCGCAGCCAATAAGTTCGGATATGAAATAGGAATCTTCAACGGTACCGGCGCATCGGTCAACACGGCTACGAAAACCATCAGCGACGACTGGCACATCCCGTCCCTGCTCTACGCCGGACGTTTCACCTTCATGCCGAAGGGTATCATGCCCGCCACGCAGGGCAACCCCGACCGCCTGCACGAAGACAAATGGATGTTAGGCGCAAGCGCCAACCTGAATGTGGAAAGCGAGAGCGAAAGCACCAACGACACCCGCGCCGGACTGGAGTTTGCCATGCTGAAAAACAAGCTTTATATCGGAGCCGAAGCCTACTACATGCACGTGGGATTCACCGACCGGCAAAAGATAGACAAGACTTACGATTTCTTGGGCGGCTACGTCCAAGGCGGTTATTTCGTGGCTCCCCGCGTACAGGTTGCCGCACGTTACGACTTCTTTAACCGCAACGGCGTAGACACGAATGGTTTCCTCAATATGCCGGCCGTAGGATGCAATTATTTCTTCAAGAACTGTAACCTGAAACTGCAAGCTATGTATCAGTTCATCGGACGCACCGGACACGACACGCAACTCGACCGTGACAACGACGACCTTGGGTTGGCCAAGCACTCAGGTACCATACAGTTGCAATACTCTTTCTAATATTCGTTAATTCAGCCGATAAAGAATTTACAATGAAAAAAAACTATGGTATATTTGTTCTCCTGTCTGTAGCAATGGGACTCACCGCCTGCGACGACGGCTCCATCCCACGGAAGGAACACACGGCTACGCACACCGGCTTTGCGGCCAAACTGACCGGACACATCACCGGTGCGGACAGTTGGTCGGAATATTACCAGCTTGTGTTGGCCGGGTTCGGAGACAGCGAATACGCGACTACGCAAGTGCTCGTCAGCCCCGACGCGAACAGCAACGTGAACCTCACCCTGCCTAACATCGGGAGCGACGTGAAAACCATCGAGCTATGCGTGACCAACCGGTTGCGCAAACGTGTCCTGACGTATCAAAGTCTGGATGTAGCTTCGATTTCGGGAGATACGCTCTACATGGATGCCGGACAGGTGGATGCCCACATGTATGCAGCCATACAAGAGAACATATTTGACAAAACCTGCGCACAGTGCCACGGAGGAAGCACCTCTCCCGCAGCCGGACTTTACCTGACGGCCGACAAGAGCCATGCCAGCCTTGTAAACCAACCGTCTACACAGGTCGAGAATGGCATCCGTGTCATTCCGGGCAACGCCGAAGAAAGCATCTTGCATAAGGTTATCAATCCAGGCAATGTACTCGGCTTAGGTTTCAGTCACGAAAATATGATAACTTCATCAACCGACCTGCGGCTCATAGACGAATGGATCAACGCAGGCGCCAAAGAATAGGAACAACATGGATAAAAGCAAAGTTTTTTGGGAAGATCTGGGTGTAACGGCGGAAATATCCGCCTTTACCCCACAAGATAAGATAGAAGAGTTCCACGTCATGTTGCATGTGGAGCCGAGAGCCGAACTCTTCGACGGACAACTCAAACGAATTTACGAAGGAGAGGAACGGCTGTTGCGGTTGCCGCAGGTCATGGGTGCCGACGTCATCCTGAAGCGATACTTTCTCAGCGATTCGACCAACCAACAGCCTCTGATGAAGCAGGAAGCGGACTGTTCCGTATCCGTCATCCAGCAACCACCGCTCGACGGCAGCAAGGTGGCCGTGTGGCTGTATCTGCAAAAAGGCAGCAAGGTAGCCAACGTGAACGGTGTCATCGTGGCGGAACACAACGGTTACCGTCATTTATGGAAGATGGGCATGCACGAACACAAAGGCGACTCGGCCTGGCAAACGGAATCTCTGCTCATCAGTTACGAGGAAACCTTACAAAGCTTCAACGCCACGCTGGCAGACAACTGTATCCGTACGTGGTTTTTCGTACGCGATGTAGACACACAGTACGCCGGCATGGTGAAAGCACGTAAGGAAAACTTCGCCGAACAAGGACTCACCGAACGGACCCACTACATCAGCAGTACGGGCATCGGCGGACTGCCCGCAGACACACGGGCCTTGGTACAGATGGGAACGTATGCCCTCACAGGGTTTGAACCTTCACAGCAACGCTACCTGTACGCCCCCACCCACTTGAACCCTACTTATGAATACGGGGTTACGTTCGAGCGGGGTACCGTCATGGAATACGGCGACCGTGCTCATGTATTCCTCAGCGGCACGGCCAGCATCAACAACAAAGGGGAAGTAGTGCATGTGGGAAACATCGTGAAACAAACCGAACGCATGTGGGAAAATGTAGGAGTCCTGCTTGAAGAAGGCGGCGCATCATTCGACGATGTCATGCAAATCATCGTTTACCTGCGCGATGTCTGCGATTACCCGACCGTGAACGAGATGTTCGCCCGACGGTTCCCCGACACTCCGAAAGTCATCACCTTGGCACCGGTATGCCGACCTACATGGCTTATCGAAATGGAATGTATCGCCGTGAAAAAACGTTGCAACGAAAAGTATCGCGACTTTTAAGGACTTATCCGGTACATTCCCTCTACATCATGAAGTCAGTTCCTTTCATACTGCTTTTTGGGGCTGCCGCGGGCATCGGCATATCCACGTTTGTGGAAGACGCCCACGGCACGCCTTTTATCCAGACCTACGTTTACGGCACTTGGTGGTTCAAACTGTTATGGACCACCGTCGTAGTCACTTCGGCCGCACTTTTCGTACGCCGTAAAATGTGGAAAAACTTTCCGCTTCTCGTCCTTCATCTCAGTTTCGGCGTGATATTCGCCGGAGCGCTCACCACCGCCTTTACCGGACATAAAGGAATATTGCACTTGCGTAAAGGCCAGCCTACGGGAGAATATGTCAACGAACGGAAACAAGTGGCACGCCTGCCTTTCATGATGCGTTTAGACAGCTTCCGCATAGCATATTATCCGGGCACGGAAGCTCCTGCCGACTACGTGAGCCAAATCTCCTGCCAGCATATCGACGGCGACATCTTTGCCCGGCCAATTATTTCCATGAACCGGATTTTTTCTGCACAAGGGTACCGTTTTTACCAGTCTTCTTACGATGAAGATTTGGAAGGCAGTTGGCTTTCGGTAAACTATGACCCTTGGGGGACGGGCATCACCTACACCGGTTTCTGCCTGATGGGGTTGGGTTGCCTGCTCCTGCTGTGCGCCCGGGACGGAGGTTTCCGCCGTCTGCTAAGGCATCCGCTGATTCGGAAAGGCGGACTGTTCCTAATCGCCTTGTTTTGGGGCTGTCAACTGAAGGCCGACCCGGCCTTGCCCGTAGTCAAGCTGGTACAAGCCGACAGTCTGGCTATCCAACAAGTGGTCTACAACGACCGCGTCGCCCCGTTCAACACACTTGCACGGGATTTCGTACAAAAAATATACGGACGACCATCCTTCCACGGAATCACCCCGGAACAGGTGGTGAGCAGTTGGATGCTCTACCCCGAAGAATGGAACCGCACTCCCATTATCCGTATCAAAAATCAGGAGTTGCGCACCGCTTTAGGCCTTAAAGAAGAATATGCCTCGCTCAATCATTTGTTCGACGGGACACAATACAAGCTACAGCCTTTATGGCAACGCGAACAAGGCAACCGGAGCAAACTGGCCCAGGCCATACAGGAAACGGACGAAAAAGTAGGACTCATCCTCATGCTCCGGCAAGGCACGCTCGTCCGTCCGCTACCGCCCGACGTTCCACATCTCAGTACCCAGAAAGTCAACGCCGAACTGTGGTACAACCGTATTCCCTTCAGCAAAATCCTGTTCATGGTCAACCTCACTTTAGGCTTTGCCGCTTTCGGATTATTCATGTTCAGGATGCTGACAGGCCGTAAGGAGAAAGCCGTAAGCCGACGGGTATGGGGCACAGCCCTCTGCCTCACCACCCTATTCCATGCCACAGGATACGCCTTGCGCGGTTACATCAGAGGCGGTTTCCCCCTGAGCAACGGATACGAAACGATGCAGTTCGTCGCTCTGGCAGTCCTCCTGACCGCCTGCCTGCTTCAACGGAGGTTCCCTTTCACCCGGCCTTTCGGTTTCCTGCTTTCCGGATTCACCCTGCTCGTGGCCTACTTGGGCGAGATGAACCCGCAAATTACGCCCCTCATGCCGGTATTGGCATCCCCGTGGCTGAGTTGGCACGTGTCGCTCATCATGATTTCATACGGCCTTTTTGCTTTCACCTTTCTGAACGGCATCCTGGCCTTGTGTCTTATAGGGAAACAAAAAAACACGGCTTCGCCGATTACAGGAGAACAAATCGAACAACTCACCTTGTTGAGCCGTCTTCTGTTATATCCGGGCACTTTCCTGTTGGGCACAGGCATTGTGTTGGGAGCCGTATGGGCCAACGTGTCGTGGGGCAGTTACTGGTCGTGGGACCCGAAAGAAGTGTGGGCACTTGCGGCGTTCATCATTTACGGCATCTCTTTCCACCGGAAAAGCCTGCCCTATTTTCAACATCCATGGCTATTCCATGGCTATATGATCCTCGCTTTCGCCGTAGTCCTGATGACCTACTTCGGAGTCAATTATCTGCTCGGTGGCATGCACAGCTATGCCAATTCTTAACAAAATCACTACTATCAGGTATTGCACAAGCCGGATTTTGCAAGTAATTTTGCACGCTGTATAATTATATATAGGTAGTAATGATGAAATTATCGGATGTCAACACGAACGAAACCGTGATGATATCACACATAGAAGGCAGCGGAGCCTTCAGAGCCCGCTTGAGTGAAATGGGGTTTGTCACAGGGAAAACCGTCAAGAAACTGTTTACTTCTCCTGTGGGAAATCCTATTGTTTTCGAACTGATGGGAGGACAAATCGCCCTGCGAAAGAGCGAAGCTGAAAAAATACAAGTCACTGTTTCGGGCACGGCAGACGCTCCATCTACGACACCGGAAGCGGACATCCCTGCCCCATCCACAGACATTCCCACAGACATTCCGACTCAAAAGCATCGTTCAGACCGGCATCAACGAAGAAGCGGAACCGTTATGCCGCCGTCTCCACACACGGGATGCCCCAGTTGCGGTCCTTCCGGACGTCGCATCACCACCGACACGCCGGCCGAAGCCGGAGTGATTACGATAGCTTTGGTCGGTAATCCGAATTGCGGCAAGACCTCACTTTTCAATGCAGCCTCGGGGGGACACGAACGTACCGGTAACTACAGCGGAGTGACCGTCAGCAGTGTCGTGGGAGAAATGGTCTTCGATGGACGGAAAATCCGTTTGGTAGACCTGCCGGGCACCTACTCTATCCGTGCTTTCAGTCCGGAAGAGGCGTATGTGGCACACGAACTGGAAAGCGGCCGGATAGATGCCGTCATCAATGTGCTCGACACAACCAATCTGGAACGGAATCTGTTGCTCACCATGCAACTGAAGGAACGGAACCTGCCGCTCGTCGGAGCCTTGAACATGTATGATGAGTTTGAAGAAAGCCAAAGTACACTCGACATCGAAGAACTGAGCCGTCGTTTGGATATGCCTCTCTACCCTACCGTAGCCCGTAAGCGCATCGGTATCGATACCCTGCTGAAAAAAGCCATCGAACTGGCCGACCAACATATTGCACTTCACCGTGCAGGCATACAAGGACATACCCACGAGGCCGCCTGCTGCAACGATCCGGAGCACTGTACCCACTGTAGCGGAAAAGGAGCTCATCCAGAAGATATGGACGCAGACAACGGAAGCGACACGGCCTGTCCGTGCCCTGAACGCGAACACGAAGATGTGGAACGCTATTCCCATATCGGACAAATACTCGACGGCATTTACATTAAAAAACACGGACGCAGTCATCAGGTCACCACAACGTTAGACCGACTGCTGGCCAACCGCTGGATTGCCTATCCGTTGTTCGTGGCCATCATGTGGTTCATCTTTTGGGTCACGTTCACCATCGGACAATATCCCATGGACTGGATAGACAACGGTGTGGCGTGGCTCACCGCCCTTTGCGAGAGCCAAATGCCCGAAGGCACGCTGCAAGCTTTGGTTTGCGACGGCATATTAGGCGGCGTGGGCAGCGTCATTGTCTTCTTGCCCAACATCCTGATTCTTTATTTCTTCATCTCCATATTGGAAGATTCGGGCTATCTGGCACGTGCCGCCATGTTGGCCGACCCGTTGTTCAACAAACTGGGACTGCACGGAAAATCCTTCATTCCCATGCTGATGGGTTACGGATGCAACGTACCGGCCGTCATGGCTACCCGTACGATAGAAAATCCCAAAAGCCGTATGATTACCATGCTGGTCACTCCGATGATTTCATGCAGCGCACGCATTCCGGTGTATGTAGTATTTGCCGGGGCATTCTTTCCCCAAAACGCCTCCACCGTCATGCTCTGCCTTTACGTGTTCGGGACGGGTATGGCCTTGTTTGTAGCATGGGTATTCAGCAAGATCTTCATGCGTCGGTATGAAAGCCATTTCGTCATGGAACTCCCTCCTTACCGCCTGCCCAGTTCGCGCGGTGTTTGCCGCCATACGTGGGAGAAAGGACGCCAATACTTACGTAAGATGGGAGGCATCATCTTGGTGGCCAGCATCGTGATTTGGGCTTTAGGACATTTCCCCACGGGAAACGGTGAACTGACAGAAGCCGAACAACAGGAACAATCCTACATGGGCCGGATAGGCCATGCCATCGAACCGATAATCCGTCCGTTAGGTTACGATTGGCGAATGGGCGTAGGTATCATAGCCGGTGTCGGCGCAAAGGAACTGATGGTCAGCACACTCGGAGTGTTGTACAACTGCGCGGCCGAAGACGCGGAACCGGAAACCACCGAAGACGCTTCGCAGACCCGCCTGGCGCAAATACTAAGCCAGCACACCACACCCGAAGCCGCATTGAGTTACATGATCTTCGCACTGCTTTATTTCCCTTGTCTGGCTACGATTGCAGCCGTCAAAGGAGAAAGCGGCACATGGAAGTGGGCCATTTTTACGGCGGCATACACTACCCTATTGGCCTACGTGACGGCTTTTGCCGTCTACCGCATGGCATTGCTCTTTTAAACAAAACATAAAACTTTCCGGCAAGGAGGTCTGAGCGCAAACCGCCTCACCGGAAAGTTTTTTTATCACTTCCAACGAAACACTACATTTTATGATTCAAAAACTTTTCGCACAGAGCGCATTCCTGCGCTTTGCTTTTTGGACGTGTGCCACAATGACTGGCATGCAGTCTCCACTTTTCTGCCAACGGGTAAAATGGGACATCTCCGGAACGACCGAAGGACTGTGGAACATCACCGACGGGAAAACCGGCTGGTGTAACCTGCTTGAAGTCTCGGCAGAAACCGGACTATGGAAAAACGCACAACTGGAAACCGCAGCCATTTCTACTTACAATCTGGGGATTCCGGTAGCCGGAGACTTACAAGCATTCAGTTGTATAGATGCCGGTCCGGACAAGGCCTTCCGCCTCATCGAAGCGGGAATCCGACAAAACATCGGTGACAAGGGTTCCGTATATGCCGGACTGAGAAATATCGACATGGACCACTTTACGACCCCATTCACAGCTCTTTTCACCAACGCCTCGCACGGAAACTTCCCCATCTTGTCGGCCAACTTCCCGTTAGCCACTTATCCTTTGGCAGCCCTTTGCCTGCACACGGAATTCTCCCCCTTGCCAGGTCTCACCTTTCGCGAAAGCCTCTACAACGGCGTGGCCAGCGACCGTATCAACCGTCAGTTCCGTTTCTGCCCCCGTAGCGACGGGATGTTCAACATCGGCAGCCTGTCCTACCACATCGGCGAAGAAGACCGCCATCATGGATATTATGCCGTGGGATATGCCCTCGGCTCCAGTCCGTCCGAAACATCCGCCGACAAAACTTTCAATTACGCTTTGTGGACCTTGATAGAACAACCCCTCCTGCATATCGGCGAAAGCCATTTGGGAGCCATGTGGCAGGGTGGCACGTCGCCAGCTTCACGCAGCACATGCCGTCATTACTGGGGAGCGGGGCTTATCTGGAGTAACATTCCGCCCCGGATGACCCAAGTGGGATTGGTGGTCAACCGTGCCCTCTATGCCGACGGCCGGGAAACCGACGTGGAACTGACCGGAAGCTTTCCCGTATGCAACCATTTCACCCTCCAGCCGGCCGTACATTGCATCAACACCAACGGGAACTACACTGCGGCAGCACAACTGCGGGCCATATTGGAATTCGGAAACTGAACCGGGTCATAAAGGAAGATTGCCACGTCCGGCTCTCGTCTATTAAACATCAAAAACAGACAGGTAAAGACGGACAGCAAACGGAATAAAAAGAAAATCGCGATTAAGCGAGCGCAGACCGAGCTTGCTCGAAGTCTGCCGAGTGGGAGCGATTTATGCAAATAACGGCCTGTTTCCTTTTCCTTTCCCGCGGTTTGCAGTAACTTTGTGCGGTAAACACAAAGCATAACGACATGACAACAACATCTCCCGCTTCGGCAGTTCCCTATACCCATACCCTTCCCTGCGGCATGCGCGTCATCTGTGCCCCTTCTGCCACGGACGTGGTATATTGCGGCATCGCCGTCGATGCCGGTACACGCGACGAACTGCCGGACGAAAACGGGCTGGCACACTTTTGCGAGCACCTGACTTTCAAGGGGACGCATCGGCGCCGCTCCTGGCATATCCTGAACCGCATGGAAAGCGTAGGAGGGGACTTGAACGCCTACACGGGCAAAGAGGAAACCATTTACTACACGGCTTTCCTGAAAGAACACTTCGCACGTGCTGTGGATCTGCTGGCCGACATCGTGTTGGGCAGCACCTATCCCCAAACAGAGATGAACAAAGAAGTGGAAGTGGTCATCGACGAAATAGAAAGCTACAACGACTCGCCTTCCGAATTGATTTTCGACGATTTCGAGAATCTGATTTTTTGCGGCCACCCTTTGGGACGTAACATCCTGGGCGAAGCCGGACGTTTGCGGGGATTCCGCAGCGAGGACATCCAACGTTTCGCCCGGCGGCTGTACCGTCCCGACCGGATGGTTTTCTTCGTCTACGGACGCATCGAACCGACACATGCCTGCCGGGAAATCACCAAAGCCCTGAAACGGGTGGCTTCCTCCTTGCCCGAAGGCCATCCTTTCCAGACGCTCCTCCAAACCGACGCTTCCCCTGCCCGGCCTGACAGGAACGATGCCGCACGTACGGCTGTACCGGAATACCGCCCCCAGACCGTCACGCTGCACAAAGACACCCATCAGGCACACGTCATGATAGGCGCACGGGCCTACAGTGCCCGCGACCCGCGCCACCTGAGCCTCTACCTGCTGAACAATATCCTGGGAGGCCCGGGCATGAACTCACGCCTCAACCTGAGTCTGCGCGAGAAGCACGGACTCGTATATACGGTGGAAAGCGTCATGACCACTTACACCGACACCGGCTTGTGGAGCGTATATTTCGGCTGCGACCCTCACGACGTGACCCGTTGCCGTCGGCTCGTGCTGAAAGAACTGCGGCGGCTGGCCGAAGCCCCGTTGGCTCCCCATGCGTTGGAAGCCGCCAAACGGCAAATCAAAGGCCAGATAGGCATCTCTTACGACAACTTTGAAAACGTGGCGCTGGCCATGGGAAAGACGTTCCTGCATTATGACCGGGCACGCGACCTGAACCGTCTGTACCAAAAGATAGACGGGTTGACGGCGGAAGACCTTCATGCCGTGGCACAGGAGCTTTTCCGTCCCGAAAACTTGACATTCCTCATCTACCGATAGCCCTCTACAGAGGGCCATAAATCATTCTCAGCCAAACGTAAAACGAATCTCAGCCAAACGAATTTTCAATCGCCTGAGATTGATTTTTCATTTGGCTGAGATTGATTTTCCTCTCTCTTGAGAGTAATCAAGCACCCTTTTGGAAGGTGCTTCAAAGAGGACTTAACCCGCTCTTTTACTTCAAGATAACCTTTCGCACGACAGGCGTTCCGTCCCCTTCGGTCTCGCAGACGACAAGGTAGAGGCCACGGCTCATCCCGGACACATCAAAAATACATACATTTCCTTTGGGACGGGCAAGGGCGGCCTGCATGCCTCCCACCGTCACGAGACGCACCTGTTCCAACGGAACGGACGACTGCACCACAACGCGCCCTTGTACCGTCCTGACCGTCACGTCCGGTATCATCCCTACCGTTTCCACGCCGGAGGGGTCGTACATCAATACGGCGGCTTCCGAATCGGAGGTCTCGCCGAAACGCCCGGTAGCCCGTACGGTATAAATGTTTTCACCGGCAAGCGGTTCGGCATCCGTAAAGGTCACGTCCGGTGTTTCGCCCAACTTTACTCCGTTGCGGTACACGGCATATCCTTCTACCATGGTTTCCGAGGGGGCGGAATAAATCTCCACGTCGTCGATTTGCCACCAGTAAGACAACCCGACATCGTTCGTGTCGTAAGCATGGAAAGCCACGCGCATGCGGTCGGACTGGTATGCGGAAAGGTCGATGGTGATTTTCACATATTGGTTCAGCACATCGCAGTCTTTGATTAAGTCGTATACCGGTGTCCATGTTTCCCCACCGTCGGTACTCACTTCCACATAATAGTATTGATCCTTGACGTTTTTCTGCGGAGCAATAGACTTACTCCAGAATGACAATTCACGGCCATAAGCGAACACGGGAGAGATGAGACGTTCGTCCTGATGCGCATCCTCCCACGCACTCTTCATGTACATGGAATAATTCCCGCTGTAAGGCATATAGTTCTTGGCAGCCTCCTGCCACGTCCAGCCCCTGTCACCGGCATTTTGAATGACCCAACCGTTGGGATTGGCCGTATCTTCAAAACCGTCTGACAACACGGGAGTACCCTCTTGCGGAGCCGTCCATGCCAATTCCACCTTCCCGTCCTCCGTCACGCGGGCGGACAAGCCGGACGGGGGCAGAATGACATTAGACTGTTGATGTACGGTCAATATGGTTTTCAGTCCGGCATCCGAAGGCGAAGTGAAGGCCAGTTCCGCCTTGCGAGTCTGTGCCGTGGCGTTTTCGGTCAGGGTTTCCAACGTGACGGTGGTCTTTCCCGCCTCTCCCTGCTGCGGCGCCAGTTTCAACCAATCGGGTAAACCGGACACAGTCCAATCTACATCAGCCTCCACCGAAAGCTCGAGCTTGTCGCCCGCCACGCCGCCAAGCGTTACGGCTTCTTCGGACAGTTTGATCTGATGTCCCAGGTTCTCCAGATTGAACGAAAGGGTTTCGCCACACGATGAGATATGCGTCAGGGCAAAGCGCGCCACCGTACCGTCGCTGTAAAAAGGCTTCACTTCTGCGTCGCCTCCAAAAGCCGTACGCCCGCTCTCCTCGCTGAGGGCCGCTTTTTCTATGTTCCCGTCGGCCGTAACCGTACCGCCCGGCCGGAAAACGTATACTTCGTCCAGACGGGTTGCCCCGTTGTAGTTCACGTTACCGCCCGTATAAGCCGGATTGATACGGTAAACCAACAGGCCGGATTCCGGCAGCCCACTATCGAACGTGCTGCCCTCCTTGCGGCGGTATTCCACCACAAAATATTCTTCGGAACCGATGGGCCTGATTTTATAAGCCACATTCTCTTTCTTCTCTCCCCCGACCGGATTCAACACGTATGTGCCCGGTTCCGAAATCTCCGGAATCTCGTCTATCCAGCCGCAATAGCGGTACTTCGTATAAGCTGACATCTGCTGGGGGACAAGCAGGTTGTCGGACATCAAATCCCAGACACCCACGGGATTCAGGTCGTCGTTCACGTGGTAGAGGTCGTACGTCCCCAAGGAATGCGACATTTCGTGGCAAATCACTCCGGTGTTCAACGGCACGGGTTCCAGCGACGCCCAACCGTTCGCATCATCGAACACCATCAGGTAACCGACCAGTTTCTTACCTTTTATATATATGGCCTTTTCATCGGGCAAAGCCAGGTCGGAACGGTGCGGCCACAACAAATGGCGGTTGCTCAACTCCGAACGTCCGCTCAACACGATACACATGTTGTCTACGATGCCGTCGTCGTCCGCGTCCAACGACGCGTCCTCCGGAAGCGCATCGGAAAGCCAAGCCGCCACTTCGCGTATGAGGGCTTGCTCGCGTGCCGCCTTGTCCACGTCGTCCTCATAACCGAGTTCATTAATCGAGCTTTTCTCCTTATAATATCCCCTCTCCCGGCTGGCACGATAGGATATGACCCGGCCGTCCACCGCTTCCGGGAAGAAACTGCTCTTCCAGGCAAGTTGCCCGTAAGAAGCCTCGCGGAAATAGTTATATACGGAGTTCGCCCCCTGCGTGTCGTCATTAAACAACTGTTCGTACGCAGAAAAAGGACGCTCGAACATCTCGTCGTTATCTTCGTCCAAGAAACGTACGAAACAAACCAAATTACTTAAATTTCCCTTGTTCTTTTCCGCCCAGACCGGAATCAGGCCACACAAAGCCAGAAACAAAAGAAAAAACCTACAAGAATAAACTTTCACCATAACCGTTCGGCATTTGATTGATACTATCCGCAAAGATATTCATTTTTCCATACGATGCCGTGAATTACTTTCTTTTTTTCTATTCCGGGATGTAAAAACGGCTCCAAAAGTCCTTATTCGCATAAACCGGATACATTTCGAACAGTTTTGTCCTTTCACCATACAAGTTGATTAAGAGTACATTGAAAGTCTATCTCTTAGTAAGAGAGCGACATTTCATTTACAACGGGCAGTTACACTTACAAAATGAAGAGTCAAATGCTTATTTGGTGAACTTAATTATAGTCTTTGTTGCATTAAAACAGGCATTTTGTTTTGCGGATTTCGTCCTTTTGCTTATCTTTGAGGGTGTTATAGGATTGCATAATTATGCAATCGCTCTCTTACTAAGAGAGCAACCGGTTCGCAGAAAGAATAAAAGCGGACAAAAAGAGGCTAAAAACTATTTTCTAATTAAAAACAAACGTTTATGAAGAAGTATCTACTCTCTATTCTATTCGCCATGTTCGGCATCATCACTTATGCACAAAACGAACCGGCCATCACGCTTACCGCCAAGGTGGAAGGCAAGCCATTGACTCTGAACTTCGCCGTTTCCGAAGCTGGTCACAAATTCAAAGTAGACTGGGGAGACGGAAATTTGGTTGAGACTGAAGAAATAGCCGTTGACGATGGTTGGACTACCACCACAGTGACAGGCATTCCTTTAGGAGAAGGCAAAATCAGTGTTTATGGCGAAAAACTTGTGGTGCTCGACTGTAGTTATGCAGCCAATGACGGTACCAAACTTACGGCCTTGGACGTAACAAAAGCCACGGACTTGACCAAGTTGACGTGCAACACTCATGAAATCACGACCCTCGATGTGAGCAAGAATGTGAATTTGACAGAGTTGGTGTGCAGCAATAATCCTATCACCTCACTTGACCTTTCGGCCAATACCCAACTGACCTCGCTCGACGGAACCAACATGTCGCTTACGGAAATCGACGTGACAAAGAACACGGCTCTCAAAAAACTGATGCTGAACGACAACCAGATTGAATCCATCGACCTTTCGGCCAACCCGGAACTGAACACGCTCAACATCAACAACAACCTGCTGAGCGAGATAGACCTGAGCCAAAACACGGCTTTGGCCACAGTCAATATACAATCTAACAAATTAAGCACGTTGGATTTGTCTATGTGCGATAAGTTAAGCGTAGTTTTCTGCAACGGCAACGAAATTACCTCGCTCAAAGTGGGAAGCGTCAAAACCAGATTGAATTGCTCCGACAACCGCCTCTCGCTCGCCAACCGGCCATTGCCGGGAAGCAAATATTTCATTTATGCCCCGCAAAAAGGCATGCCCGTCGCCCAGCGTATCTGGCCTGGTGAGACGATAGACCTTTCCGCACAGGACAACCTCACCGGACTGGCTGCCGAAGCACAAAAGACCACATTCGTATGGAAGACAGGCGACACCGAACTGCAAGAAGGTACGGACTACACTGTGGAAAACAATGTATTCACGTTCCTGAAAGCTTTCGACGAACCTGTTTATTGTGAAATGGCCACAGCCGCTTTCCCGGACTTCGCCGACGCCAATATATTCAAGACGGAAAACGTGACCGTGGAAACCGAACCGGAACTCTACTTGACACTCACAACACAGGTAGACGGAAACGAACGTAACCTGACTTTCGCTTCTACGACCGAAGCCAACCGCATCATCGTGGACTGGGGCGACGGCAAACGGGTGGCCAGTGAGGTTATCGCAATGGCAGACGAATACGGTACGACTACCACCGTAACCGGTACACCCGCAGGAGAGGGCCACATCAAAATCTACGCCCGTGAAATCTCAGTCTTCGGCTGCGACTCACGTGTGGACGGCGCACAAGTGACTGCCATCAACACATCAGCGGCCACCGACCTCCGTGAACTGAACGTGTATACCAACGCACTGAAGACATTAGACCTCAGCCAAAACGCGAATCTGGAAAAGCTGAACTGCTACAACAACAGCTTGGAAGAACTTGACCTCACAGGCAACAAGAAACTGACCCGTCTGGATGCCAAAGACACGCCTTTGGCCAAAATCGACTTATCCCAAAACACGGAATTGGATTACTTGTCGCTCAACAACTGCCCGATAGAAGCCATCGACTTATCGAACAACACGAAACTGTCCAGCCTATATCTGTTGAACTGTAAACTCGCTGACATAGACCTAAGTAAAAACACGGCTCTTACCTATGTCAACCTGAACAATAACCAACTGACTTCTTTGGATGTGACAGCAAGCGAGGCTTTAGGCACCTTGTTCTGCATGGGTAACCAATTAACGGAACTCAAGGCTGACAATGTGACCAAAAGCGTAAATTGCAGCAAGAACAACTTCACGTTGGCTACCCTCCCGGCACTGCCTTGCAAGACATATACTTACGCCCCACAAAATGCCATGCAGATTGCAGCGGAAGTAAAAGCGGGCGAGACCGTAGACCTCTCGGCACAAAACCATATCACCGGACTGGCAGAAAGTCCTCAAACGACTACTTACACATGGATGACCGAGGAAGGCACGGCACTCGTGGCCGGAACAGACTATACCGAAGAGGAGGGCGTGTTCACGTTCTTGGTGAAACAAGACGTGCCCGTGTACTGCGAAATGACCACCGCCGCATTCCCGAAATTCAGCGGTTCAAATACGTTCAAGACCACAACCACACTCGTAGAAGGCGGAAGCAGCATAGAAGGCACACGCCACAATGCTCCTGTCATTACGGCCACGCGTGGCAACGTCCTGATAACGGGACTGGCAAACGGTTGCGATGTGAAGGTTTACAACCTGTCCGGACAGGCCATTGCCGTACAGACTTCAACCGGAAATGCCGTAAACTTCAGTCTCGAACCGGGCTTGTATATTGTAAAAGCGAATCACATTTCATGTAAAGTAAACGCTCAATAATACAACACATATACCGGAGAGGAGGGTAAGACAAGTTCTCATCCTCCTCTCTTATCTTCTACTGTCTACAAATCAATCATTCAAAAATAAGACGATCATGAGAAAAGGTACAGGAATAGCTTTCGTCTTGTTGGCCACCCTGGCTGTTTGCCAGCCGACTGAGGCCAAAAGAAAGAGCAAAAAGAACAAGAATGCAATAGCAGCACTGGTAAAAGACTCCGTCAATGCCGATTATAAAAAAGTGACTAAGAACGCCGCTGTACAGAAAGGCTTGTTCACCACCTTATACAATGCCAAAGAAGGAAAACTTTACTTCGAAATCCCGGACTCCGCTTTCGGGCGCACCTATATCCTGGCCAACCGTGTAGCGGCTACGAGCAACACGCGAGATTTCGTAGCCGGACAGATTGCCACACAGCCTTTATTGATTCGCTTCAGCAAGGACGAACGAAACGTGTACATACACCAAATACAAAGCAGCGACATCGTAGCGGGGACAGACCCTATAGAGTCGGCTTTCGACAAGAACTTTTATGACCCCGTGTTGAAAGGGTTTAAAATCGCGGCTCAAAACGGAAAGAACGTGGTGATCGACGTCACGGCCTTCTTCGGTGCCAACGAAAAAGCCATCAGTCCTATCAAGACTGATAATCCGTTAAGCAAATTGCTCGGAGGGGCCAACTCGCTCAAAGGAACTTTCGTGCCGGATGCCTCCGGTATCGTCAGCTCGAAATGTTTCCCGGAAAACATCGAAATCAAGAGCCGTCTTTCATTCACCCTCACCCCGCTCGGCCAACCTTACTCGGTCATCATGCACCGTTCACTCTTCGCATTGCCTGACGACCCGATGCCGATGCGCCTGCAAGACAATCGCGTAGGCTTCTTCTACTCCGACAAGAGCATATACACTTCGGAACAAGACCGCCTCATCCGGCGCACATTCATCCATCGTTGGCGTTTGGAACCGAAGAAAGAGGATTTGGACAAATACTTCCAAGGCGAACTGGTGGAACCGCAGAAACCCATCGTGTTCTACGTAGATTCCGCTTTCCCCGAAAAGTGGCGCACGGCCATCCATCAGGGAATAGAAGACTGGAACACAGCTTTCGAGACCGCCGGTTTCAAAAACGCCATCAAAGCTGTGGATTATCCTAAAAACGACCCGGACTTCGACCCGGACGACATGCGTTACAGTTGCTTCAAATACGCTGCAACAGCCACAGCCAACGCCATGGGACCCAGCCATGTGGACCCGCGTACGGGCGAAATCCTTACCGGTGACGTCATTTGGTACCACAACATCATTTCTCTGCTCCACAACTGGCGTTTCGTACAGACAGGAGCGGTAGACCCAAGAGTACGTTGCCAGGTATTCGACGACGACGTGATGCGCGAATCCATCCGTTATGCAGCCGCTCACGAAATCGGTCACACGCTCGGCCTCATGCACAATATGGGGGCAAGCTACTCCTTCCCCGTAGATTCGTTACGTAGTCCCTCTTTCACGCAGAAGTACGGTACGACACCGAGTATCATGGACTACGCCCGCAACAACTTCGTCGCCCAGCCGGGCGATGTAGAACGGGGGGTGAAACTGACACCGCCCGTATTGGGTGTGTACGACATCCACGCCATCAACTGGGGCTACCGTCTGATTCCCGGTGCCTCGACTCCCGAATCCGAAAAACCGACATTGGACCAGTGGATAGCCGAAAAGGCCGGAAACCCCATGTATGAATTCGGAGCACAACAGCTTTTCGGCACCGTGGACCCGACCGACCAAACGGAGGACTTGGGCAACGACCATATCAAAGCCGGTGACTACGGCATCAGCAACCTCAAGATTCTGATGCAAAACCTCGAAACATGGAACATGGAACGCGGCGAACGTTACGACGAGATGGAAAACATGTACCGTGAAATCGTCAACCAATACACCCGCTACCTGCGCCACGTCATGCCTTATATCGGAGGTATCCGTTACGAAGAGATACGGCAAGGCGACGGCAAGGAAACCTCCAAACACTATATCGACCGCGACCGGCAGCGTGAAGCCATGCTTTGGTTGTTGGAACAAGCCCGTACCTACAACGAGTGGTTGACAGTGAAAGAGCTGATCGGTAAATTTGAAATCAACATGAACGTAAACGACAAATTGCAGACCATGATTGTCAGCTCACTCATCAACTCGGCCACACTTTACCGTATTCAAGAAGGCGGTCTCGTGGATCCGGTACACAATTTCCGGCTCGACGAATATCTGAACGAGGTCACCACAGCCCTCTTCAAGGCCCCGACCGGAGGCCGTTTGTCTGATGCCGAACAGAGCTTGCAAGCCGCGGCCATCGCCCTCATGTTGAAAAATACGGGACTGGCTCCTACGGCAAAGGCCTCGACAAGCCTCACGGGAGATGCGGCCGCACTCCACACAGGCGCCATCGGCCAACCAGCGACACCGAAAGATGCTTTCGACGAAATGACTTCAAGCTTCCCTTGCTCTTGCGGCATGAGTCACGGCAACGAGTTTGCCCGTATCAACTTCGGACTGCCCACGCTGACAAAGGAACAAATCGGTGCTCTCATGACCGGACGCTTGCGCAAGGTGCTCAGCCTTTATAAGTCGCGCCGCGCCGCTGCAACCGGTTCCACTAAAGATTTCTACGATTATCAGATTCTGCTCATCGAGCGGACATTTGCCAATTAAAAGCATTACACCATGGGAAAAAGAATAACTGCGCTGTTTATCGGCGCCTTATGTCTGGCCGGGGGACTGGCGGCACAAACTCCACAACCCATATTGAAAGGCAAGGTGATAGACCGCGGAGGCGAGACTGTCATCGGAGCCCACGTCAAATGGAAGAATGCACAGGGAGGAGCCGTAACCGATCTGGACGGTAACTTTTCGATTCCGGAAACAGGAACGGAACTGGTCATCTCATTCCTCGGATACAAAACCCAGACCATCAAAATCAAACCCGGACAGAAAAACCTGGTAATCACGTTGGAAGACGACGCACAGGATCTGGACGAACTCGTCGTAGTAGGATACGGTACACAAAAGAAAGCTTCGCTCACCGGCTCCATCGAGACCATCAAGAGCGAAGACTTGCTGAGCCTGCCGACGGCCAACCTCGACGAAGCTCTTTACGGTCAGGTGGCCGGTCTGCAGGTCATGCAAACCACCGGTGACCCGAGTAGTGCCAAGGAAGCCAACCTGCATATCCGGGGTATCAATAATTCTCCTTTACTTGTCATCGACGGCGTACCGCGTTTCGGTACGACCACCAGCGACGGGGAAATGCGTCTGTCCGACCTGAATCCTGACGACATAGAAAGCATCTCCATCCTGAAAGATGCCGCTGCCGCAGCGGTCTACGGCGCCCGCGCCGCCAACGGGGTGATTTTAGTACAGACCAAACGGGCGTCCGGCAACCAGAAAGTGTCGGTCAACTACCGAGGCCAGATGAATATCCAGCAAGCCACGCAATTGCCGGACTTCCTCGATGCCTACGAATACGCCAAGCTCTACAACCGTGCAGTGGAGAACACGCCGGGTACGGCCAACGCGGCCTACACTCCCGAACAGTTGGAAATGATACGCACACACTCCAATCCGAACGTGTACGGCGATGAAAACCTGCTGGATTATCTGGACAACGTGGGCTATACCACTACGCACAGCGTATCGGCCAACGGAGGTAACCAATACGTAAAATACTACATCTCGGGCGGATATACCCATTCCAAAGGTTTGTACAGCGGAGTCAACCGCGACCGTTTCAACTATTCAGCCAAACTGGATGCTACACTGACCAAAGGGCTTGTGCTCTCGCTCGACATTACCGGTTCGCGCTCCAACAGCAAGAATTCTAGTTATACGACCATCGACAACGCCTACAACTCCTCTCCCCTCCAGGTATTGCGGTTCGACAATGGCTATCTGGCCAGCGTGGACGGCAGCAACCCGCTCATCAACGTGGAAGGCCTTGGAGGCTACATCAAAGACACGGGAAAGATGAACACCATTACGGCCAATTTGCGTTGGGAGCTGCCTTGGGTGAAAGGCCTCTCTGTCTATGCCCGGGCTACGTTCGACAACAATACCCGCATAGAGAAGACCTTCGACAAACCCGTTACGCTTTACACCTACGACCAGCAGACGGGACAGTTCGATACCGACCCGAACACGGTCTACCCGACCGCCAAAGTATCCATCGAACAAATCGACCGTTTCGTAGACAACCAGCTTTATGAAGCCGGAATAAATTATAACCGTACGTTTGCCGCCAAACACGACGTAGGCGCCATGCTCGTAGCCAACTACCAACAGACGCACAACCAATACATGACGGGCGAAAACCAAAACGCCAGCATCTATCCGGAGACCATCGGGACAGCCGTGACCGCACGCCTGTTGGGCAGCGAGACGTACAACCAACGTGCGTCCCTCATCGGACGACTGAACTACGGCTATGACTACCGTTACTTTGTGGAAGCTAGCTTCCGTGTGGACGGTTCCACTTATTTCCACCCCGATCACCGGTGGGGCTTCTTCCCTTCGGTATCGGCCTCGTGGGTGCTGTCTAACGAAACGTTCTTCAAAAACTGGAAACAAAAGGTGCTCTCCAATGTCAAGTTCCGGGCTTCCACAGGTCTGCTCGGCGATGACGGACTGGTCGGAGAGTACTCTTACCTGCTCACTTATATAGAGTCTACAAGAGAGGGTTATAACATCGGGGGGAATTACCGTCCGGGCATCATCATGTCTACAGGCAATTATCCCAATCCCGAACTGACGTGGGGAAAGTCGCATGACTATAACATCGCTGCAGACCTGGGTTTCTGGGACAACCGCTTCGGCCTGACCTTCGAACACTATTGGCGTTACGAAACGGATAAAATCACAGCAGCCCCGTCTTATCTCTACCCACCTTCGACCGGTGTGGACGGCAACGTGCCCAACATGAACTTCAGCAAACTGAAAGCCTGGGGTTGGGACTTGACATTGACCCACCGCAACACCGTCGGCAAGGTGAAGTACAACGTAGACCTGACACTGGCCAAGAGTCAGGACAAATATCTGGATTTCGGCGATGAGTCGAGCGTTACTCCTAACCTGCGCCGTGTGGGACGCAGCAGCATGGTATGGTCGATGTATGAAGCCGAAGGCCTGTTCCAGTCGCAAGAAGAGATTGACAACTGGCCGCTCGATCAAGACGGACAAGGCAATGCCACACTGGCCCCCGGCGACATCAAGTACAAAGACCAGGACGGAAACCACGTACTCGACACCAAAGACTTGGTTTACGTGAAAAACTCTTCCAACCCGGACTTTAATTTCAGCCTGCGCCTCGGTGCAAGTTACAAAGGATTTTTCGTCAACGTCATGTTCCAAGGCGCCACAGGTTACCAACAGAATATCAAGGAACTTTACACCACGAACAGCGGAAGCTTACAGCGGTTCCAGAAATACCACCTGACGGACACCTGGACACCGGACAATCCCGGTGCCTCACTGCCGCGCATCAAATTTGCCACGGCTAATGACAACAACCGTAAAGAGTCTACTTTCTGGGTAAGAGACTGCGACTTCCTGCGCCTGAAATCCCTGTCATTGGGCTACGCCCTGCAACCGGCCGTGCTGAAGAAACTCAAGTTGACGTCGGCCAGCATTGCCTTGCAAGGCAGTAACCTGGTCACTTGGTCTTCACTCAGCGACTTGGGGATGGACCCGGAATCGTTGCGCGGCTATCCTATCCAACGTTCTTACGGAATCACCTTGAATTTAGGTTTCTAAGTCTAACTTCTTAAAACGAATTGTTATGCTTCTCAAAAAATATATCCTCTGCGGATTGTTTGCCGCCAACCTTACCGCTTTCACGGGCTGCGACGACCTGTTCCGCGACACACCCGTAGACAAGATGTCGGAAAAAGACATCTGGAAGAACCCCATGCTTTTGGACGAATATGTCTTGCCATGGTACCGGAACATGAACTCCGGCTTCTCTACTTACGTTCCCACAACCATCTCTTTGGTCAAAAGTGCTTCGCGTTACTACATGCCCTGGTTCGGCGATCAGATAGTGCCCTCCAAGAACGACTATTACAATGCCGGTTACGGTGATTTACTGAAAAGCAACACCAAAGAAATCACTAACTGGGCACAAGTACAATGGTCGAACTACTATACACAGATACAGTCCGTAAACCGCTTGTTTGTCAACCAAGGCGAGATTGCCGAAGGTAGCCAAAAACAGCGTATATTGGGCGAGGCACATTTCTTCCGTGCCTACTATTATTATATGCTCTGGAGGCAGTTCGGCGGGGTAATGCTCATCCAAGAGCCTCTCGACCCGTTGAATGACAGCCGGAAATATCCGCGGGCCTCATACGAAGAAATGGTACGGGCCATCGTGGACGACGCCCGAGCTGCCGCCACCGTCCTCCCTTTGGAATATGATGCTACGGACGAAGGGCGCATCACCCAAGGAGCAGCTCTCATGTTGGTGGCTAAAACATTCCAATGGGCTTCGAGCGACGTATTTCAGAATCAGGAAAAAACGTATCTGGGCTTCAGCGACGACCGTTCTCACGACATGCTCGACTCGGCACGGGTAGCCTACGAAACCCTCATGGGCCTGCAGCATTACGACTTGATACAGATAGCCGGAACGGATGAGGAAAGTATCAAACAAGAATACCGGAACATATTCCTCACCAAGAACAGCAAGGAATCCATTCTTGAAGTACAGCACTCTGACGACGGCAATTACGACACGGGCTTCGGCCATAAACTGGATCGTGACGCCGCCGCTCCCCACTTTACGGGCACGACAGCCGCTTATACGCCCACGCAGAACCATGTGGATGAATATGGCATGCGCGCCGGCCTCACTTACGATGCACAGCACCCTTATGTGGGACGCGACTACCGCTTCTACGCCAATATCCTGTATGACGGCTCCACCTATAACGGGCATGTCATGGACATACACTACACACGCGAAGGCAACAACGAAATCCCGGGAGAGGACCTGACGGCCTACGGCACGTCCACCACAGCAGCCGTGACCCGCACGGGCTACTATATGGGCAAGTTCGTCAACGAAAAACAACAAATCAATAACGACGAAGCCTACGCCAGCAGCCAGAATTACATCATCTGGCGTTATGCGGAAGTATTGCTGGATTATGCAGAAGTAATGTTCCGGTTGGGCAACACAGAAGTGGCACGTACCCAGGTGAACGCCATCCGCCGCCGTGTACACATGGACGAGTTACCCTCGCTCACATGGGAGCAACTGGTGAATGAACGCCGCGTGGAACTGGCTTTTGAAGAAACTTCATATTGGGATTTTTTCCGTTGGGGCATAGCTGAGGAAAAGCTGAATGGAACGAGCAACCCGCTTAAAGCGATGAAAATCGTGAAACGTGGCGAAACAACCACTTATTCCATCAGCAACATGAACCGTTTCCCACAACGTGTACGCGTGTTCCAAAAGATGCAGTATTACCTTCCCATTCCTTGGGACGAGATACGCTACCACGGCATCGACCAAAATCCGGATTGGGTAGAAGTATAACATAGATATTAGTGATTGTTTAACTAAAAAGAGAAAGAAAATGAAAAAGATTATCAGTACCTTAATTTTAGGTTTGGCCTGTACCATCGGAGTACAGGCACAGGAGTACAACCTGTTTTATGATGTCGACGCAGACGGTTGGCTTTGGTTTGACTCCCAAGAAAAGATAGACAAGTATGTAGGCCTTTGCAACGAAGCGGACAATAAAATTGACCCGAATGGCAAAATCATTCAAATGGTACCGGCAGACATCGCTCCCGATTATCCTCCCACTTATGCCGACCCGTTCTGGGAAGGTGCCGGAGAAGGCGGTGAAATCGGCGCAGAAGGTTTCCGTACGGGAGCCATCGTCACAGCGGCCTCATCGGCTAGTATGAGTACAAACGGAGGAGGCTTTGCTGTCCTCATGCCCTCTTGCTCCACATACAGCATTTGTCTGTCCCGTGAAGGAAGTACATACGTACGTATGATGGGGTCTAAGGATATCAATACTGTATTCACCAACTATGATGTCATTAGTGCAGCTTATTCCACTGTATTCAAACCACTTTTCCGCGGAGGAATTTTCACATGGACAGGCATAGAGAATCTGACAAACGGTAATGACGGAGCGTATTCACTCAAAAGTAATCAACCGATTTATGCTTATTTCCAATCATTAACTGCCGACCCTATTTACATCCACGGCATTCGCGTGACCACTCCGACCAACAGCACGGTGAACATCAAGGAAACCGTAGCCCCGAAGTCCCGCATCTTCTTCGAGGGCAACCGCGTGGTGCTGAACGAAGCTACCGACATCAAGGTATATAATGCCAACGGACTGCTGATGAACGCCGCCCATACCGACCGTATGGACCTGTCGAACATGCCTAAAGGCATCTATATCGTGAAAGCCGGCGACGCCATTCGCAAATTGGCCGTGCAATAAGCCGTAAACTTTCCGGATTATTAACACAAAACAATCTCAGCCAAACGAAAAATCATTTGGCTGAGATTGTTTTTTTATTCTGCTGCAAACGATTTTTCGTTTGGCGCAGAATGATTTCAGCTTTTCAGCAAAGCGTCTCCTTTTGCCTTACTAATCTGAGAAACAATCATTTGCAGACCATTTCCCAAACAAAGGACTTCCAGCTTCTTTTCTTACAAGATTGCATCCGCAAGAGAAATCAATCTCTCACCACATGGATAGAGACTTTGATATAAGGAGTATCTTTCTGTCCACCCAAACCGGCATAGACATTCTTCCTTACGCTATAACCTTCGGGGGCAGTAACCGTACACTTCTCGGTAATGTCCGTTCCGTCACCGTCTCCGCTAACCCATGCTTTCCGCTCTGCGTCGGTAAAGGCGTTCCAAGATTCCTCTTCTACCCAAACCCACAACTCGTAAGTATACTCGTCTCCGGAAGGCAGGTTTTCTATTCCGGAAAGGGTAACCTTCAGGTTGCTCTCCGACACTTTCACGCCGTGCAATGTCGTTGCATTACCTTCGAGAATAATGTCTTCTTCATATTTGCCATTGACGCGGATGGCAAAGTCGTCGGCTTCCGCAAACCATTCTCTTTCGATGTCGGTCGGAATCTGAAGCTCGATGTCGGCAGAAGTGCCCGGTTCCGGATCAGGTTCTGGCTCGGGTTCCGGTTCTGGCTCCGGATCGGGTTCCGGATCAACCGGAGTCTCGCCTCCGTCGGTAGTGAAGCCCGGGTTGCAACCGCCTTCAACATAGTCGTTCGGCGTAGCCACGTTCACCAATGTGGTTCCAATCTTTATTTCCGCCTCTTCTTTGCCAAAGCCATTCCATACATAGAACTTTTCATAATTGAAATAGAAATTAGGTCCTACGGCATATCTCAGGCTCTTGGTACCTTTCAATTCACATTCGTTGCATGCAATCATCGCTTTGCCCTTGCCCATCACATAGAAACGTCCGGAAGCCATGCCACCGCCTTCGTAATACAAATTGCCTAAATCGGCCAATCCGCCTTCTTTCAGAATGACATCACCACCCGAGACGGTTGTCTTGGGAGACTTGACATATTCAGCCGTAAGCTTGCTGCCCTCCGACAAATCCAATCTCGTATCTGCTTGCAACTTGCAACCGACATGGAGGTTCGCTTTATCGTCCAATTCGAAAGCCCCGGCATGCAACGTGCCTTCGACACAAACGCAGGCCGTGCCTCCGAACTCAGACTCTTCCTTGCCGTCCGTCAAATTCAAGTCACCCTCCACGTGAAGTCTGGAATCCTTTTTGACATCCAGTTCGGCACACGTAAAGCTACCGCCTACATACACATAACCGGACTCCATCGTAACCTTGCCTTCAACGTCGAGGTCGGTCACGGTTCTGAGCGTGGTCTTCCATACGTTGAGGTTCTCTTTCGTGAACACGATTTCCCCGCCGTAGTTGAATACGTTAACGTTGACAAGGTTTTCGGTTTCCACAACGAGCTTTCCGCCGTCCATGACATAGATATATCCGGCACCGGCCTTGTAATTGTCTTTCAGCACCAACGTACCGTACACGAAAATGTGCCGGTCCACTTTTCCCAAAAGCCTATTATAAACCTCTTCTTCGCCGGATTTAATGTACACATCATTGCCTGATGGAGTCGGTTTTACGTCCATCTCAAGCCAACAGGCACTGTTCACCTTGTCCGTCACTTCCGTCCATCCCATCGCACGGGTCTGCACCCCGTCCGCATCCCCGATGGTCAAAGCGGTATTGTTGCTGAACAATATCGTCTGCCCGGAGGGCACGGCAGGAATGGTTCCGCTGCCAATGGTCTCCAACTCCTCATTGGCACATCCGGCCAACGCCAGAGCCAAAGCCGGAATTAAAAAACTCTTCATTTTCATTCTCATAAAACATTTACATTAAAAAATTAAACAAATAAAATTATATCACTATCTCGAAGGCCTCATGCCGCAGTCACCAATTATTCTTCTCCACGCCACGGATAACGGGGACTTTCACGGCTATCCCGACTTACGTCGTCTACATAGTATCCCTTTTCCGATTCATCACCGTCTACCAACCCTCTCACCAATGCACTTCTCTCTACTTCTTCCTTATAAAGCTCTTCATAATCGCGTGTATAATCGGCATGCGGCACCACGTTCACATCAAACACGAGCTTTACCATGCCATTCGGATGTATATTACCATATATCCGTATGACGTGTTGTACGTAACCGATATTCTTCGCACTCTCATACCTGAATCTCAGACGGGCTTTTCTCTCTGGCAAAACCATACGTTCGCCTTGCTTTAAAAGCGGAACGATACACCCGCAAGAAGACTGTATGTCGCGTATGATAAGAGGCTGGTCGCCCGTATTCTCTATTTCGTATGACAAGTTAAGCACCTGTCCCGCAATCAACGGATAATAATGACGTACGGAATCCGCCACAGATACCGTCGTCAGACCTATATTCTTCTTGCAGGCCGGTAATCCCAAGCAACAGAGAAGGACACACACTACATATATAATATTCACCTTCCTCATACCCATTCAATACACTTTTATTTCATCACACGCCACAGACGCACGAGCCGCGGCGACTTGCATAAAACGAAGTTCCACAGGAATATCCGGATTTACCGTTTCGAGTTTACAGCTCACTCTTTGCTTGCTGAACACCTCTTTCTCTCCGACCGGAGGAAGGCCGAACGACGCCATTTTCCCCTCTCCCTGCCACACTTCTACAGAAGCAGGCAAAAAGATGTGCCAAGCCGGAGCATACAGAAGCGAAAGCTCCAGAACAGCTCCGTCGGAAATCTTTCCGGGCGGTACTTGCAGGACGAACCGGCGGGACGAAGCGATGAACCATCCCGTATGATAGTCGAAAGGCAAAGCATAAAGCCCGTCGGTAAGCACGGGAAGAGAGGCTGCGTTTTCATCTTCCGCAGGCTGGCATGAAAGCCGTATTCCTTTCAAGGGATTTTGAGATTCACGGTTTTCGGTTTTCAAAACATTCCATTCCTCTAAATAACTTTGTACGCTTCCAAATGCCTCACGATAATTTTTCATGCCAGCAAAAGCCGTATATCCATAAAGAGACTCCAAATACAGGTCGGCCTTGCGCTCATCATAAGCTCCGGCAGGCATACGCAACAGTTCGAGGCGGGTGAATTGCAGGGCAGTCAACAACTCATTCAACCTACGGCGTTCCATACCATCCGTTCGCTTGGCACAGCCGTCCAGCCTGTCGCAAAATGCACCGAACTCTACCGGGTCAAGCCAGGCTGAGACCGCATCGGCAATTCCTCCATAAAAAGGTAACAAAGCCTCACGTTCTTTCACGATACGCTCCCACGAAAGGTAAGCCGGAAGCAAAATGTCAGACGCATGCGGATAGAAACGTTTCAGATAGCGTTCCGTATACGACTCCAAAGGCAGGTCGGGATTGATCAACATACAAGCCAATGCAGCCGTCTGCAAATCATCGAAAGAGGCATAGTCGTAGCCGCTGCCGTTATAAAACAGTCCCTTCACGCCAAGGCTGTGAAAGTAACGCAAACGCTCACTCAAAACTCCTAAACAGGGATACGGCGTGAAATAGTCATCGAAATTGCGCATGTAATCCCACACATATATCCTCGAAACGACCTTACGCCACTCTTTTACTTTTCGGGAAAAATTCTCTGCCGGTCTCTTTCCGGCAAAGTCCGGCCGCAAGGGCAAATCCATGGCGCTGATGATTACTCCGGCATTCTGAGGCAACGGTTCGGCCGGCGGTACTTCGGTCGTCCTGTAAGACGAAGTAAAAAACAAATGATGGGGGTAACGTTCGGCCAAACGACGGATGAAACGGCTCACGGACGGAGTAGCCACTTTCCGCGTATTGCCCGCCGCCATACAAGCCTTGCAGGCACAAACCGCACCGTTGTCGTTAGGCATAATGGCAAAACGTACCCCACCGGCCTCCCCGTAATTATCCGTAACATAAGCCTCTACGGCCTTGAAAAGCAGCTCCGAAGAAAAACAGAACTGGTTCTCGTCACGTTGCCCGTCTACCCAAGCCAAAGCCTCTTCAGGCACTTCGCCCGGAAAGACACGCCGAAGGTTATGCCCCCAAAGTCCCCAGTCGTAGTCCACATGATGGGAAGCCGTGACCGGCATCAGTTCGGGGTCTGCGTTGGAAGGAGAATATATTCCCCGGTATTCAAAAGCAAAATCGCCTTCGGCATGCGCTATGTCTATCATGGCCGGAGGTAAATCCGAGGCTTCTATGCGCGGGTCTTCTCCAGAGGCCAGAAACTGGTATATCAGCCATAACATCTTATCCTCGTCGCAAGCGGTCAGACGCAATACATCGCCGTCAAGAACAGCCGAATAATCATGTTTCCCCTTCGCATCGACATGCACTACGATTTGCAGGAACGTACCTTGTGCAGGTTTTTGTCGCAAAGCCACACTACGGCTCCCCGTACGGCGATCGAGATGATTGAACAGATAATCCGCCCATTTCCGATCCGCTTCCACCCTTTCGTCGGCAGCTTTAACCCAATAATGGTCATAAGACGAAACACGGCGTGCCCCCGCCCGGGAACAGGCACAACACAGCGACAGTATCAGTCCGAAGAAGAATACTGCTTTTAGCTTAGAAGTGTATGAACAGTTGCAGATATACATTATATAAGTTTTTATACCGTGTGTCTATATTCTCCACATATTTCGTCCGGGTTCCCGTACGGTTGTTGAGCTGAGTATAGAACGTGTGCCACGTCCCCATGACTCCTCCGGACAAATGGCTGTTGAACATGTAAGTCCCGCCCAGTCCTACCATGGTATTCAACCGGTCGAACGAGCTGGGCATGGCGTAATCTATCATATCGGCTTCGGGTGCCGTACCGACTGCTCCCGTCACGGTGATATTCGTACGCCCGTCCTCCAACGGATAATATTTGAGCTGGGCGGAAGCATTTACATAAAAACGTGAAGAGAGCAAATAGGCATCGGCTTTCCCGCCTACCAGAACCTGGTTCCATACCTTAGACAATCCCAGACCGGCACTGAACAAATTGTGATTGCTCCTATCCCAACCGTTGAATACCCATCCGCCTTCTCCATAGCTGTCGTCCCAGCGGAACGTTTTGGAATAAGTACTGATACGCCTATACATGGCATGGATATCCAACGACAATCCGTTATCCGCTTCGTAAGCGGCCTGCAGACCCACCGTAATCTTCGGAAAATACTTGTTGGCCCAGGCTGCGGTCAGCGTTCCCGCCCATTTCCGCGAGAAACGGTGCTCCCAACCGCCTTGCAGTTGCAGGCCTACGCCGCCGGACACCTGGTCCTCCGGGTCCCCGCCGCTCGTACTACCATCCCGTCCGGCATAATTAATCCGCCCGGTGAACAGGTTGTAGGCATTCTTACGGATATACGAAACCGAAGCCACGGAAGTAATCACATCCTCTTCCCCATAACGTCCTTGAAGGTATTCCAAGCTTATCTCGTTCCGGTAAGACCGACTGAGCAGCCCGTCGATATGCCGCTTGAAACCCTCGGCTTCTTCAATGCCCGGCTTATATTTCCGCTGATAAAAATAAGCGGAGTCATAACGGTGCATCGCTTCGTAAGCCGTCCCCTTGGCCAACAAGAGCGATTCGTTGTTTTCGTCGAACAACAGAGCCGTATCCGCAACGGCTATGGCAGAATCCGGTTCGTGCTCTTTAATCAACTGAAGCGCCATAAGCTCGCTATTTTCGGCAAAAGCCCCTACAAGACCGTCATTGTCGGGATAATCATCAAGCTGCGGCCGAAGCAAATCCACAGCCCGCCGGTAATCTTCCGTACGGCTATAAGAAGCGGCTTGTTTTACAATAAAATCAATGTCCTCCGGATATATGGAACGAGCCTGAGACACATACGCATCATAATCCTCATGACGGTCGAGACGGTCGGACATTCCGATGGCATATTGCAAACCCTCGTATGAAGAGGGATTGACTTCGAGCAGGTGGACACTCTCTCCGAAAGCCCTGCCGCTGGCTCCCCGTTCGATAAGTTCTTTTATATAAGGAATGGCTATTTCCTCGTATGCGGCGGCATACATCGGATATAACTCGGTCTGCACCGTATCGCTCATGGCAAGGTTCAAAACATCAAGTGCCTCAGACGTCTGTCCTCTGCGGCTGAACACATCAGCTTTCTTCACGAAGTATCCTCCGTAATCAGGATACTCTTCGTGAATGGAATCGAGAACCGCCAGTGCATCGTCGTAGCGCCGCAATTCGTAATAACAAGCATAAGTCTTGTCCAAAGCCGCCAGTTTCGTTTCATCATCATAACCTCCGCGAACCGCTCCTTTCAAATACGGTAAAGCCTCGGCATAGAATCCGTCGGAAACCAGTTCCGACGCCTGTTGCAACTGATTGCGTGCAAATTCATCCGCAAGGTCGGCGTCTTCGGGATTCATCTTTACCAGATTCGACAACAAAGTATAAGCCTTAGCCGTATTACCCATCCGCTTGTACACCAGATACTCTTTATACAGCAAAGATGTCTGCTCCCCCCTGCGTCGTTTGGCCTCGGCCAAATAGTAAAGGGCATCATCATTGTAACCGCGCGTAACGGCAGTGTTGAGCATGTAATCCAAAGCTTCATCGCTTTTGGACGTTTCATAAACCTTACCGTAAAGCACGTACGGATCGTTCATCCGTGCCGCATTGGCCGCCTCCGCAAGCAACAGATTATAGAAACGCACCAGATGACCGTCACGGTTGGTTCTCATCCTCGACTTGACAAAGGCCATGGCTTCCTGATAACGGGCTTCTTCGGCCAGGATAGAGGCCTTTTTAATGATAAGTGCCGAACTTCTCGGTATGCGGGACACACCGACACCGGCCGTCTGAATGGCTTCTTCCGTATTGCCCTGCTGCAACAGCAGGTTCACCAGATCCAGATAATACCCTTCGTTCTGTGGCGAGACTTCCACCAAGTCCCGGAGCAAAGCGACGGCCTTCTCTTTGTCGCCACTTTTACGTCTTTCCTGATAACTTTCCTCCAGACGGTAAACATAATCCCGTTGCACGGTGGAATCATTAGGATAGATTTGCCTCAGCCTCCTGAGCAAGCGGTCGGCTTCTTCTACATTGCCCTGTTTCCGATAAAGTTCTATCTTCTTCCGCCAAAGTCCTTGCCAGTAAGGGTTAATCTCCAGAAGCTCATTGACATAACAAATGGCACTGGAATAGTTTCGGGTTTCATCCTCCACCTTAATAAGCAACTGTTTGGCTTCCACATTCTCCGGGTTGTCCCGCACCGCCCGTACAAGGAAGTAACGGGCAGTATCATAATCCTTCTTCCTATAATGGTAACGACCGCAAAGTTCATTCAAGCCATTGACATCCGGATAGATGCTCAAACCTTCATCCAACAGTTGTTTGCCGGCCTCCCACTGCTCTCGTCCGAACATCGAACGCACGTTCGATTCGTAATAATCAGGCGTATGTACATCATCTTTTTCAATAATGTTAAACGCATATACCCCCACAATACTGACAAAACAAATCAAACCGATCAACAAACAACCGAACTTCCTCATGACTCACCTCCTTTCTCCCTTTCTCCGGACTTCTCTTTTTTCTTACTCCCGGCAAAACCCTTACGGCTCATTTCGCCCCATACGGCTTTCTTATTGAGCAGGAAATTACAATACCCCTTAATGGAAAAAACCACAATGAGAGGGTGATAAAGAAAAGGTTCCAAAATAGCCGCTCCTATAATCCAAAGGTAGGACTTGACTTTACGGAACGATCCCCCAAGCGAATAATCGTAGAACAGAACGACCAACGAAAGACTTATACAGAAAGCGTAAAGTCCGAGAAATATGACGACAGCCGTCTTCCAGTTTACGACACCAGTAAGAGCCTGATATAGGAAGGTGAGAAGACCGAAGAATTCAATAACCGGAGCAAGACATTCGAAAATAAGCACATAAGGCAAAGTCACCATCCCCAATTGCCTGTATTTCCAATTAAAAAGGAACCGACGATGACGCACAAAAGTCTGTATCAACCCATGCCCCCAACGTACCCTTTGACGGTAGAGCACTTTCAATGTGGGAGGAACTTCCGTCCAACAACAGTTAGCCGGAATCTGTACGACACGGTATTTTCGTCCGAAATCGCAGCAATAACCGACCATACGTATCAACATGTCCATGTCTTCGGCAAAAGAGTCTCCACTATATCCCCCCGCAGCCATCACCACATTCTTGTCGAACATACCGTAACCTCCCGAAACATTAGGCATGGCATTGATAGTAGACCACCCCATCTTTCCGATAAAAAACGAACGCATGTATTCCAGGGTCTGAAACAATGGACAAGGAGTATGCGGTGGTCTGAGTTCCACTATCTGCCCCTTTTCTATCCGACAGCCGTTCGAAGCTGCCATGACTCCACTGACGGCTATCACGTCCTCAGATTCCAAAAACGGCATGATACAACGCGAAATAGCGTCTTTGGAAAGAATGCAATCCACATCGGTATTGATGAAATACGGGTAGGAGGAAGCATTAAGCCCGGCATTGACGGCATCGGCTTTCGTTCCTCCGTTTTCCTTATCCACCACAATCAGCCGTTTATATTCGGTTCGGGTTGACTTGAACAACCGACGATAAGGTTTCGTATGTATATATTCCACGTAGGCAAACGGCACCTCTACTAACGAGGAATGTTCGATGAGCAGTTCCAATGTCTTATCACGACTACCGTCGTTGACAATCACCACTTCAAATATCGGATATTCTTGTGCCAGCAGCGAATTCACATTGTTAACGATGGTCTTTTCTTCATTATAAGCCGGAGCGATAATAGACACTCCCGGAGTATAAGGACTGTTGTCCATGATATATTTGGGATACACCGAAAGATGGGAATGTTTACTACGGAGTATGCCTAATTCTGCAAGCCACATCAGAATCACGTATGAAACCATGAGTCCCAAGCTATAAAAGAAGACCACATAGCCGTAAAAATAGAAAATGATATCTTTCATAGGCTCTCATTGTTAATTATGGGGTTCTCTACATGCTCGAACAATATCTGGTTCTCACTACTTGCCTTGACTTTAAGTCTGAGAAAAATATTACGCCCCTCGTCGTTGTACAGCCACAAACAACGCAAGGCCGTACGTTTGGTGTAATTAGACACGGAGTTTTCATATACGTCGGCGAAAAAATGTACACGGATACCCGAACCTATGGCCAACAAAGCATTGAGTATAGACCGACGCAAAATCTCGGTCTGTTTATAGAAAAGCCCCAACATGACTTCTTCCGCCTCATCAAACCGACGGATACCCATACAAGCGAATGCAGCATTTCTACAAAGAAAATTGGGAGAATCAAAATAAGAGAAAAGGTATTTCACCTCTTGGTCCGTCCCCCAATAGGCAATCTCGTGCATGAAAAAGACAACTTTACTGGTTGCCTCCGTTTTCTGCAATAAAGGAACAAACAAAGGAACCGGCCTACCACCTTCACGTATCTTTCTAAATATCTCATGAAGTTCCATCTTATCCCAAATAGAGAAGGCTGTATTCTGAATACTACTCTCCTCCAGAAACATATAAGGTTCCTCTTTGTTCGTGCACATATAATACAAACGGGTTGCCTTACGTAACCGTATATCTTTATCGTTCACCAAACTCGCCACAATACTATCCGGCAACTGCATGTTGGTCAATCTCACGGCTTGCATCAAAGCCACTTTATCTTTACGTTTACCTAATATGAGTTGTCTTTCCACGTAATCCGTAAAGCCGATAAGTTTCATGACACGTTGTATGTTCGTCAAGTTCGGATTTTGCACATTCGTATAAAGACTCAATTCCACCAGCACTTCCGACCACAGACGCATCTCCCACGTCTTCCATTTACGTGGTTTATATTCCATACGTCGGCTAATCTCCTCAGTAGAAAGGTTCTCCACCTCTTCATGGACGATGGCTTTCAACTTATCAAAATATCTGTCTTTAATCCAAGCTTTCCTCTTTGCATTGCGGCGCCGAAGATAGACATGAACTCCCATAATGCAAAAAATGACGGCAAATCCCAAACAACTTACAAGAATCACTCCGTATGCCACTCTCACCACCCACGGATAATCTACAAAAAGATGTCTATACAGATAATAATAATATCTCAATATATTCCATCCCCAAAGTTGATAGACATCATCCGCCCCCGAATATCCTGTATGACTGGCCTGCAGAACTCCTATATTTGATTCTGCTAGGCAAAAGACGGTATATACCATCTGTAAAAACATTCCTACAAGAATTCGTTTCATACTTTTCTTATATTACAGCTCTCACAAAAGGTACACAAAAGACTATCTACTCCCCCTCATTACCAACTTTCACCCAATATTATAGACATTCCATAATGCACATCTCTTACTAAGAGATAAATAATAAATGTTAAGTCGTTGATAAACAGATTGTTGCCAGCCTTTCGAAGACTCGTTCGTAAAACACATCATTAAAAAAGTTATGAAATATCGCTGATTTTTCTTAGAAATATTATATTATAAATAGCTTATTTCCAGATTATTTTATTATCTTTGCCGCCAACAAGATCGCTCTCTTAGTAAGAGAAAAGACAAAAGACGGCACAACAGAAAGTAGAGCTTTTTACAACACAAAAAACACTCTACCCACAAATAAAAGACAGATTTTCTATCGAATAAAAACCTTAATGCTCTACACAACTCATAAATTTTGTAACGGTTGGCAAGCATCTTCTTGTATTGAATCACGCAAAATAAGAAGTGATTCGGGTCCCATATTGAACAAAAGATCGACGACACTCAAATTGGGCAAGAAACCATGTTTTTCCCGAAAGACTTGATAATATCCACGAGGAATAAAAGTAACATCAGCCTCAACTGATATTTTAGGACTTATCAAATTACGGAAATCGGCAACACAAACATCCGACCTGCCTCCAAAATCCATAAAGCCATAAGAAGCCGTCTGCGCAACTTTGGGATGCAAGTCTATAAGTTCGCACACCTTGGCACGTATCGCTTCGTTAAAATCAAAAAGAAAGTCCCACTTCTGCGTATAAAACGGTAGGAAGTCATCGGCATAATACTCAAAGAAAGGACTGTTGCGATAAGCCGTCTCCAAAGCATTCCAATGCAGGTGGCGCCAATTCCCATGGTCTGAGATACGGATATCCTTCATGGGACACTTATCTGAGGCAGGCTTCACCACAGGAATGGTCAACGCCTGCACACCGGAAGGCGAAGCAATGAGGCAACGGTTACGGTAAGTTTGTTTCACATAATGCTCGTATGCCTCGACGTACGCTTCAGCATAAGCATAAAGTTTGGTGTAATATTGTACCGGTGCCAGATAAGCGGAAGAAAGCAAACAGATACGACTCATCATCAAGGATTTTGGTTTTGAACGGACACGGTTATGCCTACGGAGCGGACGGACGGACTTTGTCCTCCTCTCGGTTTGTACGTGTTTTCGCGCCCGACCTTCATCATCGTACGATGGGCACGAAGCCGGGCATACCATGGTGCTTCAGTATCCCAAGAATAAAGAATACGGCTCAAACGGCCGATAATATAAGTGTCGGGCACAAACCCGAAAGTACGTGAATCGGCGTGGTTACGCTCATTAGCCGACGACATCCAATAATAGTCGTGGCTGAAACGGAAACTCGACACGAAATGCCCTGACACACAAAGCGAATCGGCAATGACTGCGGCACGCACTCCTTCGTGAAGATTGATCATACGGCAATACCATTGCATATTATCGGGAGTAAGTGTCACGTAAGCGTTCCGGCGGGGAAGTTCCACCACCCTGCAAGGACGATGGTCACGAGGACGGTTTCGATACACTTTCCCCAACGAATCTATCCACAGGCTATCTCCCGGAACAGCATAACAGAATCCCACAAAGACATCTCGCTCGTCTATGTATCGCTTGTCCTGCCCGCCGGCAGAAGGGTCATTAAAAGCTACCCATTCGCCCCGCGGCACAGGACTTGTGCCCCAACGCATATAGCCCCACCAACGCATGGGCGAAAGACGCAGCCCGTATGCCGTACGGTCTACCGCCACACGGTCACCCGCCATAAAAACAGGCCGTTCGCCATCTTCGGGTATCTCTATGAGAAACACCCAACACCCTCTGACCAAGACTACCCCGATGGCAGCGGCCAGCAACACGGCACACAGTCGTCCAGCCTTCTTCAATATCCTTTATCTATTTGATGTGATCCACCAGGCGGAACAGGCGGTTCCAACGCACATGACCGTCGAACCATCCGCGATCTTTATCCAACGAAAGCCAAATGAGTATCGGCTTACCCACAATGTGATCCTCGGGAACAAAACCCCAATAACGTGAATCGGCCGAATTATGGCGGTTATCACCCTGCATCCAATAGTAGTCCATCTTGAATGTATAGCTATCCGCCTCTTTCCCGTTAATGAAAATCTTCCCATCCTTCACTTCAAGGTCGTTATGTTCGTATACTCGGATAGGACGTTCATACACGGCTATATTGTCCATAGTCAGTTTGACGGACTTTCCTTTGGCCGGAATCCATATAGGACCGTAATTGTCACGTGTCCAACCCGTCCAGGCATTGAGCGGATACAAACCGTCGGGTACGGAATTTACATTATCGTAAGCGATACTGTCCACAATGTCCGTACAGGCCTTCAGACGCTCGTAAGCGTACTGTGTCAGCGGCATGGTTCCTGTTTCGGACAATGAAGCCAAATCTTCCCCACTGATGCCCAGTTCCCGCACTAATTCGTCCGGTATGGCCTGTTTCAGGCGTACGAAGTAATCGTACTGCACATTGTCCGGTTCCTTGTTGGGTTTACCGTCCAGATAGACCACATGGTCCTTAATCTGAAGCGTCTGTCCGGGCAGTCCCACACAACGTTTCACATAATTCTCCCGCCGGTCTACCGGACGCGACATCACTCCGCCGAACACTTGGGGATTCTGGTCGATGTATTGACGTCCCATAGCATAAAGTTCTGCAAAGAAGTCGCGCTGTTGCTGCCGGGTGAGCGAATCCAAAAGCGGATAACCGCCATGTAGTTGCATATATTGCTGACCACCGATACCGTATGCGATGGCATAAAAATCCATGTTTTGGTATTCCGGGTTCACGGTCACCGTATCGCCCGCCGGATAATTGAACACCACGATGTCGTTCAACTGTACCCGTCCGCCCGGAACACGCTCGTAATCCCACTGCGGCCATTCGATATACGACTTGCAACCCACAAGAGGCATCGTGTGCTGCGTAAGCGGCATGGACAAAGGCGTCTGCGGCTTGCGCGGTCCGTAGCTCATCTTGCTCACGAACAAGTAATCGCCCACCAAAAGCGACTTTTCGAGCGAAGACGATGGAATCGTATAATTTTGGAAAAAATAGATATTGACGAAATACACAGCCACTAAAGCAAACACGATGGCATCCACCCAACTCATCACCGTGCGCGTCACGGGACTTTCTGCTTCTTTCCACCATGTCCAAGGGATGCGTTTCGTGATGTAAGCGTCATAGATGAACGGTACGACCAACAATCCCCACCAACTCTCGATCCATACGAGGAAAGCAAGATAGAGGGCTGTTACGACACCCATCTTTATCCATTGCGCCCGTGTGGGCTTCTGCCTGAGTTTCTTCATGTCTTTCTTTCAAATGTCGTTTAAAATTGGAATAAATCATCCATCGTAAGCAATCCCTCATGTGTGGCCGTATATTCGGCTGCCAGTACGGCCCCCAACGCAAACCCTTTCCGGTTGTGCGCGTCATGAGTAATCGTAATACTGTCTGCCTCGCTGTCATACACCACGGAATGAATGCCCGGTACCTCGCCACGACGTACGCTGTCGATACGCAATTCATTTGTCGCACACGCCTCCGTACCGCTCACGGTTCCGTCCGGTGCCGTAAACGTACCCTTCACCCATTTGTCTTTACGACCGATAGCATGGATAAGGTCTTCGGCCAACGTAATGGCCGTCCCGCTCGGTGCATCCAACTTATGCACATGGTGCACTTCCTCCATCTTCACATCGTAGGCCGGGAAACCAGACATGATGCGTGCCAGATAACGGTTCACGGCCCCGAAGATAGCCACGCCGAGGCTGAAGTTGCTGCTCCAGAAAAGCGTATGTCCCTCTTCGCGACACAAGCGGCGTACTTCTTCGCCATGTTCGGGTATCCATCCCGTACTGCCCGACACCACTTTCACCCCGGCGGCAAAAGCCTGAAGATAATTGTCGTACGCCGTTTGCGGTGTAGTAAACTCAATAGCCACGTCTGCACTCCGGAAAGCTTCCGAAGCGAAATCTCCACGGTTATCAATGTCGATGATACTCACTATTTCATGGCCACGTTCCAAAGCGATTTGCTCTATCATGTGACCCATCTTGCCATAGCCGATTAATGCGATTTTCATATTTTTCAAGTAATATGCTGATATTTTCTCTCGCAAAGATAGGGATTTGACTTGAATTTCATTACTTTTGTTAGTAAAAATAAACTTTTCAGCCCCAGCATTATGGAAAAGCTGTTGCACTACATCTGGAAATACAAACTGTTTCCGCTCAAACCGTTGCAAACCACAGACGGCCTGACGCTGGAGGTCATCGACCCGGGAACACTCAACCGAGACGCAGGCCCTGACTTTTTCAACGCCAAAATCAAACTGGACGGTACGACATGGGTGGGTAACATCGAGATTCACGGACGGGCTACCGATTGGTACGCCCACGGGCATCACGAAGACACCCACTACAACAACGTCATCCTGCATGTGACGGAAACAGCCGACCGCCCCATCGTCACACAAGACGGGAAGACGCTTCCGCAACTCATCGTGGAAGTGCCCGGCTACCTGCGTGAAAACTACGAAGAATTGTGCCGGACAACGGATTATCCGCGATGCCATCGCATCATTCCCCAAATCGACCCGTTCACGGTGCACAGTTGGATGAACGCCCTGCTTTACGAGCGGTTGGAACAACGTGCACGGACCGTAGCCGCCCGTGTGGAAAAACTGCAAGGCGATTGGGAACGGGCCTACTTCATCACCCTGTCCCGTAATTTCGGTTTCGGTATCAACGGAGATGCTTTCGAAGTGTGGGCACAACATATCCCGTTGCAAGCCGTGGCACACCATCGCGACAACCTGTTCCAGATAGAAGCCATATTCATGGGACAGGCCGGACTGTTGGACTTCGAGACTATTCCGAAGAAATACCGCAACGAAGCCATCGACGACGATTATTATCCCCGGTTGAAACGGGAATATGACTATCTGGCACATAAGTTCGCCCTTACGCCCATGGACGCGGCAGCATGGAAATTCCTGCGTCTGAGGCCGCAGAACTTTCCCCATGTGCGCATCGCCCAGCTCACCCAACTGTATTACAACCAGACGGCCGGTTTCTCCCGATTATTGGAAGCCCGGACATTGGAAGAACTGCACGACATGCTCTCCACGCATGCCACCCCCTATTGGGAGTCACACTATACTTTCGGATGTCCAAGCCACAAAAATGCCAAGGCTCTGACGGCAGGTTCATTGAACCTTATCGCCATCAATACCGTCGTCCCGCTGCTGTATGCCTACGGACAAACCCACGGCAACGACAAATATTGCGAACGGGCTTTGCAATTCTTAGAACCAATCAAGGCGGAAAACAACTATATCACGCGCCAATGGGCCGAATGCGGCATCAAAGTGGACAACGCCTCGGATTCGCAAGCACTCATCCAACTGAAAAAAGAGTATTGCGACCGGAAATATTGCCTGCATTGCCGCTTCGGTTATGAGTTTCTGAAACGAAAAAACACTTCTGAATAAAATGAAAACGGATTATATCTTTGAACTGGAGATGAAGGTACGCGACTATGAATGCGACCTGCAAGGCATCGTAAACAATGCCAACTACCAACATTATATCGAACACACCCGGCACGAGTTCCTGCTCGCACAAGGCATCAGTTTTGCCGACTTGCACGCGCAAGGAATAGATGCGGTAGTGGCACGGCTGAACATGGCTTTCAAAACGCCCCTGAAAAGCGGAGACCGCTTTGTCAGCAAGCTGCGCGTTGAGAAAGAAGGCATCAAATACGTGTTTTATCAGGACATATTCCGCCTGCCGGACATGAAATGTTGCCTGAAAAGCCAAGTGGATACCGTTTGCCTGATAGAAGGCCGTTTGGGAACCTGCCGCGAACTGGACGACATCGTGCCGAAACCGGAAGACTAACCTTTCCTGCCAACCTCTTACCTTACCATGAACTTATGACCGAACAGGAAATTATCTACACCATGGCCTTGACGCGGGTGCCGCGTGTCAACACTGCCGCCCAACACCGCCTGATGGAGGAGGCGGGCAGTGCCTCGGCTGTGTTCGACCACCGCCATCACATCCGTGACTTTTATCCCGAAGCTTCGGACAAGTTGTCTGCCGCATTACAAGAGATGGAAGTCCAAGTGGCACGGGCTGAAGAAGAACTTGAATTTATCCGGAAACACCATATCAAATGCCTGTGCTACCACGACACGGACTATCCTTCGCGACTGCGGGAATGCGACGACGCTCCCCTGCTGCTTTACTACAAAGGAAACGCCGACCTGAACCGGACATACGTCGTCAACATGGTAGGCACGCGCCACTGCACGGAATACGGGAAAGATATTTGCCGCCGTTTCGTGGCCGAACTGGCCAATCTTCGCCCTGATGTGCTGGTGGTAAGCGGACTGGCCTACGGGATAGACATCCATAGCCACCGTGCGGCATTGGACAATGCGGTAGACACCGTAGGCGTATTGGCGCACGGCCTGGATCAGATATATCCCCGCCTGCACCGCGACACGGCCGTACAAATGACGTCGCAAGGCGGACTGCTCACGGAATTCATGAGCCGTACGAACGCCGACAAGGTGAACTTCGTACGCCGGAATCGTATCGTGGCAGGTATGGCGGATGCTACCATCGTGGTGGAATCGGCCGAAAAAGGCGGCGCACTGATTACGGCGGACATCGCCATGAGTTACCACCGCGATGTGTTCGCCTTTCCGGGCCGCGTGGGCGACCCTTACTCACAAGGCTGCAACCGCCTGATACGGGACAGCAAAGCCGCCCTGCTGCAAAATGCGCAGGACTTCATAGAAGCCATGGGATGGCAACCTCGTTCATCGGAAAAGCAAAAAGACAAAGGCATACAAGGTGAACTTTTCCCCGACCTGTGCGAGGAGGAACAACGTATTGTAGACTGCCTGCGCCAGTCGGAATGCCTGCAAATAAACGCACTGGCCGTAGCCACCAACCTTCCGGTACATAAGCTCAGCGCCTTTCTCTTCAATCTGGAAATGAAAGGCATAGTCAAGCTCTTGAGTGGAGGGATGTATCGGTTGGTATGAAGAAGAAATCAAGAATATACATTTTGTTACATCTCTTCTTCATCCGCAACACACTCATCAAAATGATACAAATCCAAACAAACCTGCAACATGGGAGAAAATGCCTTTTAAGAAATTGATATACTTTTGCTACGGGGTTGGATGTTCCAATCCCATAACATTAAATACGCGAAGAAGATGAAGACATTAACAAAAGGTATTTTGGGAACGGTTATTGCTGTTGCATGTGTGTACTGTGGATATGCCACTTACGATTCTTACATTTACCAACAAGAAAACGCCTTGTTACTCGCCAATGTGGAAGCATTGGGACAGAATGAATCAGGACCATTAGGACCATCAGAATGCCCCGGCCCTGAAATTTATTCCATATCTGGTGTAATCGATGCACAACTGAGTTCTAAAACACATAAAAACGACTCAACAGATGTAGTCACAGTATATGCATGTAAGAAATGTGTTGCAACAGGAAGCGGAAGCTTACAAGGCAACAACAGTTTGTATTTTGATTTTAGATATGAAAATGAAAGAGAGGAACCGTGTGACGGTAAACATTATAATTTACCATCATTTTAATAAAGATGAAAATGAATTTAAGCAAAATATTGGCAACCATTATCATGGGACTTATATATGCTTCATGCACACCATCTGAGCATTTAAACAATATAAAAGTCGAACTTTTTGATAGTAGACATTCACTTACATTCTCTTCTTTTTTGGAGGGATATAAAATCATATCGCTATCTTCTGATACCTCTGAAGCCATTGTACACTACCCAGACAGGTTATTGTTCTTCAACAATAGAATTTTCGTCATGGATAGAGGAGGAAATAAAATCATCATGTATGATAGGAATGGGAGATTCCTCAAATCCACAGCAAAAATGGAGGGACGAGGACACAATGAATATATTCGGGTAATTGATGCCTCTATAGATGAAAAAGACAAAAAACTCTACGTACATTGTGACGCACCTTACCAAATGATGATATTCGACCTCGACCTCAATTTGGAAAAAATAATTCCTATGGATTATTATATGGGAGAAATAGCCATAGAAGGGAATCAACTTTATGGAATTTGTTACAATGAACCGAAAGATGGAGGCGGCTATAGATTTGTTACAGTAGACAAAAAGGACTTAAAAAAAGAACCCACAACACTCTTGTCGTTTGAAAATGCAATAATAGGAAGATGGACATTGGGAAAATCCCTCATGCCTTGCCATGACGGAGTCTATGTTTGCCTACCATTCGATACTCGAATCTACAAATTCAAAGATGCAACTGTCACGGAAGAATATAACATGGATTTCGGAGAGGAGGGCCTCATTGAACATCCCGTGACCAAAGATATGAACCCAAGATGGTTTGATAAAAACTATCGCGACATCAATTGGTCTATTGTGAACATGACCGAATCTGATTCCATATTATTATTCAATACCAATAAAGCACACGCATTCATCATGAACAAGAACCAATACAAATGTAGTGGGTACTTGAATTTCGACAATGATATATTCCCTATCGCATGTGCAAGAATAATTCCATCACAAGGGCTGTCAAATGGAGTGGTTTACTTCACAATACCTAGTTCCATAGAAAACATGTTGGAACAAGTAAAGAAAGGCAATGAGCCATTGACACCTGCCATAAAAGAAATTAAGCAAAAGTTCGACCCTGACGGCAATCCTATGCTCATTGTTTGGGATATCAAATAATAAATCTCCGGCAGAAGTACTCCCTGCCGGAGATTTTCTCCTTAAAAACATGTCAAACCCAAAGAACAATCAAATGAAACACAATATTTTTTTATACGCAGTCGCCCTTCTGGCCTGCCTATCCTGCAGCACGAAACAAAAAGTGACGGTGGAATACAAGGACTACCGCCCACTCAACATGTCATCGTTCGTAACGTTCCAAAGGAATATCCTGCTGGACACTCCGACAGAGGAAAGCCGTATCCAAGATTTCCACATCGGACGGCTGCTTTTCGCCCAGGAAAGGATATACGTGATAGATGAAAAGGAAAACAAAATCCTGATGTTCAATGACGAAGGGAAGTTCCTTAAATCCATAGGCGGTGCAACAGGAGAAGTTTCCGGAAACCGCCTCAAAATACAGGATGCCGCCCTTGACGCACAACCACAAAAGCTCTATGCCTATTGCAGCACAACTTGCCAAATCATGGTGTTCGACCTCGACCTGAATGTGGAACAGACCATCCCAATGGTAACTCCTTTGCTCGAAATCGGGCTGGACGGAAACTGCCTGTATGCCATCCGGACATCCCTGAAAAGAGACGGCTGCGAGCTTGTGGTGTTCGACAAGAACCGATTGGAGGACGCGCCTTCCGTCTTGTGGAAACAAGCAGGTATCCCCTCCGGGAAACAAACTCCCGGAGAAACATTCATCCTGCCCGAAAAATCGCTTTCACCGTCTGGAGACGGCACCTATGCAAGCTTGCCGCAAAGCAACCGAATTTGCCAAATACGGAACGGGAAAATCACGGCTGCCTATGACTTGGATTTTGGCGGACAACCCCCTCAATCCGCTTCCTATAACATCTACAACATCTGTGCTTCGGACTCCTTCCTGATTTTCAATACGAACCGCTCTAAGTCATGGTTCATCCTGAACCGAAAGACCGGAAAATGCATTGTAGACGAAAATCTGCATAACGATGTGTGCCTTGGGCACAATTCCCGGCTTATCCCCGTACAGGGAACAAACAACGGAATGGCATACGGCATGTCGGCCGCATTCGTGTCACAAACGCTGCAACACCTCAAAAAACACAAGGAGGAATTCGAGCAATTCGGCCAAATGAAATTATATCGTCCTTACTTGCCTTTCATAGAAAAGGACATCGCTCCACAGGACAACCCGATGCTATATCTTTGGGAAATCAAGTAAACCGATATAAACCAACTTTCTGACCATTGGCATAAAGATACTCCACTTTTTTCTATTTCACCTTCGAAGGGTGTCGGACTTACAACCACAAAAAGTCATATATTTACTTTCAAAAAGACAATATCACAAAACCAGAATGATAAATACACGAACATTTCGCTATAAAAACATAAAATAAGGCTACAAAACGGTAAATCAGCGACAGGCCAATACTGCGATATTTGCAAACAGACGTACTTCCGCCCGCAAATTCCGCAAGGATTTCAAGGTTCCGTCCGGGTTCCACAAAGCCGTCAGACTGAAAGTATGTTAAAAACAGAAGCCGTTTCGCAATACATATCCCAACGTAGTATTAAGCCGTTTTTTTTTGGACGAACAAAGCAAATACCGTACCTTTGGAAAGAAATATAAAAAGGCTATGGAACAAAGTATCTGGCAAGAGATAGGAAAGCTATACCAAAAGTTTCAAGAACTGGGCATCAGTGAAGCGGTGGACTATGAGAAGTACTACCTCTATTCCCTTATCACCCATTCTACGGCCATTGAAGGCTCTACGCTCACCGAAGCGGAAGCACAAATGCTTTTCGACGAAGGGCTGACTGCCAAAGGAAAGCCATTGGTTTACCATTTGATGAACGAGGACTTAAAGAAAGCATACGAACTGGCCAAAGCAGAAGCCCGGAACAAGACGTCAGTCACTCCGGCATTTTTGCGGAAGCTAAATGCTGCATTGATGCGTACAACGGGCAGTGTTTATAACGTCATGGGCGGTTCTTTTGATTCTTCCAAAGGCGAATTCCGTCTGTGCGGTATCACGGCAGGAATTGGCGGACGTTCTTACATGAATTACCAAAAAGTCCCTGCCAAGGTTGATAGACTCTGCGCCATCTTACAGGAAAAGCAAAGCACATCAGGGACATTCAGGGAACAATACGAATTGAGTTTCAACGCCCACCTCAACTTGGCCACGATTCACCCTTGGGTGGATGGTAACGGCAGGACAGCGCGTTTGCTGATGAATTATATCCAATTCTGCCGTAACCTTTTCCCGACCAAGATATTCAGGGAAAACAGAGAAGAATATATTCTTTCCTTACGTCGCTCACAAGAAGAAGAAACCAACCAACCGTTCTTGGATTTCATGGCATCCCAATTAAAGAAATCGCTTTCTTTGGAGATTGAGAAGTTCAATGCTTCACAGAAGAAAGGTTTTGGCTTTCTATTCTAAAACATATCAGGAGCAGCTTTTTCGTCTATGCTTTTATCATTTTGCCCTTACTCTTTAAGTTCCAAAATATATATTTGTTTCTCTGAACTGTCATCAAAATCTCCTCCCGTAAAATCCCCGAATTTATGGATAATATTAAATCCAATTTGTTTGAGATATGAATTTAACTCTTGGGGAAAGAACAATCTCATGTCCATATTCTGGATTGAATGAAATTTATCGTCAATAAAATATTGCCACTTTATACGATTAATTTGAGATGCGCTTTCATAGTGCATGCTTTGTTTTATCAACACTTTTCTTCCATCATTGGTTGTATATTCGGTAATAACTTGTTGCTTCCTCTCGTTTTCAACAATATATTGGATATTAGGATTGAAGCAGTCCAATAAAAACAAACCTTTTTCTTTCAAATGATTTCTTACGACTTTCAACGCATCAAATAAATCCTCATTTTTATACAAATGATGGATTGAATTAAACGGAATAAAAATAAAATCGAATTTTTCTCCTAGGTCTAATCCTCTAATATCCGCTTCAATGAAATCTATTTTTAATCCGGCTTGAAATGCTTTCTCCTTTGCCCGTTCAAGCATGGATAAAGTATAATCAACTCCCTTAATATTATAACCATCCTTTGCTATTGGAATCGTAAGCCTACCCGTTCCACAGCAGAGTTCAAGTATTTTGGCATCTTTATTTTGAGGCAGCCATTTTTTGTAAAACTCCAAATCGGACAGAGATTTATTCAACCCATCATAAATATCTGCATTATAAATAAAATCACCGACTTTATAATCTGTATTCATATTCTTTATTTTAACAGCTCACGATTTTGATTATCACCACTTTCCAATATACTCATTTGATGGATAGCTATTTGGTTTAACTTAACAAGACGTTCACGTTGTGTCATATTCTGTTCGATAAACACGGCATTTAGATTCTCCATATTCGACAAACAGATAAGTTCATTGATAGTAGCATAATCACGGATGTTTCCTTTCTGTTCGGGATTCGCTTCTCTCCATTGTTTTGCTGTCATACCGAACATCGCCACGTTCAGCACGTCGGCCTCATTGGCATAAATAATGCTTGCTTGCATTGGTGTGACTTCCATCGGAATAAGGTTTTGCTTTATGGCATCAGTATGTATGCGGTAGTTGATTTTCGACAATTCACGTTTCGCTGACCAACCGAGCAGCCTTTGTTCTTCTGTCTTTAGCCGCTGATACTCCTTAACAAGAAGTAATTGGAATTTAGGAGAAATCCACATGCCAAAATGATATGCTATATCCCGATGTGCGTATGTGCCACCATAACGACCTGCCTTAGAACGAATACCGATGGCACCGGTACGTTCTATCCACGTTTTCACCGAAAGCACAAAATTGTTACTTCCTGCCGCATTTTTAATTGTACCGAATTCGGTACAATTAAAATCGGGATTATACAACATTTCCCATTCGCCAAGATACTCGATAGTGCTTTTAAGACTAAGCCAACGGAAAATAATATGCTCTTGCAGTTGGCTTCTTGCCATGTCTGTAAGGCTGATGTAGTCTTCTTCATTGTACTTGACAACGCTAATATCTGTATTTTGAACAGTAATTTTTGCCATTATAATGATACATTGAGTTTCAATCACAAAGGTCGCTATAATTTGAGAAACTGCATTCTTTTTAATGGACTATTCACAAAAATGGCAGACCAGAAAACCTACTTTGTTGTAAATATACGCCTATTTCCCGTAAAGCGCAAGGATTAGGAATATTTTTCTTTCAGGATTTCCTGTATTCCGCCAAAAGCCGTACCGCATTTAACCCGAAAAAGAAAACCACCCTTGTTTCTTCGGTAGCCGCCCCAAAAACGCCCCCTCCAAGGGATTTCCCAAAAACATCCTTCATCCTTCAGATCTCGCCATAACACATTTATAAACAACCATTTACCCACTGAACTTTCATCCGGACATCCTTCAGTCCATGCTTCATCCTTACCTTGTAGGGAAGCGAAAATCGTTTGGCGCACGAAACACTTTTTTTCTCAGCCAAATGAAAAATCAATCTCAGCCGAACGATTTTTCGTTTGGCTGAGATTGATTCCCGCCCTTCGGGATGAAGGAGGACTGAAAGACAACTGAAACATCTTTCAGTTCATAACTCTCTCGATACAAGAGCATCACATTGAAACCTGAAGGATGAAGGATGTTTTTGGAAAATCCCTTGGGAGGAAAACGCGCATCGGGCAAACCATAGACCAAAATAAAGCGCGTCCACCCTGAGCGGGGACGCGCTTTATATTCCATGTAAACGTGCTTAGGAAAAGCTAAGCGTTCGCCTTTTAGTCGTTCAACTTCGCCTTGATGAACTCACGGTTCAGACGGGCGATATTGGCGATACTTTCGCACTTCGGACACACGGCCTCACAAGCGCGGGTGTTCGTACAGTTACCGAAGCCGAGTTCGTCCATCTTGGCAATCATGGCCTTGGCACGGCGTGCGGCCTCGGGACGACCCTGCGGCAACAAAGCCAACTGGCTCACCTTGGAAGAGACGAACAACATGGCAGAACCGTTCTTGCAGGCTGCCACACAGGCACCGCAACCGATACAACTGGCGCAATCCATGGCTTCGTCGGCATTCTGCTTCGGAATCAAAATGGCATTGGCATCCTGAGGCTGTCCCGTACGCACGGTCACATAACCGCCGGCTTGCATGATTTTATCGAAAGCCGTACGGTCTACCATGCAGTCTTTGATGACGGGGAAACCGGCGGAACGCCACGGCTCCACGGTAATCGTATCGCCGTCCTTGAACTTACGCATATAGAGCTGGCAGGTGGTGGCACCGCGTTCGGTCTTGCCGTGGGGCGTACCGTTGATGTACAAAGAACACATACCGCAGATGCCTTCGCGGCAATCGTGGTCGAATACGAACGGTTCCTTGCCCTCCTCTACCAGTTGTTCATTCAAAATGTCCAGCATCTCCAGGAATGAGGTATCGCCCGGAATGTCTTTCATCTCACGCTCGTCAAAATGGCCCTTGTCTTTCGGTCCGTTCTGGCGCCAATATCTAAGCTTAAATGATATATTTTTCTCCATTGTTGTTTTTCTTTATAATCGTTGAACAAACCGTTTATTAGCTCTTGTAGTTACGTGTCTGAACCTTGATGGCTTCGTAAACGAGAGGTTCCTTGTACAATACGGGAGCCACATCGTCGGAGCCTTGGTACTCCCAGCAAGATACGTAGAAGTAGTTCTCGTCGTCACGCTTGGCTTCGCCTTCTTCCGTCTGGTATTCTTCACGGAAATGACCGCCGCAAGACTCGTTACGGTTCAGGGCATCATAAGCAATGAGTTCGCCCATCGTGATGAAGTCGTTCAGGCGCAATGCCTTCTCCAGTTCGATGTTCACGCCTTCCGTAGAACCCGGGATGAACAAGTTGGTCTCGAACTCCTTGCGGATGTCTTTCAAGAGCTTCAACGCCGTCTTCAGACCTTCTTCCGTACGGCCCATGCCGACATATTCCCACATGATGTGGCCGAGTTCTTTGTGAATGGAATCCACGGATTTCTTTCCCTTGATGCCCATCAAATGGTCGATACGTGCCTGCACGGCCTTCTCTGCCTCTGCGAATTCAGGCAGTTCGGTAGAGAAACGGGGAACGGTAATCTGGTCGGCCAGATAGTTCTGGATGGTGTAAGGCAGGACGAAGTAACCGTCGGCCAAACCCTGCATCAAGGCGGAAGCACCCAAACGGTTGGCACCGTGGTCGGAGAAGTTACATTCACCGATGGCAAACAAGCCCTTGATGGAAGTCTGAAGCTCGTAGTCTACCCAGATACCGCCCATCGTGTAGTGGATAGCCGGATAAATCATCATCGGATTATAGTATTTCACACCGTTGATTTCGTTGGCCAGCTTGCCGGGGTTCACGTCGGTGATTTCTTCGTACATGTCGAAGAGGTTGCCGTAACGCTGGAGCACCACGTCGATACCCAGACGCTCGATACTTTCAGAGAAGTCGAGGAATACGGCCAAACCGGTATTGTTCACACCGAAACCTTTATCGCAACGCTCCTTGGCTGCACGTGAAGCCACGTCGCGGGGAACAAGGTTACCGAATGCCGGATAGCGGCGTTCCAAATAATAGTCACGGTCTTCTTCAGGAATATCGCTGCCCTTCTTGGTTCCGACCTGCAATGCCTTGGCGTCTTCCAATTTCTTGGGCACCCAGATACGGCCGTCGTTACGCAGAGACTCTGACATCAAAGTCAGTTTGGACTGCTTGTCACCGTGGACGGGGATACAAGTCGGGTGAATTTGTACGTAAGCGGGATTGGCGAAATAAGCTCCCTTGCGATAACACTGCATGGCAGCCGAACAGTTACAGCCCATGGCATTGGTAGAAAGGAAATACGTATTACCATAACCTCCGGTAGCGATAACTACGGCATGGGCGGCAAAACGCTCCAATTTACCGGTCACCAAGTTGCGGGCGATAATACCACGTGCACGACCGTCTACCATCACCAAATCCATCATTTCGTAACGGGTAAACAATTTCACCGTACCGGCATTCACCTGACAGCTCAAAGCCGAATAAGCACCGAGCAACAACTGCTGTCCGGTCTGTCCTTTGGCGTAGAACGTACGGGATACCTGTGCGCCACCGAACGAACGGTTGGCCAACATGCCTCCGTATTCGCGGGCAAAGGGAACACCTTGTGCCACACACTGGTCGATGATGTTGTTGGAAACCTCGGCCAAGCGATACACATTGGCTTCACGGGCACGATAGTCGCCGCCCTTCACCGTATCGTAGAACAAACGGTAAACAGAGTCACCGTCGTTCTGGTAATTCTTAGCTGCATTGATACCTCCCTGTGCAGCGATGGAGTGTGCGCGGCGCGGAGAATCCTGAATACAGAAATTAAATACTTTGAATCCCATCTCGCCGAGAGAAGCAGCGGCAGAGGCACCGGCCAGACCGGTACCGACCACGATGATGTCCAAACGGCGCTTGTTGGCCGGATTCACCAATTTCTGATGTGCCTTATAATTGGTCCATTTCTCAGCTACCGGTCCTTCCGGAATCTTGGAATCGATTATCTTTGTCATAGTTCGTTTCAATTTAATGATTCATTAATTAATATTAGTAGCACACGCTTCCGCTGCAACCGCCGCAGAAAGAGAAATACAATGCCACTACCAAGAACATCAGGATGACGATAGTGGTGTAGATGTTGCCGATGCACTTCCAACGGTCGAACCACACCTTACCGTTCCAACCCAATGTCTGGATGGCACTCCAGAAGCCGTGCGTCAAATGGAACCACAGGGCAGCCAGCCAGATGATGTACAATACGGTATAAACCGGGTTGCTGAACGTAGCTACGATATAACCGTAACCATCCGTTGCGTGCAGGCCGCCCATGTAGGGATCGCCCATCAACTCGGCAAACATCATGTTATACCAGAAATTGTACAGGTGCAGAACCATGCCCAATACAACGATGATGCCCAGCACCAACATGTTCTGTGAAGCCCACTCCACCTTGTCAGGCTTACTCGTCACGTCGTAACGGTTGTTACCGCGCGCCTTACGGTTTTGCATCGTCAGCCAGAAAGCATAGATGATGTGAATAACCACCAAAGCTGCCAATGCCAGAGTTGCTGCTACCGCATACCAGTTGGAGCCCAGAAATTCACAAATCATGTTATAGCCTTCTGCCGAGAACAGAGCCACAACGTTCATCGACGCATGGAACGTCAAGAACAGGACAAGCGCGATACCGGTAACCGACATCACCACTTTCCTACCAATAGATGAATCACATAACCACATAAATGATTGAATTTAAAATATTTAATAAATAATATAAAGGAATTCCTACATCTTCATCCTCCTGATAAGGTTCTGCAAAATTACTCTAAATCCTGAATAACACAAAGAAATAGCCGAATTATATTCCTAAAAATCACTACTTTTGTAACCGTAAAAACAAGTTAAAAATGAAGTTCGACTACGATGTGATAGTGATAGGCGGCGGCCATGCAGGCTGCGAAGCGGCAGCAGCCTCTGCCAACATGGGAGCGCAAACCTGCCTTGTCACCATGGACATGAACAAGATTGGACAAATGAGTTGCAATCCGGCCGTGGGGGGCATTGCCAAAGGACAAATCGTCCGGGAAATAGACGCTTTGGGCGGCTACATGGGTATCGTGACCGACCGCACCGCCATACAATTCCGTATGCTCAACCGTTCGAAAGGCCCGGCTATGTGGAGCCCCCGCGCCCAGTGCGACCGTGGAAAATTCATCTGGGCATGGCGGGAAATCCTGGAAAATACACCCAATTTGCATATCTGGCAAGACCAAGTGAAAGAACTCCTCGTAGAGCATGGAGAAGTGGCTGGCGTGAAGACATATTTCGACGTGGTGATCCGGGCACGCTGCGTCATCCTGACGGCCGGCACGTTCCTGAACGGCCTGATGCACATCGGACACACGCAGTTGCCCGGAGGCCGTGTGGCCGAACCGGCATCATATCATTTGACCGAATCCATCGCCCGCCACGGCATAAACTACGGGCGGATGAAAACCGGGACACCGGTACGCATCGACGGAAGAAGCGTACATTTCGAGGAAATGGAAATACAGGAGGGAGAACATGACTACCATAAATTCTCATTCATGGGGCGCGACCGGCAACTGAAACAACTTCCGTGCTGGACCTGTTTCACCAATCCGGAAGTCCATGAAGTATTGAGAAGCGGCTTGCCGGATTCTCCCCTTTACAACGGACAAATCCAAAGCATAGGGCCGCGCTACTGCCCGAGCATCGAGACCAAACTGGTCACCTTTCCTGAACGTGGCCAACATCAGCTTTTTTTGGAACCGGAGGGCGAAAGCACGCAAGAATATTATTTAAACGGCTTTTCATCGAGCCTGCCGCTCCACATCCAAATCGAAGCCTTGAAAAAAATCCCGGCTTTCCGCGATCTGGCCATATATCGTCCGGGTTATGCCATAGAATACGATTACTTCGACCCTACCCAACTGTACCACACGTTGGAATCGAAAATATTGCCGGGCTTATTCATGGCCGGACAAGTCAACGGAACCACAGGTTACGAAGAAGCAGGCGGACAAGGCATCGTAGCCGGAATCAATGCTGCCTTGAAATGTTCCGGAGGCGAACCTTTCGTCATGCACCGCGACGAATCCTATATCGGCGTACTCATCGACGATTTAGTCACCAAAGGAGTGGACGAACCTTATCGCATGTTCACGTCGCGGGCAGAATATCGTATCTTGCTTCGTCAGGATGATGCAGACGCACGCCTCACGGAACGTTCTTATCAAATAGGATTGGCTACACGCGAACGCTATGACCATTGGCTTTCTAAAAAGGAAGCTGTCGAGCATATCGTAAGTTTCTGCAAAGAATTCTCGTTGAAACCGGCCCTGATCAATCCCGAATTGGAAGCTTTAGGCACAACACCGCTCAAATACGGATGCAAACTTTTCGAATTAATCAACCGTCCGCAAATCACGGTGAAAAACATTGCCGAACATATCGTACCGTTAAAGGCTCTGCTCGACACATTGACCGACCGACGGGATGAAATCATCGAAGCTGCCGAAGTATTGATAAAGTATCACGGGTATATTGCCCGCGAAAGAATCATCGCCGACAAGATGCAGCGCTTGGAAAGCATTAAGATAAAAGGCCGCTTCGATTACAAAAACATGAACTCCCTGTCGACCGAAGCCCGTCAGAAGTTAGAGAAAATCAATCCGGAAACATTGGCACAGGCCGGACGCATCCCAGGTGTCTCTCCCAGCGACATCAACGTGCTGCTCGTGCTTCTGGGACGGTAGTCGGAAGCTCTACGTTTCACGTGAAACAAAACTTAAATTACCAACAGATAAAATACTGGTTATGAACAATCCAACATTACAGAAGAATCTGCGAAACATTCCGGACTTCCCTATACCCGGAGTTCAGTTCAAGGACGTAACAACCCTCTTCAAAAACGCGAAGTGCATGAAGATTATGCTAAACGAATTGTATGAAATCTATAAGGACAAAGGCATCACAAAGGTGGTCGGCATAGAGTCGCGCGGTTTCGTCCTCGGTGCTGCCCTTGCCGTGAAACTGGGCGCCGGTTTCGTTATGTGCCGGAAACCCGGAAAACTTCCGGCCGAGACCTTACAGGAAAGTTATATGAAAGAATACGGTAAGGATACGATAGAAATACATAAAGATGCCATTGACGAAAAAGACGTGGTCCTCATTCATGACGACCTGCTTGCCACAGGCGGTTCCATGAAAGCGGCCTACAACTTGGTGAAGAAGTTTAATCCGGCACACGTCTACATCAATTTTATTATCGAACTGACGGGCGAAGGATTGAACGGACGCGAGGTTTTCGACGAAGGCATTGAAATCAGCACACTCTTACGTGTCTAAAAATAGCTTTTTTAACGGGGACATGCAGCACGCTGTATTGTCCCCTTTTCATATCCAAATCCAAACGCCATGACGACCGAAGAAAAAGAAAAGCTGGACGCTTATTTGAAAGGCATCGTCCTGAACCTGCCGGACAGTCCGGGATGCTACCAATATTTGAACGACGAGGGGGAAATCATCTATGTGGGTAAGGCCAAAAACCTGAAACGGCGCGTCTATTCCTATTTCAGCAAAGACCACCAAAGCCGGAAAACAGCCATGCTGGTCAGTAAAATCAGGGATATCAAGTATATTGTGGTAAACAGCGAAGAAGACGCGCTTTTATTGGAAAACAACCTTATCAAACGCTATAAACCGCATTACAACGTGTTGCTGAAGGACGACAAGACCTATCCGTCCATTTGTGTGACCAACGAATACTTTCCCCGCATCTTCAAAACACGGCACATCGTACGCAACGGTTCCGTGTACTTCGGCCCTTACAGCCATATTCCCACGCTGAATGCCTTACTCGAGCTCATCAAGAACCTCTATCCGTTGCGTACGTGCCACCTCGCGCTCACACCTGAAAACATCCGTAGCGGAAAGTTCAACGTCTGTTTGGAATACCACATCAAGAACTGTAAAGGCCCTTGCATCGGAGCGCAAAGCCGCGAAGAATACCTCCAATCCATCCAAGAAGCCAAGGAAATCCTGAAAGGAAACACAGCCGAAATCAGCCGGAACATGCTCGCCGAAATGCAAGCGTTGGCGGCGGAAATGCGTTTCGAAGAGGCACAAGCCATCAAAAGGAAGTACGACCTTTTGGAAAGTTACCGGAGCAAGAGCGAAGTGGTGAGCAACGTCCTTCACAACATCGACGTTTTCTCCATTGAGGACGATGGAAACGCGGCTTACATCAACTACTTGCACGTGACGAACGGGAGTATCAACCAGGCCTTCACCTTTGAATATAAAAAACGGATGAACGAGTCGCCAGAAGAACTGTTGACGCTGGGCATCGCTGAAATGCGGGAACGCTACAAGAGCCGTTCCAAGGAAATCATCACCCCCTTTCCCATCGACGTGGAAATGGAAGGCGTCACCTTCACCGTCCCGCAAAGGGGAGACAAGAAGAAACTGCTGGAACTCTCTATCCTCAACGTAAAACAATACAAACTGGACCGGCTCAAACAGGCCGAGAAACTCAATCCGGAACAGAAAAGCGTACGGCTGATGAAAGAAATACAGCAAGCCATGCACCTTGAAAAACTCCCCATGCGCATCGAATGTTTCGACAATTCAAACATCTCGGGGACGGATGCCGTAGCGGCCTGCGTAGTCTTCAAAAAGTGCAAACCCAGCAAACAGGACTACCGCAAATACAACATCAAAACCGTGGTCGGACCGGACGATTATGCCTCGATGAAAGAGGTGGTACGCCGCCGGTATTCACGCGCCGTGGCGGAACAAGGCGAACTGCCCGACCTCATCATCACAGACGGCGGACGGGGACAGATGGAGGTGGTACGCGAAGTGGTGGAAGACGAACTCGGCCTGCGCATCCCCATCGCCGGACTGGCTAAAGACGACCGCCATCGCACCAACGAACTGTTGTTCGGCTTCCCGCCGATCGTCATTGGCATGAAGACAGACAGCCCTGTGTTCCGGCTCATGACCCAGATACAGGATGAAGTGCACCGTTTTGCCATCACTTTCCATCGCGACAAACGCAGCAAACACCAGACCGTTTCGGCACTGGACACCATCAAAGGCATCGGCGAGAAGACCAAAACCCAGTTGCTCAAACGGTTTAAAAGCGTGAAACGTATCCGGGAAGCTTCGTTCGACGAACTGGCCGCGGAAATCGGACCGGCCAAAGCGAAAATAATACAAGAAAACCTGCCTGCTGAAGCATGACATGCAGGCTTTTTTCGTATATTTGCAAGAAACCAGACACACGCTAAACACATGAGAACCGTAATACAACGCGTCAGCCATGCGTCGGTAAGCATCGGCTGTCACTGCAAATCGGCCATACAAGGCGGACTTTTGATTTTGCTGGGCATAGAAGAGGCTGACAATGAAGAGGATATAGATTGGTTGTGCCGTAAGATTACAGGACTTCGCATCTTCGACGACGAAAACGGCGTAATGAACCGGAGCATCCTCGAAACCGGAGGTGACATATTGGTTATCAGTCAATTCACCCTGATGGCTTCGTACAAGAAAGGCAACCGCCCCTCGTATATCCGTGCGGCCGGGCATACCACAGCCATCCCCCTCTACGAAAGCTTCTGCCGGAAATTGGGCGAAGCGCTCGGCAAACCCGTGCAGACGGGAGAATTCGGAGCAGAAATGAAAGTGGACCTGTTGAACCACGGCCCCGTCACCATCTGCATGGACACTAAAAACAAAGAATAAAAAAGGAAAATATGACTATAGACGAAGCACAGAAACAGGTAGACGAATGGATTAAAACGGTCGGTGTACGTTACTTCAGCGAACTGACCAACATGGCTTGCTTGACCGAAGAAGTGGGCGAACTGGCCCGTGTCATGGCCCGCCGCTACGGCGACCAGTCTTTCAAGGAAGGCGAAAACTGCAACCTGGAAGAAGAGATGGCCGACGTACTTTGGGTACTGATCTGCCTGGCCAACCAGACGGGCGTGAACCTGACGGAGGCACTCCGGAAAAGTATCGAGAAGAAAACCCGAAGAGACAAAGAACGACATATTAACAATCCTAAATTACATTGAATCATGAGCGAGCACACACATCACCACGAGCCTGAAACCAGCAAGTACGAACAGGCATTGAAGAAGTACGACCTCAACCTCAGCGACGAGGCCGTGAAAGAAGCCGTGGCGAAAATCATCGCCGAAAAAGTGCCGGAAAACAACACGACGGAAGTCAAAAGATTCCTGATGGGCAGTGTGGAACTGACCTCATTGAGCACCACGGACAGCGAAGAAAGCATCCTCCGTTTCACGGAACGCGTGAACGCATTCGAGGACACCTACCCCGACCTGCCGCATGTGGCCACCATCTGCGTCTATCCCTGCTTCGCACAAATCGTCAGCCAATCGCTCGAAGTGGAGGGCGTGGAAGTAGCCTGCGTGTCGGGCAGTTTCCCCTCCTCGCAAGCTTTGATTGAAGTCAAAGTGGCCGAAACGGCCCTGGCCATCAAGGACGGCGCCACGGAGATAGACATCGTCATGTCCGTCGGCAAGTTCCTGAGCGGCGACTACGAGACGCTCTGCGACGAAATCAGCGAACTGAAAGCGGCCTGCGGCGACCATAAAATGAAAGTCATCCTCGAAACGGGCTGCCTGAAGACTGCCGCGAACATCAAGAAAGCCTCCCTGTTGGCCATGTATGCCGGAGCCGACTATATCAAAACGTCCACCGGGAAACTCGAACCGGCCGCTACGCCGGAAGCCGCCTATGTCATGTGCCAAGCCATCAAGGAATACTATAACGAAACAGGCATACAGATAGGTTTTAAGCCCGCAGGAGGCATGCATACGGTACATGACGCCCTTGTGTACTACACCATCGTCAAAGAGGTCTTAGGCGAAAAATGGCTTACCAACCAGTGGTTGCGTCTTGGCACAAGCCGGTTGGCCAACCTGCTGCTGAGCGAAGTGACGGGAGAAGAGGTGAAATTCTTCTAATCCCCCTTCTGACAGTTTGACAAAACGACAAACATGTCCCCACGAGAACGGCGTATTTGCATGCCGGTGGAGTACACGTCGCTTCTACGCGATTCTCGCGCGTCGTGAAAATGACATTCTGACACCCATGCGGATGGTTTGCTGACACCAGAAAGGCAGCACAATGCTAATGTCCGTATGAAAACCAATGCCTGCCACGGAAAAGCCGGAAACGGTGACAAACGTGGCAGGTATTTTTGTATGCCTTTTCGTCCCAAATAGAAGAAAAATCTTTCATATCCGGAGTCTTCATCCCCTACTCCATCCCGTTCTCATGCCCATTTTCGGAGATTCCCGTCCCAATCTGCTGAGAAACATTTTCCGCTTTCAGCCAAACGATTTTTCGTTCGGCTGAAAGAAATCCGGATTTTGGCAGAGAAATGCGCAATAAGGGCAATAATCTTATCTTAAATATTAAAACAAGAACATCTTTTTCCTCTATTTTATCTATCCTCTACCATAGCCCAACATGGAAAAAATAGCAAAATGTCATCCGTAGTCCCCATTCATATCCAAAATATCCGCCTTACCTGTCAAATACACCTCAACAAACGTCGTACCTTTTCATATACCATTCTCACCCACAGGCCGTTCTCACCGATTTACATCCTGTCAAGCCATAAAAATCATTTAATCCGTAGCCTTAGCCAGCCAAAATACTTATATTTGTATCCACATAAAACAAAGAATCATGCACAAACCTTTGCTCATACAATATTTTCTCCACATTTTGTTGGCATGTTCCCTTCAAATTCATTTTCCTTTGCTTCATGCCCAAGAAATATCCGTACGCCCCATTCCTATGTTGGACAAACTGCCGGTAAAAGCCATACATAGAATCTTTCAAGACAGTGAAGGATATATCTGGTACGGCACATTCGACGGTTTATGTCGGTATGACGGATATGACATCAAAGTCTACCGTTCCGATTTATCCAATCCCAACTTGTTAGCCAGCAACTATATTACTTACATTGCAGAAGACCACGAAAAGAAAATATGGTTCGGGACCACAAACGGGTTATACACCTTAGACAAATCCACCCAGCAAATCAAGACCATTCCCTTGGAAGGCAGCCAAGACCCAAACGTCTTTTCCATCAATGTGACCCGCGACGGAACAATATGGGCCAGCGTACCGGGAATTTTATTCCGTTTCCGCACCGACGGCTCGTTGGTCGGAAAATACAAAACAGAATATAACCAAGCCCCACAATGCGCATATATCGTTTACGAGACCCCAAACGGAGACCTATTGATATCATTGACCTACAGCGGAATGTTCAAATTCGACCAACAGGGGCATACCCTGACACCATATTTCCCCGACCCAGACTATCGCTGCATCGAACGAATCATTTGGGATGAAACACACCAATGCTATTGGCTCGGGGCTTGGGAAAGAGGAATCGTACGTTTCGACCCGAAAAGCAAAGACCCGGAAAAACGCTATGTCCCTCAACCTATGCCCTCGGCTGTAGGCGGACAAACCACAGGCAATGTGTTTCATATGGTACAAGACGATGTGTTCCATTATCTTTGGGTCACGACAGACAAAGATTTGTTTGTCTTCCAAATCACCGAAAATGGAGATTTAAAACAAATAGACACTTCGTCTTTCCTTCCTTCCACTAACAAAATGCTTTATGAAATTTATAAAGACAAGGACGGAAATCTATGGGTATCGGCTTTCGATATGGAAAGTTTCATCATAGACATACGCCGACACACCGTCAGAAAATATCCTTTAAAAGCCTTACAGGAACAAATCAAAGCCCAACCGGTCATTAACACCTTATGTGTGGATGACAAAGGAGGGTTTTGGTTCTATCAAGAGCGATACGGACTCTGTTTTTACGACCCGATTACGGAACGCCTCACCCACTATTCTACATGGACAACAGGAAAAAGACACCTTATTGCCTACCCCTATAAACTGATTCCGTCCCAAACACCGGGAAAAATATGGAGTATCGGCAGTAAAAACCATATCTTCGCTTTCAAACGTCAAGACATGGACATCCAAATCGACGAGACCATCCAAATACCGCAAACCCAAGTCAATACAATTCTCGAAGAAGACGACAAGCGATTATGGATCGGGACATCGGATGGGCTTTGGGTCTATGACCGGTTGAAAAGGCAGCCGAAAAACATCTCCGGAAATAGAGGAAACGTCACCGGAATCACGCAAACAAACGACGGAAAAATATGGTTTTCCACCACGGACAAAGGCATAGGCTGCCTTGCCCGAAACAAGATCTATTTTTACACCTTGCACAAAAACATCAATCATATCGATGCCACAACTTACGGAGAACTGTGGTTAGGTACAACAACAGGAGAGATACTCTCATTCGATACACAAACTAAAAAAATAACAAACCACAGTGCCACATGCAACATGAGCGGTGACATCATAAACGGACTGGTAGTGGATTCATACAACCACGTGTGGATCGTATCCAACCAATCCCTCAAAGAATATAATCCACGCAATGGAGCTTACCGAAATTATAAAACCGACAATCCCAACCTTATGCTCAACCGTTTCCTCTCGGTCTGTAGGCACAAAAACGACCCTAAAGAAATTTTCCTTGGCGGTGTGTCGGGAATTATTTCCATTCCATCTTCCCAAAAAATAGAAAGTATTCCCATACAGACCTCCGCACACATCACCGAAATTCGAGTGAATGCCCAAGGTCAATGGAAAAATATCCCGGCCGGAAGTTTCCCCCATTATACCCTTCAACTCTCACCGGAAGAACAAGATGTAGAAATCCACTTTTCCACACTCGACTTTCACCATTTAGAACAAATCCGCTATGCCTATCGTATGAAAGGTGAAGACAGAGATTGGATTTATCTGGATAACGGCAAGAATTCCGCATATTACAACAATATGGAAAAAGGTACACATACATTTCAAGTCAAAGCCACCGACGAAAACGGGCAGTGGAGCAACCACATCACCGAACTGACCATCCGGAAAGCACCGGCCTTCTATGAAACGTGGTGGGCTTATACGCTCTATGCGCTCGCTATTGGCGGTATCTTACTGCCCATCGTTATCTTGCTCACTGCAAGAACCCATCCCGGATACAAACTCAAATCTTACCAGACAGGAGCTGACGGCTACTTATCCAAACCATTCGCTCCCTGCCTGTTGAAGGTCAGATTACAAAATCTGTTCAACCGACGGAAAGCAATACAAAACGAATTAAAAAGAAATACTCCGGTGGCTTTAATCTCACCTATGGAATTCACTTCGGCAGATGAGCAGCTTGTCAGAAAAGCCGTTAAAATTACAGAGAGCCATCTGTCTGATCCGGACTTCGACGTATTGGCATTGGCGTCGGAACTGGGCATGTCGCGTTCCACATTATCCCGGAAAATGAAAGCCTTACTCGGACAGACTCCTTTGGAGTTCATTAAAGACATCAAAATGCAACATGCCTGCAACATGCTGAAAAACGCCACAATGACTATCGCGGAAGTGGTAGAAGCTTTAGGTTACAATGACCATAAGCATTTCACAAGTTTATTCAAAGACACTTTCGGCATGACTCCGAGCGAATTTCAAAAGAAAGAATGTGCCCCGTCACAAAAACAAAACTGAAAAAGCCATCATCCGGCTTTACAGGTAAAAGCCGGATGATGGGTCATAAAAACAGTTATCATTTATACAACCAAATAGCATAAGTAAACGCATCCGCATTCCTATACGGCTTTTCCTCTCCCGGGCGGAACCATTGGCCGATATTGGCAAACGGTGTAAGCAATACATCCACTTTCCGTCCCATATAAGAGGCTTGCGTCTGATAGACCGGTCCTAACATTTCGGTATCAGGCTTCTGAATCCATTTAGGCTCGCTGTTTGTATCCATACGTATGTCTTTCTCCATATTCACATCATCATTGCAAAGCTGTTTATTCCAGACCATATCCAAACAATATACGAGAGGGCCGCGAATAAAGGCATACGGTATCTTATCCGTAGGTTCTTCCCTGTACATTATTTCCCCACGTGGAAGTGTATAAGTCGTATATTTACTATGATGTTCACGCCTTATCCACTTACCCTCCATAGGAAAAGTGATACCTATTTTATCCCCTTTTTCCCATTTACGAGTGATAGCCAAATACTTGCCAGCTTCTATTCCCGATACGCTTTCACCGTTGACTGAAACTTCCGGTGCCTTACACCAAGAAGGTATGCGCAAGTTCAATATCTTGTTTTTATTTTGGGAAGAAAGTACAGTCAGTACCATACTTTCCGATTCGGGATAGTTACCCGATATTTCAAATGCGAAGTCCTTGCCGTCATATCGTGAAGGCAAATACTGGTTGATATAAAAATCTTTTCCATTTTCGGCATAGAAGAAAGTCGGCAACAAAGAAATGATACGATGTCCGCTGGCTGTACAACAATCCGGACCATGGAAATAATCATGAGGTTTCGTCCCATTCGGTGCCGTATGATAACGGCAAGTCCCACTCTCACAATCTTGGGCTGCAAATACATGGTTCATCATCAGACGTTCCATCGCATCTGCATATTTTGATTCCCCAGTCAGTTCAAGCAACATTTGTGTCAGTTGCATCCACGACATCGTGGCACAGGTTTCCACCACATTTCCCGAAACGGGTTTCACATAGCCGTGTTCATAATGTTCCGCCACACTGACTCCTCCTGTAATGTACATCTGCCTGTTACAAATATCATCCCATGCGCCTGCCACTTTACGGAACAATGATTTATCACCAGTAATACGATACAAACGCAGGAATCCCATAAAATTCATCTGAAAAGTATGTGAATGCACGTAAGGCTGGAGCTTATCTACTCCCAAAGTTCCGTCTGCTACGGAATCCAAACGTGAAAAGGCATCCCAACCGCTCCATTTGTCTATATTACCAACCACCCAAAAGCTCCAGTCCAAATACTTCTTTTTCCCTGTCACTTCATATAAGCGTGCAATAGGGTCACAAAGCAAAGTACCTTCCCAACTATAGTGTACACCGTGTCCTGCAAATTGAGACAAGGCATCTATCGATTTATGCCTGTTTTCAGGATCCCTCAAGTCCGACGGCCAAAACTCCAACTTTCCCGGGCCGAAATATTTCAAATAATAATCAGCCAATTTCTCGGCAGCAGCCAATGACGCTTTATCACCGGTTTCCTCATATACCGTAATGAAAGCATGAAACACAAAATATAATTCATAGGCATCCATACCTCTGACCGGACGTTCGTCCGAACGGTAATCCTTGGAAGTAGCACCTACATATCCGCTTTCTTCTTGCGAATCAACAATACGTTTCAACATTGTTCGGGCTTTATCCAATAAAGCCTTGTCATTACGTTGAATCCCAGAAAGATAGGCCGACTCTATCCATTTTCCATGTTGTTCGGCCTTAGTCCAATCCCATGCCGTATGCTGCCGCTGTACGACAAAATCCACATATTTATCAATAGGGAAATCCTTCAAATAATTACGGTTTACTTCCATCCGGTAGCCAAAGAAACCCTTGATATCTTTTATTGAAGAAATAGGTACAGGACGCTCCAACACGTCTACCTTATCATAAGTTTTTGATAAGGTAGGTAATACCGACATCCCCAAAAAGAAACATGTAAAGAAAGTCTTTTTCATTGCCTTAAAAATGAGTTTTAATGAACTAATATTTTAACTACTGCAAAGAAAAAGAATCCCGAGAAGAAAGCACGTGGTGAATCAAACCAAAAACATGGGAATAATCAACCATCTTCATTTTGACGAATAAACCACCCTTATTTGAATCATCCGCCATCCCTTATTTCATATATTTCTCCATTCCAAATAGAAGAATAGCCGTTTATTCTTGAAGACTTCATCCCTCATCCCACCTCGTTTTTATGTTTTTTCCTCTATTTTATCTATCCTCTACCATAGCCCAACATGGAAAAAATAGCAAAATGTCATTGTTATCAATAAATGGATGTATTTCATAATTCTATTTGATATTATGACTACAAACAAAGTCAAAAAAGTATAATTAATAAAGAACAGAGAAAAATCCATTTTTTTATTTTATTTGAACTAAGAAAGTAATTATATTTGCGTGTATTTAATCTTAAAACATTATATATATGAAAAAAATTATCATTCCATTATCTCTTATTCTATGTGCTGTGAGTGGAATATGGACCTACTTTTGTAATAGTTGTAGCGTAAGCCTTAATGCCTTAGGAGATGAAGTGGAAGTAGAACATAAATGCTCATCCACTAAATGAAAAGGATTGCCGTTTTAGGGGGATATTTAGTGGCGTTGCTGATTCTATTTATTAGATGTACCCCGAAAGACAACAAGCCGATAACGTATAACGATGAAGTGTTTACGAGGTGTGACACCACCCCGGCAACGGTATTAGCCAAAGGCTTGCCCATCCATTATCCGGCTTCAATGTTCACCATGGACAGTATCATCGGCATCGTGGATTTCCAAGCGTCGGACTTCTTTATCCATCTCTATAACGAAAAAGGACAAGCTATCGGCAATATGGTCCGGAAAGGCCGTGGTTTCGGAGAAATCACCGACTACAACGATTTTATCGTCAAAAAAGAGGAAGGTCTCGTGTCTTTCTACTCTCTGGGGAAAATCATAGAATATGACGTACTTGCCTATCTTTCGGATTCCACATCCTACATCAAAGAATATCCGCTCCCCGCAGAAGTTTATCAAAAAAGCAGTTTTTACCATAATGCAGTAAGGACAAAATCAGGAAAATACCTTCTCATTGAATCATTCGATGAGAACCGTCTTGTGACTGTGAACGGCAAAACGTACAACGTTTACAAAACATATCCTAACATATCGGGTGAAGGAACAGAAAAGGATGCGGCCATCTTCCGCTATGCCTCCAAGATGGCGATAAAAGGAGACTACAGCCGTATTGCCTTCGGAACTTACATCGGTGGTGTATTGGACATCCTGCAAATAGATGATACGCTCGGCATTTCCCCTGTAAAGACGCTCGGTATCTACAAACCAGTATACGCCAAAGTAAAAAACAGTCCGGATGCCATTACGTGGGGGGATGAAACGCCTATCGGTTTTGAGGCCATGGATGCCTCGGATCGATACCTGTATACCCTACTCAACGGAACATTGGGTAAAAACCTGAAAGCCAAAGATGCTATCAATAACCCGCCTTTTACGGAAAAGATATCCATATTCGATTGGAACGGGCATGATGTCAAACAAACCTACACAGGCAAGAAACTAATGGGCCTGACGAACAAAGGGGACAGTATTTGCTATGCAGTGGCTTATGACGACAACTATTCGCTTCTGAAGATAGAACCGTTCAAATGATTCCATGCATATCATAAGAAGGAGGTTTAAAGCCTCTTTTTTCTTTTAAAATGATTGCACGGAACCGAAGAAAACACTACCTTTGCTTCATCACCAAACAAGGAAAAACATGGAAAGAGACGAATATACAGACCGTTACGTAAACCCCTATACCGACTTTGGATTCAAAAAGCTTTTCGGCACAGAGATGAACAAGGAGCTGCTTATCAGCTTTATCAACAGTTTGCTGAGCGGTAAGGAGCAAATACGCGACCTCACTTACCTCAACACCGAAAACCTCGGCATCAGCGAGGCAGACCGCAAGGCTGTGTTCGACGTCTACTGCGAGACCGACAGCGGGGAAAAGATATTAGTGGAAATGCAGCGCGGACAGCAACTGTTCTTCAAGGAAAGGAGCTTGTACTACGCTTCCTTCCCCATACAGCAGCAGGGAAAGCGCGGCGATTGGGATTACCAACTCAAGGCCGTGTACGTCATCGCCATACTGAATTTCGTGTTCGACTACACCCACGACGGGTACTTCCACCACGAAGTGCAGTTGACCGACAGCAAGACCCGGGAAGTGTTCTACGACAAGCTGACGTTCATCTATCTGGAAATGCCCAAGTTCAACAAGAAAGAAGAAGAACTTGACAGTATGTTCGACAAATGGCTCTTCGTACTACGCAACCTCACGCGGCTGATGGAAAAGCCCGCTACGCTACAGGAACGCGTCTTTACCCGGTTCTTCGAGGCAGCAGAAATCGCGAAGTTCACCGTAGAGGAATACCACCACTACGAAACGAGCCTGAAAGTATACCGCGACTGGAGAAACACCATTGACTTCGCCGTTCAAAAAGCCACAAAGGAAGGAGAACAAAAAGGGATACAAATAGGGATGCAAAAAGGAATAGAAAAAGGAATAGAAAAAGGTATAGAAAAAGGTATAGAAAAGGGGATGCAGGAAGGTATGGAAAAAGGGAAAGAAGAAGAAAAGCTAAACATAGCCAGACAGATGAAAGCCAATGGCATACCAACCCATACGATAGCAGCCTGTACAGGATTGGATACGGAAGAAATCAATCGTCTATAATCGGATTGGAGGAACAAATCATCCTCCCAACCCTATTAAGACACCCGTTTCAATACGAAATCCAAGTACAAACGTAAGGCTTCACCTACGGCTTCGTTTCCATCAGAATCAATCAAACCGACTGCTTGCTCACGAAATTCATCCATTTTACGACGGGCATACTCTATACCGCCCGACTGTTTGGTAAAATCCACTAAAGCTGAGATTTCTTCTTCTGTGGCCCTACCCGCACGTACTTTCAACGCCGTCTCATGCCACGTCTCTGCGCCGGGCTGAAGTACGGCATGCACCACCGGAAGAGTAAGCTTACCTTCTTTCATGTCATTACCCGTAGGTTTACCTACTTCAGCATCATAATAGTCGAATACATCGTCACGAATCTGAAAACAGATACCTACATAAGTGCCGAACTCACCTAAACGACGGATTTCATCTTCCGATGCCCCTGATAACAAAGCACCGACTTCGGCACATACGGCAAACAAAGAAGCTGTTTTACGCCGAATCACGTCGAAATACTGATTTTCGCTGATTTCATCGGACTTCACGTTGGACAACTGCTGCAATTCCCCGTCGGAAAGCGTCTGCCCCAAACGAGCGACCAAATCTACTACCCTCAGGTCACCAGCCATGGCCGCATGCTTCAAAGCCGTAGACAAGAGATAATCGCCCACCAAGACGGCAGCCTTATTATCCAAAAGGGCATTCACAGAGGATTGTCCCCTACGCACGCCACTCTCGTCTACCACATCATCATGCACCAGACTGGCAGTATGCAACATCTCCAAACTCACGGCAGCATGCAACACGGAATCATTGATTTCACCGTACTTTTTTGCAGCCAACAAAGTCAAAATCGGACGCATCAACTTCCCCTTACGGCTCAACACATGCCGCAAAGCTATCATAAGAAGAGGATTCTGGTGCTGCAGAGTAATACCGAAAAGCGACTCGAAATCTTTCATTTCACGCTCCACCGGTTTCCGGATTTGAGTTAATACGTCCATATAATCAGATGATTTCGGAGTACAAAATTACATAAAAATCAAAAGCCACTCATATTTTTTACGTAAATTTACGGAGAAAATCATCATAACGTATGGACAGACTTTTTTTACTCGATGCCTACGCGCTCATTTACAGAGCTTACTACGCATTCATCAAAAGCCCCCGCATCAATTCGAAAGGGCTTAATACATCAGCCATCTTGGGCTTTGTCAACACATTGGAGGAGGTGCTCAACAAAGAGCATCCTTCGCATATCGGCGTGGCTTTTGACCCTGCAGGTCCCACTTTCCGCCACGAAGCCTATCCCGAATACAAAGCACAACGGGAAGAAACACCGGAAGCCATCCGCACCGCCGTACCTATTATAAAAGATATTATACGGGCTTACCGTATCCCCATCCTCGAAGTCGCCGGATTTGAAGCTGACGACGTAATCGGCACTTTGGCCACACAGGCTGCCGCACACGGGAACTTGGAAACTTACATGATGACACCCGACAAAGACTACGGCCAATTAGTCAACGAGAGGGTCAAGATGTACCGTCCGAAATTCGGAGACAAAGATTTTGAAATCATGGGGGTAAAAGAGGTCACCGAGAAATTCGACATCTCCTCTCCGACGCAGGTCATTGATATCCTCGGACTGATGGGGGACGCGTCCGACAATATTCCGGGTTGTCCCGGTGTGGGCGGAAAAACCGCATCCAAACTCGTCAACCAATTCGGCAGTATCGAAAATCTGTTGGAACATACGGACGAACTGAAAGGCAGTTTAAAAACCAAAGTGGAAACCCACCGCGACACGATTGCTTTCTCTAAGTTCCTGGCCACCATCAAAACGGACGTGCCCATTACGCTCGACCTGGAGGCACTCACCACAAAAGAGCCGGACGCAGAAACCTTGCAACGTTTATTCGAAGATTTAGAGTTCCGGACTTTACTGGAACGAAAGTTCTCCAAAAAGCAACCCACCGCAGAACCGGGCTTTTTCCAAGGCTCTCTCTTTGCAGAATTTGCGGACGAATCCCCGGAAGCAAGCAAATATTCAAATCTCAGCAAGTACAAAAAGGAGGATTTCGACTACCAACTCATTGAAACGAAAGAAGATAGACAGCGGATTATTGACTTATTCGTTACAAAAGATTTTCTCAGTCTAGACACGGAGACCACCGGAACCGACCCCATCAGTGCCAAATTGGTGGGATTGAGCTTTAGTGTCGAGGAAAATCAGGCTTTTTACGTACCGATTCCGCAAGACCCTGAAGAAGCACAAAAGATAGTTAATGAATTTAAATCGGTCTACGAAGACGAGCGGATACTCAAAATCGGGCAAAACATCAAATATGATTTGATGGTACTGCAAAACTACGGTATTACATTGAAAGGCGAAATCTTCGACACCATGATTGCCCATTACCTTTTACAACCGGAATTACGTCATGGCATGGACTATCTGGCCGAAGTCTATCTGAACTACCAGACCATCCATATCGAAGAACTTATCGGACCGAAAGGAAAGAACCAGAAGAACATGGCAGACCTTCCTCCGTCGCAAGTATATGAATACGCATGCGAAGATGCCGACATTACCTTGAAACTGAAAAACGTGTTTGAACCGAAGTTAAAGGAAGAAGGATGTTATGACCTGTTCCGCGAAGTAGAAATGCCGCTCATGCCGGTATTGGCTTGGATGGAACGCAACGGAGTGTGCATCGACACCGAGGCGTTGAAGGAAACTTCTACGCTCTACACCAAAGAAATGAACCGTTTGGAAGAAGAGATACACGCCTTGGCCGGTGAACCGTTCAACATAGCCTCTCCCAAACAAGTAGGCGAAGTCTTGTTTGAAAAACTAAAAATAAGCGAAAAGCCCAAGAAAACCAAAACAGGACAATATGTCACCTCGGAAGAAGTATTGGAAACATTACGCACGCGCCATCCCATCGTGGAAAAAATCCTGGAACACCGCGGACTGAAAAAACTATTGGGTACATACATCGATGCCTTGCCCAAGCTTATCAATCCCGAAACCGGACATATCCACACCTCCTTCAATCAAACCATTACCACGACCGGACGACTGAGCAGCAGTAACCCGAACCTGCAAAACATCCCTGTACGCAACGAGGAAGGCAAAGAAATCCGTAAGGCTTTTATCCCGGAACCGGGTTGTGAATTCTTCTCAGCCGACTATTCCCAAATCGAACTGCGTATCATGGCCCACTTGAGCGGCGACCCACACATGATAGAGGCTTTCCGCGAAGGGTACGACATCCATGCCGCTACCGCCGCAAAAATTTACAAAAAGCCATTGGAAGAAGTTACCCGCGAAGAACGAAGCAAGGCCAAAACAGCCAATTTCGGCATCATATACGGTATCACCGTATTCGGATTGGCCGAACGGATGAACGTCAGCCGCGCGGAAGCCAAAGAGTTGATTGACGGCTATTTCATCACGTATCCCAAAGTGAAGGAATACATGCAGAAGAGCATTGAAACAGCGCGTGAAAAGGGATATACCGAAACCATTTACCATCGTAAATGCTATCTGCGCGACATCAACAGCCACAACGCAGTGGTGCGCGGTTATGCCGAACGCAACGCCATCAATGCCCCGATACAGGGCAGTGCGGCGGACATCATCAAAATTGCCATGATAGCCATTTACCACCGCTTCCAAAAAGAGCACATACGTTCTAAAATGATTTTACAAGTACACGACGAATTGAACTTCAGTGTCTATCCGGAAGAAAAAGAGCGCGTGCAGCAAATCGTCATCGAAGAAATGGAACGCGCCTACAGCATGCAAGTCCCGCTCGAAGCCGATTACGGTTGGGGAAGAAACTGGTTGGAAGCACATTGAGAAACTGGAAAACGTTGTCGGCAAGTTCCAAAACCGTCCGCTGCAAAACGGGAAACCGCCGCACAGAGAACGGAAAATCACTTGCCGCAGAACGGAAAATCGTTCGCCTGAGATTGAAAAATCATTCGGCTGAGATTGAAAAATCGTTTGGCGCAGAACGAAAAAGATTTCCCACATAGCGGATTTATTCTTATTTTTGCACCTAATTAAATAAGGTAATTGATAAAAACAAAATAAACTATGGCTTTAAAAGCAGGTATAGTAGGTTTGCCCAACGTGGGCAAGTCTACCCTTTTCAACTGTCTGTCGAGTGCCAAGGCACAGGCTGCAAACTTTCCGTTCTGTACCATCGACGCACAAATGGGACAAATCACCGTGCCGGACGAACGTCTGAACAAACTGGCGGAATTGGTCCACCCCGGGCGCATCGTTCCGGCCACATGCGACATCGTGGACATTGCCGGACTGGTGAAAGGAGCCAGCAAAGGAGAAGGTCTGGGCAACCAGTTCCTCGGCAATATACGTGAGACCGACGCCATCATCCACGTATTGCGCTGCTTCGACAACGACAACATCGTGCATGTGGACGGGTCGGTAGACCCCGTGCGCGACAAGGAAATCATCGACACGGAACTACAGCTCAAGGATTTGGAAACTATTGAAAACCGCATCAAACGCGTGGAAAAAGTGGCCAAGGTGGGCGGTGACAAACAAGCCAAACTGGAATACGACGTGTTGTTGCAATACAAAACAGCTTTGGAACAAGGCAAATCGGCACGCACCGTCACCTTCGAAAGCGAAGACGAACAGCAGGCGGCCAAAAACCTTTTCCTGCTCACGGCCAAACCGGTGCTCTACGTCTGCAATGTGGACGACACCTCTGCCGCCCACGGTAACGCACACGTGGATGCCGTACGCGAAGCCATCAAGGACGAAAATGCCGAACTGCTCATCATCTCCGCCCAGACGGAGGCCGACATTGCCGAACTGGAAAGCTACGAGGAAAAACAGATATTCCTGGAAGACATGGGGTTGAAGGAATCAGGATGCGACCGACTCATCAAAGCTATCTACCATTTGTTGGACTTGCAGACGTTCATCACGGCCGGAGAGATGGAAGTGAAAGCCTGGACCTTCCGCAAGGGATGGAAAGCCCCGCAGTGTGCCGGCGTCATCCACACGGACTTTGAAAAAGGCTTTATCCGCGCGGAAGTCATCAAATACGATGATTACATCCGTTACGGTTCGGAAGCCGCCGTACGCGAGGCAGGCAAGATGGGAGTGGAAGGAAAAGACTATGTGGTGCAGGACGGCGACATCATGCACTTCCGTTTCAACGTATGACCGCTATGGACAACCTGTTATTTATCACGTGGAATCCCGACCTGTTCGCTTTCCACCTCGGCTCGTTCGGCGTGCGTTGGTATTCGCTATGTTGGTGCTTCGCCCTGTTGGCAGCCTACGTATTGGTGCAACGCCTGTACCGGCAACAGCACATCGCCGACAAACTGTTCGACCCGTTATTTTTCTATTGTTTCGTAGGCATCCTCGTAGGTGCCCGTCTGGGGCACTGCCTGTTCTACGAACCGGGCTACTTCCTCGCCCATCCCTTGGAAATGATCCTGCCCATGCGGCAGACGGCCAACGGTTGGGTGTTCACCGGTTACGCCGGACTGGCCAGCCACGGCGGTACGATAGGCTTGATGCTCGCCCTTTGGCTTTACGTCAGGAAAACGAAACTGAACATCATGCGTGTACTGGACAACATTGCCATCGCCACTCCGGCCAGTGCCATGTTCATCCGTCTGGGCAACCTGATGAACTCGGAAATCATCGGCAAGCCGACCGATGTGCCTTGGGCTTTCGTCTTCGAGCGCGTCGACATGCTGCCACGCCATCCCGGCCAACTCTATGAAGCCATCTGCTATTTCGTGTTCCTCATTGCCGGATACGTGCTTTACCATAAATATCCGCAGAAAGTCGGTACAGGCTTCTATTTCGGTTTCTGCCTGACTACCATCTTCACGGCTCGTTTCTTCATCGAATATACCAAAGAGGTGCAAGAAGCATGGGAAGCCGCCATGCCCATCAACATGGGCCAGATACTGAGTATCCCCTTCATTCTGTTGGGAGCCTATTGCATGGCAGGCGGCAAACTCTGCCGCAAGTTAGGCGAACCTCGATGAACCGATGAAGGGCGCGACATCCATCATACGAATTCTTGTCGTGGGCATGGCCTGCCTTCCGGCAGCCTGCACGGACAAGGATTCATGCTTTTCCTACTCATTCGAAAACGGTTTGAAGGGAGAAATCCGCTTGGAACACATACACGACAGTTTGAGTGTGTTACGTCACTTCATCGACGGTACTGAAGTGTCGGAATGGGAACTCCCCTACCCCGTCTACCGTTTCGATTGCGGTGACTTGACTGGTGACGGGACACCGGAAATCGCCGTGGGAGTCATCAAACCCACCCGTTATTTCCCACATCCGGAAAAGCGGCTCTTCCTTTTCAAACTCTACAAGGGCAGGCTCATCCGTCCATTGTGGATGGGGTCGCGGTTGGCGCGCCCGTTAGTGGACTTCCATATCTTGCGTGACTCTGTTCCTGCACGGGTTTGTACCACGGAACGTGTGTCCGACGACACCTTAGTACAGGCTTTATACCGTCAAGAAGGCTTCGGACTGGCATTTGAGCGTGACCTGCCCAACCCATAAATTACCAACACATTAACTTTCACTACTCATGAAACACCATCTTTCCATCTATTGCTGCATCTTATTCCTCACAATGGGCATGGCGGCCTCCTGCAACTCTTATAAGAAAAAAGCACCGACCCAACCACAGCAAGCTCAGGAACAACCCGTACAAGCTGCTCCCGCCTCCCGCCTGCTGACAGACAGCCTTCTTCCCCAAAGCGTGGATTTGGAACAGGACATCAACGGATTGGGCTACGAAGAACTCCGCATCCTCAGAAGTTATCCATACGCCCTGCATGGATACTGGTTTATCGAAGGAGACCTGAACAATTTCTTCTGCCGCAAGACAGATTGGTACTATGACTTGTGCGAGAAGACGCTCTACGAAAGCTATGAGAAAAACCTCGTTTATGCGGACACATACGACAAAGTCAAACTCCTGCCTGAAGAAAAAGCTTTCGTGGAAAAGATCGACCGCCGCATGGCCCAACTCGCCCGACACAAATACAAAACAAGGGACGGACACAAACTGCTCAACTCCTTCCTTTGTGTCAACCTTTTCCAAATAGAAAAGCCCAGCGGAAAGTTCCTTTCAATGTTGGACCGCTGCAACTTTGCCATCGCCCCCATGGGGTACGAACAGCTATTCCATGTATACGAAGCCAACGACTACCAACAAATACCCAGTTTCATCACCACGGATGTCTACCTGCAAGCCTACCACATGTATTTCAGTTATGCACTGAAAAGCCTCGAACGAAACCATTTCAACCCGGCCTTACAGAAAATAGTGCAAGCCCTCTACACGGAATGCATGAACCTGGAACAGCAAGAAACCATTAAGGCTGAGGCAGGATACGCCGCCACCTATTTCGCCATAGCCTATTACCTGCTGACAAAGAAAGAACTGCCCGTGCCTGTCGCATTGCAACCTGCTTACAAGGCTGAGTTACGGAGCACTACGGGTTGCCAAGATGCTCCTTCCGCCTTTTTGGGCTATACGGACATACTCTTCCCTTACAGTTTGTTCAAACCTCGCGGCCATTACGCCCACAACGCAAACGACCGTTGCTATTTCCAGTGTATGACGTGGTTGCAGACGGCCTCCTTCTGCCGCGAGACCCCGGAAACCCTGTGGCGCGCGGCTATAATAGCCGCTGCGCTGAACCGTATCCCGGCTGAACTCCGGCAAGCTTGCCTGAAACTAAATCAAGCCCTTACTTTCCTTATGGGGACACCGGACAATGCCTCCATCCTCGAAATGGCGGACTATATGAGCCGACACGGACTGACCGACCGGATTCTGGCACACGACGAAGATGCCATCCGGCAAATAGACGGCATGCTCAAGGAAGTCTTCAAGACACGCAACCGCATCAAGCCCAAAATCCAATTAAGTTGTGCCGACAAAATCAATTTCATGCCTGCACGCTACATGGCAGACAACGAAGTCTTGAATGAAATGGCAGATGACACCCCCAACAGCAACCGCGCCTATCCCAAGGCTTTGGACGTGTTTGCTGCCTTCGGCGTAAAAAGTGCGACCGCCCTCCTCGACACATGTTACCACGAGAAAGAGAACTGGAAAGACTACCCCGTCATGGCCGACAAGATGAAAAGAAAATTCCAAGACCGTTCCGGAGACACAGTCACCATGTACGACCGATGGATGGAAGCCCTCATAGAATTGCAACGCCCCAACAAGGATTATCCCTGCCTGATGCAAACCCCGGCTTGGCAAATCAAAAACCTATATACGGCCTTGGCTTCGTGGACGGGACTGAAACATGATGTCATACTCTATGGCGAACAGCCCATGTTGGCCGAATGCGGGGGCGGTGGTGAATTGGCCATCCCGGTCGTTGTCGGATACGTAGAACCCAACCAGACTTTCTGGAAGAAACTGAAAGAGCTCATCGCTCGGCACCGACAACTCCTGAAGGAAACGGATTTCGACGATGAGGATTTGATTTCGAAAGCCCGCATCCTTGAAGAACAGGTGGACTTCTGCCTCCGAGTGACAGAAAAGGAACTACGGGGAGACACACTCACGACAGAGGAATACATGGACATACAGAAAATGGGAAGCTCCATCGAATGGTTCACGCTCAGCGTCATCGAGCCGGGAGTCTCTTATAACAGCATAGAAGAGGTGAAAGGTTCCTCACGCTCCGTAGCCCTCGTAGCGGACGTATTCACCCGCAACGTACAGGAATGCGGAAAAAACGGCATCCTGCATGAAGCCACAGGCACTGCCAACGCCCTCTACGTACTGGTTGACATCGGAGGACAAATCTACCTCACCCGTGGAGCCACATTCAGCTATTACGAATTCGTCCGTCCCTTGGGCGAACGGTTGACGGACGATGAATGGCAAAAAATGCTAAAGGACGGCAAAGCACCGAACGTACCTTCATGGATACGTCCCTACCTGTTGGACCATGTACCTACAGTGGACGAAACTTATTTCTACAGTTCAGGATGCTAAAGACATTACTTTGGATTTACCCCCTTCTCTGCCTCTTTTCCTCCTGTCGGCAACAAACGAAAGAGGACACGCTAAGCATCCTTTTCACGGGAGACGTTTTGTTGGATCGCGGTACGCGCCCTTGGATAGAGCGCGAAGGCGTGAAAGGACTGTTTCAGGGAGTCAGCGAGGCATTCCAAAAGGCCGATGCTGTGGTTATCAACTTGGAGTGCCCGCTCACCGAACGCCACACTCCGGTGGGCAAGAAATTCGTTTTCCGAGGCAAACCCACATGGGCCAAAGCCCTCCGGCAAGCCGGTATTACACACGCCGCCTTAGCCAATAACCACACCATAGACCATGGGCGGGATGGATTGGCCGATACTTATCACGCACTCCGGGACGCTGACATTGTCCCACTCGGTTACGGAAAGACGGTTGAAGAGCAGACCACTCCCGTAATCATAAGGAAAGGCAAGCTCGAAGTGGCACTCTTCAACACCATCCCCCTCCCGATAGAGAACTGGCCGCGAGCGGAAGGAAAACCGGATATATGCCGTGCTTCCGTCAAGCGGTTGGCCGCTGCTATCCGGAAATATAAAGCCTCACACCCTTCTGCCCGCATCGTGGCCGTATTGCATTGGGGCACGGAGTTCCAACCCATTCCCGACATGCAGCAGCGTTACGATGCCCACCTGTTGGTACAGGCCGGTGCAGATGCCATCATAGGACACCATCCACACGTCGTGCAACCCTTGGAATACATCGATTCCCGACCCGTATTCTACAGCCTCGGTAATTTCGTATTCGACCAAAGCCACCCTGACTGCCGGAAAGCCTCAATGGCTCTCCTGTGCTTCAAGGCTTCCGAAGTGCAGGCACGGGCCATTCCTGTAGAAATCCGGCAATGCAGACCTCAAATCAGCCGGAAACAACATGAAAACCGATAAAAAGCACTATCTTTGTCCCTAAAGAAACCCATTAACCCTTTTCATCATGAAAAAGCTATTGACTGCTTTAGTATGCCTGCTTGCCGTATGCAGCGGTATGTGTCAATCCCGTATCAAAACCCATGTGCCCTTGGACTCCATCGTCCTGAGCGACCCTTGCATCTTGCCCGACCGCGCCACCATGACCTATTATATGACCGGAACGGGTGGCAAGTTATGGAAAAGCAAAGACTTGCGGTATTGGGACGGCCCTTACACCGTAACGGAAACCGACCCTGAATCTTGGATGGGGCCGAAACCCATGATTTGGGCGGCTGAGCTTCACCAATATAAAGGTAAATACTACTATTTTGCCACTTTCACCAACCAGGCCGTAAGTGTGGGACGTTACAAAGGAAACAACCTGGAACGCCGGGCTTGCCATGTGTTGGTCAGCGACAAAGCCGAAGGCCCCTACCGCCCGATGAAGGATGAGACTTACCTCCCGGCAGACAAATTGACGCTCGACGGTACGTTATGGATAGACACGGACGGACGGCCTTACATGGTCTACTGCCACGAATGGCTGCAAAACTGGGACGGCACCATCGAAAAAATAGAATTGAAACCCGACCTAAGCGGCAGCATCGGTAAAGGAAAACTATTGTTCAAGGCCAGCGCATCGCCTTGGAGCCGGGAAGTCATCGAAGGAGACACGCTTCCCAACCGCGTGACGGACGGCCCTTATTTGTTCCGCACCCAGACAGGACGCTTGGGTATGATATGGACCAGTTGGATTTATAATGTCTATACCCAAGGGGTAGCTTATTCGGAAAGCGGCACATTGAACGGCCCGTGGGTGCAGGAAGAACAGCCCATTACCCCACCCAACTTCGGACACGGCATGTTGTTCCGCACGTTCGATGGCGAGCTGCTCATGTCTGTCCACAGCCATAAGGATATCCACGGCCACTACCATCGTGTGCCCCACCTCTTCAAAGTGGACGATTCCGGCGACAAGATTGTCGTGAAGGAAGAATACCGGTAGGTAAAGGAAATAAAACCAACGAAGCTATCCCAAGGAAAAAGGGCGAGACAGGGCTCTTTTGCCCAAATCTCGCCCACAATCCAAAGTATATATAGAAAAGTTTGTCTTGTGTCCTTACTTCATTATCAGTTTGACCGTTTTATCCCCTGCTTTTACCAAATAAAGCCCGGAACACGGTACGGCCAAATCCATATTCGAACCATCGCACGTTTCTTCATGTAACAAAACACCATCGGACGTATAGACCCGTAAAGGTAGCCCGGCTTTCATGCCTCTTACACGAATATGCCCATGCAAACCGTATACTTCCATCGACGATACCTTTTCTGCCCCTATGCCATCCGCTTTAGATATGGTCAATATCTTCACCACAGGCTCGGCATTCTTATAGTTCCTGTCGCTACTATACTGGCATGCCGTCAAGGTCACGGTGCCCTCCCCCAAACATTCGAGCGTACCGATGCCATCCGACCAATGTAACATGGCCAATTCTTCATCGCCCTCAGCCAATCCGAAGGTAACCAACTGTCCCGAAGTGGAAGAGGCTTCCAATGCCACTTTGTCACCTACATGGAGATTAGACAAATCCTGATCCCACGTAATAAACTGACTTGCCGGAGCGATATACAACTTGCCGGGTCCTGTAAAGACAAACGTATAGTTGTCTGCTTTTCCCCCAGACAGATAGATGGGATACCCATAAATTGTGTCCGCAACGGATGTTTCGGTGGCATCGCATGAAGCCACAGGAAGTTCTGTCAACACGGAAGCATCCTCTCCTTCCACGAAACCGTCGTATTCCAGTTCAAACTCCGGATTCTTTTCTCCGTATATCTTCGTGCAATCCTTAGCTTTCACGGAAAGTTCCTTGGGATAGATGGTACAACGGTAAGGAGATAGGATTTCAAAATTCCTTGTTCCTGTAAAGGTAAACGTAACCGGTATTTCGTATTCTCCCACTCCGGTGGGAATATCTCCCTCTACTTTCATTTCCTTGAATTCATACCCATCAGGTATATTGATAGCGCAAGTCATATCAGGATAATATCCGTTATACACATGTTCATGCCCATTATAAAGCGCAATGGGACGTATTTTATCTCCATAATATGACCAACCATAATTCTCATAGAAGTTAATACCATCCGGCAAATAAATGGCCTGTAACTTGTCACAACTGCCAAACAATCCATTGGGATGTTGGAAGGGGTCTTTGGCTATTACAACCCATTCCAGTTCCTTGTTCTGCGAGAAGGCATAGGTACCGAACGATTTAACCGTAGAAAGAATGAACAGCGAAGTCAGACCTGTGTTGGCAAAAGCCGTATTCCCTATATACTCCAACGAAGCAGGAAAATCAACCGCCTGCAATGCCGTACAACCGTAAAAGGCTGATTCTTCTATGCTTGCCACATCCGGAGGCAATACCACTTCTTTCAATGCCGTACATTGTTTGAAAGCACTGGCACCTATCGTACGGATATGGCTTCCCATCTTCACCATGGTCAAATTGGCATTGTCCTTGCACAACCCGACCGGAACGTATTCCACGCTTTCCCCGAACACGATTTTACGGAATGTATGAGGCAACACGCCCTCACTTCCATTCCCACGGAATGCTTCCGCATTCCAATACACGCTATCCAATGCCGTACAATCGTCAAAAGCCCTATAGTCTATCTTGCGAACTTTTTTACCCATGGTCAACGATACCAGCTTTTCACAATCGGAAAAAGCATGGTCATCTATTACTTCCACATTATCAGGAATGACTATCGAGGTCAAAGCCGAGCAATCGGAAAAAGCGAAACCAGCTATAGAATCCACGTTTTCGGGAATAACAATATTTTCCAAAGCCGAACAAGAATTAAACGCACTATATCCTATATAATTTATTTCCTTCCCCATTACGGCTTCCTTCAAAGCCTCACAGCCCTCAAAGACATAAGACTCGATAGATTTTACTCTATCCGGAATATGGACAGACTTTAATCCTGTGTAGCTAAAAGCAGATCCCCCTATCTCTTTCAAAGATTCAGGCAGTACTACTGAAGTCAAATTCTTCAGTTTACTGCATAAATTCTCCGGAATACGCTCTACGTCTTTTCCAAAAGTAATTTGTGTCACGGAAGAAGCAAAAGGAGTACCGGCATCTTCCATGCTTACGGCATTCCATTCCACCGTTTCCAAGTTTTTACAATTAGAAAAACAGTTGGATGGCATTTCTCTCACATTCCGTCCCACTTTCAACTTCACCAAATTTGTCATTTTACTACACATGTATTTGGGAATGCATTCCACTACATCACCGAACTCCAACTCACGGACAGAAGAGGGAAAGGCAGTTGAATAAGATTCATACACCAACATGCAATTCCTCGCATTGAATACAAGTATCTCCAGTCCAGTGTTATAAAAAGCCGACCTGCCTATGGAATCCACGCTTTCGGGAATGGACAAGGTTTCCAATCCCGTACAACCGGAAAAGGCATTCTCTCCTATTTCACGGAGTGAATTAGGCAATATGAGTTCCGACAATTTGGCACAATCTAGAAAAGCTCGTGCCTCTATCGAAGTCATATTCTCCGAGAATCCGACTGCTTCCAATCCCGAACAATCAGAAAAAGCACTCTCTCCCACTTCCACCACTGAAGCAGGCATCTTGACTTCCGTGATATACCGACATCCACTGCACAATCCATCAGGTATCTTACGTACTTTTTCACCAAACGTTATGGTATACAAAGCAGTTGCACTGAAAGGTGCACCATACGTTTGACCAAATTTACAATCTTCGGCGTTCCATTCCACCTCGCCCAAAGAACGACATCCCTCAAAGACTTCATATCCCATATAAGTCAATGTAGAAGGAACAGTCACTTTGGTCAAATAAGTCTGATTGGCAAACAAGCCCTCTGTTATGCTTTTTGTCCCTTCGGCAATGGAAATGGCCGTCGGGGTACTCATCAGCCCTTTAAAGGCATAAGCGGCTTTATCTATATAGACCAAACCATTGGGTAAATTATCAAACCAAACCGTTTCCTTGAAAGCATCCTTGCCCACATATTCCGTCTTACCGGAAAACTTTATTGCAGACAATTCGCTCTGTCCATACAGAAGTCCGCCGGGAATGGAATCCACTTCGCTGCCGAAAACGACTTCTTTCAAGCGGCAACCGCTGAAAGGACTACTCCCCTGCGTACCATAATCCCTAAAACCATTCTCATTAGCCGTAGAAAAACCATAAGAAGGATAATCTGCCACATCCCAATACACGGACTTCAGGTTACGGCAATTCTTGAATGTCCCAGACCCCACGCCAATAACTCCTCGGGGAATCGTCACGGAAGTCAAACCGGCACACCCTCTAAAAGCCTCTGAACTCATGTAAGCAGTCCCCGTTCCACCCATTCCAAACGTGGAAACCTGCGGCTCCGCGTCCTCATTCGTATTGTGTTGTCCGCTGATGATTTTCATCGACGAAGGAAACAAAAGCTCCTTGATGCCCTCGCAACCATAAAATGCACTGCTGCCTATGGATTTCACCCCTTCGGCAAATGTTACCGCTTGTAAATTGGAATAATCATAAAAAGCATAACTGCCCACATGCTTCACCCCACCTTCAATAACTACTTTCACAATGTTGTCCTTGTAAATGTCCCATGAAGGTAAGTTTGAGCTTCCATACCGAGGATCCGTGAAATCCGTCATGTTCCCTTCACCACTGATGGTAAGCGTACCATCTGCCAACGCCCACGACACGCCCGTCCCGCACGAACCCCGCTGCGCGGAAACTCCTAACGACACACACAACCCAAAGGCTGCCCAACAAAGTCTTAGATTCTTCATACTAAAACGTCTTTTCTTGACACTCCCCTAATCAAGATATTAAATATTAATGAATGGTACATATACGAAAAAAGCGCAGGGAGTCCGTACCTGTTGCCCGTCCCACGCATAGAGGCCTTCGCATTGCCCAATCCTGTCTGAACGAGCAACGCAGAAGCCCCACGCCGATATGTATATATACCTCTCACTATCCTATGCGAAAACGCACAGGTACAATGAGGGTCTGTATAAAACATACCCACAGGGCATCTACCGTTGCCATGTCCTTGACAGGATTAGAAGTTTGCGAAGTTTCTATGCGTCGAAGAACAAAGCGTCAAGTAAACGCCTTTCCACAATATATGTGTCCCCATTCCAACCGCCCTTTTTACAAGGGCTTCGGCATGGCGACAAGGCAAAGATAAAGAAAAAACGTAAAAGCGGACTAAAAAGAATGAAAAAAATTCCTTTTCAAAGACAAAAACCAACCTCCGCAGAACGGAAAATCAATCTCAGCCGAACAATTTTTCAATCTCAGCCAAATGATTTTTCATTCTGCGGAAGAATTTTTCACGGATTCAAATCCTTGTAAAACACATATTTATGTATTTTCTAAAAAACATACAGCCATTAAGACACGGAAAGATGGATGGACATATCAGGATTCAGATACAAAAACACCGCATCCTCCCGTTTTTAAGGCATGCGGCGTTAGCCAATACGGTTGCATCCGAAAAACACAAACCGGATGCTAACGAACGGTACTTTTATTGTTTGGCATCATGAGAACGTTGTTTCCGAGACTCATTCAAAGCCCAAATAAAAATGACCGTAGCCAAAAGACCGATAAACAACAAAAAATAAATAAATGCCATAATCTCTTATTTCTTGCGGTAAGCTATCGTACCCGTGGCCTGGTTGGTAGGCATGACCAACACTTCGGCTATCTGGATATGCTCGGGCAAGGAAGCTGCGAAATAAACCACCTCGGCCACATCATCGCCCGTGAGCGGACGAAGCCCTTCATACACGTTGTCGGCCGCAGCCTTATCGCCCCGGAAACGCACTACGGAGAAGTTCGTCTCCACCAATCCGGGCTTGACGTTCGTCACACGTATGGGAGTATCCACCAAATCTATACGCAAACCGTCCGACAGGGCCTTCACCGCCGCCTTGCAAGCACAGTACACGCTCCCGCCGGGATAAGCATAGTCTCCGGCAATGGACCCCATGTTGATGACATGTCCCCTGCCCCGCTCCACCATACCAGGCACTACGAGGCGCGTCATGGCCAAGAGGGCTTTCACGTTCGTGTCTATCACCACGTCCCATTCGTCAAGGCTTCCTTCGTGCTCTTTATCCACCCCGATGACCAAACCGGCATTGTTCACCAACACGTCTATGGCCTTCCACTCTTCGGGAAGGGAATCCAAGGCAGCACGGACTGCGGCACGGTCGCGCACATCGAACGGCAACAGCCATACTTCGACTCCATATTTTTCTTCCAATTCGTCCTTTACAGCATTCAGTTTCTCCACGTTACGGCCGTTCAGAATCAGCCGGTGCCCGTTCATGGCGAACTTGCGAGCGCATCCCTCTCCTATTCCCGAGGAAGCGCCGGTTATCAATACAGTCTTCTTTTCCATATCACATCGCTTTTAAATCTTTCTAACTGCAAATATAACAGAAAAAGCCGTCCCATATCACACATGAGACGGCTTTTTCATTCCGGATTCTTATAAGACTACTTTACCAGACGTATCAATGCCACACAGTTCCATACAGGCTCCCCCTTATAGGGCTGCACGTCCGTACCGACAGTTTTCGTGGTTACCTGCGAGGACCTTACCCCATATTTATCCACCAACTGTTTTTTCACATATTCCGCACGCTGGCCGGCCAGCTCACGGTTGTAGGCTTCGGAACCGGACGTGGCGTCGGCATAGCCCTCCACACACACGGCTGCCCCGGGATTGTCATGCAAGAAACGAGCCACTTCGTAGAGCTGGGTCTCCTGCCCCTCGTTCGGTTTGTTCCTATTGACTGAGAAGCGGATGGAAGCCATCACCACGTTCCACTTGGAACGGTCGGCATTCACTCGACCTATCACCCTATCCTTGCCCAGAACCTCAACTTCGCGTACCAATACCGTATCTACACGGTAACGCACAGCCTCGACAGGTACCGTAATCATCGGTTTGCGGAAAGCCCGGCGTCCTAAATAGACGCTCACTCCGGCACTCAACGCCACCGAGGCCATATAACGGCCCTTTGTGGGATTGACATAATTGTCTGTCCACTCGCTGACCACATCCACATTGACATCCAGCAGGCGGTGTACGCTGAAACGATTACGGACGCCCACATGGCCTGTAAACAGGTTCTCACGCGTGGTTCCCCGATAAGCAAAAGCATGCTTGTAGCCCATACCTGCAAAAGGGACCAAATCGTAAAGAGCCCCTTCCCGTTCACAGCCTGTAATCAGGTTGAGCAAGCTGAGACGAAAATCCGCCCGCACACCCAAATAACGCAGGTAATAGCGGAAAGAACCGTCGTAGCCCACGTCTACCCTGTTTAAGGGAGAGAAAGGTTCCACTCCCTTGTCCAACGGCGTTCCACGATAGCCGTTCTGGCTATAACCGAACACATCGAGATGCAGCCCCCAAAAAGGGGTTATCCATTTTCCAACCCCTAAGTTTAAAGCAGGGGTAATCTGTTTCCCAAAAGCTATATCTTGCCAGCCGGGCGCAAAAAGAGCCTGCACGCCTACACCGGCATCCATATAAACATTATCTCCGAATCCGTCCCATACAGACACCCGTTCCGGCTGGGCCAAAGCTTTCGTGCCCGAAAACAGAAGCAGGGACGCTATCATTATTTGTCTTATCTTCATGATTTTCTCTATTATTATTCAACGACTTGCAATGTGATCCCCATCGGCTGGTTACGGCTTCCGATAGAACCGCCTGCTTCGAAATCAAACATCTTAGCGCAAGTGAACATATAACGGTTGCCCACGTGATAGTACTTCAGAGTGAACTGTTCGGCCACGCCTAACGTGCCGGTCACATCCATATCGAAAATAAGACGTCCGTCGTAACGTTCGGCCCGGGCTACCCCACGACATTCATCACCCACAAAAGCCGCCAACATGTCGCCCTCGGCCAACTCAGTATTGATGGCTTCATAGTAATCCACCGTGAAGACAGCACGCATATTAACGAGTTTGAAAGCCGTTTCCAACGGCAACACGTTGTATTCGGCCTCACTGCCCCATGAGGCAGCATCGGTATACCGTGTGCATTCTTCCGTGACAAACACATGTTTCAGCGAATCGCAATAATAACGAAAAGACATCTTATCACCGGCGCTACCTTTCATCTTTAGCAGGTAATGGCCGTCCAACCCATCTTGCACGATGCTACACGGACGATCGCCCACGAAAGCCGCCACGTTGTCAGCTCCCGACATATAAGGCCGCACCACGTCGGGCAAAGCCACATAGAGATCCATATAACCATGTTCCATCAAGTCCATCACGACTTTCTGTGTCTGCGTGTGCAGGAAATCACAGGCCGGTCCATAGACATATATGTCTTTCAAATCCGAAGTGTAATATTGTAACGTCAGTTTCTCGGTCTCTTCACGAGCCCATGCGCGGAAACGGAATATATAGGCCCCGTTTTCTTCGGAAACATGTCCCACCCCTCGGCATTCATTCCCGACGAAAGCACCCACCATGTCGCCAGTTGCCACCGCTCCCTGGTCAAAAGCCGACAAATCCACTTTCACTTCCAAGTCCATGTAATAAGGCAGCTCGCCTTGAGAATTCCAAGTGAACATACGAGGCGTATCCATGCTGCCCAAAGTGATGTCTGATTCGAACGCCACTTGCTCGGCTGCAACAAACAGTTCCTTCTTCCGGTCACTGTAATACCGGAACTCCACTTTTCCCATTTCGGCTTGCTCGCCCTTCACCTGAATCAGATAAAAAACTTCTCCTTGTGCATTCTCTACCTGCTGCGCGATACCACGGCATTCCTGTCCGATAAAAGCAGCCAAACGGTCGGCCGGTGTGATGTCGGGACGGATATAGTCCGACATACGGATCACAGCCGTCATACTGGCCGGATAAATGAACATATCGGGAGCCTGCCAGTCGGGAGCCTGCATCGGCGATGCCTTCACAACTTCCCAAGAAGGGGCTTGCATTCCCCCACCGAACTCTATGGTCCAGTCGGTGGGTGCGGTGGCGGGCACAGGGCCCGCCGCCGGCATCCAACCGGGGTTTTCAAATTTTGTATATTCAGGAACTTTCACATTGTCGTCTTCCTCCGTACAAGCGGCAAAGAAAACAGATGCAAGTCCCAGAAAAACATATTTTAAATGTTTATATTCCATTTGACTTATCTTTTAATTTTAATCACTTTATATACGTCATCGTTACCGTTGACATTGATATTCACCATGTAAACGCCGGGAGCCATGTTCAAGGCATCGGTCCAATGGATATCCACTTGTCCGTCTCGGTTGCAATCCCTAAAGATGGCTACCGTAGTTCCCTTCGTATCATTGATGGTTACTATCACCTTGGCTTTCGGATCTACCTGTTTGCGTATGAAGAGTTCGTTATAGAACGGAGATGGATAGACAGCCTGACTGTTCCGATCTACGAATGAAATCACAATCGGATTGTCATACGATCCTTTCACATCGTCGGCCTTGAAGTTGCCTGCACCGGCTGCCGATGCCACCACTTCGCCTTTTCGCTCCACAACCACGTCGAATGACTCGGCCTGTTCTCCGGCTACAGACAGGAAGAAGAGCGGTTCATCGCTTTCTCCACGGCAGATAACCGGCGATTCGCCACGGAATTCCCCGTTGGCGTATGCTTTAAGCACGTCGCCTTCGTTCACCTCTATGCCTTCCACCGTGGCCACCATAGACATGGTACGTGCATAATTGGTATTAGCCACTCCGTAATCAACCATTTCCGGTTCATTGCCCATTGAGCGTGTCTTCACGTTCGCACGTCCTCCTTGCGCATTATCCGACGGATACTGCAAGGTAGCCGTGGTCGTACCGATACGCTGCAACATATAACCTCTACCGGGCTGCATGTAAGTCAATGAACCGATCCAGCCTAGATTGCCGTTGTACATGGCAAAACCGCTCTGGCTCTTCACCACGTCGCCTTCTTCGGCTTCATAACCGGCCAAAGCCTCGTTCAACGTCAGGTTCTTCTGGGCCAAATAAGGAATGTAGTTCCATACGGCCACACCCTTATCGTTCACGCTGCGGACGGTAAGAATATTGTCGGCCGTATTTACCGGCTTGCCAATCACACTCAAGGTCTGTGCATAAGAAGAACGGACCATAAACATACCCTCGTTGTCGAACGAACGGAGCGAACCGACCCATCCGGTTTCCGTACCATACGTACTTACACCGCCGTCTTCACGCTTCACTTCGTCGCCCGAAGCCCATTCGTTGTTCCTCAATATCTCGGAGATATCGGCCATCTTGTCGTTGCTTACATTGAACGATGTCCATGTCCAACCGTTTTCCAAAGCCACGTCGAGCTGTACCAGGTCAAGGTTGGAGAATACGACCGGAGACTTCGGAGAACCCACAATCGTGTTCGCGCGGAATGCGATTTCCTTTTCAGGAGAAGCCACATAAGTCTGTCCCGTGGAAGCATCCCACATCTTGAACTCAAGGTTCTCATGCGAACCGCTGTTGCTATACACGGTCAGCAACGCATAATACATGTCGTTCACCTTGATATACTCGTTGGTAGCCACACCTACGCATACATCGTTTTCGAATGCAGCCAACAAGTCTTCCGTATCATTGGAGAACTTGCCGTTCAATTTGAGCTGGCCGTACACGTTCATGTTGAACTTGTAGTCAGCCGGATTCACGCTCCAATCCGGTTTCTTGCCGTTCACCTTCAAGGTCACGTTCAACGGTTCGGACACACCTTCGCTGTTCGTCAGGTAGAACACTTCGTTATACGTACCGATATTCACACTTTCATCCACCGTAAAGGTTACTTTCCGGCTTTGTGTTGCAGTAAGCGTACCGCTGGCCGGTTCCACATCTATCCATGAAGGATAATTGCTAATAGTATAATCTTCCGTATTACCGCCCTTGTTCACCACTTCCATCGTGAAGCTCAAAGGTTCGTCCACACCCTTTTCAAGACTGATTTCATCCTCGCCCCACTTCAACTGGTTGCGGTCGATATAAGCCGTCCAGGTTATTGGCGAAGCAATGCGGTTGCCGTTCAGGTCACGCACACCGGATACAGAGAAGGTCACCGTAGTCTTTTCTACCTTGGCAGGGTCTTCCTTCAATGTCACGATAAGCGCATCGTTGTTGACCACGAAGTCGAACAACAAGTCTGTCACACCGCCATTGTCCTTCACCGGTGCAATGGCAGAATTCATCATGACTTCTTCCACCATATCGCGATCCTCCGGATTGTCTACCGAAGCCACTTCTACATCTCCGATAACTGCAATAGCATCGGGCACTGGTGATGATGTGGCAGGTTGCTTCTTCATATCCTTGAGCGAGAACCTCACAACAGGGATATTTTGCTCCGTCACACCGTGAGCCTCGAACGGGTAATAAGCCAAAAGTCCTATTGCCGTGCTGTCGGCTTTCATGCGCATGCCTTCGTTCACCGATTTCTCGTCCTTATAGAGGTTCCAGATGCGCAGATCGTCGAGACAGCCCTTGAAGTGGTGTTCATACGTGTTGGTGGTTGCGTTGACAATCACCGGCGTCACTCCGGCATAGATATATCCGGAAGCTATCTGCCCGTAGTCCGTCACATCAGCATAGGTGTTCAGTTCGCCGTCCACGTAAAGCTGGACGCGTCCTGTCATGCGGTTGGCCGACACGGCCACGTGGTGCCAGTTGTCATCCAGGTAATTGCCCTTGGCTTCCAACGGAACCTGGCCGTTGCTGCAGAATGTCAGCTTGCTGTCTTTGAATCCTAAGAAGAACAGGTTTTCAGAACCTCCCCAATCATTGCCGTCAGCGCGTCCGTTGGCCAGAAGGGTCGCATTCTTGTTGGTATGGTCTCCCTTGAACCAGAGTTCAATCGTATAGTCTGTCTGCTTGTCTATCACGACCGAGCTTCCGGAAGAAAGTTTCAGGTAGGTATTGACACCGTTCAACTGCAGGCTCTTGCCTTCCGGCAGAATCCACGTACCGCCGCTCATGCCCAAGTTCAGGCCGCGGGCCTTGTCTTTCAACATAGTGCCTTCGGCCTCGTCCATCGGATAATAAGAAAGCAGGTTCTGTTCGTTTCCACTCAGGAGCACATTGCTCTGGGACTGGATTTGCCCTGCCGTACGGGCTTCCGTCCATACGCGTACATTGTGAATCCGCCCTTTCAGCTTTTCTGCCAACGTGTAGTTGGATGCTCCGGTATAAGCCGGAATGTCCGAACGTTCCATACGTGCCTTGAAGTCGTAGTACATCACTATGCGTCCTGCGGACTCGCCGTCTTCCTGCTGGTCCAAAACCAAAGCCACATGATGCCAGTTTTCCAAATAGTTATTGATTTCATCTTCGGTAGAAACCACTTTGTCTGAGATGTAAACATTGCCGTTCACCACAGCCTTCAGCTTGCGGTCGGACGTGATGCCGAAAGCCAAAGAATCTTCGCCTTCGCCATGACGGAAGAATGTAGCATCCTGGTCGATCGGAAGCTGTATCCATGCTTCCAGCGTGATGTCCTTGCCGCGGAAACTGCGTTTCAATTCGCTTTCGAACTTGTCGTTGCCGTCTGTTTCCACTGCCACGGAGTGGGACGTTTCCGTACCGTTCTTCACACCCGTCACCTTGAAGTTGTTGTCGGTCAGATAACCGGCAGCTATCGCTTCGTTGAAGGTAATCTTCGCATCGTCTTTGATGGTCAAGATGCCGTTGGCAGGTTGGGGCGTGCCGAACAAGCGCGGGATGTACATGTCTTTCACACCGCTATGGATTTCAGAAAAGTTCTCCACGTCCACGTTGTTGATGTTGCACACCGATACGGCACAAAGGTCGTAAGGCTGGTCGGGCATGTCGTCTAGGAACCACTTGTAACGGATGGTACCCTTGTCTTCCGCTTGGATCATCTCTGCATTCAGGCCTTGCTTGATGGCTTCCTCGTAATACTTTTCATCACTGAAATAGTTCATCAACGTCACCCAATTCTCTTCCGAATCGCTCGAAGGCTTATACAGTAGTTTGATGCTCTTGAAATTATCATAGTTCACGTTGAAATCCGTGATGTCCACATTCATGTAATGCTTCTTCACACCATTCACGTCAACTACCGGCAATTCCGTATTGTAAGTCCAATTATTGGCCGGAGTCTTGATTTTCACATCCGAGCAACTGGGCGTAAAGTGAACCGTGAAAGTCACGGTGTCCGCAATGGCCGGGAAATTGGCTGTCGGGTCACCTTGGCACTGCGAAGCCAACACCAGTTGTAGATTGTCGTAGTTCAAGCCGGGGCCTTTGGTCACTTCAAGCACCTTGGTCAGCGTTTCGCCCGCCGGCACAAGTATCGTGCGTCCGTTTCCTATGGCACCACCGTCCATCTTCAATCCGGCACCACTCTGGTTGGCTTGATCATCCACAATCAGGTTGAACCACGCATCCTCGTTTACTGCCGAGTTATTACGCAGGTAAAGCGTCACGTAGGCAGGTTCACCAGAAGGCACATTCTCGATAAAAGCATTTTCAACCGCGATTTCGGGCACTTCGACTTGCAGCGTCTTCTCACTAATGACCGTACCCTTCTCGTAATATTTCGTCACCTCCTCGTCTTCGTACGGACAGGAAGTGGCACCCGCACGCGTGCGGAAAATGAAAGTGGAAAGGTTCAGGTCCTTGGAGTCGATGTCTCCGGTGCCCACGTCTGCATTTTTTCCTCCCCCTTCATCATAAACGTCTACGGAAAGATAGTCGTTTCCGCTGTCGGCCAATACGAAGCCCACATTTACCGCGGCTTCTTCTTCGTTTTCGGTCGTATTACCTTCCGTCCTGGACACACTCTCGTTGAACTCAATCTTGAAGCCCGAGCCCATGGCATTGAATTCCACATCGGTGGCAAATCTCCCGCCGACCACGAAACTGAACGTTTCGCTGGTGTTTTCCACATTGGAATATCCCTTGCTGTATTCCACCGTGGCACCGGCCTGCATGGAGAAGTTCTGTATCAGCTTTCCGTTTTCGATGGCTTCCACTTTGGCCCGTTCATTGTCTCTCAAGCGGGCTATCCAGGCATCCATCGACTGGTTCAAGGCATGGATGGTATCCGTGCGCTGAACCTGTTCCGCCGGGAAATAGATTTTATAGCTCGGCCCGTTGAACAACGACTTGCCCTCGTTCGTGTAATAGTCGTCATGTTCCTTGAACACCTCGTCGCTGTTGCTCTTGGCGTAATTCGGATCACTGACAGGTAGCAGGGACACATAAATCGGCTGGTTTGTCGCGTTAGCCTCAGCCTGGAATCCGGCCTCGGTCATTTCGTTCTGCTGCCGTAGGAAGCTGTTACGTAGCGTTTCCATTTCGGGCAGCAGGCGGTTTTCTATATGTGCCTGCGGATAGGCAAACAGCGTGGCAAAACTCGTACCGGTATTGAAAGAAGTAGTCTTCACCAGACGGTATTCGCCCTCACCGGCCACTTCATACACATCCGTATACTTTTTATCCACTCCGGTTTGATCCGCACTTACCAACGTAATGGCATCGGCCGTACCATAAGACAGGTTCGTGGAATAACCCAGGAACACGTCGCCCATCGCGCCCACGTAGTCCTCGCTGTCACTGGTGGTGAAAGTGGTGTTGATGGTCGTGGTCGAGGATTTCGTTTCCGAGTCTTCCCATTCCGTTGTATGGGTCAGGGAGACCTCCGTTCCGCTCGACTGTTCCAGTTGATTGATGGTTCCCACTCCCACTCCGGTAAAGGTAATCAGGTCATAACCCACGTCCGTCACCAGGGTTTCTTCACCGTCTATCGTCGTCGTTCCCGTGAAACTGGAAGTTTCGGTAAAGGTCGTACCCTTTTCCAGGTAAGAATATGAGTTGCTGCCCGGCGGGTCGCGCAACACGGCCAACAGTTTGTCCGGACCGGCTGTCACGAAGTCGTTGCCCTTGCTCACGGTACCCCGCGTGATAAAGAGATTGTCCTTGTCGAACGGGCTGACCCATGAGATGGAAGTGGCATTGTCGCTGTTGCCCACCGTGGCTTTCACGTTCAGGTTGGCACTGGCACTGGTCAGGTCCACTTTCGCGCCCTTGAAGTTCCAATAAGCCACACCCGTGGAATCGGCTTCCACGCTTACGAAATCATTAGAGCCTGACATGGTGGACTGGAAACTCACCACGGCGTCCTGACTGGGCACCTTGTCGGTCATCACATCTTCCATCACGTTACCGGACTCGTCATAATAATGATATTCTTCATACACCGAAGCCTTGAACTTATAGGTGTTACCCTGCGTAAACATGGGGAGTCCCAGCGTGTAGGCCACATCGCCTGTCGTCTCGTCTTTCTTGTAAAGTTCCACTTCCTGTGTCTTCGTGCCTTCCTCGCTCCATACCAAGGCCGGAGCCTTCTCGTCGCCGAAGTAGCCGAGCGATGTCTTGCCACTTACCTGCTCTACGTTGACCACCGGCTTCACGCGGGCTATGAACAGTTGCTTGTGGTTGTACCTTACGGTGTCGGAATAGTCCCTCTTCTCATACTTGTTGTTCACCAGAATGGAATCCGTATATTGATTCAGTTCGTCTTGTACGATAAAGGCGTTGGACAAGCTCAGCTTGGAGTTGTTGCCCGAAACGTTGTCATAGCCCGGCACGTTCACCTTCACCGCATAGTCTATCGGAAGAAGGTCGGCCACGAACTCGCCCGTTTCCGTGTTCGGATAAATCGTCATCACGTTGCTCTCGCCTTTGAAGAACACTTTATTCGTATAGGCCTGGCGCCCTTCGTCTCTCCACTTGCCTGGCAGGAAATGCGTCTTCGTCTGGTCGTTGTCATTATCCTTGTTCAGGTAGTAAGCCGAATTTTCATACGTCAGTTGGATGGAAACCCCTTCTGCCAAGTTATTCTTGGAAAGGGAGTGTCCCACCTTGAAGGCTTCCTGGACGACACCACCGGCCACACGACCTATCATGCGCACCGTCGTCTGGTCGGTCAGTTTCACCGTAGAGTAACGGTCGTCCTGGTAGTTGATGTCTTTGCCGTAGTCATCCACGATACGTCCACCGTTCTTGAACGTATGGTTGGCCAGCACGGCTTTCACCTCATGCAAACCCACGGGTACCGAGATGCTGAACTCGCCCTGCGCGTCGGTGGTAATGATGTTGCCCTTGCTGTCCGAGCAAACCACGCCGTCTATATAGAACTGCACGCCCTCTACCGGAATGGTACTGCCTTCGTAGGTCACAGTACCCTTTACAGGGAACGAAGACTCGTCTACGAACTCGGTCTTGTGGTTTACGCTCGTCCCGCTCAGCGTCACCGGTGTCTGCGTAGGCGAGAACTTATGTGAGCCCAACACCGGCCTCACCGTATAAAGCGTACTGTTGCCCGTATAAGGCACCCCGGAGATGTAATAAGAACCCTCTTCGTCCGTATAGTCCTTATAGTTCAACTGGTTGCGCGAGGGGGTATGCTCCGGCAGGCCGGACATTTCGGCATCCTCTATATAAACGGTGTTTTCGCCGTTCTTGCGTATGCGCCCGTCATGGCCGTAATAGCGCGTTTCCTTATGGGCAAAGTCATAGAACTCCTTGCCCGTGGAGTGGTTGAAATTCCAATAAGCCCACAGGCCCTCTTCGTCGCCCGAGAGGTAACGGTCATAAGTCTTGGCTATCTCCTCTTGCGTGAGCGACTTGCTCCAGACTCTCACTTCGTCGATATATCCCTTCATGCCGCGGCCCATGGCGAAATAGTTGTGGCCGCCGAACTCAGGCAGGAATTCCGTCTGCGGACACGACGCCACCTTGACGTTGTTCACATAAAGCTGTAAACTGTCCGGGCTGCTCACCGCCGTGATCTGCATGAAATCGAAACTTTTGGTCAACTGGCTGATAAGGGAATCCGACTTCAGTTCCAGACTGCCCACCTTGAAATGAAGAGAGTCGTTCCGGACATACAGTTCATACATGCCGGGCTTTTCCAGCAGCGTCTGTTTCTCTGCCAAGGCGGCATCGTCCAGCTTGGCGAACAACTGGAAAGCCAGGCTATCGGATCTGACAATGAAATCTTTGTCCCCGTCATTTTCCTTCTTGTTTTTGAGGAACGTGGAGTCATTCACTTCCAGATAGTACTCACCGGTCATGCGGTAGCTCTTGCCGCTGATGTCGGCCGTGGTTTCCAGACTGACCTCGACATTGGGCACGCCCTGCCCGCTCTCGAAGGTGATGCGCCCGAAGATGTTGCCCGTTGCCGTACAGAAACCATAACTGTAATCGTGGGTCTTCACCTCTTCGTTGGCACACTCCTTCGAGCCTTCTATCATATATTCATACACCTTGCCCGGAACGGCCTTGGTGTCGGTATAGGAATAGTTCACCACACCGCTGATAGCTTCCACAGTACCTATCTGCACGAAATCCTCCGTGTTGTCCTTGCCGGCATACTCACGCCGCTGCACAGAGAACACGTCCAACGAGCCCGATCCTTTGCCCACTTTCCAGTCCAGCTCCACGCGGTCGCCGAAATAACCCTTGGAAGACTTGAAATACTCCAGGCTGGCCACTTCGGAATCGTTCAATCCCCCGGGAATGGTGTCCCAGATGAGTTCTCCGGCCGCATCCAGCGTATCTCTCCTTGCTTTTAGGTAGTTTTCCACCGCCACGGGACTTTGCTCCTTATACATCCCGCCATGGTCGTGATCCTCACCGGGATTCATCCTTATAGTCCAATTGTAGAGCACGCAACTTTGCGGAATCAGCACCGTGTCGACGCACTCTATCAACTTTTTGCCGCCTATGGTGACCTGCCGGGCGGAAAGATAGTCCTTGCAGTCAAAAATGATTTCCTCCTCCTCGGTGAAAATATCCCCGTCGACAGATATTTTGGGAGTAAGGACAAACTTGGCCTTGTCCTCGAGCACCACATCGTTTCCTTCGGGATTGTAGTCCCAATACCATTTCAACTCCACCTGACGCGCCTCCATCAACCGTGCCGTGGCGAAAGAATCCACCTTGCTGTGCTCCTGTGTTTTATTGATAGAAGCTTTCTTAGAGAGATATTTGCCCCACTTGGCAGGAAGCTCACGCCAAATCTCATACGTCACTATTTGATTCGGATTATGAATCGTTTCCTTGTCTAGGAACGTCGAATCTTTTTCAAACGTGAATTTTTTAGTCTCGTCGCTGCCCTCTATCCTTTTCTCAATGATAAATCCGCCGGTACCACCGTCGAGCATGGTTCCGTCTTCTTTACCGGCAACAGTCCACTTCAACAAAGTGGCGCCATTCTTGTCCTGAGTGGCCGTAAAGGTGTTCACATTGTTGTATTTGGGCACAATGAAATCCGTTTTCTTGGAAACCGTATAATCAGCTTTCTTAAATCTCTTAAAACTATAAACAGCTTTCATCTCGCCTTTCTGTTCGATTGAATCCAGCTTGATATTAAAGAGGTTATTGGCAGTCGGGCTGCCAAGATTGCACGTATACTGTAGACTCCCGACACCGGAAGACGCACCTGAAGCTTTTACCTGAACATGTCCCTCCTTACTACCCGGCACGGTTTTATCGGAAACATCCGGAACTTTGAACTCATATGCTTCGGTCTTGGTCTTCGTTGCAGTGATGTTATAATCACTGGCATTATTCTTATCAACCTCGAGATAGATATCAAACTCACATTTCTGGGACAAGGCTTCTTCCTTCAGATAGAACCTCAACGTGGCATACGTTTTGGATCCGGACTTGTCCGAATTTACATTTGTCCAATTTTCATCCGCCCATGGTCTGCCGTCGGGCACCTCCCTTTCCGTATTGTTCGAATGGCTACCGTTACCGGCAATGGTTACCTGATCGATATAGTCATTTGCCTCAGAGCTTCTCCAGGCTTTCACCCAATACCATGAAGCATCACCCTGCGGATCACCATAACCGGGAAACGAATACAAATGCACAATCGTTTTATAACTACCATTCCCAACTTTAATTCTGATTTTGGAATTTCCACTATAACGCAACCCTTCATCCTTACCGTCATCGTCATAAACAGGGATCGTGATAACGAAAGCCCCTGTCGACTTATCAAATGAAGACGAGATATCGCCTGCGCTCATATCGTAGGCCTGTAGCGGTATCGCCGCCCCCAAGAACAGACACAAGGCATACAGCCATCTCCATTTCTTTAAATGTTGTTGTCTCATAAATTATTGTTTTAAATTGATTATTTTTCCTTGATATACATCTTCTTGCCTCCCACGATATAAATACCTTCGGGCATGCTGCGGAACGCATTTTCGTCGGCCAGACGCACTTTCTTCACAAACCTTCCCTGCAAGGTATAAACCGGAACTTCCTCGGAATCGGCATATACCTTATAAATAGAGGTAACCTCCAGTTCCTTGCGCACACGCTCTATTTCTTTGGCCAACCCCACGGTTGTCAGTTGCAGGTCTGCATAAAGAGTGGCTACCTCGCTGGCCTTGTCAGCACGCGACAAGGCATCTTCGGCCAGTGCCACGGCTGCTTTCAGGGGTTCGTCCTTCACCTGCAAGAGCAAGGCTTCCGCACGGATAATGGAATCGTTGAGCGCAAGCGTAGCCCGGTCGTACAAGGCGGCATTGTCCTTATACTTTTCGGACAGTTCAGGCCAAACGGCTTCCAATGCCGGAATGCGTCCGTCTTCCACTTCCAGCGCATCCTGACTGCGGCTGATGGCATCGGCAATGGTCTGGTCGGCCATCAGCACCACCAAGGGTTCAGATTTGCCTATCACATCCAAAATCTCGGCCTCTTTCTTAGAGCAAGCTACCGATGCTTCCCTATGGCAACGACTCACGGTGTCGGTCATCAGGCGTATCGCCATCGTATCGGTATATTCCAAATAGGATTCCGACCGGCGATAAACATCCATGATTTCAGAACTTTCCCTGTCTGCGCCATAATAGAAAACATGCTTGGACAGCGCGTCCTCACGGGCATCGGCCAACGCCTTGCGCAGGCGTGCCAGATTGTCAGCCAGCATCTGGTTCAGTTCGTCTACTTTCCCTTTCAGAGAGCCGGTGGCTGCGATAAGTTCGGCATACACCACGGCACCTTCTTCCATCGGGTCAAGATGTCCGACCATATCCTCGGCCTGTGCCAATAGTCCGGCCAGACTTTCGTCGGCAGTCCGTTCCAGCAGTTCCGCCGCCGTTTCCACTGTTTTACGCATGACATCGGCAGCCCCTACATAAAGTTCCAGTTGCTCTTCATAAGCCTGTTCCAACACTTCCATCTGCCCGGTAATGGCTGCGATGCGGGCATCCATAGCATAACGGGCATTGATAGCGTTCGAGATTATATCGCCAAATTCAAGGTTTGCCATCAGGGCGTTCAACATTTTGGCACGATCGATGACTGCCTGAATGGCCGTTTCTTTCTTCGCACAACTGTCGGCCGCATAAGCATAACAGGTATCCAGCTTTTCTACCATGGCTTGTAACGTAAAGATGTTCTTCTCTTTTTTTTCAATATAATCGGTAGCGATATTGTAGATATCCAGAATTTCCGAATCCGGATCGGCTGCACCATAGTACATCGCATGCTTGTTCTTAGCACTGATACACAAAGACTTCATGTCGGAAAGGGTGGTCTGGTATTTACGTACCGTCACGCTTACGGAATCTCTCAAGTTCAACCTGAACTTCATCAAAGAATCCAGGCAGCAACTTTCCGTCCGCGCCCATTCGGCACGTTCCAAAGCCTTGTACAGTCCTGTGCCTTCGCTTTGCTCACCATAGTAAACCTCCATTTCTCCGCGGCCAACCACAATCTCTTCTGCCAACTCCTCGTTAGCCTTACAGAAAGCGTTGTAGGCCTCTTCCACCTGTTTAATCCGGTCACGACGTTCTATCAGCAATTCCAACGAATAGGTTATCAACCCTTCTTGTCGCAACTCATCGGCAAATTCTTTGTTTTCTTCGAGGTAAGGCCCCACATTAGACGTAGGCACGGAGTATTTGTCTGAACCGTATGTTTCGAAATTTTTCACCAACTTGTCATATATACCTATGTAGTCATTAGCCACGCCCCTTCGTGCCGTGCCTTCAACCTTCATTAACGCATTGTCCAAATCGGTTCTTATGTTTTTCACATTGGCTATCACGGAATAACGCTCATCGGTGTCGATGTTATTATACTCATCGGTTGCCGCCTTAATGGCCTGGTTCAACGGTTCGTTACTGGAATAATTCTGGTCGTATTTCAACTTAGTGTCGTCGATAGCCTTCTTCAAATCGGCCACGGCCTGTTGCCATTCGGCATCCGCTTCGGACACCATCGTTTGCAAATCGCGCAGATAACCGCTCAGCACATTCATATCGGTGCATACACGGTCTCCGCTTTCATCATCTGCAGCAACCAAAGCGTCTTCCACTTCTTTTATACGGCCGGCATACTTATCCGGAATATCCTCTGCATAACGCTCTTCCATCTTGCCATATACGCTTTCAATCAAATAAGCATCCAACCTCTTTACCAGTATCTGGTATTGGTTTAACGTTTGTTTAATTTCGTTTTCCAACGCCACGATATAGTTCTGGAGCACGTATGTCTCCAAGGAGTTTTTCACAGCATCGGCAGCCAGAATCTTATCTTTCAACGGGTCGTAATTATACTTTTTATTTAATTCAGTTGCATTATTGATAAGTTTTTCAAGTTCTAACTGATACTCATAGGGGTCGGAAGTTCCTCCCGTATTGTCATACACCTTATATAAAGTATCATAAGCTTGCTTCAACTCCGATATATTTTCAGTTTCTCCCAGAGTTTTTTTAGCGGATTCTATTGTTGTCTTCAAAGTTTCCAAACTCAAAGAGATGTTCCACCTGTCGTAATAGCTTTGGGCTTTATCAATCATTTCCTGCAAGTTCCTCTTGCATTCCTCACTCTCATTTTTCCTGTCCTCTATTTTGGCATCGATGTCGCTCCACAGCTTTTCGGCAGTCTCGTTGGTAACCTGTCCTGTACGCTCTATCAAAGCCTGCAAGGCGCCATCTTCGTCGCCGTAAGTAGCCAGGCACTCTTTCAAATCGGCTATCCGCTGCTTGGCCATGCCTCTGTTCGCTGCCAATTCACAGGCTTTTTCCAATGCTGTCGTGGCAGACTTGATTTCGCTGTCTTTCACGCCCAAAGAACCGGCTCCGGCATGAACGCCTTCTGCTTGGGTTATTGCTGCCGACAAATCACTATCTTGCCAAGTCTCGTTGCCTTGTTGCGCCTCTTCAATCTTACCGTTCAAGGTAACGGCCAAATTGTCGTAATAATTTTTAGACACCGCATACTTTGCATCCAAATTTGCGGCTTCTTCTGTATAAACAGACAGAATCAAAGGCAATTCGTTGAAGACATCCTTTGCATGGTTCACAGCCTCAGACAAATCCTTACGGTCTTCGCTTTCTACTATTTGCGCCAGTAACAGTTCGGCTTTCCCGATTTCTTCTTCCAGTTTATTCCTGTTTTCTGTCCGCAAAGTGTTCAAGGTTGACAAGGAATTCGTCATCTCTACCCTTATGCTGTCCAGCTCCTCGTAAGTGATATCCGCCCGCTCATTGGCCGATTTACACTTTTCAATCTGGTCGTTTACTGTCTTCCATGCTGGTGTGTCGTCATTCCTTTCGTCCTTCTTGAAATATGTATTAAGGGTATTCGTAGTTTGCGTAATGTCCGCTTTCGTCAACTCTTTCAAGTCGACCATCCGGATAGCATCCTCCAATTGATCGGAATATGTTTTGATTTTTGTCAAATTACATGTCTCGCCGTTTAGCATATAATAAGAAACGGTACTGTCTTTCACCTCAATCGTCATTTCACCGAAGGCATCCTCTTTATATACCACACATGACAACGTACCGTTTTCTGTATACGTCCATTTGTAAACTTCCGTATAGGCCTGATTTGTTTTCAGACTTTCATATGGTCCGCCACTTAAAATCGTATTCATATAGCCTTCAAGAATCCTGCTGAATTCCACCAGATAATTATTCGACTTACCTTCTGCTATTTTCAAGAAGTCAGTCAAATCCGTACCTTTACCGATCTCTTCCACCTTTTCGACGGTCAAGACCGTATTCGCTATATACTTCAGTGTGTCTGCCACCTTCGATGCATCCTCTCCAAAGTTGGATTCTATGAATATCGAATCGGTGGAAACAGCATCATCATAATAGTAATTATACAAGCTCAAAGCTTCCTGACAGTCTTCCTCCATTTTGTCTAAATGGACTTTTTTGGAGTTAAACTCACTGATTTTCCCATCCAGATCATTTTTGGCATTCTCGACCTCCTTAAGAGTAGCTAAATCATTAGCCAACTTTTTTGCGGCATTCTCATAAGCTTCTTTCAAAGCACCATCCCTGTCTTTGTTAACTTCTGCTTCAGACATCAATTTCTCCAAGGCTTCTTTGGCTTGTTTCAAAGCCTCAGTGTCATCAGCAGGCGGTGCCTCGGCAGGAGCCATGTTTTCGACTCGCGGCCACTCTTGCGGCCCTGTTCGCAACCATGCCCCGTTTGTCCAGGCCCATAAGACTCCGCCCGAGACCAACATGAAGCATGCTGTAGTAACTGTTTTCTTCATTCTCATTTTTTACATTTTTGATTTTTAGGTTTGTTCATTCCTTACCATACTTCAGAGGCAATCATGCATTGCATGCAAATCTCATCATCTCCACTACGACATACTGCCGCATCTACATTAAATCACATTTTTCTTTCATTCGACATAATTAAAATTATTCAATAAAAAATACCTTGTATCCGCTATCAAAACCAGATTATGCTACAGTCGTGGTAGTACAACCTGTTCCAAAACGAATCGGGGCACTATTATCCCCCCTATTAATTTGTTTTAAAATTATATTTTTTAAAGAGTTTAATAAAAAATAAAACAACCTATTTCAATCTCAAACGGAAGAAATAAGACTAACATACCTTAAAAAGCAGGATTACGACAAACATATACACTTAAAATAGCTATATTTGTATAGAATAAAATTTATATCTAATAACTATGGCTACTTTTTCTCTTTTTAATCGATTTCATCGGAAAATTAAGAGTTTTTTTGGAGGATATATAGAACACAATCATATAGACTACCAACGTCTATTAGTATATGTATACTTCGTGATAACAACGTATCTACTTATATTTTTCACCTTATTCAAGGGGTTTAGTGCAAAAACGGTCTTCTCGGCCTACATACAGATGGGGGTTTGTATCCCTTCATTATTAATATTCATACTGTTCCTAACACATAAATTCACACTGAAGCAAGCCTTATGCACTCACTTAGTATTATGTAATTCTTTCAATATTTTCCAAATGATTTTCTTGGCATACAACAATGAAGATAACCTTACCTTTGTGGTTGTACATACGGTCATACAAACCGTACTACTCTTTCTCTCACTGATTTCTTATTTAAAATTCTATCCTTTGTTCATCGCTTCATCCACTATAATATCCCTCTGGATATGTTGTATAATTACTGACATTCCTACATTGAACGACATATTCTGGATCATAGCGGTATTTCTTATTATTATAGTCCTTTTAGGCAATAGGCTTGTCAATCTCATAAATGAACTCAGCCATACCAATAAACAACTTGTTGCAACCCAATATGAAGTATTCTCGCTTTTGGACTTAGACAAATCCGCACTAACCAGTTTGTTGGAACTGGCTGAAAACAAGAAACTGTCCTCCGAAGAAATAAACGGCCTGATGGATGGATTAATAGATAAGAAAAACATGCCGGACATCAAACAGCATATCTCGGAATGGTACACCCACTCCCAAAACAAGAAAAATATCATTGCCCAAAAGTTACCCATGTTATCTGAAACCCAGCAAGAAATATGCCACCTTATTTTAGAAAACCATTCAACCGGAAATATTGCCAAAACATTAGGTAAAAGCCCGTCAAACATCACATGCCAACGTTCCAAAATACGCGCCAAACTCCATTTAAAAAAAGAAGAGGACCTGAAAACCGTATTACAGGAACGAATACAGAAGAGAATTTAATAACTTTCATTAAACCGATATGGAAAAACAAAAAAACAATAAACTGCATCGCCAACTCTTCGTAAGTCTTAGACACCATGTAGGTGATTCATTCATCGAGAAGCAAAGACTGCTCATATATATATATGTGAGTATAGGAGGAGGGTTATTACTGATACTAAACCTTCTAGGACTATCAGGCCCCATGGGAAAATATTATTTCATAGCTAACAGTATCAATTTGTTCTTCATAACCTTTTTACTATTGGCTTTTCTACGCAAATACATAAATTTGGAAAACGCTGTTATCGGCCTTATGTCAGTATGCCAACTGTTTTGCATATCAGAAATGCTATTTATAACTTTTACTCTACAAAACGATGCCATACTTATTATAGGTAACATGATTCTGCTCATAGGCATTATCTTTCTCTCTACTCTCAGCCATTTAAAACCGTCTATCATTTCGATACAAACCCTGATATCGCTAATTGTTTATACCATCTGTTGCTTTACCCTGAACGACTCTATCCAGCCTCGTACTTATGGCGTATTGGTAATCACTTTTATTCTTTCCGGATTTTTAGGATACCACCTGACTAGAAAACTCACATCCATCACACAAATAAACAACAACTTGGAGCAGATACAAAAGGAAATGATATCCCTATTCAATATTGACAAAAATCATATCAATCATTATATTCGGCAATCACACACACAAGGATTGACAGAACAGCAAACCAACCAATACCTGAAAATCTTATTAGAAAACCAAGGCACACCAAGACAAAAAAGTATAGAAAACCATATAGCAAAATGGCACGAACAAACCCGAATAGACTATCAGAACATCAAATCTTTCTTTCCGGAATTGTCTCCTTCTGAACAGGAAATCGCTACTTTGATACTAAAAGGATACCAACTTAAAGATATTTGCAGCCTGACCGACAAAAAGGAATCTAATGTCAATTGCCAACGCTCCAACATACGCAGAAAATTACAAATTCCTCCCGAAAAGAAACTACGCCACGCCCTGCTGCAAACAATCACACAAAAAACTATTTTCCACCCACAATCTTCTTAATGCCATCCAACTTATTCAAAGCCTCCATAGGAGTTAAGTTATTGATGTCGAGATGCAATATCTCGTCCCGGATTTGGCACAGCACCGGGTCGTCCAGTTGGAAGAAGCTAAGCTGCACACCGTTGTCCGCCTGCATGACCTGCTTCGCCCCACGGCTGTTTTTCATCACATCCTTGCTGTTGGCAGATTCCAGTTCCTTCAATATGGTATTCGCCCGCGACACGATGCTCTTCGGCATGCCGGCCAACTTGGCCACGTGGATACCGAAGGAGTGCTCGCTTCCTCCCCGTTCCAACTTACGCAGGAAGATGACTTTCTGATCCACTTCGCGCACCGACACGTTATAGTTCTTCACGCGGGGATACAACTTTTCCATCTCGTTCAGCTCATGGTAATGCGTGGCGAAAAGTGTCCTTGCCCTCCCTTTTTTATTTTCATGGATGTATTCCACGATAGCCCACGCGATGCTGATACCGTCGTACGTAGACGTGCCACGTCCCAATTCATCGAAAAGCACCAAGCTGCGCGAGGATATGTTATTCAGGATATTGGCTGCCTCGTTCATTTCCACCATGAACGTACTCTCTCCCATGGAAATATTGTCGCTTGCTCCCACACGGGTGAATATCTTGTCCACCAATCCTATATGGGCAGATTCGGCCGGAACGAAGCAACCTATCTGAGCCATGAGCGTTATCAAGGCCGTCTGGCGCAACAGAGCTGACTTACCGGCCATGTTCGGACCCGTAATGATAATGATTTGTTGTTTCTCCGTGTCCAGATAGACATCGTTGGCAATATATTGTTCCCCTACCGGCAACTCCTTTTCAATCACCGGATGACGCCCTTGTTTGATGTCCAGCACATCGTCGTCTTGAATCACCGGACGGATATAACGGTTGTCTTGTGCCACTTGGGCAAAAGACAGCAAGCAGTCCAACCGTGCCAGTAAATTGGCATTAATCTGAATGGCCGGTGTGAATTCGGCCAAGGCCAACACCAGGTCATTATACAATTTCGTCTCGAGCACCAGAATTTTATCCTGTGCGCCCATAATCTTTTCCTCGTATTCCTTAAGTTCCTGGGTAATGTAACGCTCGGCATTTACCAGCGTCTGCTTGCGTATCCAATCGGCAGGCACTTTGTCCTTATGCGTATTCCGCACTTCCAGATAATACCCGAAGACATTGTTATAGGAAATCTTCAGGCTCGGGATTCCGGTGAGTTCCGTTTCCCTTTGCTGTATCTTCAGCAAATAATCCTTACCTTCAAAAGCTATATGGCGAAGCTCGTCCAATTCCCGGTCTACTCCTTCGGCTATCACTCCCCCCTTGTTGACCAACAAAGGCGGGTCGTTCTGTATTTCGCGGGCTATGCGGTCGCGGATGGAAGCGCATAGGTTCAACTGCTCTCCTATCCTCTTCAAAGTCTCGTCCGAAGCATGTTCGCAAGCTATCTTGATTGGTTCGATGGCTTGTAAGGCCACTTTCAGTTGCACCACATCGCGCGGCGACACCCGTCCTACGGAAACCTTGGAAATGATGCGTTCCAAATCGCCCATCAGGTGCAACTGGTCGCCAATCAGTTCCTTAAACTCCGGTTCGCGGAAAAAGTAATCCACCACATCCAAACGCTCGTTGACCGGTTTTTCGTCTTTCAACGGAAACAATATCCAACGGCGCATCAAGCGGGCACCCATCGGGGTAATCGTACGGTCTATCACGCCCAACAGAGAATTACCACCGTCTACCATGGAATTCAACAACTCCAGATTGCGCACCGTGAATTTATCCAAACGGACATAACGTTCTTCTTCAATACGCGAAATGGACGTGATATGTCCGATCTGGCTGTGCTGGGTCATCTCTAAATATTGCAGAATCACGCCTGATGCCACGATGCCGCATTTCAAATGGTCGATGCCGAAGCCTTTCAGATTTTTCACTTCGAAGTGTTTCAGCAGCTTTTCCGTAGCCGAACGTTCGGAAAAGACCCAGTCGTCCAACTCGAACGTAAAAAACTTTGTTCCGAAATTACCCTCAAACAGATTCCGTTTTCCACGCTCGAAAAGCACTTCTTTCGGCGAAAAATTCCCCAAGAGTTTGTCTACATATTCAGCCGTACCCTCTGCCGTGAGAAACTCTCCCGTGCTGATATCCAAAAAGGCTACGCCGCAAACATTCTTATTGAAATGTACGGCAGCAAGGAAATTGTTTTCCTTGTAACTCAATACATTGTCATTCATTGAAACTCCGGGAGTCACCAACTCCGTAATCCCCCGCTTCACCAATGTCTTGGTCAGCTTAGGGTCTTCCAACTGGTCGCAGATGGCCACACGCCGCCCTGCCCGGATGAGTTTAGGCAAATACGTATCCAAAGCATGATAAGGAAAGCCGGCCATCTCCACCGGTTCGCCGTTCTTTCCGCCATTGCTACGTTTTGTCAAGGTAATACCCAATATTTCAGAAGCAACGACAGCATCCTCACAATAAGTTTCATAGAAATCCCCACAGCGGAACAACATGATCGCATCGGGGTGTTTCGCTTTCAAATCATAAAATTGCTTCATCATCGGGGTCAACCCTTCTTTTGCCATAATCGTTAACTTTTTAGAATCAACCACAAAAATACGATTATTTTTTCTGATTTGAAACGGATTATTCTGTTTTTCTACAAGATACAAAAAACGGGACAACCCTCAGTTCACAAGAGGAAAGCCCCGACAAACAAATCTTTAATCTCTCAAAATTTTTCTCATAAACAATAAACGAACTATTCGTTTGCTTTTCCTATTAAACTACTGCTTCACACAGTCCTATGCTCAACATTATACTGTAACAATCTTTTTTACCTCAATCTAATACCTAATTTATCTGCATCTCACGATGCTTTCAATATCGTCTCTTGTTTTAAGACAATGCAAAGTTACACGATATTCCTGAAAGATGCATACTTTCAGACGTAATATTCCCATAAAACCTTTTTTTCTTGATTTACGTCAAGGAATATCCTGAAAATATTCGCTGCGACCTGTAAAATCCGTATCTTTGTTTCCACGAAAATAGGAGGCGGCTCGGCAAAGACAAATCAGAAAACTGAGTTTTCATTTGTCTCTGCGCTCGCCTTTCACTATCTTTGCACCTTATTATAAAAAGAAAAGAGCATGAAAAAGATAGAAGTCTCTGAACTTACGGAGAATTTTTTCGAAACGATCAGCAAAGAATGGATATTAGTCTGTGCTGGCGATGCCAACCAATATAACATGATGACCGCATCATGGGGCGGAATAGGGTGGTTATGGAACAAACCTGTAGCTTTCGTATTCATTCGTCCCGAACGCTATACTTTTGAATTTACAGAAAACAACGACTTCATGACGCTCTCTTTCTTGGGGAAATCGCCCAAGGCGCGTGAAGTATATAACTTATGCGGTTCAAAATCCGGACGGGATATAGACAAGACACTCGAAAGCGGACTCACGCCATATCCCCTTGAAGACGGCAAATGCGTGACTTTTGAACAGGCACGGCTCGCTTTGGCCTGCAGGAAGTTGTATGCCGACAATCTGGCTCCCGAAGCTTTCCTCGACCCGTCGCTCAACGAAAGATGGTACGGTAAACAAGGCGGTTATCACAAAATGTATATTGTAGAAATCACCGGCGCGTGGATAAACGTGCATCACTCTATAAACGGATTAAAATAAAAATATCAATATATAACATGGAATACAATTTTAGAGAAATAGAGCCGAAATGGCAGAAATATTGGGTGGAGCATCAGACTTACAAGGTTGTGGAAAACAAAGACAAGGAGAAATTCTACGTGCTCAACATGTTTCCTTACCCCAGTGGTGCAGGACTTCATGTAGGACATCCGTTAGGTTACATTGCTTCGGATATTTACGCACGTTACAAACGTCTACAAGGATTTAACGTATTGAATCCCATGGGATACGATGCTTACGGACTTCCGGCCGAGCAATATGCCATACAAACCGGACAACACCCGGCCGTTACCACGGCGGCCAATATCAACCGCTACCGTGAACAGTTGGACAAGATTGGTTTTTGCTTCGACTGGGATAGGGAAGTACGTACTTGCGACCCGGCCTATTACCACTGGACGCAATGGGCTTTCCAGAAGATGTTCGACAGTTATTATTGCAATGACAGGCAGCAAGCACGCCCTATTGAAGAACTGGTGAAGGCATTTGATAAAAATGGTACGGAAGGCTTGAACGTGGCTTGTAGCGAGGAACTGCGGTTCACTGCCGACGAATGGAAAGCCATGGACGAAAAGAAACAGCAGGAGACGCTCATGAATTACCGCATCGCCTATTTGGGCGAAACGATGGTGAACTGGTGTCCGAAACTCGGTACGGTACTGGCCAACGACGAGGTAGTGGACGGCGTGAGCGAACGTGGAGGTTATCCCGTCGTTCAGAAAAAGATGCGCCAATGGTGCTTGCGTGTCAGTGCATACGCCCAACGCTTATTGGATGGATTGGACACGGTGGAGTGGACGGATTCATTGAAAGAAACGCAACGCAACTGGATAGGACGCTCTGAAGGCACGGAAGTGCAATTTAAAATAAAAGACAGCAATAAGGAATTCACGATCTTTACCACACGGGCCGACACCATGTTCGGCGTCACGTTCATGGTATTGGCTCCCGAAAGCGAATGGGTACCGGAAGTTACGACCGAAGCCCAGAAGGCAGAAGTGGAAGCTTATCTCGATGCCACCAAAAAACGTACGGAACGCGAACGCATCGCCGACCGCCGCGTGACCGGCGTGTTCTCGGGTTCGTATGCCGTCAACCCTTTCACGGGCGAAAACATCCCCATTTGGATAAGCGATTACGTATTGGCCGGCTACGGGACAGGAGCCATCATGGCCGTACCGGCACATGACAGCCGTGACTATGCCTTTGCCAAACATTTCAACTTGCCTATCATCCCGTTGGTGGAAGGTTGCGACGTAAGTGAAGAAAGTTTCGATGCCAAAGAAGGAATCGTAACCAATTCGCCACGCGCAGGAGTTACTCCCTATATTGATTTCTCGCTCAACGGACTGACCGTCAAGGAAGCCATTGCAGCCACAAAAGAGTATGTCAAAACGCATGGATTGGGTAGGGTAAAGGTAAACTACCGCTTGCGCGATGCCATTTTCAGCCGCCAACGCTACTGGGGCGAACCGTTCCCTGTATATTACAAAGACCAAATGCCTTACATGATTCCCGAAGATTGCCTGCCGTTGGAATTACCGGAAGTCAGCAAATTCCTCCCCACGGAAAGCGGAGAACCGCCATTGGGACATGCCACGAAATGGGCATGGGATACCGTGAACCGTTGCGTGACGGAAAACTCACGCATTGACCACCAAACGGTTTTCCCGTTGGAACTGAACACCATGCCGGGATTTGCAGGCAGTTCTGCCTATTATCTCCGGTACATGGACCCGAAAAACGACCATGCACTGGTAGACAAGGACGTGGATGCTTACTGGCAAAACGTAGACTTATACGTGGGCGGTACGGAACACGCTACCGGCCATCTGATTTACAGTCGTTTTTGGAACAAATTCCTGCACGACTTGGGTTACAGTTGCAAAGAAGAACCGTTCCAAAAGCTCATCAACCAAGGCATGATACAGGGACGGAGTAACTTTGTGTATCGTATCAAAGACACCAACACGTTCGTCTCGCTAAACCTGAAAGACCAATACGACACTACGCCCCTGCATGTGGATGTCAATATCGTATCGGGCGACATGTTGGACATCGAAGCTTTCCGTAACTGGCGGCCGGAGTATCACGATGCGGAATTTATTCTGGAAGACGGCAAATACATTTGCGGATGGGCCATTGAAAAAATGAGCAAAAGTATGTTTAATGTGGTCAATCCGGACATGATAGTAGAGAAGTTCGGAGCCGATACGCTCCGCCTGTATGAAATGTTCCTCGGTCCGGTGGAACAAAGCAAACCTTGGGACACCAACGGCATCGACGGCTGTCATCGTTTCCTGAAGAAGTTCTGGGCCTTGTTCTACGACCGCACCGGTAATTTCCTGCCCACAGAAGGGGAAGACAGCAAGGAAGCACTGAAATCGTTGCACAAGCTTATCAAGAAAGTCACCGCGGACATCGAAGCTTTCTCTTATAACACCTCTATCAGTGCATTTATGATTTGCGTGAATGAACTTTCTCAGCAAAAATGCCATAACTGGGACATTCTTCGCACGTTGGTCATCCTCATGGCTCCCTTTGCTCCGCATATTGCAGAAGAATTGTGGCATGCTCTGGGAGAAGCAAATAGCGTATGCGATGCCGAATGGCCGGAATGGAAGGAAGAGTACCTGACGGAAGACAGCATGAAACTGAGCATTTCCTTCAACGGGAAAACCCGTTTCACACTGGATTTTCCCGCAGATGCCGACAATGCTTCCATCGAAAAGACGGTACTGAATGACGAACAAACCCAAAAGTACACGGAAGGCAGGCAAATCGTCAAGGTCATTATCGTACCGAAGCGCATCGTAAATATAGTATTAAAATAGTGTCAAACCTTTTGGAGACTACTTGTTTTTCAAGTAGTCTCTTATATAGAAATCTTTGTATTCAATAAATATGAAATACTCAAAAGAAGATATTTGGCAAGAAACCAAAGATTACATTAGTCTTTTTATAGGACTTACTATTTACGCGTTAGGATTCACCGCTTTTATCTTACCTTACCAAATTACAACCGGTGGATTATCCGGTGTATCCGCTATCATATACTATGCCACAGGTTTTCCTGTACAATATACTTATTTCTTGGTTAACGCAGCCTTACTTATCGCTGCCATCAAAATTTTAGGCTTCCGTTTCTGTTTAAAAACGATTGTAGGTACATTGGCCCTGACATTCGAATTCGACCTTTTCCAAAAACTTTTGTCTGACGAAAGCGGACAACTTCCTATGATTCTAGGAGATCAGACTTTTATGGCCTGTGTACTTGGAGCCTGCTGCGAAGGAGTAGGGCTTGCCATTGTATTTTTAAGTAATGGTAGTACAGGAGGAACTGATATCATAGCTGCCATTGTCAACAAATACCGCGACATCAGTTTAGGACGCGCACTTATGTTTTGCGATATTGCCATCGTATCTTCCAGCTATTTTGTATTTCACGAATCGCAAAAAGTAGTATTCGGATTTTGCGTACTCATCATTTCCATGATTATGTTGGACTATTATATGAACAGTGCACGCCAATCCGTACAGTTTCTTATTTTTTCCAACAAATATGACGAGATAGCGGAAGCCATAGGCAAACAACTCGACCGAGGAGTCACCATTCTTAACGGAGAAGGCTGGTACAGCAAGGAACCGAGGAAGGTATTGGTTGTTTTGGCTAAACGACGTGAAGGTATAGAAATATTCCGTCTCATTCACCGTATCGACCCCAAAGCCTTTGTTTCGCAAAGTAATGTAGTAGGTGTCTATGGAGAAGGATTCGATAAATTGAAAATAAAATAACGGAACATGAAAAAACGACTTGTTTTTGCCACAAACAACGCTCATAAATTGGAAGAAATAAGAGCTATCTTAGGTAACAGTATCGAAATATTAAGTCTTGCCGACATCCATTGTCATGCCGACATTCCCGAAACAGCCGATACTCTTGAAGGCAATGCCCGACAAAAGTCACGGTACGTATACGAACATTATGGGTTAGATTGTTTTGCCGATGATACCGGACTGGAAGTAGAAAGCCTTGGAGGGGCACCGGGCGTGTATTCCGCACGTTATGCCAACGGACAAGGACATGACTCTCAAGCCAACATGAATAAACTCCTGAAAGAAATGGAAGAAAAAAATGATCGAAAAGCACAATTTCGCACCATTATCTCGTTAATAGAAAAAGGAGAAGAAAGGCAGTTCGAAGGAATTGTGAAGGGACAAATTACCAGAGAAAAAAGAGGAGAATCCGGATTCGGCTACGATCCTATCTTTCAACCCGACGGTTATGAAACCACATTCGCCGAATTGGGTAGCGACATCAAGAACCGCATCAGCCACCGCGCACGTGCAGTAGCCGCCCTTTGTGATTATCTAAGAAAGAATAATTATTGACTTAAAAAATCCACAGATTATATTCTCAACAAAATGAATTTGCCAAATAAATAAGTATAGAATGGAAAAAGCAAACATAAAATCCTATGATACTTCTCCAAAAATCAGATATGCATGGGTAGATTATGCCAAATTTTTCTCTATATTTTTGGTTGTATCCTACCATATTCCTCACCGCGCTGACGGATACGTAGGAGAATTATTGTCCTTACTGAGAATGCCTGCTTTTTTCATGATAGCAGGATTTCTTTTCAACACAAACAAATTCCATTCACTCAGTTATTTCCTAAAACACAGAAGCATACAATTATTAATACCCTATACATCCTTTTTTACATTTTTCTATATTTCATGGTTACTCTTTGGGCGAGACTGGATAGGAGGAAATGAATTGGATATCCCGCTATGGAAGCCTTTAATGGAATTCGCTTATGGAACCCCCGTAACCATTATTGCCCCATATTGGTTTATTTGCTGCTTGTTCAGTATGCAAATAATCTATTATTTACTCATTCGACAATTTCCTAAACCCATAGTCATAATTATCGTATCGATATGTCCCCTTTTACATTGTATTCCATGGACTTCTTATTTACCTTGGAATTTGTCGGCAGCATTGCTATATATTCCTTTTTATGCTTTTTCCAACATGAACAAGGATTTTATCCAATCTTTGACATCAAAACATATCTTAGGCGCCATCATTGCTTTTTGCATAACACTCGTATGCATACGATATGGTAATTATAGCAATATGATATTCAAAAACATACAGATTGTAATATGCGGCCTTTTAGTAATGCCAATATACACCATTTTCATAAAGGCTTTCTCACATCTGAAAATAGACAAAGCCGTTTCTTTTATTGGCAAAAATACGATTATCATTTTAGCTCTGCAAAATTACATCATTGGATGCTTTAAATTATATTTTAAAAGCATAATAGAGTATGGAGGATATGCTACCAATATAATATTGACTCTATTAACCATCATCATTTGCTGCTTACCTATCAAACTAATCAATTCTTATGTGCCTTTTCTCGTAGGTAGAGGGCCTTACTTTGAAAAGAAACTTAATAAGACGAAGACATGAAGATAAAATTTTCAAGCCTTATAAATATCCATTGTCGAATGAAATCGACAAATGAAAAAAACATCGTAAAGCACAATTTATCAGCATTATCCCGTTAATAAAGAAGGAGTATAAATTTAATAGTAAATCTTATGAATAAATATATTTTATGGTTTATATTCTTTATATATACGACCATTTCATTCGGACAGGCTATCGGTTCTTGGAAAGCTTATCCGGCATTGCAAATATCTACTTATAATATACCGGTAGGACATAAAGTATATTCTCTTTGTAATGGAAATCTTTTCAGTTACAACACCGAAGATACGGAAGTCTACGTGTTCGATAGACTTAACGGATTGCACGACACCAAAATACAATTCATAAGATATAGCAACGCAAGCCAAAAGCTTATTCTTGTATATGAAAACGGAAACATAGACTTAATCTATCCGGACAACGAGGTGGTCAACATGAAGCAATTAAAAGACAAAAACTATTCTAACCTCATCATCAATAATGTTTCCGTAGTAAACGAAAAAGCATATATATGCACGAACTTCGGTATAGTCGTGGTGAATACGGATAAAGAAGAATTCGAAGCTACATACGACTTAAACTTGAACGTATACAGTTGTACGGCAAATGCACATTACATCTACCTTTGTTGTTCGGAAAACGGTTTCAACATAGGCGACTTGAACCTTAACTTATTGGATAAAAACAATTGGAAGCACACCAGCACTAACTTCTTCCACGAACTTACATTCTTCAAAGGTAAACTGATTGGGTATAACAAGAGTACAGGGTTATTCACCATCGACCAACAATATTATACAATCACAGCCTTGGTAAAAGGAGGCTACTCATTTTTTTCTTGCTCCGAAGACGTCATGCTCACCGGAAACTCTTCCCATATTTATCTGTTCAACAACGTCACAGACAAACAGGAAATCAAACAAGACAATCCATTCAATTATTTAGTTTATAACAACGGTACATATTGGGCAAGCCAAGGCATAAAAGGATTGCAACCTTATGTTCTTTCAGGCAAGACACTCTCTGCCACGCAATCTGCCATCCAGCCTAACAGCCCCATCCGCGACTATTTTTGCAACATGCACTACAATGGCAATCGTTTGCTCATTGCCGGCGGAGATTTGAACTATAATAGTATCAACAGAGAAGGCACTATCATGTATTACGACAACGGAACATGGTATAATTTCATTGAAGACAACATTACGGAACAAACAGGATTGACCTATACCAACATATCCAGCATAGCCCAAGACCCGAATGACCCAACGCATCATTTTGTAACTTCTGCCGGACACGGACTTTATGAATTCAAAGACTTAAAATTCGTACAACGGTTCGACTACACAAACAGTCTGCTGAGAACACTTCAACCAGTACAATCTACTCCAGAAAACTATGTACGCTGCGATGCATTAACATATGACACAGAAGGAAATCTATGGATGGTGAATTGTCAAGTAGACACCGTCTTGACCATATTGAAAAAAGACAATACCTGGACAAGACTGTATTACGAAGAACTTAAAACAGCCCCCAACCTTCCTGATATGTTTTTCGATGACAAAGGAAGACTATGGGTTCTCTCTAAAAGAAATTCCACCAACAAAGCTGGTGTTTTCGTATTGGATTATCACGGAACTTTGGAAGACACATCAGATGATATACATATAATAAGGAAAGATATCACCAATCAAGACGGTGTTGAGTATGCTCCATACTATTTCTATAGCTTTGCACAAGACCTCAACAATCAAATATGGGTGGGCACGAATGAAGGACTCTTCGTCATAGAAGACCCGGACGACTTCATCCAAAACGACGACTTCAGGTTTACCCAAATCAAAATCGCCCGTAATGACGGAACGAACTATGCCGACTATTTGCTCAACAAGGTAAATATCAGCAGCATAGCCATTGACGCAGCCAACCGGAAATGGATAGGGACGGTTGCGGACGGTGTTTACCTGGTAAGTGCAGACGGACAGGAAATATTACAGCATTTCACTACGGACAACTCTCCACTCATATCCGATGAAATACAGAGCATAGCCGTCAATCCGCAAACCGGAGAAGTCATGATAGGTACCTTTTTAGGGCTCGTATCGTATATGAGCGATGCCAATACTCCTGCCACAGAATTGGATAAAAGCAACGTGCGTGTGTATCCCAATCCCGTAAAACCGGACTACAACGGAGTTATCGCGGTAGACGGGCTGACCCTCAATGCTGAAGTCAAAATCACTACCGTCACGGGACAATTGGTATATTCCGGTCGTGCCAACGGCGGTCTGTTCACTTGGGACGGACGGAACCAAAGCGGCAAAAGAGTCTCTTCAGGAGTCTACAATATCATCTCCACCAATGCAGAAGGAAAAAAAGCCATCGTGAACCGCGTCACTTTCATCCATTAAAAGTATTTATGGCGGTTACCACCGAATTGATTTCCTCGTCTATTAATAAAGGAGACATCGGCAGGCTCAATTCCTCACGATGAATACGCTCTGTCACCGGCAATGACAGCGAAGCGTACGCTGATAATGCGCCTTGCCGGTGAGGTGGGATAGGGTAGTGTATCAGGGATTGCACGCCATGATGCTCCAAATGTTCACGCAGCCTATCACGTCCGGGAGTGAATATCGTAAAAATATGGAATACATGCGCATCTGCTTCGGTTGCCATTTGTGGCAAAATCACTTCCGGATTCTTTATTTCCTTCATGTATCTGCAAGCCACCCGGCGACGGCGTTCGTTATCTTCGTCCAACCGCCCGAGCTTCACATTCAAAACCGCTGCCTGCAACTCGTCCAGACGGCTGTTTATACCCACGTATGGATGTACATATTTGACCGAAGAACCGTAATTGGCCAACATGCGTACCCGTTCGGCCAAATCCTTATCACCAGTCGTGACAGCCCCGGCATCTCCTAAAGCTCCCAGATTCTTACCGGGATAGAAACTGAATCCTGCGGCATTCCCCAAAGCACCGGCTTTCACACCTTGATACACCGCTCCATGAGCCTGCGCACAGTCCTCTACCACCAACAAACCGTTTTTACGGGCCGTACGGCTTATCTCATCCATCCGGCACACCCTGCCATAGAGATGCACCACCATGACCGCTTTTGTGCGCTCAGAAATCAAATTTTCCACCTTCACGGGGTCTATGTTGCAAGTATCCCATTCAGGCTCGCAAAATACCGGTTTGAGTCCGGCACGCATGACCGCCAATATGGAAGCTATGTAGGTATTTGCCGGCACGATAACTTCGTCTCCCGCCTTCATCCTCCCCATACTGACATAAGCCATAAAGATAAGCGTAAGGGCATCCAGTCCGTTCCCTGTCCCCACACAATACCCGACCCCGCAATAACAAGCAAACCGCTGCTCGAAAGTCTCCACCTCTTTCCCGAACAGATACCATCCGGAACGTACCACCCGTGCTACAGCCTCCGACAATTCCGGTTCGAAAGAATCATTGATTTTCTTTAAATCCAAATATTTTACCATGACTTTACTTCAAACATTTCAGGAAGCTAATTTACGACTATTTTTCTTTCAGAGAAATTTTTCAAGCTTTTAATTTCCCTACTCACAAATCCCAATTCGCCTTCCGGAATCACAAGGAAATTATCATTCACGAAGGCTTAACACTTTTTATATCATTCAGGCACTGTATTTCCGGCGAAAGCCGGTGAATGCACGGTGAAACCTTCTGTCCCACAAAGTTCACCTTAACCGCTTGTCATCCAAACAGTATGAACGAGTGAAGCCTTTTTTCAAGCAAAAAACTATTAGGAGAGGTATTCATAAAGCCCTCAGCATATCGTAAAATCATTCTCAGCAGATCTGAAAATCATTCACAAGAGATTGAAAAATCGTTTGCCGCACAAAATAACACGACTTTTCACACCTCCATTTCGTACGTATCATACACCACTGCCCGGCCGCCGAAACCTTCTTTTTGGAATATCAACCCTTCATTCAATACACGGCCACCTTCCTCCACGGAAGTACCCATATCAAAGTAAGGAACATCCTTGTATTCCTCGTGAATCAAATGGTGAAACAACAAATCCACAGCTCCGCACGCCCTTCCTTCGGGAGTAGAACCGATATATTGTACATGAACCACCCTTTTCGTCACGTACAACACGCAACCGGCCACCGTACGCCCCTCCGCACGACAAACCCTGTACAGCAATATCTGTTGTGGAAACCGGTGATGTAACAACATGATTTCTTCCAAGGTATGCACGGGACGCGACTGGTGGCGTTCCATCAGATTCCCTTCCAATACTTTCCAAAAGGCCGAAAAATCTTCATCACGGCTGATGGACAATCCCTCACGTACGGCGTGCTTCATCTTACGTCGCCGAAGCGTACTGAATCCCCAAGCCGTTGCAGAGGGAACGACCGTGGAAACTTTACGGCCTGACAGGCGTGCCCCGAAGCGGTACAACGCATACAAATCCTCTTCGCTGGGATAACGGGCATATATATAAGGTACGGGTGAGTAAATCCATTTGCCAACCGATGTATACGTCCGTAAATAGCGAAGGATTTCCCCAAACAACTCCAACATGAGCGCAACCGTCATCTTCTCATCCGTCACCACTCCGCCATACGTCAGTCCACGATGACTGCAAAACTCCGTCGCCGTACAGTGTGCGGGTAGCAAAGCATGCAACCGTCCGTCCCTGTAAGCCATAAGGGAGAAGTCCGCAAAACGGTCGGCATGATAATCCATATAACCGCGCATGAAAAGGAAAGTCCCGTTACGGGAATCCCGTACGAAATCGTCCCATTCATCCTTACAGCCATCGCTATACCGCTTTATTTCCCATCTGCTTTCCATCTCCACACCCCCATCTATTCATGAATCATACGCAGAAACTCTTCGTAAGAGTTGATATACATCTCAGGCCGGTAAGGCTGGGAAGACAAGACCAACAACACGGCATCTTCAGAGAAATGCAGCAGCTCGTTCCACGTCAGCGGCGGAATGAGCAGCCCCTTGTCCGGTGCGTCGAGCACATACGTCCGCCGTCCGTCCTTGTCTTCCAAGGTGATTGTCACGCATCCTCTCACGGCCACCAAGTACTGATAGGTGATACGGTTAGCGTGCTTGCCGCGTTCATGCCCCTCGGGTACACCGTAAATCCAGTATGCCCGCTTTACTTCAAAAGGCAAATCCTTTCCGGTTTCAGCCACGGTAAGGCTGCCACGTTCATCGGTAAAAGTCTTCAAACGCTTCATTACAATCCTAACTTCTCGGAGATTTCCAACATTCTGTGAATCGGTTTGACAGCCTTTTCCGCCACTTCCGCATCCACTACGATTTCCGGCCACTCATATTTCAAGGTATTATAGAGTTTTTCCAACGTAATCAACCTCATGTAATTACATTCGTTGCAGGCACACGTACTGTCGTCCGGAGGAGCCGGAATGAAAGTTTTCTCCGGACAAGCCTTCTGCATCTCGTGTAATATGCCGCTTTCCGTAGCCACAATAAATTCCTTTCCTTCATGACGGATGGCATATTTCAGCAATGCTGCGGTAGAACCGACCACATCTGCCAGTTTCAACACAGCTCCTTTACATTCCGGATGAGCCAGCACCTTGGCCTCGGGATGGGATTTTTTAAGTTCCAATATTTTCTCCACGGAGAATTTTTCATGCACGTGGCAAGCTCCGTCCCAAAGCAGCATGTCACGTCCGGTAACTGAATTGATATAGTTGCCAAGATTCCGGTCCGGACCGAAAATGATCTTTTCATCAGAAGGGAAACTTTCTACAATCTGGCGGGCGTTGCTCGAAGTGACCACCACATCCGTGACAGCCTTGGTGGCAGCCGTAGTATTGACGTACGATATGACTGTATGGCCGGGATGAGCTGAAACAAACCGGGAGAATTCATCTGCCGGACAACTTTCGGCCAACGAACAGGTGGCATTCAAATCCGGAACCAAGACCTTTTTGTCAGGACAAAGAATCTTATTGGTCTCTCCCATGAAATGCACACCGCACATGACGATGATATCCGCTTCGGTCTTGGCAGCTTTTTGAGCCAGTGCCAGACTGTCTCCCACGAAGTCAGCCAAATCCTGGATGATTCCTTCCGTATAGTAATGCGCCATGATGACTGCATTCTTCTTCCGGCAAAGTTCCCTGATCTCATTTTTCAAATCAAGCTCCTTTGCTATGGGTTCATCCACAAACCCCTTGTCTATCCACTCTTTCTTAACCATATATATATTATTAATTCTTATTTCTATTTTTTGAAAAAACCTAATGTAAATGATGATAGGCTGTTGATAGTGTCGATAAAAAAGAAGCCTGAAACTTGTTTTTTAAGTTATCAAAGCGGGGTATCGGGTAATATATCACTTTTCAACATGAGCCTTGGGTCTCTTATTCTTTAAACTGAATGCATTATCGTATGTTCTTTATCGTTTTTAACGAGTTGTTCATAACCTACAAAGTTAAAAACTTTAGGGGAAAAAGGCTGCATAAACCTGATGAAAATACGGTTTAAAGTTCATTTCTATCTTTTACTAATTTATTTGGTGGTTTGAAATATTCCTGTAACACTACTGAATTTCTAAATCCAAAGTTTCTTTTCAATAATCTGTTTACGATTTGTGAACGAGTTATCAAGTAGTTTTTATGGGTTTTATTATCTTTGTGAACAAATATGTTGAAAGCAATGAGAAAACTTAAAATAACGGAACTGAATAGAATCTCTACCGAAGAATTCAAGACGGCTGAAAAACTTCCTTTGATTGTGGTACTGGACCATGTAAGAAGCTTATATAATGTAGGTTCCGTATTCCGTTCGTCCGATGCTTTTAGGGTAGCATCCGTGTATCTGTGCGGAATTACAGCCACTCCGCCGCAAGTGGAAATCCATAAGACGGCATTGGGGGCGGAAGATTCCGTGAATTGGGTATATTATGAGCGTACGCAAGATGCGGTGGAGCATCTTAAGGCCGAAGGTTATGAAGTTTGGGCTGTGGAACAGGTGGAAGGTAGCATTATGTTGCAGGACTTCCGCCCGGATAAAGCAAAAAAATATGCCATTATATTAGGAAATGAAGTGAAAGGTGTGCAACAAGAAGTTGTCGACCAGTGCGACGGGTGTATAGAAATACCTCAATTCGGGACGAAACATTCTCTGAATGTTTCTGTTACGGCCGGAATACTGGTGTGGGAGTTTGCCCGTAAGATGAAGTTGTGAACATTATAATGTACCGGCTTCCACCATTCTTACTACGCGTTCCGTCAGCCGGTCGTCGGCTTCAGGGTCATAGTCTTTTTTCAGGCTGGCTCCGAATATGCTGGCAAACGTTTGGTAGAATCCGGCTTTGAAAGGGCCGAAAAAGGCTTTCACTATTTCGAAAGAACTTTGGTTGCATTCGCGGTCCACTAACTTGATGAGCAGTTTCCCCTGTGAATAAGTCAGTTTTTTCATTTGTGGGGTATATTGCTTTTTTATACCTTTCTCTACGGCTCGTATGTGAGCGTCTTTTTCTTTTTTAGTAGGTAGTTTTTCCAGATACTCATAAGTCTCGGATATGGTCTGATTAACCATTTTGGCAATGGGAAGTGTTTTTTTTACGTTATAAACCAATTTGTTATACCGCATGGCTTCCCTTTTGTTCTTAAACTTCAGTGGGGGATATACCGGTAGTTCGGGCATGATAATCACGGTGATGGAGTCGCCTTGATAGAACTCCTTCTGTACTTTTTTGTAAAATACGACTTTTATTCTCGGTTCTCCATCAATAGGAACAAACTCGTCCTGGGCTTCCACTTGCAAAGTAAGAGCACCTAATAAGAACAATATGATAAGCCTGTATATTCCCATATCCGCTGCAAAAATATAAATTAAATACTTTCATCGCATGCTTTTTACAAAGAATATAATTTGTTATACTAAAAATAGTTGCTTATATTTGAAGCATGACAGAAAAACACTGTAAGTTTATTTATCTACACCGGTTGTGGATAAGCGTGTTAATGTTTTGTGTTCTACAAATATATCCTGTGGATAAAGTCGGCGCACAGCATTATTCCTGGGAAGAATTTGTAGAGAAGATTTCTGTGGATGAATATGAAGACGGAGAAGATTTGAGTCCTCTTTTGGAAGAGTTGGCCGCATTGCACGAACATCCTTTCAACCTGAATACGGCTACGAAAGACGATTTGGAGCAATTACCTTTTCTGGACGGAGATGAAATAGAGGAAATCTTGGCATACGTATACCGTTACGGTCCGATGCAATCGTTGGGAGAATTGATGTTGATAGAGGAACTGGACTATCAGACCCGCCAGTTTCTTACTTTGTTCGTCTATGTGGAAAATCCTGTGGAAGAAAAAGAGAAGTTACGGTTGAAAACCTTGTTGAAAGGAGGGCGACATGAGGTGACGAGCCGGTTGGATGTGCCTCTGTATAAACGTGATGGATATAAAATACCCGAAGATGAGGTGTTGTTGAAAAACCCCAATAAGGTGTATCTTGGTAATCCGTTGTACCACAACATACGCTATACTTATCAATACAGGAACAGGCTGTTTTGGGGATTCACGGCAGAGAAAGACGCAGGAGAACCGTTTGGCAGTTATGGCAATAAGGCATACGATGCTTATTCTTTCCATTTTTTGTTGAAAGATTGTGGAAAACTCACTGCATTGGCATTGGGAGACTATCGTTTGGGGTTCGGCGAAGGCTTGGTGGTGAACAGTGATTTTTCTTTGGGAAAATCCACTTTGTTCAATATGGGTGACACGAGACCGTCCATCAAGAAATTCTCTTCCACGTCAGAAACTTCTTTTTTCAGGGGAATAGCGGCTGCTTTCCGTTTCGGAAGGGTGGACATGTCAGCTTTCTATTCCTATTTGCCCACCGATGCCACTTTAAGGAAAGACGGTACGATATCTTCGTTGAAAACCGACGGTTTGCATCGTACTTTGTTGGAGCTGTCTAAAAAGCATAATGTTACGGAGCAGTCTGTCGGAACCGACGTGACTTGGAATACGGGATATTTTTCTTTGGGTGCGACTGTGTTTTACCAGCATTTCAGCCGTTCTTTCTCAAAAGGCACGGAACTTTACCGGCAATATTATCCGGATGGAAAGGATTTCCTGAATGCCGGCCTGCACTATCGTTGGCATCGTGACAGGTTTTCGTTTTCCGGCGAGACGGCATTCAGCAGTGTGTATGGCGGTTGGGCCACGCTGAACAAAGCCATTTACCGTTTCAATCACCGGTACAGCATGGTGGCTTTGCAGCGGTTGTTTACTTACCAATATGTGGGATTGCGTGCCAATAGCTTTTCCGAAGGCGGGGCAGTCAGGAACGAAAGCGGATTTTATACGGGAGTGGAGGCCTCTCCGTTGAATGAGTTGAAGTTGTCCGCTTATGTGGATTATTTTTATTTTCCGTGGGCCAAGTTCGGGATACCTCATACCTCCGAAGGGGTGGAAGGGGTATTTCAGGTCGATTGGGTTGTTTCCGGAAAGTGGGAACTGTCCGGGCGTTACCAACTGAAGCGTAAGGAACGCTATGGACAGCCTTACCTGTATCATAAATTGAAGGTGCAGGCGCAGTGCATGCCTTCAAAATTTTGGGAATGGCGTGGGGTGGTAAGATACACAAGGGTGAGGGACGTGTATGGACGGCATGTCGGAGGATACATGGGAGGGAGCATCCTGAAATGGAAGGACCGGAAAAACCGGTTGAATGTAGCCGGGTCGTGTGTGTATTTCGACAGCGAGGACTACAAGGCACCGATGTCTTTTTATGAGCCATCCTTATTGTATGCATTTTCTTTCATGACGATGTACGGACAAGGGATGAGGGCGGCGGTGAATGCCCGGTGGAACGTGGCGCGCCGCTGGATGCTGATGTGGAAATACGGGATTACCGGATATTTCGACCGTAAGGAAATAGGCGACGGGTTGCAACGTATCGGAGGGCGATGGAAAAACGACCTTTCTTTCTTGTTGCGTTACAAGTTTTGATGAGGATTATGTTACCTTTGCATGGATTTGTGAATTAAAAACGAAGTTATGGCTACAGTGATTTATCCTTCTCCCATATTCGGACCGGTGCACAGCCGTCGGTTGGGTGTTTCTTTGGGCATCAACCTGCTTCCGGAAGACGGGAAATGGTGTACGTTCGATTGTGTGTATTGTGAGTGTGGATTCAACAAGGATTTTCGTCCCAAGAAGCCGTTGCCCACACGTGAAGAAGTGTACATGGCTTTGGAAGAACGGCTGAAAAACATGTCCGCGAACGGGCCTGTGCCGGATGTGCTGACGTTTGCCGGAAACGGGGAACCCACGCTTCATCCGCATTTTGCGGAAATCATAGAAGACACCCGCGCCTTGCGCGACCGGTATTTCCCGAAGGCTAAGATCAGCGTGTTGAGCAATGCCACCCAGATATTCCGGCCGGAAGTTTTTGAGGCTTTGAGGAAAGTGGACAACAATATCCTGAAATTGGATACGGTGGACGAAGGTTACATTCGCCGGGTAGACCGTCCTACGGGGCGTTATGAAATAAGTCGGGTGGTGGAACGCCTGAAAGATTTCCGAGGCAAAGTTATTATACAGACGATGTTCATGAAAGGCATGTCGGAGGGTGCGGATGTGGACAATACTTCCGACCGTTTTGTGGAACCGTGGTTGCGTGCCGTGAAAGAAATATCACCTTCCCAAGTCATGATTTATACCATAGACCGCGAAACGCCCGACCATGAGTTGAAAAAGGCCACACGTGAAGAATTGGACCGCATTGCCGGACGCATCCGGCAAGAGGGATTGGAGGTTTCCGTCTCTTATTGAGAAGCGCTGTGGGCGGTCTACGGACCGCATAGTCGTATTTTCCATATATTATCGACAGGAAGGCCTGTATGGGAATGAATATCTGTAAGGATGTTTGTTGTTTCTTATATATTTGATATTCAAATGTTTGTCGTTTATAAATCAATCTGCGCCAAACGGAAAATCATTTGGCGCAGATTGAAAAATCGTTTGGCTGAGAACGGAAATTCGTTCTCCTTAGAATGATTTTTGTATGTAACTTTCCTTTAAAATTCAGTAGGCTTGCGCATAACATCTCTTCCGAGACAAACGTTTGTGTACGTAAAGGTAAGCCGGGATGAGGAAGAGGTCTGCGGCAAACCAAGCCGAAGGGTCACCGTAACAAACTCCCGTATATCCTAAAATAGGGACCAGGAACAGGCTGACAGCCGTGCGGTCTACCATTTCGAACACGCCAGACATTATGGCCAGTTTACTGTATCCTAATCCTTGGATGCTGTACCTGAGCAGGCACAGTAGTCCTAATGGAATGAAATAGGTGCAGGAGGTGACGATGAACTGGTTGGCCTTTTCTATGATTTCATATTCATGGAAATCCACAAACAGGTAGATGATGTGACGGGCGAAAAGATGCAACACGATGAAACAAAAGATGCAGTAGAGGCAAACCATGAAAAAGCTGGCGCGCAGCCCCATGTTGATACGTTCCGTTTTTTCCGCCCCGTAGTTTTGTCCGCAATATGTGGCCATGGCGATACCCATGCTTTCCAACGGACACATGAAGAACATTTTGATGCGCATGCCGGCGGTAAAGGCGGCCACGCACGACGTACCCAAGGCGTTGTTTGCGCTTTGGAGCATGATGCTTCCGATGGCGGTGATAGAAAATTGCAGTCCCATCGGTACGCCCATGTCCAACAGTCCCTTTATGTAGTGTTTGTCCAAGGCGGTTTCTCCCTTTTCCATTTTCAGGATGTCGAATTTCCTGAACATATAATACAGGCAAAGCAGGGCGGAGACGGCTTGCGAGAAGACCGTGGCGATGGCGGCTCCGGCCACGCTCCAATGTAGTATGAGGATGCAAAACAAATCCAATACGATGTTGAGGATGGCGGCCATGAGAAGGAAATAAAACGGGGTCTTGCTGTCGCCTAATGCCCGGATGAGGCTGGAGAGCAGGTTGTACAGGAAAGTGAAAGGAATACCGATAAAAGTAACCAAAAGATAGAGATAGGCATGGTGAAGGATGTCGTGCGGCGTCTGCATCATGAACAGGATTCTCTCGCAAAGCAGGGAAGTGACGACAGCCAACACGACGGAAATGATGAGGGAAACCCAAAGACTGTTGGCCACATAACGCCGCAAGTCGCTGTATGAACGTGCACCGAACGCCTGGGCCACGGGAATACCGAAACCGCAACAGCAGCCGGTGCAGAATCCGATGATGAGGAATACGACCGACGTGCTGGCACCCACGGCTGCCAAATCGTTGATGCCTAAATATTTTCCTACGATGGCTGCGTCTATCAGACTATAAGTCTGTTGGAGCAGACTTCCCAAAATGAGCGGGAGCGAGAAGTTGAATATCAACCGCAGGGGTGAACCCTCAGTCATTTCTTTCGTCATGGCGAATATCCTTTTTTCCTGAAAAACACATTCTTTTGCGGGTGCAAAATTACGGAAAATCAGGATATAAAGAAAAGGATAGAATGAAAATATGCTATTTATTCTATTCTATATAAATTTATGATCTTGTAATCTTATTAAAAACTAAGGATTGTATTGCGCTCCCAATAAAGTACTGTATTTACACCATCAATATTATGAATTATCTTTGTCTTCAATTATGGCGTTACGATGATATCCGTGCCGAACGAAAGAGTCTACAAAAATGAGTTCTTTGTACCATTCTCCCATTTCATTCTTTTTATTTTGTAGTCTAAAGAAGCCTCGAACAAAAATATCGTTGTCATTTACTATTTTTCTAAACCATCGGGAATCCATTACAATAACTTCTTGTCCACTTTCATTTTTTATCTTTTCCTTTTTTCTGTAATCTTTGATAGTATCGTCAATTAAAGTACTTGTTCCAAGAGGTATGATGACCTTCTCAACTTGTACATACTTCTTTACTGCAAGATAAATGATAAGTTTATCAGCCAAATTTTTATAGATTTGTTTTCTTTCTTCTTTATCACCACTAAAAAGTTGGTCATCATCTATAAGGGTTGGACATGTATAAATTTGTCGTTTGTTATCTGTGGATGATTTTATATAGAAATAAAGAAGCAAAGTGCTTTTTCCTATTTCCTCTTTGAATAACCAAACGTATAATGTATCTTCTTCAAAGCCATATATTATAGTTGCTCCCTCTTCAATAAGGATACCGCATACATTATCATTATAAAATTCTTGGAAAAGTTGATGGTCAATATTGAAAAATGACTTTGCGCTTTTCTCCATGACTTTTTCGAATGATGGCATAATAAGTTCGGGAAGTCCCCAATCAGGTTTTGTACCACATACGTCTGAAAGAAATTCCATTCCTTTAAATAAATACTTGAAATGTATCTTATTATTTATGGGTATTTCCAGTTTATTTTCATCTTCATGGTTTAATAACCATGATACGATAGGTCTTTTACGAATAATCATAGATATGTAGTGGGGAAAATTATATTATGGTAATTACTACTTTATTTTCTATTTCTGGTCGTAAGCATGTTTGGGGTAGTCTATCGTATAATGCAATCCGCGGCTTTCCTTACGTTCGATGGCCTGTCGCGTGATAAGGTAACCCACGTTAATCATATTACGTAATTCGCAAATGTCTTTGGTCGCCTTGACACGCTTAAACAGCTCTTCGGTCTCTTCGTACAATAAGTCCAGACGTGTCCATGCCCGTTTCAGGCGCAGGTCGCTCCGCACGATGCCCACGTAGTTGCTCATGATTTGTCCCACTTCCTTCATATCCTGCGCGATGAGTACTTTTTCTTCGTTGCTCATCGTACCCTCATCGTTCCATTCGGGTATTTTATCATTGAAAGCATATTGGTCTATGACCTCCAAGCTGTGGCGGGCTGCCGCGTCGGCATACACCACGGCTTCGATAAGTGAATTGCTGGCCAACCGGTTGCCGCCGTGCAGTCCGGTGCAGGAACATTCGCCCACGGCATAAAGCCGCCGGATACTGGAGCAAGCGTTGAGGTCCACCTTAATGCCGCCACACATGTAGTGGGCACAAGGCACGACGGGAATATATTGCTTGGTCATGTCGATGCCAATGGAGAGACATTTGGCATAAATGTTCGGGAAGTGGTGTTTGGTTTCTTCCGCGTCCTTGTGCGTCACGTCTAAGCACACGTGGTCCAAGCCATGTATTTTCATTTCCTTGTCGATGGCACGGGCTACGATGTCGCGTGGGGCGAGGCTGAGCCGCTTGTCGTATTTCTGCATGAATTCCTCGCCGTTGGGCAACCGCAGGATGCCGCCGTATCCACGCATGGCCTCTGTGATGAGGTAAGCCGGATGCGTCTCGCCCGGATGGAAGAGGGCCGTGGGGTGGAACTGCACGAACTCCATGCCTTCCACCGTACCTTTGGCACGGTAGACCATGGCGATGCCGTCGCCCGTAGCAATGTTGGGGTTGGTTGTAGTGGCGTAGACGGCTCCCGTACCACCGGTGGCCATCAGGGTGACTTTGGAAAGGAAAGTATCTATCTTTTGGGTATCTGGGTCTAAGACGTAAGCCCCGTAACATTCGATGTCCGGCGTGCGGCGCGTCACCTCGATGCCCAAATGGTGTTGGGTGATGATTTCCACGGCAAAGTGGTTTTCCAGAATCGTGATGTTCGGATGGCGGCGTACGGCTTCCATCAGTCCGCGCTGGATTTCAAAACCTGTGTCGTCAGCATGGTGCAGGATGCGGAACTCCGAATGTCCGCCTTCGCGGTGCAGGTCGAAGTCTCCCTTTTCGTTTTTGTCGAAGTTTACGCCCCATTTCACGAGGTCTCGTATGCCCTGCGGTGCGTTTTTCACTACTTGTTCCACGGCTGCAGGGTCGCTGATGAAATCCCCTGCAATCATGGTGTCTTTGATATGTTTCTCGAAGTTGTCCACTTCCAGATTGGTCACTGAGGCTATTCCCCCTTGTGCCTTGGCCGTGTTGGCCTCTTCCAATGTGGTTTTACATACGATGGCCACCTTGCCTTTGCCCGCATCGGCCACTTTCAGGGCGTAACTCATTCCGGCTACTCCCGAACCTATCACTAAAAAATCAAATTTGCGTATCATGCCGTCAGTTCATGCTGTTGATGTTAGACGTTGCAAAACTACTTAAAAACTCGGTTGGTTGTGCGTTCGCCGCTGGATTTCTTTTAAAAATAAAAGTGCAGTCCTCCGTTTATAAAGATACGGTAGAACTCTACGGATTGGTCCATGGAGCCGGGAATCACTCCATTTTTGTCATAGACATTTCCATAAATCACTCCTGCGTTCACTCCTATGCCGACGTGTTTGCTCAGCAGGTAGTCCGCACTGAGTTGGTAATGCAATCCCATCCCTTTTACAGTTTTTCCCATACTGAAATCCATCTCCTCCTCGACATTCAGGATGAAGGCGCCTACTCCGATGCCGTATCGTAATGACCAATGTTTGTTGGCTGCCCTCATAACAAATTCCGGGCCTATGTAATCCATGTGCATCTGGCTTTTGGGATTGGCGGTTTGTTCCTTGGGGTAATCGGGATTGCGTACGAAGTTGGTATGATATGCCCCGGAGCGGTAACCGGAATAGAGAATGCCTACACCCATGAACTTTTTCCCCACCCAGTCGATTCCTCCCTGGAAATCCACCCCGTTTTTGAACGTACCGCTGAGGCCGCCTGGAATGTCATGGTAAGCTTTGCTGAACACATGGCCAAAACCTCCGTTCCCGTAGATATGGATAGGAAGTGGGGGCGGGAGCTTACGTGGCTTTATGCTTTTCCGTCCGGCCAATTCCAAACTGTCTGCTTTCCTTATTTGTTCCCTTTGTTGGGTTTTCATGCGTAGCATTTCCCCTTTTATCTGGTGGCAGGAAACGAGAATGGTAGGTTCTTTATGTTCGGTGATAGCCAAGGCGTTTCCTCCCGCTTTGGCCGTTTCAGCCTTGGCCAGTGCTACGACCTGGTCATAACTGAAATGTGCGGTATATCCGTTTCCTTTTACAGCCACTTTGCCCAGGAGTTCGGCAGAGTAAGGCCGGTTCGTTCCGGTTTTGAATACTTGTACGTCGTCAGCTTGCGTAGCGGGATAAGAATGATAGATTTCCGTGGCCACTTTCGGACTACAGCCTGTAACGAGCAAGGCCACGGCCCATGCAAACCATTTTCCTATTGCGTAACAACCATTCTCTTTTTTATTTTCTGTTCTTTTTGCCATACGCCTTTTTATATAATAAGATGAGATTCTTTCAGTTTGGCAATCCTTTTGTCCATGGAATTGATTCGAATCCGTTCCATGATTTCTTCTCGTTGGTCTATTAGTTGATAAAGTTCTGCCTCCCATGTTTCTAAATCGTAACCATAACATTGTTTAAAGTATTCTTTATCCCAAGTTTGGATTTGCTTTTTGGTTTTATTGCAAACCCATTGAAGCAAGTCTTCATTGTTCGTGTAAAGAGCTATCATCATACTATAAACCAATAATTCACGTTTTCCATCAAATCTTTGGAGTTTAATGAGAAGATCATGTTCCCTCAGATAATCCAAATAGTTGAAAATATCTTTTACATAGACATTTTCTTGTAACAAATTGGATGACTGTGACTGTACACACTTTACAGCTTCTGTAAAATTACTTTGATATTTTAATAATTTACTTTGATGGTTTAATATAGGTACATTTAATTGGAGATTTTTATTGTTCCGAAATTCGTGATGGAATATGTAGAACTGCATGCAATCTTTTAACGAGTCTTTCCATAATGGATAACTGATGAATATGGGACGATAATCATCATATACCTTTTGGAAATATAGTCCTATGACAATAGGGCCTTGTTTCATTAATAGCATATTTGATGAGTATCTTGATAATCGGGTATTGCTACAATTAAGTCAGCTTTACCGTGGTCAGCATTCCGCGCTACGACAAAACGTTTTGGAGAAGGTGTCCCTACATAACCTTTACAGACGAAAGAATGGGTGTCATAACCTGTTGTCTTATTTCCCTTACCATAGTAGAAATGCAAGGGAGGAAAGCTTTTCACACCACTCAGATACTCAATTTCTTCCAATAGGGATTGTTTAAGCGTCGTTTGATTCTCATTCCTATAATTGAGTTTATAAGTTCCCAATATGGTATTACCAAACTTACAGGTTATGGTTTTCAGCAAAGAGTTTTCTGTTACTTTCTGTCCTGAAAGATAAAAGGATACTGGGTCTGTCCGTGAACCGACAAACGAGAATTCTATGGAAGCTCCGTTGTATGTAATTTTGTTTATCCGGTAATGGTTCCCTTGTGAAATATAATGGTATGTAATGGTATTGCCCCACAAATCACTCAGTTCCGTGAGAGGGTAATATAGGTTATTGTTGGTATTGGTTTTATAACCGAATATGGCCGTTCGGCCATTGGGGAAAGCCACGTCAAAATACTGTAAGGAATTACCTGCATAGTTCGCTTTGACACGTATATAGCCGCGCTCGCTCAAATAAGTGACGGAATCCACCTTGACCAACCGCATACCATCGAGCATAAAAACATCTTCACGGTTGAAAGCTATGGGAGCGATTTTCCCATCATAATAAGGTGTTTGTACTGTGCGGCAAATGACGGACAATCCGGAAAGAGACCATCCCATTCCTAATAAACCGTTGCCTTGTTGGCTATTATAAACAAAGGATAATTCCGGATTAAATCCCCGTATTCCTTTATAAGCAGATATAGGGACAGTATAGGTACGTGCACCGGTGGGAGATACTCCTGAAGTGATATCTATTTGTCCCACTTCATTTCTTGTGTCTATCTTGTAAGTGATAGGCACATAATCGTTGTCAATAGCCGGATACCCCTCTTGTCCGAGGATGGAAAGGAGGCAGCACGCGCAAAGGAAGAAAGAAAGCAGAAACCGTTTCATAAGCGTTATTTTTTGATGATTTTCCAAGTGGTTTCTTGTCTGCCCGTTGCGATATGTAGCAGGTAAATTCCATTTATGCAATGGCTTAGGTCGAGTTCGGAAACGGGGGAGGTTGTTTCTTTTACGTTCACAACCGCTCCGCTCATCGATGTGATGCGCAAACAGGCTTTTTCTTCAGGGGCGAGTCCTTGGATTTCCACTTTCAGGTGCCCTTCCGTTGGGTTGGGCCAAATACGGATCTGTTTTTCAGAGAGCATATCGGAATAGAAATTATCCTCTTTTTTTTCTTCCGATGACATATTTCGTTTGACAACATCTGAATTTTGCAACACGATTTCTCGCTTCACCCGGTTGCCTAACGCATCATACGCAAACCTTATCGCATTCTGAGAGAAAGCGGAAAGGTAAAACAATAAGCCGGAAAAAACAAATAATGCTCTCATAATATATAGGTTTTAGTTTGTTTTTCTGCTATCGTCTCAAAGGTATATGTCTTTTTTTAAATAAACAAAAAATACAGGATATTTTTTTGCTTTCTGTGGATTTAATCCGTAAAAAGTGTAACTTGCACTAAATTTTAGCTTTATGATACGGACATTTCATGCAAAAATTAATAAGAAGATATTGTTTTTCAGTTTGTTGCCTGCTACAGTGTTGGCCATATATTTCTTTTGGGTAAAATTGCCTTTGGCTGCATTGTGTTGTATGGTCTTTTTGGTTTTCGTGGTGGAACGTTTGATTCATACGTATTATGTTTTTACCGATGAAGGTTGCTTATTCATTCATCAAGGACGGTTTTCCAAAGTCAGCAGGCATTCTTTGTCCGACATAGAAAAGGTGGATATCGTAAGGCCGTCTTCATTGTCCTTTTTAAAGAATAAGGATACTGTCATGTTGACGTTTTGTGACGGTTCGATTAAATTTATCACACCTTTTCCGGCTGAAGAGTTTTGCCGGTATTTCAAACGAAAACAGGAAGATTTTCTTGAAAAGACAGATGGCTTATGAATATGAGGCTTTTTAGAGTACTTTTTGGGTTCTTTTGGTTTGTTGGGGGAGTTGGTAATCCCTTGTTTTCTTCCGAGAGAATTTCTTGTGAACCGCTTGAGGAGGAGGCTTCGTGGTCGGTGTGTTTGCAGGACGGACTGGATAGTTTGTTGCAAGATGAGCTATTGCTTACTTCGCAATTAGGTTTGTGTGTGTATGATTTGACCGACGATACTTTGTTGTACGCTTATCAGGCCAAACAGCGTATGCGTCCGGCTTCCACCGAAAAATTGGTAACGGCAGTCACTGCGCTTTCCGAATTGGGGAGTGATTATCGTTTTGCAACCCGCTTGTTCTATACGGGGGAAATCCGGGGGCGTGTTTTGTATGGGGACTTGTATGCCGTAGGAGGTTTTGACCCTTGTTTCGGGAAAGAAGATTTGCTTTCTTTCGGCAAGGCTTTGAAAGAATCAGATGTGGATTCTATAACAGGGAGACTGTATGCAGACGTGTCGATGAAAGATACCTTGCAATGGGGATGGGGTTGGTGTTGGGATGATGACATGCCGGTGCTGACTCCTTTATTATATGGAAAGAAGAATATTTTCATAGAGGCATTCAGCGAGGTGTTGCATGGTTTGGGTATCCGACATGTTTTTGGAGGACAAGCCCGTTGTCCCCAAAATGGCGTATTGTTAGCCGGACGGACACGCCAGTTGGCAGACGTTTTACATCCGATGATGAAAGAGAGTGATAATTTATGTGCCGAAGCCTTGTTTTACCAGTTGGCAGCCCGTACAGGAAAACCATACGCTTCAAGAAAAGAAGCTATGTACTACATTGAGCGGTTGATAGGGCGGTTGGGCTATGATCCCGGAAAATATATAGTGGCCGATGGGAGCGGGGTTTCTTTATATAATTACTTGACACCGGAACTTGAAATTGCTTTTCTGAGATACGCTTATCGTGATGAGGCTGTTTTTTCACCTCTTTATATTTCTTTACCGATAGCCGGAGTTGACGGTACGCTGAAAAAACGTATGAGGAAGGGAAAAGCCTACGGAAATGTAAGAGCTAAGACCGGGACTTTGGAAGGAGTATCCACATTGGCCGGTTATGCACGGTCGGGGAATAACCATTTGTTGGCCTTTTGTATTATGAATCAAGGTGTGGAACGTGTGGCGGCTGCACAAGACTTTCAAGACAAAGTTTGTGAATGGTTATGTCGGTAGTTTTTAAAGTAGCACTTAAATCGTTCTAATTTAGATATTTTAATCCTCTATAAAATAAGCTTTAAAATAATATATGTACCTTTGCGCCCATTAAAGAGACGAGGAAATGAAGCATAAACTCTGTATGTGGCTACTGTTTTCCATGTCTTTCTTAATGGCTTTTGCCACGATGGAAAAACATGGTTCATCGGCGTTTTGTGCTGAGGCAAGTGCTCCGTCTGTGGAAAGTCTTGGACAAGAAGTTACATATTGGACATCTGATACTCCTTATTTCTTTTTTACTTCCGATTACATAGCCCCGTTGTCTTTTGCTTTGGATGAAGGGTCTGAAACGTCGTGTTTCAAGTACATGGCGGTCTCGGAAAGATTATCAGGTTTTCTTTATGCTTCCATAGACTGTTTTTTATCTCCTTGCAGGTCATTATACTATTCTTATGATTCCGGACCCGGCAGGGATTATTATGTCTTTACCCTGAGACGAATCAGGGTGTGACCCCTGCGGAAGCCTATAATATATAAAATAGGTATCATTTCAGAGTGCCATATCTTATGGTCCTTTTCCCCTCGGAAAAGAAAACAAAGGATATGCATTTTACAGCGAAATAATCTTTGGTTGTTAAATTAAATATAACTTTAAGAATGACGGATTTCACATTGTTAACGGTCGTGGTGCTTACGGCAATCGCCTTGGTGACGGCAGCCTTGCTGATAGCGCGCCTTGCGGCTCCCCGTACGTTCAACCCCCAAAAAGGTGAGCCATACGAGTGCGGCGTGCCCACGAGGGGCGAGGCATGGTTCCAGTTTCATGCCGGTTATTACTTGTATGCCATCCTGTTCCTGATATTCGACATCGAGACGGTGTTCCTGTTTCCGTGGGCGGCGGTGGTAGGCCGTATCGGCATGCAAGGGCTGTTGAGCATCGTATTTTTCATTGCGGTATTGATTCTGGGCTTGGCTTACGCCTGGAGGAAAGGAGCGTTGGAATGGAAATGAAACACGGGTTGCCCAAGATAAAGGATATGGAGCCGGGCGATTTCAAGAATAACGATTACCTGTTGCGCATGGCTGAGAAACTGAACCGCGACGGTGCGGGTATCGTATTGGGCACGTTGGACGACCTGATCAACTGGGGCCGCAGCAATTCGCTTTGGTCGCTCACTTTCGGCACGAGCTGTTGCGCCATAGAGTTCATGGCCCTTGGGGCGGCGCGTTACGACATGGCGCGTTTCGGCTTCGAGGTGACGCGCAACTCTCCGCGCCAGGCGGACATGATCATGGTGTTGGGCACGATAACCTACCGCATGGCCCCGGTACTGAAGCGGTTGTACGACCAGATGGCCGAGCCGAAATACGTGGTGGCCGTGGGGGGATGCACCATCAGCGGGGGGCCGTTCCGGCGGAGTTACCACGTGGTGAACGGGATAGACCGCATCATCCCGGTGGACGTGTACATTCCCGGATGTCCGCCGCGGCCGGAAGCCTTTTTCTACGGGATGATGCAGTTGCAACGTAAAATCAGGGTGGAGCGTTTCCTCGGGGGGCGCAACCACAAGGAGAAACCGGAGGAAGCCGGGGAAAGAAAGGAGGCCGGAGCATGACGGGGATAGAAGGAAAGATAAGGCAGTGGTGTGCGGCCGCCACGGTGGAAGAGGCCGGCGAGAGAGTGGTGGTGGTCCCGGATCGTGACTTGGCGGAGGTATGCCGCCGGCTGCACGACGACGCGGAAGAACCGATGGACTTCATGCGGGACCTTGTGGCGGCGGACGGCGACGGGCGCCTGAGCGTGTTCTACCAGTTGGAGTCGACGCGGACGGGCGGCCGCGTGACGTTGCGCACGGACACGGACGGGCGCGGGGAGCCTTTCCTGCCCTCGGTGTGCGGGATATGGAAGACGGCGGAAATCAAGGAACGCGAGGCATACGATTTCTTCGGCATACGCTTCACGGGTCATCCCGACATGCGCCGCCTCTACCTGCGCGAGGACTGGGCTGGTTACCCGCTCCGCAAGGATTACGACATGGACGGCAACCCGCTCGACATGGAGAACGAGGAAAACGCCGACGTGACGGAAGAATATGACCTGCGCCCGGACGGGACCATCGAACGGCGCGAGAACGTGGTGTTCCGCCCGGACGACTTCATCGTAAACATCGGCCCGCAGCATCCTTCCACGCATGGCGTATTGCGCATGCGCACGTCGTTGGACGGCGAGACGGTCAAGAAGGTGGACCCCATATTGGGATATATCCACCGGGGCATCGAAAAGATGAACGAGAGCCTGACTTATCCGCAGACGCTGGCGCTGACCGACCGTCTGGACTACCTGAGCGCCCACCAGAGCCGCCATGCCCTGTGCATGTGCATCGAGGGGGCCGCGGGCATCGAGGTTTCCCGGCGCGCGCAATATATCCGCACGATAATGGACGAATTGCAACGTATCGATTCCCACCTCCTGTTTTATTCCTGTCTGGCCATGGACATGGGAGCGCTGACGCCTTTCTTCTATGGCTTCCGGGAGCGTGAGATGATTCTCGACATTTTCGAGGACACCACCGGGGGACGGTTGATTCAGAACTACAATGTGATTGGCGGCGTGCAGGCCGACCTGCATCCCGGTTTCGTGCGGAAGACGAAAGAGTTCATCGTGCACTTGCGGGGCGTCATCCATGAGTACCACGACATCTTTACCAAGAGCGTCATCGCCCGCACCCGTCTGAAGGGGGTCGGCTTGCTTTCGCGTGAGGATGCTATCTCGTTGGGCTGTACCGGCGGGACGGGCCGTGCCTGCGGATGGGCCAACGACGTGCGCAAGCATCATCCCTACGCGATGTACGGCGAGGTGGACTTCAAGGAAATCACCTATGCGCACGGGGACGCTTTCGACCGCTATATGGTGCGCATGGACGAAATCATGGAATCCTGCCGGATCATAGAACAGTTGATAGACAACGTGCCCGAAGGGGAGTTCCGGGTGAAGACGAAGCCCGTTCTCAAATTGCCCGAGGGCGTGTTCACGGCTTCCGTCGAGGCCAGCCGCGGCGAGTTCGGCGTGTTCCTCATCAGCCGGGGGGACAAGACGCCTTACCGTTTGCACTACCGGAGCACGGGTCTGCCGTTGGTGCATGCCATGGACACCGTGTGCCGGGGCGGGAAGATAGCCGACCTGATTGCCATCGGCGGTACGATGGACTTCGTGATACCGGATATTGACAGATAACATACAGACACATTTGAACATATGAATCAAGCATTTTTGGATTATTACAGCCTGGAACCGCTTACGCAGTGGATACACCGTACGTTGTGCGGCGTGATGCCTGAGGGCTGGGCCGTCTTTATCGAAGGGTTGGCGCTGGGCATAGTCATTTTGCTGGCATACGCCGTGCTGGCCGTGGTGCTCATTTACATGGAACGCCGTGTCTGCGGCGCTTTCCAGTGCCGTATAGGGCCGAACCGCGTGGGAGGCAAAGGCGGATTGTTGCAAGTGCCTGCCGACGTGTTGAAGATACTGACCAAGGAGATCATACGCCTCAGGAAGTCCGACCATGTGCTTTATGAACTGGCGCCTTATCTGGTGATTCTGGCTTCCGTCATCTCGTTTTCCTGCCTGCCCTGGCACAAGGGAGCGGAGATTCTGGACATGCAAATAGGAATATTCTTCGTGTTGGCCGCCTCGAGCATCGGGGTGATCGGCATTTTGTTGGCCGGATGGAGCAGTAACAGCAAGTACACGGTCATCGGTGCCGTCCGCAGCGGTGCCATGATTATCAGCTATGAGCTGTCTTTGGGCATTACGGTACTTACGATGGTCGTCCTGAGCGGGACGATGAGCATCAGCGGCATCGTGGAGAGCCAGGCCGGAGGATGGAACATTTTCAAAGGACATGTCCTGACACTGGTGGCTTTTGTCATTTACCTTATTTCCGGCAATGCCGAAGCCAACCGCGGGCCGTTCGACCTGGCCGAAGCCGAGCAAGAGCTGACAGCCGGTTACCATACGGAATATTCCGGTATGCATTTCGGCTTTTTCTACCTGGCCGAGTATCTGAACCTTTTCATTACGGCCGGTATCGCCACTACGCTTTTCTTGGGGGGGTGGATGCCTTTGCATGTGGCGGGGCTCGACGGGTTCAATGCCGTGATGGACTATGTTCCCGGCATCGTGTGGTTCCTGGGCAAGACGTTTTTCGTCATATTCCTGTTGATGTGGATCCGGTGGACCTTCCCCCGTTTGCGTATCGACCAGGTGCTGACGCTGGAATGGAAATACCTCATGCCCTTGTCGCTCGTAGTCATGTTGGCCATGGTGGTGATGAAGGTTTTCGGATTGGTTTTTTAAAACGATAGTAATGAAATGAGCAAGTTCACGAAATATATAAAGAGATATTGGCGCAGCACGGAGAGCCTGGCGGGAGGGCTGAATACGTCCATCAAGGTGTTCTTCCGGAAGAAAGTGACGGAGCAGTATCCGGAAAACCGGCATACGACGTTGTACATACCGGAACGTCACCGGGCACGGTTGGAAATGGTTCATGACGAGCGGAACCGGCATCATTGTGTGGCCTGCGGGTTGTGCCAGATGGCCTGTCCCAACGATACGATTCGTGTGGTATCCGAGGTGAGGGAAGATGCGGAAGGAAAGAAGAAGAAGTATTTGGTGAAGTATGAGTATGATTTGGGCTCCTGCATGTTTTGCCAGCTTTGTGTCAATGCCTGTCCGCATGATGCCATACGTTTTTCCAACGATTTTGAGAATTCGGTTTTCGAGCGTGACAAGTTGCTGCTCACGTTGAACCGGGAAGGTTCGGTGCCGGCACCGGCTCCCGAGAAAAACAAACCTATAAAAGCATGATGTAATATGGAAGGAATCACTCTTGGGCAAGTAGTTTTTGGAGTTGTCGCACTGATGATGGCGGTCTGTTCGGTGCTGGCTGTGACGTCGGGCCGTATTTTACGTGCGGCCACGGCTTTGCTGTTTGTGCTTTTCGGGACGGCCGGCCTTTATTTCATGTTGGGCTATACCTATTTGGGAGCGGTGCAGTTGTCGGTTTATGCCGGAGGTATCGTGGTGCTTTATGTCTTCTCCATCCTGTTGACCCGTTCGGACAAAAACATGAACGAACGTATCCCGCGGGGACGTTGGTTTGCAGCCATACTGACGGTATTGGCCGGTTTCGGATTGACGGTATTCCTGCTGTCGTCTTACGGTTTCGCACGTTTCTCCGTTCCTCCGTTGGTGGAACTGGATCCGGTGAAAGTCGGCAACGCGCTTGTCGGAATGGGGAAATACCAGTTCGTCCTGCCTTTCGAGGTAGTCAGCGTGTTGTTGTTGGCCTGCATGATCGGCGCCATCATGATTGCACGTAAACGTTGATTAAACAAACAAAGTTATGGAAATAGATGTTTTTTATTATCTGATGCTGAGTACGGTGATGATGTTTGCCGGTATTTACGGCTTTTTCACGCGCCGTAACCTGTTGGCCACGCTCATCTCCGTGGAGCTGATGCTGAATGCCACGAACATCAACTTTGCCGTGTTCAACCGTTATTTTTATCCGGGTGCACTTGAAGGCCATTTCTTCACGCTCTTCGGCATAGCCATCTCGGCGGCGGAAACGGCCGTGGCTATTGCCATTATGATAAATGTGTACCGTAATATCCGAAATATCCAGACGGATGACGTCAGCGACCTGAAGGGTTGACGTCGGAAACTGATAAAAAAAGAATAATATGGAATATACGATATTGATACTCCTCCTGCCCGTACTGAGCTTTCTGGTGTTGGCTTTGGCAGGTATGAAGATGTCCCACCGCGCAGCCGGCCTGATTGGTTCGTTGTCATTGGGAGCGGTAGCCGTGTTGAGTTATGCCACGGCATACGGTTATTTCACCTTGCCGCGCTTGGCCGACGGGACGTTTGGAACCCTGATACCTTATAATTTTGTATGGCTTCCTTTTGCGGCCGGCCTGCATATCGACATGGGTATTTTGCTCGATCCTATTTCGGTGATGATGCTGGTGGTCATTTCCACCGTTTCGCTCATGGTGCACATCTATTCTTTCGGGTATATGAAAGGGGAGAAGGGTTTTCAGCGTTATTACGCTTTCCTGAGCCTGTTCACCTTTTCGATGCTCGGGCTGGTGGTAGCCACGAACATTTTCCAGATGTATGTGTTTTGGGAATTGGTGGGCGTGTCCTCTTACCTGCTCATCGGGTTTTATTATACAAAGCCTGAGGCCATCTCCGCTTCCAAGAAAGCTTTTATCGTGACACGTTTTGCCGACCTCGGATTCCTTATCGGTATCCTGATTTACGGTTATTATATGGGTACGTTCACCTTTGCGCCTGCCGAGGAGAATCTTATGCAAGGCGCATTGATGCTGCCGTGGGCATTGGGGTTGATGTTTGTGGGCGGTGCCGGTAAGAGCGCCATGTTCCCGCTTCACATCTGGTTGCCCGACGCTATGGAAGGCCCTACGCCGGTCAGTGCGTTGATTCATGCGGCCACGATGGTCGTGGCCGGAGTGTACCAGGTGGCACGGATGTTCCCGCTTTATATCGCATACGCGCCGGAAACGTTGCACATTGTGGCCTACGTCGGGGCTTTCACGGCTTTCTATGCCGCTTCCGTGGCTTGCGTGCAAAGCGACATCAAGCGGGTGCTGGCCTTTTCCACCATTTCCCAAATCGGGTTCATGATGGTGGCTTTAGGAGTCTCTACAGGCATGCCGAGCCATGAAGGCGGTCTGGGTTACATGGCTTCCATGTTCCATCTTTTCACCCATGCCATGTTCAAGGCTTTGCTCTTCCTCGGCGCGGGCTGCATCATCCATGCCGTGCATAGTAACGAGATGTCCGTGATGGGCGGCTTGCGCAAGTATATGCCGGTGACGCATGTCACGTTCCTCATCGCCTGCTTAGCCATTGCCGGTATTCCGCCGTTTTCCGGTTTCTTTTCCAAGGACGAGATTCTGACGGCTTGCTTTGCTTTCAGTCCGGTGATGGGTTATGTTATGACTTTCATTGCCGGGATGACGGCTTTCTACATGTTCCGTCTGTACTACTGCATTTTCTGGGGGCATGAGAATAAAGAACTGCATGCCGAACACGTGCCGCATGAAAGTCCGCTTACGATGACCTTTCCGTTGATGGTATTGGCTGCCGTGACCTGTTTGGCCGGTTTCATCCCCTTCGGGCATTTCGTCACGGGCGACGGTTTGTCTTACGACATTCACCTGGACGGTGGCGTGGCAGCCACGAGTTGCGTGGTGGCCGTGCTGGCCATAGCTTTGGCTACTTTCATGTATGCCCGTAGCGAGCAGCCGGTGGCCGATGCCTTGGCCCGGCGTTTCCCGAAACTGCACCGTGCGGCCTACCGCCGTTTTTATATGGACGAAGCCTGGCTGTTCGTCACCAAACGGATTATTTTCCGCTGCGTGTCTGCCCCGTTGGCGTGGTTCGACCGCCATGTGATAGACGGTTTCATGAACTTTCTGGCTTGGGCCACCCGTGCTTCGGCGGAGGAGGTACAACCCATGCAGAGCGGACGGATACAGGCTTACGTGATTTGGTTCCTGAGCGGCATTATCCTTTTGACTTTGGTTTTGCTGGCCGTCTGATAATTCTTTAACGAGGTAAAAAAGTAAAAACGATATGAATATATTAAGTCTTTTCGTATTGATTCCCCTGTTGATGATGCTCGGGCTGTGGATGGCCCGGGGCATCAACCAAGTACGGGGAGTGATGGTAGCCGGTTCTTCCGCGTTGTTGGTGCTGGCGGTCTGGCTTGCCGTGGATTATCTCAGGATGCGTGAATGGATAGCCAATTGGTGGCCTTTGCCGCAGCCGGAGATGCTTTACACGGACAGTGTCGTGTGGTACGCTCCCTTACATATCTGTTATTCCGTCGGAGTAGACGGAATTTCCGTGGTCATGTTGCTGCTGAGCGCCATCATCGTGTTCACGGGCACTTTCGCTTCATGGAAACTGCAACCCCTCACGAAAGAATATTTCCTGTGGTTTACCTTGCTCTCCACGGGCGTATTCGGTTTCTTCATTTCTACCGACCTTTTCACCATGTTCATGTTTTATGAGGTGGCTCTCATTCCGATGTACCTGCTCATTGGTGTATGGGGCAGCGGGCGTAAGGAATATGCCGCCATGAAACTGACGCTGATGCTGATGGGCGGGTCGGCTTTCCTGCTCATCGGTATCCTGGGCATCTATTACGGAGCCGGGGCGCAGACGATGAATGTGCTGGAGATTGCCAACTTGCATAATATCCCCGAAGAGATGCAGCACCTGTTCTTTCCGGCGGTGTTCTTGGGCTTCGGCGTATTGGGTGCCTTGTTCCCGTTCCATACATGGAGTCCCGACGGCCATGCTTCCGCCCCTACGGCGGTGTCCATGTTGCATGCCGGCGTGTTGATGAAACTGGGTGGCTACGGGTGTTTCCGCATTGCCATGTACCTGATGCCTGAAGGACTGGCCCAGTGGGGCGACTTCTTCCTGATACTGACTACGGTTTCTGTGGTTTACGGGGCTTTCAGCGCCGTGGTGCAGACCGATTTGAAATACATCAATGCCTATTCTTCCGTAAGCCATTGCGGCCTGGTGCTTTTCGCCTTGCTGATGGCGACCCGCACGAGCTGCACGGGCGCCATCCTGCAAATGCTGAGCCACGGGCTGATGACGGCCTTGTTCTTTGCCCTTATCGGCATGATATACGGCCGGACGCACACCCGTGACGTGCGCGAGTTGAATGGATTGATGAAGGTCATGCCTTTCCTGGCTGTGGGGTACGTCATTGCCGGTCTGGCCAATCTCGGCCTGCCCGGTCTGAGCGGTTTTGTGGCCGAGATGACGGTATTCGTGGGGTCTTTCGAACATCCCGACGTGTTCCACCGCGCCTGCACCGTCATCGCCACGATGAGTATCGTCATCACGGCAGTGTATATCCTGCGTGTGGTGGGCAAGATTCTTTATGGCACGTGCCGTAACCCCGAGCATCTGAAGTTGACGGATGCCACGTGGGACGAGCGTTTTGCCGTCATTTGCCTGATTGTGTGTGTGGCAGGACTGGGACTTGCCCCGTGGTGGGTGAGCGACACCATCAGTTTCAGTGTAGAGCCTATTGTTTCACATTTTAATCTTCCCTGATCCAAGTTATGAACAGTAATTTATCTGCTATATTGTCCTTGCATGCCGAGCTGTCGCTGGTGTTGATTCTGTTGGTGGCCCTCTTGGCCGACCTTTTCATGGGCCGCCATCGCCAGCGTTGGTTTCATCCGGTCATTTGCGTGTTGATGGCACTCCAGATAGGATTGAACCTTACGCCCGACACCCGCGCACTCTTCGGCGGCATGTACGTCAACACCCCGTTCACGTCCATCGTCAAGTCCATCCTTTCGGCCGGCACGTTGCTTGTCTTCCTCCAAAGCGGCGAATGGCTGGGGCGGAAAGACACGCATTATAAACAAGGTGAGTTCTACGTGCTGACGCTCTCCACCTTGCTGGGCATGTTCTTCATGGTGTCCGCCGGGCATTTCCTGATATTCTACATCGGATTGGAAATGGCCAGCATCCCCATGGCCTGCCTCGTGGCCCTCGACAAATACCGCCACCACAGCGCGGAAGCCGGAGCCAAGTTTATCCTGAGCACGATGTTCTCTTCCGCCCTGCTGCTCTATGGCCTGTCGTTCATCTACGGCACTTCCGGCACGCTCTATTTTGCCGACCTTCCGGCCATGCTCCAAGGCGGCGCGTTGCAGCAGTTTGCCTTGGTGCTCTTCTTGGCCGGGATGGGCTTCAAGATGAGCCTCGTGCCGTTCCATCTGTGGACGGCCGATGTTTACGAGGGTGCGCCTACCGGCGTGACGGCCTACCTCAGTGTCATTTCCAAGGGAGCCGCCGCCGTGGCCTTGGCCATCGTCCTGCGTTTCGTGTTCCCTTTGATGAAAGAAGACTGGACGCTCGCTGTGGCCCTGCTTTCCGTCGCCAGTATCACCGTGGCCAACCTGATGGCCATCCTGCAGGGCGACATGAAGCGTTTCATGGCTTTTAGTAGCATCTCGCAGGCCGGTTACATCCTTCTGGGCGTGCTCGCAGGCACGGCGCAGGGCATGGCCTCGCTGGTGTTTTATGTGGCCGTGTATGTGGCGGCCAACGTGGCCGTCTTTGCCGTTATCGGTACCGTCGAACAGCACGCGGGCGGCCGGACCGACCGCGACGCCTACCGCGGACTTTACCGCACGAACCCTCGCCTGACACTGGTGCTGACGTTGGCCCTGTTCTCGTTGGGCGGCATCCCCCCGTTTGCCGGTTTCTTCTCCAAGTTCTTTATTTTCGCGGCAGCCTTTGCCCAAGGGTGGTATTTGGTCGTGTTCCTCGCGTTGGTGAACACCATCGTCTCCCTTTTCTACTACCTGTTGGTGGTCAAGGCCATGTACATCTCCGAGCCCCTCACGGCGGACGGCCTTCCGGTGGTGGCTCCCTTGCGCAGCCATCCGGGCGTGCGCCTCACGTTGGCGCTCTGCACGGCAGGCGTCTGCCTGTTGGGCGTGATGAGCTTCGTCTACGAAGGACTGATGCATTGGGCACAGATGTTGTAGGAATCCTTTTTGTCTAAAAAGGATTAACAATCCGACTTCGGGCTATTTTGTTCTAATTTGCATAAAATCAGTAGGTTGAAATGATAAAATCACTTGGCGCAGAACGAAAAATCGTTCTGCGCCAAGTGATTTTTCAATCTGCTGCAAACGATTTTTCATTTGGCGCAGATTGATTTTATGGAGTGCTTTTCCTTGACAAATATGAGAAAAATACCTTTTTGCTGATATAATCCTAATTTAAGTTTAAATTGTCCAATGAAAGGAAAAGGATTACTCGTTACATTTGCAATGTCTTGAGGTTCTACCAGTGGATAAGCATCGACTTTCCCGACCGAAAGGCTGGAGAGCATGAGAATATCAATTAATTAACTTAAATTTCATTGAGATGAAAAACAGATTACTTGCCATCATGGCACTGTGTGGTGCGACATCATCCACCTTACCTTTATGGGCCGCATGGGACGGCCCGGAGTTGCAATTTGTAGAGCCGAATTTGGCCACTGATGGAACGGGTGGCGGAGTGTACTACGTTTATCATGTGGCCACGCAGAAGTTCATGTCCAACCAACGACCTGATGGTACTCGCCTTGTGGTGGATAATACAGGCCAAGAGGTGACGTTGAACTACGGGGATGATTATGAGTTGAGCCGGCGTCCGGAAACCGATGAAGAGTATTCCACCGCTAAGGGATGGCGCCTAAGCATGATGAATGCGCCGACCAACGGGGGATACCATGAGTTGTTCATCAATACAGGAGGCACAGAAATCTATGTCGATCATAACAAAACAGGCCATATCTTGTGGAAAATCGTGCCGCAAGGAAACAGTACATATAAGATTAAAGTGATTGATGAAGACAAGCTTTACGGTGTAGAGGCAAACAGTGCGTTGTATGCCAATTCGTATATAGCCGTATCAGAAGGGAAGACCACGGTAGACCCCTTGGTTGATAAAAGTACGGCCGGATATGAAAATGCCGGTGACGAATGGAAGTTCGTGACTCCGGCGGTTTATGAAGCTTTCCATGCCAAGAAGCAGTTACAGGAACAATTGAACAAGGCGGATGAAATTGGATTTACGGATTATGGGGAATATGCCGGTATCTATAATAATCCTGCCGCTACGGTGGAAGAAGTAGAGGCTGCCGCTGCCAGTTTGAAGCAGGCCATCGTGGATTGGCAAAGTTCGAGTGCCACACCGGAAACCCCGGTGGACTTTACCAATGTGATTACGAATAGTGCGTTTGACGATGGCACGACAAATGGATGGACCACCGTAGGTTCACCCGGTGTCCAGTCCGTTAGCTATGAGACCCCCGCGAATGAATACAAAATGCAGAATTTTGCAGAGAAATGGACTTGGGCCGATGCTTCCAACCAAAACAATTTGGCAAACAGCCCGATGGAAGTATCTCAGGTTTTGGAGAATATGCCGGTCGGGAAATACCGTCTGACAGCCAATACTATTGGTTACCAACAGGGGGACAGGGCGAAAACTCCGTATGGGGTCTACATTTATGCAGAAAACAGCGGTATCGAATCGCGCGCAGAAGCCCATAGCTTGGAGTTCGGCGGTTTAAGGGATGGGGTCGTTTCTGAGACTGACCCCTATCCGCGCAATACGGTGTTGGAGTTCTTCGCCATGGACGGGACTATTAAAATAGGATTCAAGACCGTCAATACGAACTGCAACTGGGTGGCTGTTGATAATTTCAAGTTGGAATACTTGGGGAAAGGAGAAGGCGGCGTGGCCGGAATCCTGGAGAATGTCCTTACACAGGCCGAAGAACTGAAGAACGGTTACGACCTTAACAAGAAGAAATATTCCGCAGCCGGTGAAGCCAAGTACAACGAATTGCTCGAGACGGTAAAGCAGGCGGCATCAAACCCGGACATCGATGAAGAGGCAGTGGGGGGTATGGTCAAGTCGTTGCAGGCCGGCATGGATACGTTGAAAGCCGATGTGGAAGCCTATGACGCATTGACAGCTAAAACGGTCGAACTTTCTGAGGCATGGGATGAATCAGCCTATGCAGATCAGGCTTTCCCGGAGTATGAGGCATATTTGAGCGGTCTGGAAGATGCTTATGAAAATAGGACATTTAATCCTTTGGAACTGGACAGCATCCAACCCCGTGCCGACAGGATTTTCCGGGAATCTGTGGTAAAAGCTTTGGCAGACGGGACTACGGACAATGTGACCGGCTTGATGGTGAATCCCAATTTTGCGGGGAGCAATGATGGTTGGACAAAGACCGGTGACGGGGATTTCAAGAACGATGGTACGAGGGTTTCTGAGGTGTGGAACGGACAGAATTGGGAGGTCTATCAGGAAATCAGTAACCTGCCCCAAGGTTCGTATAAGATTACCATGCAAGGGTTCTATTCCCCGAGTTCCGGGAATGAAAACAATTGGCATGAAGGTTGGGGACAGGAAGGCGATGAAACGAACAACATCTTGGGGTACCTTTTCGGTAACGATGCTTCCGAACCTCTTCTCCATGTTACAGCTTGTCCGCAGGAGGAGAACGTGGCTGAAAACTGTGAGGAAGTGACTTGGACCGACGACGCTTCTTTGGCTGGGAAATGGCTATGCCATGGAAAGAATTCCGCACAGGAAATCTTCGAGCAGAATAGCGAGAATTACCTGAATGCCACGACTTGTTACGTGGGTGAAGATGGTAAGCTCCGCATAGGGGTGAAGATGTCGGGTGTGTCTTGGGGGCAGGCTTGGGTCATCTTCGACAACTTCCAAGTGGAATACTTAGGGGCCGACAATATGGAAGGTGCCCAAACGGCCTTGGATGCCTTGGTGCGTGAAGCCAATGGGATGCTGGCTTCGGAGGTCTTGACCACTCAGGAGGCCAAGGATGCCTTGACCAAAGCCATAGAAGCTGCCAATGCCGTTGCGGACCTGACTCCCGAGCTTTATGAAGAGCATACGGTAGCTCTGAATGCAGCTATCAAGTTAGACCAAGAGGCGATATCGGCCGCTGCCGCATTGAATATAAAGGTCACGAACCATAAGGACAAGATGAGTGGTGTGGGTGAAGGCAGCTATGAAGAGTATGTCGGTACCGAAGGCTATGATGAATTGGAACGTTTGGTTGGAGAAATCCTTGATAATAAGATTGGCGGAGAGGGTATATTCGCCACTTTGGACGAAATCAACGATTATTCCGTCCGTCTGGACAAAGCTTATTCCAAGATGCTGAGCGGTCATATCGACTTCACCACGGCTAACAAGGACAAACCTGTGGATGCCACGGGATTGATCATCAATCCGAGTTTCCAGACCAAGAGCGAGAACAACGATGGAGAAATTGTGGATACCAAGTCTTCCGATGGTTGGACAGTAGAGTCTTTGAACGGAATAACGGAGGTGAAAGATGCCATGCTCTTTGAAATCTACAACGACAGCAGCGAGGTTTACCAACCTTTGTACAACGCTCCTGCGGGTTATTACCGTGTCATTATGAACGGTTTCTATCGTGCGGGTGGATTTATCGATGCAGGCGTGGCACGTCGCGACAGCGCGGATGCCCAAAATGCGGAATTGTTCGTTAAATGCGGTGACGGTAATTGGAGCGAGAAGTTACCTTCCATTTTTGAGCACGTCAGTGAATTGAAGTATGACGTCAGTGATGTGGCTTTGCCCGATTCCCTGTTCCCGAAATCCGACATGCTGTACCATTTCATTGTGGACCAACCGGCAGGAGCTGCATTGGCTTTCGAAGACGGAGAGTATGAGTGCGACACGTATTTCTACGTGGGCGAAGGTGAAGAGCCGGTATTGGGTGTCCGCAAGACGGGTATGCTGACGAACGACTGGTCATGCTTCGATAACTTCCGTCTCTACTACTACGGGGATGGCGATGCCAACAGGCCGGATGGTTTCGTGGATGGCATTGACGGTGTGTCAGCCGACGGTGCGGTTACGGTGGTAAGTTCCGTATGGTACACCATCAACGGTGTACGTGTGGATGGACCGAAGCAGCGCGGTATCTACATCCGTCAGGACTTGATGAGCGACGGTACGAAGAAGTCAGTGAAGGTGTTAGTTAAATAATTAGGTTTAGGGTATGAATTAGGAGTGGCTGTCCTGCGCCGGAAAATGAGGCGCGGGGCAGCTTTTTTTATTGGTGTCGTTCCCTAAAAAACGTGAAGCTTTGCGATAAACTACTTCTTCCGTCTTCTTTTCTGAAAGGCTTTCACTATATTTGTGTACATGAATAAAAAAACGTGGGAGTATGAAGTACAAAATGTTAGTGCTCGACGTAGACGGGACACTGTTGAACGACGAGAAAGAGATTAGTAAGCGGACGCTGACTACTTTGCTCAAAGTGCAGCAGATGGGCGTGCGTATCATGTTGGCATCGGGACGTCCCACTTACGGTTTGTTGCCATTGGCCAAGAAATTGGAATTGGGTACATATAACGGGTATATCCTCTCTTATAACGGTGGTCAGGTGATTAACGCTTCCAACGGAGAAGTGGTATTTGAACGCCGCATCAATCCGGAACATATCACTTATTTGGAGAAGAAAGCCGAGAAAAACGGTTTTTCAATCCTTACTTATAACGGAGATACGGTCGTGACGAATAACCCGAATGATCCGCATGTGCAAGCCGAGGCGGCTCTGAACGGTATGAAAGTGGAACATCAGGAGTTTTTCTCTGCGGCGATAGATTACCCGCCTTGCAAATGTATGTTGGTGAGTGATGATGAGGAGGCTTTGGTAGGGTTGGAGAATCATTGGAAGCGTCGTTTGAACGGTGTATTGGATGTGTTCCGTTCCGAACCGTATTTTCTGGAAGTGGTGGGCAGCCGAGTGGACAAAGCCAATACGTTGGGCGTCATCATGGAAATGGAGGGCATCAAGACGGACGAGATTGTGGTGTTCGGTGACGGCGTGGCCGATGTGACCATGTTGCAATTGGCTGATTTGGGTATTGCCATGGGGAATGCCCCGGATTCGGTGAAACGTTGTGCCGACTACGTGACCCTTTCCAACAATGAAGACGGTGTGGCCGTGGCCGTGGAAAACGCTTTTCTGGCCGAAGTGCGTGAAAGCGAGATACCGCTCGATGCCTTGAATGCGCAGGCGCAGACTACGTTGATGGGGAACTTGGGCATACAATATACTTATGCTTCCCATGAGCGGATAGAAGCCACCATGCCGGTGGACCACCGCACGCGCCAGCCTTTCGGCATCTTGCATGGCGGGGCTACGCTGGCTTTGGCAGAGACGGTAGCCGGATTAGGCTCAATGGTGATATGCAATCCCGATGAATTCGTAGTGGGAATGCAAGTGAGTGGCAACCATATCTCTTCGGCTCACGAGGGAGATACGGTGAGGGCTGTGGCCACGATTGTGCATAAAGGGCGCTCTTCACATGTGTGGAATGTGGATGTGTTTACCTCTACAGAGAAGTTGGTCTCATCCATCCGGGTGATGAATAGCGTGATGAAACGGAAATGAGCCGCATGCGGAACGACGAGGCGGTAATCGGTGAATGGATTAAGGGGGGAGAAGCCTTCGTGTTCTACCGTGAACCGGGGGAAAGGGTTTGCCACGGCATACGGGCGGCACGGTCTTCCCTGCAATCTTTTGAAGTCTTCCCGTCCAACGACGGGAAGACTGGTTTTGTATTTGCCCCTTTTCGGTTCGGAGAGGGGCATCCTTTATGGCTGCTTCCCTTGGAGGAAGAAATAGAGGTCGGTATATCCCGGGCTGTATGTTCCGATGAGGTAGAGGCACCTGCGCCGATGCCTTTTTGCGGACGGTTGGAGGAGCAGCCTTCGAAGGAGTATCGTGAGGCTTTTCGTGCTTTTTCCGGTGCGCTTCGTGCCGGAGATTTTCAGAAGTTGGTGCTTTCGCGTGGTTGTACGGATGCTTTTCCCCATGGCTTTTCATGGGCACGGGCTTTCACGGCGGCCTGTCGCCGTTATGTACATTCCTATGTGTATTTGTTCCATACGCCGCAAACCGGTTTTTGGTTGGGGGCTACGCCCGAAATTCTTTTGGCCGGAGGCAAAGGGGAGTATCGTACGGTGGCTTTGGCCGGTACGCAATTCCTGCAAGAGGGGAAATTGACAGTTCCGTGGTCGGAAAAGAACATCCGCGAACAAGCTTTCGTGACGGAATATATCGGCGGTTGCTTGCGCGAACGAGGTGTCCGGTTCACTTTGGAAGGGCCTTATACGGCTACGGCCGGAGAACTGGCCCATTTGAAAACCGATATTCGTTTTCGTCTCTCTTCGGTCGAAGCCTTGGGGGACATCTTGCAGGCTTTGCACCCTACGCCTGCCGTATGCGGGTTGCCTAAGGAAGAGGCTTTCCGCTTCATCCTGTCGCATGAAGGATATGACCGCAGCTATTATGCCGGTTTTCTCGGACGGTGGGAGCCGGAAGGGAAGACGGCTTTGTATGTGAATTTGCGATGCATGCAATGTGGCGAAGGGGCGGAAAAAATCCGCCTGTATGCCGGGGGCGGGATCTTGCCGGCTTCCGTGTGCGAAGAAGAATGGATGGAGACGGAACGTAAGTTGCAGACTATGAAATATGTAATCTCGAAAGGAGGGACTGATGTATTCGGATAAGAAAAACGTGTTGCAGCTTGTGGCCTTGCTGCGTGCGCATGGGGTACGCCGGGCGGTGTTGTGTCCCGGAAGCCGCAATGTGCCGTTGGTACAGGCTTTTGCCACGTGCAGCGGTTTTGAATGCTTTTCGGTGACGGACGAGCGCAGTGCCGGTTTCTTCGCCATCGGATTGGCGTTGCACGTGCAGGCTCCCGTGGTGGTTTGTTGCACCTCCGGTTCGGCTTTGCTCAACCTCCATCCGGCGGTATGCGAGGCGTTCTACCGGCGGGTGCCTTTGGTAGTCGTTTCTGCCGACCGTCCGGCAGCTTGGATAGGGCAGATGGACGGGCAGACTTTGCCGCAGCCGGGTGTTTTCGGTGGCTTGGTGCGGAAGGCGGTCAACCTGCCCGAGGTACGTACCGAGGAAGATGAGTGGTATGCCAACCGGCTTGTCAATGAAGCCTTGCTTGAAGTGGACCACCACGGCTACGGGCCGGTGCATATCAATGTGCCCCTTTCCGAACCGTTGTTTCATTTTACGGCGGAAGCTTTGCCTTCCGTCCGGCGTATGGTACGGCGGGATATGTCCGATGAGGGACGGACTTTGGCTTTCTTCCTGAAAGAAGAGCTTCCCAAGTACCGGCGGGTACTGGTTGTGTCGGGGCAGATGTCTTCGGACGAGGCGGTGGGTGTAGCGGCCTGTCTGTCCGGTGGCCGTGTGGCCTGGTTGACAGAAGTGCTGGGGAATTGTCCGTCGGCTTCGGATGCGGTACGGGGTTTCGATGCGTTGTTATATGCAGCCCGTGAGGAAGACTTGCAGGCGTTGCGCCCGGACTTGGTGATTACCGTAGGCGGGCATATCGTGTCGAAACGTTTGAAACAGTTCCTGAGGCGTACGCCTTCGTTGGTGCACTGGCATGTTTCGCCGGACGGCCTTCCGGCGGATTTGTTTTGTGCGTTGACCACGGTTGTGGAGGCTTCTCCTGCTGATTTCTTCCGTTTGTTTTTCCGGTCGGAGGCTTTGCCGTTCGGGGTGTATGCGCAGTTGTGGCATGAAAGTTGTGCCCGGTTGGCTTCTCCGGAAACCGGATATTCCGAGATGTATGCCGTGCGGCGCGTGTTGGAGGCATTGCCACCCCATGCAGTGCTCCATTTGGCCAACAGTTCGGCCGTGCGTCTGGCGGAATTGTGCCGCCTGCCCGAAGGTGTGGAAGTGCAGTGCAACCGGGGAGTGAACGGCATTGAGGGTTCCGTGTCGGCTGCGGTGGGTTATGCGGCAGTGTCCGACCGCCTGAATTTCCTGCTTGTAGGCGATTTGAGTTTCTTTTATGATATGAATGCGTTATGGAACGGACATATACGTTCCAACCTCCGCATCGTGGTGTTGAACAACGGCGGCGGGGCCATTTTCCATGCCTTGCCCGGACTGGACATGGCGGGAGACACGCGGCGTTTCGTGACGGCTTCTCATGGCGCGTCGGCAGCAGGTTGGGCCGAATCTCAGGGATTCACCTATTTGCGTGTCACGGATACCGTGTCCCTTCTGGCCGCCCTTGATGATTTGCTGGACGAAGCAGCCACGGCACCTGTCTTGTTGGAAGTGTTTACCGATGCGGAGACCGATGCCGAAGAGCAACGGAATTACTATCATGCGGTAAAGGAGGAATGGAAGAATTTTTTAAGATAAAAGATATGAACAGAGAATGGACGACTTTGAAAGAATACGAGGATATTCTTTTTGAATTTTATAACGGTATCGCCCGTATCACCATCAACCGCCCGCAGGTGCGCAACGCTTTTACGCCGCGCACGGTGTCGGAGATGAGCGACGCGTTCTATATTTGCCGCGAGCGGTGCGATGTCCGTGTGGTCGTGTTGACCGGAGCGGGCGACAAGGCCTTTTGTTCCGGAGGCGACATGCACGTGAAAGGGCACGGGGGATATGTCGGGGACGACGGTGTGCCCCGTTTGAATGTGTTGGAGGTGCAAAAACAAATCCGTTCGTTGCCCAAGCCCGTGATTGCGGCGGTCAACGGCTTTGCCATCGGCGGAGGCCACGTGCTCCATGTGGTGTGCGACCTGACGATAGCTTCGGACAATGCCGTTTTCGGACAGACCGGTCCGCGCGTAGGGAGTTTTGACGCCGGTTTCGGTTCCTCTTATCTGGCTCGTGTCGTAGGGCAGAAGAAAGCCCGTGAGATATGGTTCCTGTGCCGGAAGTATAATGCTCAGGAAGCCCTCGACATGGGACTGGTTAACAAGGTGGTACCTTTGGCCGAATTGGAAGACGAATATGTGGCGTGGGCGGAGGAGATGATGCAGCTCAGTCCGTTGGCCTTGCGTATGATAAAGGTGGGGCTGAATGCCGAACTGGACGGCCAGGCCGGTATCCAGGAACTGGCCGGGGACGCCACGATGCTTTACTATATGACCGATGAGGCTCAGGAAGGCGGACGGGCTTTTTTGGAAAAGCGTAAGCCGGAGTGGAGCCTTTGAAGGCCGTTTCCTTGACAGGAACGTTGAAGGTTGCATGTTTTCTCCCTTTTGCCGTTTTGGTATCCTTTCCCCTCGTTTATGTGCAAAATGAAAGGAAAAGGCCGATGCGGGGAGGCACGGGCTTCCGTGTAAAAAGCGGAAACAGGAGCGAACAGGGGCGTTTTCGGATACATTTTTTAGCTTTCAAGGCCGATTTTTCACGATTGTTAAGCGAAAAGGCGAATCGTTTGGCTTAGAAACGGAAATCATCCGGCTGAGAAAACATATTTTTTCTCCGCAAGGCGTGCGGACGGCATGCGCTTGCCGAAGAAAAAAGCGTTTGAAAATGGAGACGAGGCCTGCGGGAAACGCCTCCGTTTTCACTATTTAGAAAGAAAAGGGGTACAAAACCGTAATGTCTTTTTGTAAGGTGGAACGCTCTCTGGGCTTACGTATTTCCTGTCTGTCTGCACTGGGCATCCATTCGTCTGCTGCCAAAAAGGCAGCAGGATGTCCGTGGAGGCTTACATTCTGCTTCTTGCAAACACCGCGAAAATCGCGTATTTGCCGCAGCCGTCCGTGAAAGACGCGGATAAGCCAGCCATGCTTCTGCGTGGTTGGCTTTTTGTCATTTTGCTACGCCGCGCCTGATGTCGGTGAACCTCAAGGCTGTCCCTCTTCCGCCGTTCCGGTCATGTCCCCAAAATATACCCGGCATACCCTTAAAATGCCATTTGGTAAAATACGCCCCATATCTTGTTATTTTTTGTCATATTCTAAGGTTGGCGAAAAATGTAGTTTTGTAACACCGAAAGGGAAAAACTGCCCGGGCTTTTCCTGTATGGAGGTACGTGTCTTCATTAACAGGTTCGGTGATGGCACGATGGAAAACAGTTGAACCTTAAAACTATTAGCATCATGAAAAAAGAAATTACTAATTTCTTGCCTCGTTTACGGGGAAAACGCTGGCCTGTGATGGCTCTGGCGTGGATGGCTCTTGCCGGAGGTACGGCATGGGGACAACAAAGCAGTATTGTTTGGGAAGGTGAAGAACTACCTGCCGAGGGAGGTGAATTTTACCTCTATAATAAAGGAGGGGGAGGTTTCCTTGTAGGAGGAAATGACTATGGCACCCATATTTCCATCGGGGAACGTGGAATTTTGTGTACACTGGAGTCCGACGGGGAGGGATACAAGGTGAAGACCTATCCTGAGCAGGGCTTTTATGTGAATCCGGACGGATGGGTGGATAACCCAACGGCTGCCGTGTTTACCGTGGCGGACACTGATGCGGATGACGGTGAGAATATCTATTCGTTCAGCAAAGACGGTGGATTGATGAGTTGGACTCAAAATAACGGGACGATGGTGGACTATTCCGGAATAGACGCAAGTGCGGAAGCATCTCAATGGCTGTTGGTCTCTGCCGACCAATACAAACGGAAGAACGAGGCCGCGTTGGGAACCGCATCCGAAAATAGTCCGGTGGATGCCACATTTTATATCAATGGGGCGGACTTCAACCGTAACCAACCGCATGGATGGACAGCGGACTGGCAGGGAGGAAACAAGCCTACGATTGGAGGGAGTGACAACAAAAATCCCAACAAGTCGGCTGAAGCATGGAATAACGACCGCGTGGACATTTACCAACTCCTGACCGGCATCAAAAACGGACGCTACCAACTTACTTGCCAAGGTTTCTACAGGCCTGGCGGCAAAGGGGTAACTTCCGGTGCGCAGAATGCTTTTTTATATGCGGGTGACGTGAAGGTGGCTTTGCCGCTGATGCCGGAGAGTTGGATAAACAGTATGGATGATGCCGGCAACGTGTTTGCGGAGGGGAAATGCAAAACGGATGCAGTGGAGGCCGTAGTCTTGGATGGGACGTTGAGAATCGGTATAAAGAAAGAAACCCATATTAATGAAGACTGGGTAATCTTCGACAACTTCCGTTTGTCTTATCTGGGAGAATTGGATGCTTCCGAGGTGTTCCAAAGTTCATTGAAGGCATTGGAATCCTTGATTTCGGAGTTTACAAGCTTGGGTGCGACCACCATTGCCGATGGATTGCAGAAGGTGTATGACGCGAACGAGGCAGCTTCGGGCAATGATGTGGAGGCCGCGCAGAAGGCCGTGTCCGATGCCATGTCTGCCGCCAGGGCCGTGCAAGCCGGCGTGGAAAGTCTGGCGGCTTCCATAGAAGCGGCCGAAGCATTCAGTGCCAAGGTGGGAGACGACGGGACGTACATCTTGTGCTCTGCCGGGAAAGAGGCCCTGAAGTCCGGAATAGAGGCTGCGAAGAAGGTGTTGGCCGAGACGGAGGTGGAAAGCATGGCCGAGACGGCTCCCGCAACGTCCGCAAGTCTTGACGCGACAGTGGCGAAAGCCGAACAGTGGATAGGGCTGTCGTATACTTTGATTAAAGCCAAGGCTTTGGCCGAAGCGATAACGGGGCTTGACAGCGATGAGACTTATAAGAAGGTTGTGACCGACTTGGAGAGTTTTGAATTGGACTACGCGACGATGGCTTCCGACGTGGCAGCCTTGAACTTCGTGTGCCGCGAAGCCATGACGGTGGAGTTCTTGGCCGGAGCTTCGGCTGAATCGCCCATTGACCTGACCAGTTTCATCCGGAACCCGAATATCTACCAGACGGGATTGGATAATAAAACAGCTCCGGACGGATGGGTTTGCGACAGAGGGAAAGCAGATGGCGTGGAAGTTACCGGAGGTACAGGAGATACGGATTTGAATTGTTACAGTTGGACGGGACAAAGTGTCAAGACTGCCAATTACTACCAATTGGTAGGCGGGGCTACAGTGAATCTTCCCGATGGAACATACCGTTTGGCGGCTGCCACGTACACGAATGTCGGTGGAGTGAATTTATATGCGAGCGTGGACGGGGAAAACTTCATTGAGATAGGTGCAAATGGCAATGAAGGTACGTATCAGACCGCTTGTGCTTCCTTGTCTACCACATCCCAATTGGATATTCAGGTAAGCGGCGGGTGTTTGTACATAGGAATGAGAGGTAACGGTTCTACCGGTGGAAGTAGTGGACGGAATTGGAAAGCCGACAACTTCCGTTTGTACTACATCGGTGCCCCCGAAGCGGCTTCACAGTCCATCAGCGTGTCTGACGCAGGCATGTCCACTTATTATTCTGCCAATGCCTTTACTGTGCCTGAGGGGCTGACTGGCGGCGTGGTGACGAGCATTTCCGAGGATGCGTCTGTCCTGAACGTGGATTGGCGTTATCCGGCAGGCAGCACCGTGCCGGGGCATACTGGTATCCTGCTGGGCGGCGAGGCCGGCAACTACACCGGTGAATACAGCGTGGCCAACGTGGCTTGCCCGGAGGACAACCTGCTGGACGGCACGTTGGAGGAGGCTACCATCGCTGACGCAGGCTACAAATACTACAAACTGGCCGACGGTAACGACGGGCTGGGCTTCTACTTTGCCGCCGAAGGCGGTGCTTCCATCACGAACGGGGCGAACAAGGCATACTTGGCCTTGTCGGAAGCCGCTGTGCAGGAGGTCAACTTCCTTGCATTCAAGAAAGGCACCACGGGCGTGGCGGACGTGGCATTTGCGGACGAAGAGTCTTCTGTGGATGTCTACAGTGTCTCTGGCGTAAGGGTACGTTCGGGCGTGAAAGTCGCTGGGGCTTTGGACGGCCTGCCCAAAGGAATTTATATTGTAAACGGAAAGAAAATCTTAAAATAACAAACGATATGGAAAAAAAGAAATATTCAACTCCTGCGGTCAGCGTGATGGCGTTGCAGCAGCAAGACATGCTTTGTGGGTCTCCCGGTTCGATGGGTATCCACGACGAATATACGGATGCGGAGCAGTTGAGTAACCGCAATATATGGGACGAGATTTGGTAACTTCTTGCGTATGCTGTCCTTCCGAAATTCAGGATAAAAAGAGCGTCAAAAACAGGTAGAAATGGTGCATGGATTGCATTTGGATGAAAATGTCTTATTTTTTGTGTTTATCTGTCACCTATGAAAGAGAAGGATTATCCTATCTTTGCCATGCGTTTCAAAAGTCCGGACTCGGAGACGAACCAGGATGGAGAAACACGCCTTTTTCTGGTTTCCATGAAGAATAAGTACAGTAGAAATTAGGTTAATATTGTGTAAGTTCCCTGATATGAGGTATCCTGTGAAGGACCGAACTCATATCAGGGAACTTTTTCTATGAACGGCGGGTGGATTTGTGCGGAGTGAGCGGTTTGTGTCGCTTGGGCAGGTCGCCGGTCTTTTCCAGTTTGAAATCCGTGGCAGAGAACCACGCACCATCCCATTTTCCGCTACGGATATTCGTTACACCGTAACGGATTGTGCCGTTGTGCGTCACGATACTGTCTATCCTTACTATACTCCAGCCGTAACCTCTTCCTTTATTGGCTTCGGTAATGTCTTTCCACATGCCGAGCGTAATATTTCCGCTCGTCTGCTGTCGTTGGGCATCCTGCCAGATTTCCCCGCCTTGGTTTCCATATACGGGGACGTCAGCCTTCCGTTCACGGTTATCATGACAGGCAAAAATCTCACAGCCTTGTCCGTCCGTTCGTGCGGCGGCTTCCAGACGGTAAATACCCGGTGTCACATGGACAGTTCGTTCTACCTCATATTCCATTTTCCGGTTGAAGTTCCATGCGTCTATATACTGCACGTCCCTGTTGCCCGTATAATATTCTCCGCTTTTCACGTAGTTGTTTCCGCATTCTTTGTGCCGGATGACTTTCCAACCTTCGTGTTCTAAATAGCTTAATTGCCTTTGATGTTCGAGGGAATCGTTGCGGATCCTTTGCTCCTCTCTGTAGTCCCGTATGTACCAGTCGTAGGAAATGCTGCTTTGGATCATCGAAGCGATAAAGATTACGGCTGTGATAATCCATCCTCCGATGAGGGCCAACCGTTTGGGTAAAGTCATGGGGTGTATGCGTCCCGCCATGCGCAGGATGGAATGTGTACCGATATACAAAGTGAGGATAAGCAGAGTGATGGAACTTATCAATGCCGTCCAATAGATGCCTTGGCGGAGGCTGCCGTTGATCAATGCATTGAAGAAAGACTGTTCGGCAGGCGAACTGAACACTCCGTCGCTCACTCCACCCGTAAAAGCGGAAAAGCAATACAGGCAAAACCCGATGAGGATGGCGATTAACATGATTGTAACGAAGAGGAGGATACCGCCTACGACGAGGAAAAGGAAACCTTTGAATATAGCCGTCACAATGTCTAACAGGACGGTCAGGCATCCCCGTACCGTCTTTTGGGTTTTCGGGGCCGAAGCATACTGTCCGGCTTTGCGTGCGCCGTCTATGATTTCGTCGCGCAGGTTCTCCATGTTGACGGGACGACCCTGCATGCGCAGGCGGTCTTCGGGAGTCCACGCCTCCGGAATGATGATCCACAGGATGAGATAGATGATAATGGAAGTGCCGAGAGAGAACCAAGCAAATAATATCATGAGCAGACGGAGCCACAGCGGGTCGATACCGAAATAGCAGGCCAATCCGGAGGTGACGCCACCCAACATTTTGTCGTCCGGATTGCGGAACAGTTTTTTATGTACGTTTTCTTTGCGTTCGCTTTCCTTTGGGGCATTATCTGTTTTGTCGGCAGTCGTTTCCGTTTCGACGCCGTCCATTTCTTCCGGATTACCGATGCGTGAGATGATGTCCCTCACGTGTTCGATGGTAATGGCTTCTACGCCGGATGCTTTAAGTTCGTCGAAAAGTTCGGCTATGCGGCGTTCGATGTCTTCAGCGATTTCTTCGCCTCCTTCTTTACGGGAGAAGTAACGGCGCATGTTGTTCTGGTATTGGTTGAGCAGTTCGTAGGCATCTTCGTCGATGGCATACAGCGAACCGAACAGGTTGATGGTGATATTCTTTTTCATAAAGCTTTCGAATTTAAAAGTTAAGGATTCAGTCTTTTCCCTGTAAAGGCAGCCTTATGGGGCTTTCCGATTTCAGGTGTCCCACGGTGGCGGAAAGCTCATTCCAGGCACAGTCCAGTCCGGCCAGGAAGGTTTCGCCGTCGAGCGTCAGGGCATAATATTTACGCGGAGGTCCCTGAGTGGATTCGCGCCATTCATAACTCAGCAGTCCGTCCTTTTTCAGTCGGGTGAGCAGCGGATAGAGCGTGCCTTCCACGACAATCAAATCGGCTTCCTTCAGCCGTGTGATGATGTCGGAGGCGTATGACGGTTCCTTGCGCAGCAACAGCATGACGCAATATTCCAGCATTCCTTTCCGCATTTGTGATTTTGCATTGTCTACGTTCATAGGCTTTTAGCGTTTAAGTAAGGAGACGTCCGGCCGGTGTGTCCCTTTGTTCTATGCAAAGATATGTATTATATTGGTACTATGCAATACATAGTAGTATATTTCTTCTGATTTGACTGGTGTTTGCGGTGTATATTTTTACATAGTCCTGATTCACTGTACTCCTACTTTGGGAAAATGAAGGCGTAAGCGGGTTGGGAAAAACTGCAAAAAGAAGAAAAAATGAATGGAAAAACATCCGTATCCATCCTTTTTTGCTACCTTTGCCATGCATATTTCCGCAGAAAGCCCAAGGGCGGAGTGGAATATATGCGTTATATATAGAGAAGACGTTTACAGGCGTCTGGCTTTCGCGTTTCAAAACTTCGCAACTTTTGACCATCCGGAAGAGCAGATTGCAACAAAGACGTCCTCCTGATGTGTATTCCATGCACGCCCTCCTCTCTGTAGGGGGGCATGCCGTATACATATCGGCGTGGGCTTTCTGCGTTGCTCGTTCTCGGTTGGTGGGCATGCGAAGGCCTTGGAACGCAGGACGGGCAAAGGTAAGATTCCTACGCCTTTTCTGTATATATGAAGTTGCCTTTATGGGTCGTTAATCTAATATGTCTGTCGGGAGTCCGGACTGGAGGAGTGGGTATGCTGCATATCGGACAGCTTATAGCTTGCACGCTTCACGAGCAAGGGCGTACGGTGACATGGTTTGCAAGACAGTTGTGTTGCACACGGCCTAACGTATATAAAATATTCGGCAAAGAAAATATTGATATCTCTTTGTTGTGGCGTATTTCTTGTATTCTTCATCATGATTTTTTCGGAGACCTTTCACAGGAGATGAAGTGTGACGTAAATTTTTCCCTTCCTTTTAGTTCCGGAACGGAATAGGGATGTTAATCAAATGGCAATATTTCTGTCAACTTCTTGGAACTATCCATTTCCGTTTCATCTTCTCGATTTGCCTATCTTTGCATGGTAAACTGAATTCGAGAACAACATTAAATTAAAAAAAATGAAAAAGTTATGTTTTAAATGTCCGGTTTGGATGTGGATTTTGGGCATGATGTTTTTTGTATCGTGTAGCGACGATGATAACGGCGGGACGGGCAGCGGCAACGGTGATAAGGATGCGTATTCCGTGACCATCCTGACGCAACCCTATTCGGGATTATCTTCCACCACAGTGGAGGTTTCCGGGACGTGCACCATAACCGGGACAGTGCCTGAGGTATATGCTTATGGTTTTGTTTATGGGACATCGAAATCACCGGAAGCCGGCAATGAAGGGGTGGTGAAAGTACAGGTAGGTATGTCGGAGACAGGAGATTTCAAAACGACTCTGGAAGGTTTGACACCGAATACGACCTATTATTACAGGGCATATTTTGAGAAAGACGGGGCTTATGAATATGGCAATACGAAAACATTCACGATGAAGCCTGCTGACGATGGTATCGATGTGCCTACGGCTGGCGAACTGGTAGATATGGGAGGTCGGGTGAAATGGGCCTCGTGTAATTGGGATGCGTCTTCACCGGAGCAGACCGGCGTTTTGTGCGGATGGGGCGATCCTACGGGCACTGTCAAGTACCAAGGGATTATTGATACTTATGACTTTTATGTGCCTGCTCCCGGATGTTATGAGTATTATGCCGGGGTGAATCCTCCGAAGGAGATAAGCGGTACGGAGTTGGACATTGCTTACGTGAAATCGCAGGGCCGCTTGCGCATGCCCACGCGGAAAGAAATGGATGACTTGGTGGAAGATTGTCTCGTGAAAACGGTTCTGTATAATAATGTGGAAGGGCTGCTGTTCATTGCTCCCAACGGGAACAAGCTCTTTTTCCCCTTGTGTGGGCGGCGGATAGGGTCAACAGTCCTTACCAATGGGCTTAGCGTTTATTGGACAGGCACGTTTGAGCAGTATTCTTATGGTAATCTATTGGTTTATGGATTGGGAGAAACTGGTGGTGAGCCTGGGCCGACAGACGGGATGGACTGTTGTCTCGGGGGAGCCATACGCCCGGTGGCCGATAAATGATTAATTAAAAGATAAAATGTGATGGATATGAAAAGTTTCAAATTATGGCAGTTGCCGGGATTCATGCTGTGCCTGTTATTGGGGTTGGTGTTTTTTTCTTCTTGCGATAAGGATGATGATGAAACAGGCGGTGGAGGCGTCATAGGGTATTGGTTGCCGTTGACAGACCTTCGTGATATGGCGAGAGAAGCGGTGGAAGAAGACAATGCCGATGAAGACGGTTTTACAGGAGGAGCCGTTTCATACCGTTTCCTGAATGCTAATACCGTAGAAAGTTTTACGACGAATTGCTACATAGGCCATAAGTCCGGTGCGTTTCATACGGAAACTATTTCAGGAAAGACGGTGTCTTTCGTGGCGGAAAATGTGAGGACTTACACTTATGTGCTTGATGGCAATAAGGTGTATATCACGGATGGTACCATCGGTACGTTAGTTAATGGTGAATTACGGGTGGACGGTTTGCTGTTTACTTTCCAGAAATTGGAGTGAGTCATTCCTTTAGTGCCTGAATGAAAGCGGAAATGCGTATGGAAGAGTCGGAAGACGGTTGGACAGGTACGGGAAAGGTGTCCATGGAATATGATGGCGACGGGCACATGGCATGGTTTAGATTAGTTTTCTAAAAAAATCTTTTGGGCAGCCGGGGCAAGGAATCCTTTGTCCCGGCTGTATTTTTGCATATTTTCTCTTAAAATGAGGTCTTTTTGCAGCACGGTGACATGGATGGATGGCTTTTTTTCGTAAGTTTGCAAGAGGGACTGTAAAAATAGCAGGATATGGCAAGGTTCATCAACCCGTTTACGGACGTGGGTTTCAAACGTATTTTCGGTCAGGAAATCAATAAGGATTTGCTGATAGACTTCCTGAACGGCCTGTTGGAAGGGGAGAAGCATATTGTGGACATCCGTTTTCTGGACAAGGAAGTGCTGCCTGCCTTTGCCCAAGATCGGGGTGTGATTTACGACGTGTATTGCACGAATGAGTCGGGCGAGCAGTTCATCGTGGAAATGCAAAACCGCCCGCAAGTGAATTTTCGCGAAAGGGCGTTGTACTATTTGTCGCGTGCCGTGGCGCGTCAGGGCGAGCGCGGGGCGGATTGGCAGTTCCGGCTCAAGGCCGTGTATGGTGTGTTTTTCATGAACTTTTGCTTGGATTCCGGTTCACATAAGTTGCGTACGGATATCGTCCTTTCGGACAGGGAGACGCATGAGGCGTTTTCTGACAAGCTGCGCTTCATCTTTTTGGAATTGCCCTCTTTTACCAAGGAGGAGCAGGAGTGTGAGACGGATTTTGAACGATGGATATATGTGTTGAAGAATATGGATACATTGCAGAGGTTGCCGTTCAAGGCAAGGAAATCAGTGTTTGAGAAATTGGAAAAGATTGTGGACATTGCGGCTCTTTCCAAGGAGGACAGGATGAAGTATGACGAGAGCATCAAGATTTACCGCGACCACTTGGCGGTGGAGGCTTATGCCAAGGAACGGGAAGAAAGGCGCATGAAGGAAGCTTGGGATGGAGGACTTGCCAAGGGGCTTGAGAAAGGGCTTGCCGAGGGACGTGCCGCCGGTCGTGCCGAAGGCGAAAAGGAAAAGCAACGGCAGATTGCGCTGCGCATGAAAGGGAAAGGCATGTCGGCTGAAGATATAGCCGAACTAACGGGACTTTCCGTGGCAGAAGTCGGCGAATTATGATTCCGTCGTACAGTATAGATATTTTCCCCCGGCTTTTCCATTTCAAAAAGCCGGCGGGCACGTCGCGGGGAGTGTACACGGAGCGGCGGTCGTGGTACGTCAGGGTGGCATCCGCTGCCTGTCCGGGACGCGAGGGATGGGGCGAATGCGCTCCCTTGCCGCAGTTGAGTGTAGACGATTTGCCGGATTACGAAGGCGTGTTGCGCGGGATATGCGCGGAGGTGGCTCGTACGGGGCAGGTCGATACGGAACGGTGGAGGGAATACCCCTCCATGCTGTTTGGGTTGGAGACGGCTTTGCGCCATCTCGAACGAGGGACGTATGCCTTGTGGGATACGCCCTTTTCGCGCGGTGAAGAGGGTATCTGCATCAACGGGTTGATATGGATGGGCGACCATGATGCCATGTACAGGCAAATCAGGGAAAAGTTGGAAGCCGGCTTCCGTTGTGTCAAGTTGAAAATCGGTGCCATCGGTTTCGAGGAGGAACTGGACTTGTTGCGTTTCATCCGTCGGCATTTTCCGGCTCGCGAGGTGGAACTCCGGGTGGATGCCAACGGGGCTTTTGCTCCTGCGGAAGCCTTGGACAAGCTGAAACGGTTGGCCGAACTCGATTTGCATTCCATCGAGCAGCCCATACGGGCCGGGCAATGGGACGAAATGGCCGGACTGACTTCGGTTTCGCCCTTGCCCATCGCTTTCGACGAGGAGCTGATAGGACATTGCAGCCTTGAAGCGAAGCGGAGGCTGTTGGACGCGCTCCATCCGCAGTACATCGTGCTGAAACCCTCGCTGCATGGTGGGTTTTCCGGTTGCCGGGAGTGGATAGAAGAGGCGGAAAAGAGGAACGTCGGATGGTGGATTACCTCGGCATTGGAGTCGAACGTTGGTTTGAATGCCATTGCGCAATGGTGTGCCACATGGCACACCCGGATGCCGCAGGGATTGGGTACGGGAATGTTGTTCACCGACAACGTGCCGATGCCGTTGGAGATCCGGAAAGATTGTTTGTGGTATGTGGCAGACGGAGATTGAATGGCAGCATGTCGGCGTGGAGGGGAGGCGTTTCTCGGCGACAGACTTGCACGAACTGGCCGCGTTGTCCGTTGAAGAGGAGGATGGGGCTTTGCGGGCCGTTTATGCCTTTCTGGCGGAATGGTTCTCGCCTGCGTCTACGGTGGAAGTGCAGACTTCCGGTTCCACCGGTGTCCCCAAGCGGATGAGAGTGGAAAAAGCGCGGATGATGCGTAGTGCCGTTCGGACGTGTGAGTTCCTCGGCTTGCGTCCGGGCGACACGGCTTTGCTGTGCATGGACTTGAAGTATATCGGGGCTAAGATGATGGTCGTGCGTGCTTTGGTGGCCGGACTGCATCTATGGGTTCGCCGTCCGTCGGGGCATCCGTTGGCCGACGTGGAGGAGCGGGTGGATTTCCTGTCTGTCGTGCCGATGCAACTTTACCACACGTTGGAGCAGGTGGACGAGCGGGAGCGTCTGTCGCGTGTGCGTTGTGTCATCGTGGGGGGCGGAGCAGTGGACGAGGTTTTGGAGCGGCAATTGGAGAACTTGCCCTGTCGGGTGTATTCCACTTACGGCATGACCGAAACGTTGTCGCATGTCGCTTTGCGTCTACTTAACGGGCCGGAGGCCTCGGTAGGTTATCGTCCTTTCGAGGGGGTAAGTTTGTCGCTGTCTGTTCGGGGTACGTTGGTGATTCATGCACCGGAATTGTGCTCCTCCGATTTGGAGACGAACGATGTGGCGCACCTACATGCTGACGGCACGTTCACGATCGAGGGGCGTGCGGACAATGTGGTAAACAGTGGGGGCGTGAAAATTCAGATAGAGGAGGAAGAGCGGCGGCTGAAAGAGCTTATCGACGTGCCTTTTGCCTTGACTTCCGTACCGGACAGGCGGTTGGGCGAGGCTTTGGTGTTGTTGGTTATCCGTGATTTCCCGATGGATGATGTCGGCCTGTTTGACGCGATGAAGGCGCTTCTGCCCCGCTACCATGTCCCTCGGCATATTTTGCGTGTGGCCGCCGTACCGGTGGCCGGGAACGGGAAAATAGACCGTAAGGCTTGCCGGGAGTTGGCTCTTGAAGCAGGGGCTATCCGTTGATGTTTTCCATAATTTTGATAAAAGGGACAGTTTCTGCAGGAGGATAAATGCCTTTGCCGAAGGTGTTTTGCCGATATGAGGCAAACGGGAAATCGTTTGGCGCAGAATGAAAAATCAATCTCATGAGATTGAAAAATCGTTTGGCTGAGAAAAAAATGTTAAAACGAGGAACCTGATGGAGTGATATGTAGATTGCAGAATCACAGTGTTTTAGGATTCTCGGACGACAAAGGGTATAAAAAAAGACCGCTTGCGAAAAGCGGTCTTTTTTATATCAGTCTAATGATGATTAATCTTCAACAATCGTACAGATGCTGACGCGGTTCCAATCCGGTTCCTCGAACATGTAGCCTACGCCTTGTCCCTTAGCTGTAATACGACGGGCGTCGATTCTGTATTTGTTCACCAGCATATTCTTCACGGCTTCCGCACGTTGGTTGGCGATGCGTTCGTTCACTTCGGCACTTCCTTCAGGAGAAGCATATCCTAAGATGTTCACCTTAGCTTCTTTATGGTTCTTCAGATAAGTGGCGATACGTTCTACGTTGGGTTGCTGCGACGCGTCGATGACAATCTTGCCTTGACGGAATGTTACGACAGACTCCAATGTTTTCTTATTGTTCGTAATCACTTTCGGACCCTGGTTCTGGCATTCTTTCAGTGCTCTTTCCAAATCGGCGGATTTCTGTTCCTCGTTGCGGAGTTTGTTTGCCGTATTTCTCATGCTTTCATCCTTGGAGTTTACGTCTTGACGTAAGTTGTTGATGGTGGCATTCAATGCGCTGACTTCCGATGCGTCGTAGGCTCTGACTTTCGTCATGTGGTGCTTGCCGTTGCTGTTCTTGAAGTGATAAACCACTCCGGCTGTAATTTCCCAGTTGGCATAGTTGGCATTAAAGTTGGGATGAGAGTGAGCCCTGTCGGCATCCCACATGCTCATATCCCATAGGATAGCCGGTTTGATGGCTACGGTCCATGCTTTCTTCTCTCCCAAATTGAAATTGAAGTTTACTCCGGCTTTTGATGCCAAGTGATTGGCACCTTCGCCCGTCTCATAGAAATCGTTCAGACGCAACCAACCGAACCCACCTACTGCCTCTACTTCAAACAAGCGTGGCTGACCGTTGTATCCTGCAAACATGTTGTTCAGGTTCAAGCGGTTCAACAACATCAGGTTGAAGGCATCGAATGCCGTACCGCTCTTTTGGGCGGCCATTCGGCTCTGGGTGTTGATGGTCCAGTTGCTTTCCAATGTCAAACCGTAAATGGGGCTTAACTGTTTATTAATGTCAAGACCGATGACTGCGCGCGAGTTTTTAAAGAATGTACTATGGGTGAGGGGAGTGGCTATACCACCGTTCAGGCCTATCGACCAGTTGTCACCGAATTTGTTTCCACCCAAATTATAATCTTGGGCATTTAAGCCGCTTACACATAAAGCGCTTAATAATACAATTAAAGACTTTTTCATAATTTATTCGTTTAGTAATACATTACAAATGTAGTAAAATTTATATTGGTTTCAAAATAATAACGGTAATATTATTTGAAAGTAACCTTTTTTAGTAAATATAAAGAGGGCAACCTCTCCGGTTGCCCTCTTTTTGTGATGTAATTAAGGATTGTTGTGTGATTACTCGGTCACGCAAATGCTTGCACGGTTATAAGCCGGTTTGCCGAAGATGTTACCCACACCCTTACCTTGAGTTTCGATTCTGTTGGCGCTGATGCCGTATTCTTTCACCAGAATGTTCTTCACGGCTTCTGCACGTTTCTCAGACAACTTCTGGTTGAATTTGGCGTTGCCTTCCGGAGAAGCGTAACCTGAAATGGAAACCTTGGCACTGCTATTCTTCTTCAAATAACTTGCCAGACGGTCGATGTTCGGCATCTGGAGAGCGTCTACCTTGCTGCTGCTCTGACGGAAGATGACTACATATTCACTCTTTTCTACAGCCTGTGTAGTCGTGGTGGGCACTTTCTTATTCTTGCAGTCGTTCAAATCCTTCTGCAAGTCGCTGATGGTCTTCTGTGCGTTTTGCAGTGCGCGATCCTTGCCTGCGGCTTCGGCTTCCATCGAACTGATGGTGGCGTTCAGGGCTGCAATCTGGTCTGCGTGGCTGCAACCGTTGGAGTAGTAGTGCTTACCGTTGCTGTTCTTGAAGTGATAAACAACACCTGCGGTGATTTCCCAAGCTGCTTGGTCGGAATGGAAATTGATATTGTCTTCTCCAAACTGGGTCACATTCCATAAGATTGCCGGTTTAACAGCTATGGTCCATGCTTTCTTTTCGCCCAGGTTGAAGTTGAGGTTCAAGCCCACCTTGGAAGAAATCCAGTTTCCGTCCTTTTCTCCGTCGTTCGTGTAATAGGCATCGTTCACGTGAAGCCAACCGAAACCGGCCAATGCTTCTACTTCAAACAAGCTGGGTTTGCCTTTGTAACGGCAGAATACATTATTTAAATTGATGCGGTGCAACAACATCAGATTGCTTGCATCAAAAGCTGCACTGCTCTCGAACGTATTGATGCTCCACATATTTTCAAATGTCAAACCATAAATCGGTGAGAGTTGCTTGTTGAGGTCGATGCCCACGGTGGCACGGGCATTCTTGAAGAATGCACTATGGCTGAGCGGAGTCACAATACCACCATTCAAACCAATTGACCAATTGTCACGGAACTTTGTAGTTTGTTCCTCAGTCGTTTGAGCGTTTAAGCTTCCCAAGCTTAATGCACCCGCTAATAACAGTAGAGACTTTTTCATAATCGTTTTAATTGAAATTAATAAATATGTTCATACATACTATGACAAAGATACGCATATTTGGTAATCTTGTCTGTGTTTTTATGTTATTAAAATTAAAAAAGAGGCTTTTTCGGCCTCTTTTTATTCTATTTCCTAAAAATACAAGGATTTTCACAAGAAACAAACTTATACTAAATGGGCAATCAGTTCTTCGTGCTCGCCCGGAAGCAGGTCGATGACAGGTATTTCTATCATCGTGTAGCAACCGGGTTGTTGTTTCATCGAGGCACGGGCCACGCAAACCAATACTTGTCCCGTCAGCGCCGGATTGTTGATATGCATGTTGAACTCGAACAACTGGTTCTGGGTTTTTCCGGATACGCCTTTGCGTGTCAGGTTGACGCCGTGTCCCATGTCCAGCAGCTCGTCTACACAAGGTACTTCTATGACGTGGGTTTCATCGTTGACGAAATAGGGATCGGCTTTGATGGCTGCGGCTACTTTCGAAAACTCGTATCCTTCCTTTACCTCTATATATACCATGCGGCGGTGAATACCCGTACCGGTGGGGATGGTCATGGAGAGCGCGGCTTTCACTCCTTCCACGGCTTTTACGGCTACGGTATGTCCCATGCTCATGCCCGGTCCGAAATTCGTGTAGGTGATGCCTTTGGGGGCAATGGCCTGTAACATGGCGCGTACGACGGAGTCGCTACCCGGATCCCACCCTGCGGAGATGACGGATACGGCTTTTCCCGCTTTTGCGCTTTTGTCGAGCGAGCGGCGAAGGGAAGTGATTTGGGTGTGGATGTCGAAACTGTCCACTGTATTGATGCCGAGTGCAAGAATTTCTTTGGCGTACTTCTCCACGCTGCGGGTCGGGGTAGCCAGAATGGCTACGTCTACGTCCTGCAATTCGCGGATATCCTTGACTACGTCATAACGTGCCAGTTCTTCGGGCTTGTTTTCAGCTCCGTTCCGGCGTACGATGCCTGCCACTTCGAAGTCGGGTGCGGCTTCGAGAGCCTGTAAAGCATAGTGTCCTATGTTGCCGTAACCTACTACGGCTGCTCTGATCTTTTTCATTTTCGTTGTCTTATTATTGGGTTTGTGTGTATGTTATTGTTCATTTTGGAACATGGGATCCCATGCCGGCAAACGGACGGGCTTTTGTTTCAGCATGTCCAGAACATTTTGCGGGCAGTACTTCTTGTTGACGACCACGCGGAACATGTATTCGTCGAACCACTCGTCCGTCATGATGAGATGGCCCTGATAGCCGGCATCTTTGCCCCAACTGTTTTCCACCATCCATTTCTTGGGCTTGCCGTTATCGTCGAGGTCGACGGCCATCAGCGTCATGGCGTGGGTGCTGCCGCTGTCGAAGCTCTGGATGCGTTGTTTCTTGTTCATGCCGAACGTCGTGCCGAAGAGACTGCCGTAGTCGTAGTTGTTCAAGTCGAGCGTACCTTTCTTGGAATCCAGGAACTTACCCACGTCGCAACTGAAGTACATCATGGTGCTGTCTTTCAGGCTGGCAATGGCCATTTCTTTGATGTCCTCGATAGGCAGATTGATGTACAGCCAATTGTGTCCGTCGTAAGTGTGACGGTCATAATCAATTTCATATACTTGGTTGAACGGACGCGAAGGGTCGTTCATCAGCATGACGTAATTGGCGTTCAAGTCTTCTCCGCCACATACTTCCTTGTAGAAACTTTGGGGCGTGTAAGTCTTGGGCTTCTCGGTATATTTCCCGTCGATTTTCGGTGCCCAAGTAAAAGAAGCAGGAGGCTCTCCGTAGGCATAGACCAACATACGGTAAACCGTTTTCATCATGTCCACCTTCTGTTGTTCCAATTCCTTTTCGGAGGTGCCCTTCTCGGATGCTTCGCGCAGTAACATGCCGTCTTCGCGCAATTTTCTTTTCAAGAGGGCTGAAAATTCATTGGTGTTGTCGCTGCTGTAAGTTTCGGCCATGACCTCTTTGGGTACAAGCCCATATTTTTCAATCAGATCCGAAACACCAGTGAATTGCCCTCCGTCGCTCAGCGGGTTACGGAACAACCATTCCACCATTTTGTCGTCGATGGGCTTTTTGCGCGTGTCGATAATGCCTTGAAGAAAAAGGTTGCTCTTTTCCAGTTGGTCGTAGAAGAAGTTGTAGGCCTGCGAGAAAAAGAAATTTTTCATACCCGTGCGGGCCATGACTTGTGCACGAATCACGTTGGTACCCGTAAACAGCCAACAACGCCCACTGCTTTTCTGGTCGCTGATGCCGGAGCTTTTCACCTTGTGGCTGAACCACGTGTCGGGCGTAGCCGCCTGTTCACTGTTGGCCGTGAGCTTTTTGATGGAGTTGGCATTTACGGCATTCCGGATGGCTTTGTGGGCATCGTCGTGCGAGTAGCTCTCTTTCAAGGTCTGCAGGACTTCGGGGGTGAGTGCCTGTTGGGCGAAAGAAATGCTGCCGCAGAACGAAAAGGCCAGATATAATAATAATGATGTTTTTTTCATAAATTCCTGGTGTTATTTTACGTATTCGGCCCAGTCGGTCAGTCGCATGTCTCCCTTGCGCAGATAAGTGTCGTGCATGGCGAATGCAGCCGACAGGCAGTGGTGGGTGTGTCCTCCGTTTTGGGCTGCGTACTTCATGTAGTCGAGCAAAAGCGGACGATAGTCGGGATGGGCCACCTTGACAAGCTCTGCTGCTTTTTCCATGGCGCATTTTCCACGCAGGTCGGCCACGCCGTATTCCGTGATGACGGCATCTACGAAATGGCTCGTATGGTCGATATGGGAACAGAAAGGCACGATACTGCTGATGGCTCCGCCCTTGGTGGTGGAACCGCAAGTGAAAATACTCAAATAAGCATTGTTGGTGAAGTCTGCTGAACCGCCGATACCGTTCATCATCTTCGTACCGCAAATCTTGGTAGAGTTTACATGTCCGTAGATGTCCACCTCGATGGCCGTATTCAGAGAGCATACGCCGATGCGGGCGATGACTTCGGGGCTGTTTGAAATTTCGGAAGGACGGAGCACGAGCTTGTCTTTGAAGAAGTCCATGTCGTTGTAAATGCCTTGCAGACATTCGTTCGTCACGGTGAGCGAACAGGCTGATGCCGAGAGTACGCGGCCTTCGCGCATCAGTTGTACGGGGGCATCCTGAAGTACTTCGGTGTAAATACTGAAATTCGGGACGTCCGGACATTGGCCTAATGCGCCCACTACGGCGTTGGCTCCGCTGCCTACCCCGCTTTGCAAATTAAGGAAAGTAGGCGGTATTTTCCCGCTTTTCAGATTGGCTAACAGGAAATCGGCCACATTGTTTCCGATTTGTGTGGTGATGGCGTCGGGGGCTTTGAATGCACGTGCCTCGTCGGGGATGTTGCATTCGATGATGCCTTTGATGCGGTCGGCGTCCACTTCCACATAGGGTTTACCGATGCGGTCGCTCGCCTTCATGATCATGATGGGCGTGCGATAGGGATGGTCTTCTATTTCGTATACGTCATGGATGCCCATGTACTTTTTGCTGTGGAAAGCGTTGACTTCGATGATGATGCCTTTGCGTGCCAGACGGCAGACGGTGGGGCTGATACCTCCTGCGGCCGTCAGGTAAATACGTGCCTTACCGCCTGTTTGTTCGACTTCGCACGCCTCGATGATGGCCCAGTCTACTTGTCCGAGATAACCTTGGCGGATTTGAGTGGCCATGTTGGAAAGGTTGAGGTCGGAATACGAAATCTCATTATTGTTGACATGCGTACGGAAGTCTTTGTTCGTGGTGTAAGGGGCGCGGAATTTAATGGCATGAGCGTTGGCCAGCATGCCGTCGCAACTTTGTCCTGTGGATGCTCCGGTAAGGATGTTGACCTTAAATTCTTTGCCCTCCGCGTGTTCTTTCTCGGCTTTTCGGGCTATCTCTGCCGGTACGCTTTTAGGTACGCCAGCCGGTGTGAAACCGCTCAGTCCGATGGTATCTCCGTTTTGGATAAGAGCAGCAGCTTCGGCTGCTGTGATTTTGTTGAATCCCATAGAGTTGATTGCTTAATAGTTATACCTTAATTAATATGGCGCAAAGTTAGCTATTTTTTTTGAAAGGTGTTACTGTGTCAGGCTTATTTCCTTTTCTATTTCTTTTGGTAAGTGCTGAAGGCGGTAATGGCTCGGGGTGCAACCGAACCTTTTGAGGAAGGCACGCCGGAAGGTACTTCGTGAGTTAAAGCCGGAACGGTCAGCTATTTCTTCGATAGACATTTTGGTTTGGCGGAGAAGTTGTTCGGCGTATGACAGGCGGTATTGGTTGACGTAATCGAAGAACGTTGTACCCAGTACATTGTTCAGATAATTAGAAATATAGGTGCGGTTCGTGCCGATGGCTTGGGCCAAGTCCATGATGGTCAGCTTGGGATTGAGGTAGAGATGCTCCTCCTCGAAGATCCGATGCAGGTGGAGGGTGAATTGATGTGGATTCTCTTCGTTTTCCGGTGCCGTCTCAACGTCCTGGTGCGAACGGGGCGTCAATGAACCGAGCACTTGCTCCTGCCGGTTGATGAAGTAGCTGATGAGTGACCAAATGACACAAGTGAGCAGGTAGTACAACGTGTCGTTGAGTTCGGAATAGTAGGTGGAAGACAGGCTCCATACCGCCAGGAACGCCACGAAAGAGAGAAGTATGATATACAACCACCGCAGGTCGATGCGTTCGTAGTAAGAATAACTTTGTTTCAGCCGCTTGTGATAAGCCGGTATTTCGAACAAGACATAAAGCATCACGACCGTACCGTATGCCACGGCGCAAGCGATGGCACTTTCGTATAATATATCCTTGGGATGGACTGCGTAGAAGAGTATAAAGAGAAAGAACGGTATTTCATGTAGCACAGCCCGCCGGAGTGTCATGGAACCGGGACGTGTGAGTTCAAACAGCAGGAAGGCGCAGGTGGGGACGGCTGTCATGTCGATGAGTACGAAAACATGGTGCAGGAACTCGAACCGGACGGTGGGATACCATATCAGTGCCATATCCTTGACCGACTGTATGACCCATACGAGCAGGACCCAACCAGTGATTTGGCGGAGCCGGTTACCGCTTCCGTTCCGGAGGAAGTACACGCACAGCCACAGCAGGAACATGAAGCTTGCTCCTGCCGTGTACTGCATGAGTTGTATATAAACAATATTGCCGTCCATTTTGCTGCCGGAAAGAAAAAAAGGTATTAAACCTCTTCGGCAGTCAAAGTTATGAAAAATATCATAAAGGACATGGTTTTTCCACTCTTATTCTTCCGGGTCCACGTCCCATTGTATGGGAACGTTGCGGAACTCCAACGGTAGGGAAAGAAGACCTTGGGCAGGGAGCATTGGGTAAAATTCAGGGTGCATACTGTCAAAATGTTAATCCCGGTCCTGCATGGTTCGCGTATTCGTGCCTTTACCGAGCCGTCATTGCAAATACGCGAGTCTCGCGCCGTCGGGAGGAAGCGGAATGTCAGTGGAAAAGGAATTTTGCTTTCCAAAGGCCTGCCGGAAAGGTGCATCCTGCGCTGGTTGGCGAAGGAGGAGTAAGTCCGGGAATGCATACCTTTTGCAAAAGGACAGCGCATCCTTGCATGCCTTTTCTTGCCAAATAGAGAAAAAACGGTGTTTTCAGCAATCTGTTTTCCCGCTTTCAGGCCGTTTTCCGGTAACCTGTGGTCGTTCATCTTTTTTTCTGCTGAGAAAAAAAGTGTTTTTTCAGCCAAACGGAAAATTTTTCTCATGAGAGCAATCCTTAATCGGGCTTAAATTCGGGTTAACGGGACTGAAAAAACGGGCAAAACCTTAAAAAAGTGTATCCAAAGATGCTTTTGTTTACCTCTGTTTTGTGCTTTTAGCGGAACCCGTGCTTCCCTAAAAAGAACTTTTTCCTTGCTGTTTGCTATGAAAATTCGGAAACGGTTGTCTTTTTGCCAAATGGCAGTCTAAAAAAATAAGCGGGGGTTTCACAACTCCCGCTTACTCAACTAAACCTTAACTATGAAAAAATCTAATGTTTTCATTCGAGGACAAATATCGGAATTATCTCTGTGATAATAATGGCTTGTGCGCTAATTTAACTTTGTTTTTAGTCTTTTTTAAGAAGGTCTGTACCTTCTTTTGTTTCTTTGCAGAAGTAAATGGTATATATATGTGTGATTTTGACTATCTTTGTTTTACGAAGATAGGATGCGGCTCGGCAGTTTTTCGCTCAAAAGCAAGCTTTTGGCTTGCAACTGCGCTCGCCTTTCGTTATCTTTGCAGCCTGAATTTGAAAGAACAGCATGAAAAAGCTTTTTATAGAGACTTACGGTTGCCAGATGAACGTGGCCGACAGCGAAGTAGTGGCTTCGGTGATGCGTATGGCTGGATACGAGACGTGCGAAACCTTGGATGAGGCGGATGCCGTTTTCCTGAATACTTGTTCCGTACGGGATAATGCCGAACAGAAAATCATCAACCGGCTGGAGGCTTTGCATGCTTTGAGACGGAAGGGTCGGCATCTGATTATCGGCGTGTTGGGCTGTATGGCCGAACGGGTGAAGGAAGAGTTGATAGAGAATCACCATGTGGATGTAGTGGCAGGCCCCGACGCTTATTTGTCCCTGCCCGACCTGATAGCCCAAGTGGAGCTGGGGCATAAGGCCATCAACGTGGAACTGTCCGTGACGGAAACTTATAAGGATGTGATTCCGCAACGTGTGTGCGGCTCGCATATTTCCGGTTTTGTCAGTATCATGCGCGGCTGCAACAATTTTTGCCATTATTGTATTGTGCCTTACACGCGTGGACGGGAACGCAGCCGGGATGTGGAAAGCATCCTGAATGAGGTGCGGGATTTGAAAAAGCGCGGGTATAGGGAAGTCACGCTTTTGGGGCAGAATGTGAATTCTTACCTCCATGAGGGGGCCGACGGAAAGACTGTTTCTTTTCCGGAACTTTTGCGGTTGGTGGCACACGAGGCCGACGGGATGCGCGTGCGTTTCACCACTTCCCATCCGAAGGACATGAGCGACGACACGTTGCGTGTCATTGCGGAAGAACCCAATGTGTGCCGGCATATCCATTTGCCGGTGCAGAGCGGAAGCAACCGTATCTTGAAATTGATGAACCGCAAGTACACCCGTGAATGGTATTTGGACCGCGTGGCGGCCATTCGCCGGATTGTGCCGGATTGCGGTTTGTCCACAGACATTTTTTCGGGTTACTGTTCCGAGACCGAAGAGGATCATGAAATGTCTTTGTCGTTGATGCGGGAATGTGCCTACGACAGCGCTTTTATGTTCAAGTATTCGGAGCGGCCGGGAACGTATGCCTCCAAGCATTTGCCCGACGACGTGCCGGAGGACGTGAAGGTACGGCGTTTGAACGAATTGATCGCTTTGCAGAATGAACTCTCGGCAGAGAGCAACCGCCGCTGTGAAGGCCGGGTTTATGAAGTGCTGGTAGAGGGTGTGAGCAAACGTTCCAAAGAGCAGTTGTTCGGACGTACAGAGCAGAATAAGGTGGTCGTGTTCGACCGGGGAAAGCATCATGTCGGTGATTTTGTAAAGGTGAGAGTTAACGGAAGTTCTTCGGCTACGTTGAAGGGAGAGGTGGTAGAAGACTGACAATCAAGTTAAATGCTGTTAAAGAAAGAATCAATCCCCGTGTTTCGTTGTATTTTTGTATCCTACGCTAATACGGACAGATAGAGGTCATGGGAAAGAAAAAAGCAAAAGGTTCTTTGGGTATGCAGTGGTTTACGACCGGTGTCAGTACCACGTTGGTGTTGATACTGTTGGGGATCGTATCCTTTTTTATACTGTTTGCCCAGCGTTTGTCTGATTCCGTGAAAGAAAACTTGACGGTGACCGTATTGCTCGACGGTGAGGCAAGCCGTTCGGACATCCATGAATTCCGGACGGCATTGAAGGGAGAACGTTATGTGTATGCTTTGGATTATGTGTCCAAAGAGCAGGCGTTGAAAGAACAGGTAAAGGCCATGGGCAGCGATCCGTCCGAGTTTCTCGGAGCCAATCCGTTCACGGCCTCGTTTGAATTGCGTATGAACGCCCTTTATGCCAATTCCGACAGTTTGGCATGGATCACCGCAAAGCTGAAAAAGAATCCTTTGGTGGAGGATGTGATGTATCAAAAAGAGCTGGTAGACACGGTGAATGACAATTTGCGACGTATCAGCTATGTGCTTTTGGGCTTAGCCGTGCTTTTGGCCTTGGTCTCTTTTGCACTCATCAATAATACCGTGCGGCTGAGCATCTATTCCGGCCGTTTCGTTATCCGTACGATGAAATTGGTAGGGGCGAGTTGGGGATTTATCCGGAGGCCGTTTATGGCACGGAGTTTCAATCTCGGGTTCCTGTCCGGTCTGTTGGCCGATGCCGTGTTGTGGGGAGGCGTGCATACCCTTTTGCAGTACGACCCTTCGCTTTCCCAATATATCCATGTCGATATGTTGCTCGTCGTCGGGGCGGCGGTGCTGTTGTTCGGCCTCTTGCTTACGTTGGGCTGTACGTACGTTTCCGTCAACAAGTACTTGCGGATGAAGGTCGGTGATTTATATTAAATAGGAAACATATAATAAATAGAGGTTTATGGATAAAAGAAATTTTGCTTTCGACAAGGTGAATTTTATTTTGTTGGCCGTCGGGATGGCGATTGTAATCATCGGGTTCATCCTTATGTCCGGTTCCGGGAGTTCGGAAACGGTATTCAATCCGGACGTATTTAGCGTACGTCGCATTAAAGTGGCTCCAATAGTCTGTCTGTTTGGCTTTTTGTTCATCATTTATGCCATTTTGCGAAAGCCTGCATACACGCCGTTGGAGGAAGAGAATGAGGGTGTCGGAGAAAAGAAAGACGAAATGTCCGGTGCGGACGCCACGATCAATAGGGATTAAGCATGGATGTAATAGACGCGTTGTTGATGGGCCTCTTGCAGGGCCTGACGGAATATTTGCCGGTAAGCAGTAGCGGGCATCTGGCCATCGCTTCCCATTTTTTCGGAATAGAAGGAGAAGCCAATCTGACGTTTACTGTGGCCGTCCATGTGGCTACGGTGTTCAGCACGTTGGTGATTCTTTGGAAAGATATCGTGTGGATATTCAAGGGATTGTTTGACTTCAAAGGGCCGGGGATGAACGAATCCCAACGTTATGCCTTGAATATTTTAGTCTCCATGATACCCGTAGGCATTGTCGGGGTTTTCTTTAAGGACTACGTGGAAATGATATTCGGCAGCGGTCTGCTGATAGTAGGGATTTGTTTGTTGCTGACGGCTTTGCTGCTGACGTTTTCATATTATGCCCGCCCCCGTCAGAAAGAAAACATATCTCTTCGTGACGCCTTCATCATCGGGCTTTCCCAGGCTTGTGCCGTGTTGCCCGGCTTGTCCCGTTCCGGTACGACCATCGCTACGGGCTTGCTGTTGGGAAACAACAAAGCCAAGTTGGCCCAGTTTTCTTTCCTGATGGTGATGCCTCCTATTTTAGGAGAAGCCATACTCGATGTGGCAAAGGGAGTGACCCATGGGGTCGAGGCTGCTTCTGCGGGTATCGGGATGTGGCCGCTTGTCGTGGGATTCGTGGCGGCCTTTGTGTCGGGATGCTTGGCTTGCAAATGGATGATCAATATAGTCAAGAAAGGCAAGTTGGTATATTTTGCCGTTTACTGTGCCGTAGTGGGTGTCGCGCTCATCGTACATCATTGCCTCTAACCGTTAAAATTCGCCTGAGTGGATTTCAAGAAAGGAGAAATATTGGCTTTTGACAAGCCCTACGAGTGGACGTCGTTCGGGTTGGTGGCCAAGGTACGTTACCTGTTGTGCAAGAGATTAGGAGTGAAGAAATTGAAAGTGGGGCACGCCGGTACGCTCGATCCTTTGGCTACCGGAGTCCTGCTTGTCTGCACCGGTAAGGCAACGAAACGGATAGAGGAACTTCAGGCTCATACGAAAGAGTATGTGGCGACGCTCCGTCTGGGGGCTACCACGCCTTCGTTCGACTTAGAGAAGCCTGTGGACGCGGAGTATCCCACGGAACATATCACCCGTGAAATGGTGGAGGAAACGCTGAATCGTTTCGTAGGTACGATAGAACAGGTGCCGCCCGTCTTCTCGGCTTGCAAAGTGAACGGAAGCCGTGCGTACGATTTGGCCCGTAAAGGGGAAGAGGTGGAACTGAAAGCCAAGACGTTGGTCATCGACGAAATGGAACTGTTGCGATGCGAACTGCCGGAAATCGTCATCCGGGTGGTGTGCAGCAAAGGTACTTACATCCGGGCGTTGGCCCGCGACATCGGGGTGGCCTTGCAGAGCGGCGCCCACCTGACGGCCTTACGCCGTACGAGAATCGGAGCGGTCAGAGTGGAAGACTGCCTGAAACTGGATGATTTTGCCGAATGGTTGAATCGCCAGACGATAGAGATAACAGAAGATAATTAATCAATATAAGAGAACTATTCTATATGAAGCTGTCACAATTCAAATTCAAGTTACTTGAAGAACAGATTGCTCAGTATCCCGCGCACCATCGTGACGAATCCCGTTTGATGGTGTTGCATAAGAAGAGTGGAGATATCGAGCATCGCCAGTATTTTAAAGACATTCTCGACTATTTTGACGATAAGGATGTATTTATCTTCAACGATACCAAGGTGTTCCCGGCCCGCCTGTACGGCAACAAGGAAAAGACGGGTGCCCGTATCGAAGTGTTCTTGTTGAGAGAACTGAACGAGGATTTGCGTCTTTGGGATGTGTTGGTCGACCCGGCTCGTAAGATTCGTATCGGCAACAAGTTGTACTTCGGTGAAGATGATTCCATGGTGGCAGAAGTCATCGACAATACGACTTCGCGCGGGCGTACGCTTCGTTTTCTGTACGACGGACCGCACGATGAGTTCAAGGCAGCCTTATATGCGCTCGGCGAGGCTCCGCTGCCCAAACATATTGTGAAGCGTCCGGCCGAACCCGAGGATATGGAACGTTTTCAATGTATTTTTGCCCGTAACGAGGGAGCGGTGACAGCCCCTTCGTCCGGACTTCATTTCTCGCGGGAGCTGATGAAGCGGCTTGAAATCAAGGGCGTGGATTTTGCTTACGTCACGATGCACTGCGGGTTGGGTAATTTCCGTGATATCGACGTGGAAGATCTGACCAAGCACAAGATGGACAGCGAGGAGATGTTTGTGGAGGCGGATGCCTGTCGCATCGTCAATGCGGCAAAGGACGGCGGGCATCGCGTATGTGCTGTGGGTACCACAGTGCAGCGCGTGATAGAAACGGCGGTAGGTACGGACGGACATTTAAAGGAGTTTACGGGCTGGACCAACAAGTTTATTTTCCCTCCGTATGAGTTCAATGTGGCAGACTGCATGGTGGCTAATTTCTATATGCCTTACAGCACGCTGCTCATGCTGACGGCAGCCTACGGCGGTTACGACCTGGTGATGCAAGGGTATAAAGAAGCGTTGAAAGAAGGTTATCGTTTCGGGACGTACGGTGATGCCATGCTTATATTGAACGATTGATGACAGACTTATATTTAGGTTTGGGCAGCAATCTGGGCGATCGTGAACGGTTGTTGCACCGGGCTGTAGAGATATTGGTTGAGCGGATAGGCGGATTGAAAAGCCTGTCCGCTTTTTATGAAACGGAACCTTGGGGGTTCTGCTCTGACCACCCTTTTCTGAATGCCGTGGCAGTATTGTGTACAGAGAAGACGCCGGAAGAGATTCTCCGTATTACGCAGGCGGCCGAACGTGAATTGGGACGGCGTAGTAAGAGTGTGGGCGGGACGTATGCCGACCGTCCGATTGATATTGACTTGTTGCTTTATGGCGATGCGGTAGTAGAGGAGGATTTCGATGTTCCCGGAACAGAAGGCAGGAAAGTGCATTTGTCCTTACCCCATCCGTTGATGCATGAGCGGTGTTTTGTCATGGAGCCTTTGGCCGAAGTGGCGCCGGATGTGGTACACCCTATATTGAAACGGACTTTCCGGGAAATTTTGGAGGAGTTGGGGGACTGAATGTCGTTATCCTGCCGTTCGATCCGTGCGGGTTTGCATGCCGTGCGGTTTTGTTATTCCATGTATCTGCAATCCATGGTCGGGAACCAAGAAGAAAAAAACAAGGGTGTGCCGCAGTGGCACACCCCATATATGAACAGTCGGATGGCATAACTTATTTCGGTTGTTTACCGATGTAAGCTAAAATACCACCGTCTACGTACAATACCAGACCGTTGACGAAGTTGGAAGCGTCCGAAGCCAAGAACACGGCCGGACCTTGCAGGTCTTCAGGAGTACCCCAACGGGCAGCAGGAGTCTTGGCCACGATGAAACTGTCGAAAGGATGGCGGCTGCCGTCCGGTTGACGTTCACGCAACGGAGCGGTTTGAGGAGTAGCGATGTAGCCCGGACCGATACCGTTACATTGGATGTTGTATTCTCCGTATTCCGAGCAAATATTGCGCGTCAGCATCTTCAGGCCGCCTTTGGCTGCTGCGTAGGCCGATACGGTTTCACGACCCAGTTCGGACATCATGGAACAGATGTTGATGATTTTGCCGTGTCCTTTTTTGATCATGCCGGGAATAACGGCTTTCGATACGATGAACGGAGCGTTCAAATCCACATCGATGACTTGGCGGAACTCTGCGGCCGACATTTCCGTCATCGGGATACGCTTGATGATACCTGCATTGTTGACGAGGATGTCTATCACGCCGACTTCTTTTTCGATACGGGCAACCAAGGCATTGACGGCAGCTTCGTCCGTCACGTCGCACACGTAACCGTGGGCTTCTATACCTTTTTCCTTATATGCGGCCAGTCCTTTGTCCACTAATTCTTGCTTGATGTCGTTGAATACGATGGTAGCGCCGCATTGTGCGAAAGCCGTAGCGATGCCGAAACCGATTCCGTAAGATGCTCCGGTAACCAAAGCAACTTTACCTTCCAAAGAGAAATTCTGCAAAAAATTCTTTTCCATGTTCTTGATGATTTAATAATGCGTTTTCCTTTCCGGCAAAGTTAGAAAAAGTAACTGACATACGCACACAATTTGACGAGAATCTTTTTCCTTTTTCTTTTTCCGGCAGAATGTTTGCATCTATAACCTGTTCTTATACAGCGTGGCTGCCACTTTCTGATATTGGCATTCCAGTTCCATGTAGGCTTGCAGGTTGCGGTAAATCTGGTCGGCTTCCACAAAGTAGTCCGTCACGGACAGTTCGCCGCCTTTTACGCTTTCTTTCAGCAGTTCGAGAGTCTGTGTCATCAGGGGCTGGTCATACACCGACATGGCTCGTCCCAGTTGTTGAAGTTCGTTGAAACCGGAATGCAAGGCGGCTTCTGCTTTCAGGCGTATTTCGTCCGCTTGCAAACGTGTGCCGATAGATTGTGCCTGTGCCATTCTCACCTGTCTGCGGTTGGAAAACAACGGAATGGATCCTCCTACGAGGAAACCGTGCTCTTTGCTGCCTTCTCCCGTGTTCCGGCGGTAACCGATTTCCAGTTTAGGCAACCATTTTTGACGGTTGACCGTAAGGTTGCGTTTGGCTGCCCGTGTGTCGGCCTCAGCGGCTTTGAGTTCGGCATCTTGGCCGAGGACTTCATCGCATAAAGCCTCGAAATCGAGGGTTGTCGGGATTGTGGGATATTCCCGTCCTTCGAAAGTGAGCGGCATGTTGCCGTTCAGAGCCAGCAACGACTGCAAGGCCGTGCGGTGGTCGGTATGGTTCTGTAGGACTTCTGTCTGTATGCTCATACGTTCCATCTTAATCTTGTTCACTTCGATGACTGTGGCATCACCGGCTCTCAACCGCTCTTCATACAAGGCCAACAGCTCGTCGGCATTTTGCATGCGTTTGTCCAGCAGGTCTCTTTGCCGGTTCAGCCGTATCATGTCCAGGCAAAGGGTTTTGGCTTCGAGCAGCACGTTGCGGCGCAAGGCTTCGGCACGGTAGTCTACGGCTTCTTTCTTGTCTCGTCCGGCACGGTTACGGCTGTTATATACCGTGGGAAAGTCGAATCCTTGTGATACGACCAATTCGGAGCCGGACTGTCCGTTGACTCCTTTGCTAAAGAAAGAACTATATTCCACCGTAGGGTCCTCCAAGCTGTTTTCGGCTTCAATACCTATCTTTTCAGCTTCTCCGTTTTTTTGTTGTGCCTGGATGGATTTGTTATGTTGTGCCACACTCTGCAGCACTTCGTTCACGCTTTGGGCCTGCAAAGGGAGCAAGCCACAGGCGCAAACGGTTGTGATAAGAATGATTCTTTTCATGACTATCGTTTTTGTTCAGGAACGGACACTTTTACGGTTCATCCATTCATATATAATAGGAATAATAAAGGCATTCAGGAAAGTTGAGGTCAGCAGGCCGCCCAATATCACTTTGGCCATCGGACTCTGGATTTCGTTGCCCGGAAGATCCCCCCGAAGGGCCAGCGGAATAAGGGCAAGAGCCGATGAAAGTGCGGTCATCAGGATGGGGTTCAAACGGTCGAGCGACCCGTGCAGGATGCTTTCCCGCAACGACAATCCTTCTTCGCGCAATGTGTTGTAGTGACTGATGAGCAACATTCCGTTGCGTGTCGCAATGCCGAAGAGGGAAATGAATCCGATGATGGCCGGAATGCTGATTTCTCCGGTGGTCAGCAACAGGGCGAACACACCGCCGATTAATGCTAGGGGCAGATTGAGCAGGATGACTCCGCTCTGCGCTGCATTACGGAATTGGAAGTAAAGCAACAGGAAGATGACCACGATGCTGATGAACGATGTGAGCAACAACACCCGGCTGGCCGACTCTTCGCTTTCGAACTGGCCGCCGTATTCGATATGGTAACCTTCGGGCAGTTTCACTTTTTCGTCTATCCGGCTGCGGATGTCGTTCACCACGCTGCGCATGTCTCGCCCGCTGGCATTGGCCGAGATGACGATTTTACGTTTCACGTTTTCGCGGTTGATGGTGTTCGGCCCCATGGACGACCGGATGTCGGCCACATACGAGAAGGGCACTTTGTTGCCTTGCGCATCGTCGATCATCAGATTACGGATACGCTCCATTGTGCTGCGGTTTTCTTCTGCCGAACGGACGATGAGGTTGAACGAGCGCCCTTTCTCGTACACTTGCGATACGACTTCTCCTCCCATGTTCACCGTGACAAACTCGTTGAATTGCGGTAATGAGATGCCGTATCGGGCCAGCATTTCCCGTTTCGGTTCGATTTTCAGTTCCGGACGTTCGATTTGTTGTTCCACATTCAGGTCGGCCACGCCTTTCACGTCGCTGACGGCCGATTTGATTTGGTTGCCGATTTGATACATTTTGTTCAGGTCGTCGCCGAACAGTTTGATGGCGATGCCGGCCTGCGTACCGCTCAGCATGGCATCTATACGATGGCTGATGGGTTGTCCTATTTCGATGTTCGCTCCCGATATGACGGACAATTTACGTCGCACATCCTCTAAAACTTCGGTGTGGCTGCGGTCTTCCAATTCAAACGGTGCTTCTATTTCTGATACGTTCACGCCGAGAGCATGCTCGTCCAGTTCCGCCCGTCCCGTCTTGCGTGCCACGGTTTTGATTTCGGGGATGGAGAGCAACAGTTCCTCGGCCTGCCGTCCGATTTTATCCGATTCCTCCAAGGAGATACCCGGAAGGGAACTGATATTTATGGTAAACGAACCTTCGTTGAACGGCGGTAAGAAGCTGCGTCCCAACGTGAGGAAGCTCCCCAGGGCTGCGACGAAAAGCGTAAGCGTGGTGCCCAATACGATTTTCTTGTGCGACAAAGCCCAAGACAGTCCGTTCTGGTAATGCTTTTTTAGATATACGGCCAGAAACGCCTCTTTAGGCAGTCCGCCGGTTTTGGCTTTGTGTCCCAACAGATAGCTGCAAAGTACGGGCGTCAACGTCAGGGCTACGATGGTGGAAGCGAACAGCGATACGATGAAAGCCACGCCCAACGGCACGAGCATGCGTCCTTCCATGCCGCTCAGGAAGAACAGCGGGACGAAACTGACGATAATGATGAGCGTAGAGTTCAGGATGGGCATGCGCACTTCCCGGGAGGCGTTGAATACGACATCGCGTACACGTAACCGTTCGCTTTCCGGCAACATGCGGTTTTCGCGCAGATGTTTCCATACGTTTTCCACGTCCACGATGGCATCGTCCACCAACGAACCGATGGCGATGGCCATACCGCCCAAGCTCATCGTGTTGATGGTCAGCCCCATGTAGTGAAGCACCAAAATGGTGACCAGCAGCGAAAGAGGGAGGGTGACCAGCGAGATGACCGTAGTGCGTACGTTGCCCAGAAAGAGGAATAAGACGATGACTACGAAGATGGCACCTTCGAGCAGCGAATCCTGGACGTTACCGATGGAACTTTCGATAAAGCGGGACTGGCGGAACACGTCGGTGGACATACGCACGTCGGCCGGAAGGCTCTTTTGCAGGTCTTGCAAGGCTTCTTCCAACTTTCCGGTCAGTTCTATGGTACCCGTGTTCGGTTGCTTGGTCACGGTGAGCAATACGGCGGGCTTGCCTTTTTCAGAGGCCAGACCCAGTTTGGGTTGCTGGCTGCCAGTTTTTACGTCAGCAATGTCTTCCAACATGACAGGCGAGCCTCCTACGGTTTTGATGACCGCCCGGCCCATTTTCCGCACGTCGTCGGTCGAGACGACTCCACGTACGATGTATTCGTTGCCGTATTGGTAAATCACTCCGCCGTTGGTGTTGGTATTCATGTTCCGCGTGACATCCATTACCTCGCCCAACGTCACTCCGTAGTGTTTCATCCGTTCGGGGTGCAACAGAATCTGGTATTCTTTGATGTCGCCGCCCAATACGGCTACTTGGGCTACTCCTCCGGTGGACATCAGGCGTGGGCGAATCACCCAATCGGCCAATGTACGCAAGTCTAGCATAGACGTGCTGTCGGCTGTCAGTCCTACGATAAGCAATTCTCCCAGAATGGAAGACTGCGGTCCCAGAGTCGGGTTACCCACATTGTCGGGCAGGCTTTCCGCCACTGTGGCCAGCTTTTCCGATACGATTTGACGGGCCAGGTATATGTCCGTGTCCCAGTCGAATTCCACCCATACGACAGAGAAGCCCGTGGTGGACGAGGAGCGTACGCGGCGTACGCTGGTGGCACCGTTGACGGCTGTCTCTATGGGGAAAGTGACCAACTGTTCCACCTCTTCGGCTGCCATGCCCCCGGCTTCTGTCATGACGACAACCGTGGGCGCGTTCAGGTCGGGAAAGACGTCTACTTCCGTATGGTAGGCTTGGTAGAGGCCTCCTATCATCAGCAGGACGGAGGCTATCAATATAAATAAACGGTTCTGCAGGGAGAACTGTATGATTTTGTTCAGCATAATATTTTCTCCTTATGGATTAATGGGAATGGTTGTGGGCTGGGATGGTATTTGAAGCCGAAGCCAGTTTCACGTGGTAAGCTCCTTGCGTGACTACGCGGTCACCGGGTTTCAGACCCGAGAGGATTTCCACACGCAGTCCGTTTTCGGCTCCTGTTTTTACTTCCTGCTTGCGGTACACTTCCTTGCTTTCCTGTAAGTAGACGAAGTACAGTCCTTGTTCCTCTGTCAGTGCCGAGACGGGGAGAGTGATTACTCCGGTACGTGTGGCTCCGGTCAGATAGGTTTCCACAAAGCTTCCCGGCACGATGTCGCCTGTATTGTCGAATTCAAACAAAACGGGGATGTAGAAAGCATTCTCGTCCGAAGCCTTCCCGTAGGACAAGACACGCCCGTGCAGGTTCTCCAAGGTATAGACCGTATCATCATACGGGGTATTGAAGTGGGCCGAAGTGATTTGTTTCAGTGCGCCGTAATAACGTTCCGATACGTCGGCACGCAGTTGCAGGCGCCGGTTCTGGGTCAGGGTCATCAACGGTTGTCCTGTCGTCACGTAGTCGCCTTCTTTCACCGCCACGTTCTTCACATATCCGCCCGTCGAAGCTGTGACGGCCACTCCTTTCCGAGTATGATGAGGGTCCAGTGCCTCGTAACTGATACGTGCGTCTTCGTAAGCCGCTTTCAGGTTCTCCAGGTCTTTGCGCGTCACGATTTGTTTTTCAGCCAACGGTTTGGCGCGTTCGTACTCGGCCTTGGCGTTTTGGTAGGCCACGTATGCGCGTTCCACCGGGTCTCCACCTTGTATTTTGTCCGAGGATAAATGGAACAACACGGTGCCGCGTCCCACCGGAGCACCGGCGGTCAGTGTCCGTGCGAACCTTACTACGCCGGACGTACCGGCCACCACCGTCGTTTCTTCTCCTTGGGCAGCCAGTATCTGTCCGCCGGTTTTAATGATTTGGCGGAATGTGTCGCGTTTCACGGTTTCGGTGGCGATACCTGCCGCCTTGGCTTTCTCGGCCGTCAGGATGATTTCGTCCGCATGTTCTTCGTGGTTGTCTTCCCGGGCGGTTTCTTCCGTTCCGTGTGTATGTTTCTCTTCGTGGTCATGGTTATGGCAGGCGCTCAGCATACTTACGGCTAAAGCACCCATCAAGAAATATATTTTCTTCATAGGGATATTAAAATTTGAAATGAATAAAATAAACAGTTGTCTGGTTTCCGTTCAGGCGCGGGGAGGAGCCCTCATGCCTTTTCCGCCGATGGGTCGGGAAAGATACAAATCAGGCCGGTAAGCGTTGTAAGGCCTGCGCGATATTTGTAAAGTATGGATAGCTGAAAGGTCGCATGCCGCCCAAAGTATGAAAGGCGGGCGGGATACGGCTTTTTTATGGGAAAAACAAGAGCCGGACGAAGGTATCGTCAACTGGAAATGCGTGATACATTCCGACGTACAGGCATGTGTACTCTTGACCGGACGGGTGGATTCCATCTCCTGTCCCAGACAGAGGGTATGGGCATGATGGTGATGGGGATAGACCGAAACGGCCTGCATCAACATGCAGAGCCATAACAAGATGATGGCATGGAGTTGTTTCTTCATCGTTTCGGCGGTTCTCGTTTTCGTGAGAGCAAAGATAGGGGAAAAATGCCAAGCACACAACTATTTGGCGTGCAACTTGGTTGCAATTCTGCTCGGGCAGGGGACGAAAAAGGTCGGTACAGAACGGAAAATCGTTTGCCGCAGATTGGAAAATCATTCGCCTGAGATTGAAAAATCGTTTGCCGCAGAAAAAAACAAGGGCAAAATGAGGTGGGTTTGGCGGAGTGTGGTATGTCTTTTTATTTCGTGACGTGAGGGTGTATAAATATGTCCACATCGAATGTACGTTGAACATAGATAGACGGAAAGAGTCCTGATAATCGTAAAATAAAGACAGCCCCTGAAATGATTTTCAGGGGCTGTCTTTGGTTGGGATACCTGGGTTCGAACCAAGACTAAGACGACCAAAATGTCTTGTGCTACCATTACACCATATCCCAATCCTTATGTCTTTCTCTCGAAAGCGGTGCAAAGATAGCGAGAAAATCGCTATCCTACAAATTTTTTCCTTGAAATTTTATTTGGCGATGAGCAGGAAATAATTTTTCTTGCCGCGTTGCACCAATAAATATTTGCCGTTGAGCAAATCATCGGCAGTTACGATGCGGTCAAAGGCCGTCAGTTTTTCTTTGTTCAGCGAAACGCCACCACCTTGTACCATCTTGCGCATCTCGCCCTTGCTGGGGAAGCATTGCGTCATTTCGGCTGTCAGGTCTACGGCTTTGATACCGGCCGACAAAACTTCGCGGCTGACTTCGAACTGTGGCACGCCTGCAAACACGTCGAGCAGCGTTTGTTCGTCCAGCTTCGTCAGACTTTCTTTAGTCGCCTTTCCAAACAGAATGTTGCTGGCCTCCACTGCCATATTGTAGTCTTCCTCGCTGTGCACCATGATGGTGATTTCCTTGGCCAGGCGTTTTTGCAGGATGCGCTGTCCCGGGTCTTCATCGTGTTGGGCGATGAGGCCGTCTATCTCTTCTTTGTCCAACGTGGTGAAGATACGGATATAGCGTTTGGCGTCGTCGTCGGCCACGTTGAGCCAGAATTGGTAGAAGGCATACGGGCTGGTATAGTCGCGGTTCAGCCAGATGTTGCCCTTTTCGGTCTTGCCGAACTTGGTCCCGTCGGCTTTTGTCACCAACGGGCATACCAAAGCGAACACTTCACCGCCGTTGGTACGGCGTATCAGTTCGGCACCGGTCGTGATGTTACCCCATTGGTCGCTTCCGCCCAACTGGAGACGGCAGCCTTTATGTTCGTATAAATATAAGAAGTCGTAACCCTGAAGAAGTTGGTAAGTGAACTCGGTGAACGACAGGCCGTCGCGGGCCTCGCCGTTCAGACGCTTTTGCACGCTGTCTTTGGCCATCATGTAGTTTACGGTGATGTGCTTGCCGACTTCGCGGGCGAAGTCGAGGAACGTGAAGTCCTTCATCCAGTCGTAATTGTTCACCAGCTCGGCATGGTTGGGAGCGTCGCTGTCGAAATCCAGGAATCGGGCCAGTTGCTGTTTGATGCAGGCCACGTTGTGGCGCAACGTTTCTTCGTCGAGCAAGTTGCGTTCCTGGCTTTTACCCGAAGGGTCGCCTATCATTCCGGTGGCGCCTCCGATAAGGGCCAGCGGCTTGTGCCCGCAACGTTGGAAATGCTTGAGCATCATCACGCCGCAAAGATGGCCTATGTGCAGGGAGTCCGCCGTGGGGTCGATGCCCAGATAGGCGGTGACCTGTTCTTTTTCAAGTAAATCCTCGGTGCCCGGCATCATGGTGTGAATCATGCCTCTCCATTTCAGTTCTTCTACAAAGTTCATCGTATGAATTTATTTTGTTTAATAAAAATTGAGTCGTACAAAAGTACGACCTTTCAATGAGACTTGCAACTATATTCCTATTTTTTAGACGACGGGCCGATTCGGACGAGATTTTCCCAACATTGTGTGCGCAGTTCTTCCGGAGTACAAGAGCGTAGTTCGGCAGCCGTACGGTATAGTGTGTCTACGGGACGTGAGTCTTCGTCGCTTTCGAAGAAGAGACGGTCGGACGGGCAGAGCGTCAGGCTTTGCGGATGGAAACGGAAACCGAAACTGAGGTAAAATCCTTTGCCTAAAAGGCTTTCGGCCAGTTGGGGTTTGCCTCGGAAACCGTGGATGATGCAAACGGCGGCAGCCGGAATGTCTTTTCGTGCGGAGAGCAGTTCGTCCCATGCTTTGACGCAGTGGACGATGACGGGAAGCCGGTGGGCGGCAGCCAGTTCTGCCTGACGTACGAAAAGTTCACGCTGGAGGAAAAGTGAGGTCGATACGAATTTGTCCAGTCCGGCTTCACCTATGGCTTTACAGAAGGGGGAGGCGGCCAGACGGTCCAGTTCTTTCAGGGTTTCTTCCGGATGTGCGGGGATATACCAAGGATGGATACCGGCGGAAAAGGCTTGGCCGTATTCGGGTTCTTCGTGTCCGGCAGGAGGCAAAGGAAGGATATAGTTGCGGATGACAGTTTCCGACGAAGATGCGGCCGGTCGATGGGCATGGAGGTTCAGAAATGTTTCCATAGGCTTAAGGGACGGGGTCATAACCGCTTCCTCCCCAGGGATGGCAACGCAGGATGCGACGCACGGCCAAGTACATGCCTTTAAAGGGGCCATGCTTGCGGATGGCTTCAATAGCGTATTGTGAACAAGTCGGCGTAAACCTGCACGATGGGGGAGTCATGGGGGAAATCACACGGCGATAGAACTGAATGGGAGCAATCAACGCGGCGGATAACAAATGGCGGAAACGGTCATAGGGCGGATGCATCATCGGTGTGTTCGTCCGGGGATGCCGGAAGTTGTTCGGAGATACGCACCAACAGGCGTCTCACGCAATCGTCCACTTCGGCCGAAGCGTACAGGCGGTCGGAAAGCCAGAGGAAAGCCACTACCAGACCCTGCCCGGATGACGTGGGCAAAACGGATGTCAAGATGTGTTTTTGTTTGCGGTAAGCTTCGCGAATCTGCCGTTTCACCCGGTTTCGTTTTACAGCCCTTTTGAAACGTCGTTTCGACACGGACACCAATATGGATACAAGAGGAGCCGGGGCTTCTACGGGAACCGGCATGAAGACTACGCGGAGCGGAAAGGCCGACATGGATTTGCTGCCTCCGGTGAACAGAGCGTCTATGATGCGTTTGCTACACAAGCGCTCCGATTTATGAAATGAAAAGTCCGGTTTCTGTTCCATAAGGTACGGTGTTGTAGGATAAAGGAGAAAGGGTGCTTTTCCGGCACCCTTTCTTATTTGATGAGCATCAACAGTTGTGCTTCTTTACGAAATCGTCCAATGCGGCCGTGATGGACGGGTATTGCGAAGTGGGAGCTTCCATGTCCAATCGCAGTCCTGCATCTTTGGCGGCCTGGGCTGTGGCCGGCCCGAACGTACCGATGGCAATCTCTTTCTGCTCGAAATCAGGGAAGTTTTTCAGCAAAGCCTGTATACCCGAGGGGCTGAAGAAAATCAGCATGTCGTAATCGAACTTCTCGTCGCTCTTGAAATCGTTGCTCACGGTGCGGTACATTACCACTTCCTTGTGGATAAGCTTCTTGGAATCCAACAGGTTCGTGATTTCGTCGTTGTGTACATCCGACAACGGAACCAGATATTTTTCTGTTTTATGCTTGACCATAGACGGGAGCAGATCGTCCACTTTGCCCGTAGAGCCGAAGAAGACCTTGCGTTTGCGGTACTGCACATATTTTTGGATATACAGTGCAATGGTTTCCGTAATGCAGAAATACTTCATATCTTCGGGTATCGTCACGCGTAATTCTTTGCACAACAGGAAAAAATGATCGATGGCATTACGTGAAGTGAATACCACGGCGGTGTAATCCAATATAGAGACTTTCTGTTGGCGGAATTCTTTAGCAGACAAACCTTCAATCTTGATAAATGGTCTGAAAACTACTTCCACACCATACTTGGAGGCAATCTCGAAATAAGGAGACTTCTCGGAGGTTGGTTTGGGTTGTGAAACCAGAATCTTCTTTATCATAAGTGTTCAATATTTTACAATAGTATGTCGTTTGTATATGTAAGTGCTTGCCATAAGCCGCAAAGAGGCAGCATTTCAAGGGCACAAAAGTACACAATTAAATGCAAGAAACCATGAAATTTTGGGAAAAATATACAAAAAGTTTTATAAAAGAGTAGAAGTCTGATGAAACCCAGTAACAGGCACAAACATAATATCACACTGTAGGTCGGAAGATTGAAAAAGACTGTGATTAAAGCAAGCGGAAAAAGCAGTACCCCTTCGGCCGAAACGAGAAATGAATATGATTTAAGCCAGGTACTTCTGCGTTCTTTGTCAAAAAAGATCCAATTGACAAACGCGTAAAACAGTTGCTTGAGTCCCAAGTAAATCCAGCAAATCAAAACATAGATACCCAATAGGATATGGGAGGAAACGGGGGACATGAAGAGATCCCGGGTGGTTTGTGTGTAATCGAAGAAAAACAGGCTGACGAGCAATCCGCTTTGCAAATAAAGGAAAATGGCGTGGCGCATTTCGCGGCCCGTCTCTATCGAGAAAAGTTTCTCCTTGTCCATGCGGTTGAGGAAAAAGTCCTGTAAGCGTTGTTTGATAAACTTCTTGCTGTTGGCGAAGATGGTCATGACTACCAGAAAACAGCAGAGCAAGATACCTGTGACCCAATCATCGTGGCGTAACAAATAGGGTAACGGGTCGGCATCCATGCCGGCTGGGTCGATGTTTATTTCAGCATGGTAATAGGGAGAAGTGCTGAAGAAGTTTTCATCGTATCGGATGTCTTGTACGGAAAGGGCAGTCTTGGCCGACGGTATCTGCCATCCCGGAAGGTTCAGGGTGTCGGGACGTGCCGAGCGCACGGTCGGGCGTGGAGGCAGCATCGCCTGAATGGCGGAATCCTGTTGGGCCGGTGTGGCATCGGCGGGCAGACTTTCAATAATTTTTTTCGGATTGAATTTCTGTCGGATGGGATACGAAGCCTTCTCGTGCGCCGGAAGAGCCGTTTGAAGTGAGTCTTTCATGTTCAAATGGCTGCAAATTTACGGACTTCTTTGTCCCAAAGTGGAGTAGAGTACAACAAGTCGAGGGCTTCGGCTGGGCTGGAAGCCACTTTCCAGATACCCAGATGGGCCGGGCGCATGAAATGTTCTTCGGCGGCATGTTCGAGCATTTTCAGTAACGGATTATAGAATCCTTCCGTGTTCAACACCACAATGGGATTGAGGTATAACCCGAGTTGTTTCCACGTAATGATTTCGAGCAATTCTTCCAACGTACCGCATCCGCCCGGCAAGGCAATGACACCGTCCGACAGGCGGGCCATTGTCTGCTTGCGGGTGTGCATGTCTTCCGTTTCAATCAGTTCCGTAAGTCCGGGGTGTTGCCAGCCTTGTTCCACCATGAAATGGGGAATCACGCCGGTCACTTGCCCTCCGGCTTCCAGACAGGCATCGGCACAGGCTCTCATCAGCCCGAGGTTTCCGGCACCGTTCACCAGACGGATACCATGATGGGCCAAGAGTTCACCCAATTCCCGTGCTGCACGGAAATAGTAATCGGCTATTTTCGTACTGGAGGCCGAGTATACACACACTGATTGAATCGTGTTCATCTTATAGTCCGAATGCTTCTTTGATTTGAGCTACATAATCCAACTTCTCCCACGTGAAGAGTTCCACTTCAAGGGTCTTGGTAGGCATATAGCGGCTGTGGAACTCCTTGGTCACGGTCTGCGGCTGGCGTCCCATGTGGCCGTAAGCGGCAGTCTCTTCATAAATGGGATTACGGAGTTTCAGGCGGTCTTCGATGGCTTTCGGCCGCAGGTCGAACAACGCGTCTATCTTTTGCGCAATCTCTCCGTCGCTCAGGCTGACATGGCTGCGTCCGTAAGTATTGACGTAGATGTTCACCGGCCGTGCCACACCGATGGCATAGCTGATTTGCACCAACATTTCGTCGGCCACCCCGGCTGCCACCATGTTCTTGGCGATGTGGCGTGCGGCGTATGCGGCCGAACGGTCTACTTTGGAAGGGTCTTTCCCGGAGAAGGCACCTCCTCCGTGGGCACCTTTGCCTCCGTAAGTGTCCACGATGATTTTACGGCCGGTCAGTCCGGTATCGCCATGAGGACCGCCTATCACGAATTTGCCGGTGGGGTTCACGTGGTAAGTGATATGTTCGTCAAACAGCCGGAGTATGGCCGGATCGTGAATCTCGGCAATGACACGCGGCATCAGAATCGTAATGACATCCTGGCGTATCTTGTCCAACATCTTCCGGTCGGCCTCTTCCTGCTTGCCGTCGGTCGGTTGGATAAATTCGTCATGTTGTGTGGAAACCACAATCGTGTCCACGCGGACCGGTTTCCCGTTGTCGTCATATTCAATCGTCACTTGGCTTTTGGCGTCGGGACGCAAATAAGTCATTTCTTTGCCTTCGCGCCGTATTTCGGCCAATACACGCAGGATTTTGTGGCTGAGGTCGAGGGATAGCGGCATATAGTTTTCCGTTTCATTGGTGGCATAACCGAACATCATACCTTGGTCGCCTGCCCCTTGTTCCATCGGGTCTTGGCGTTCCACGCCGCGGTTGATGTCGGCGCTTTGTTCATGGATGGCAGAGAATACGCCGCAACTTTCTGCCTCGAACTTGTATTCCGCTTTGGTATAGCCGATACGGCGGATCGTACGGCGGGCTATTTCTTGCAGGTCGACGTAAGCTTCTGATTTTACCTCTCCGGCCACGACAACCTGACCCGTTGTCACCAATGTTTCACATGCGACTTTCGAGTTAGGGTCGAAAGCCAATAATTCGTCCAATACAGCGTCGGAAATCTGGTCCGCCACTTTGTCCGGGTGTCCTTCAGACACCGATTCGGAAGTAAATAAGTAACCCATTTCTACGTAGTTAAATTAAAAAATTAATAATAAGAATGGGGTTTCATTGGGAAGGTATGCGTGCAGTTCCAAAACTGTATTTAGCATTTTTTACCGTGGTTGCAAGCCGCCCAAATCTATCCACATTTGTATTTACGACTGCAAAGTTAAGGAGAAAAAAGGAGAAAATGGTGTGTCTTCCACATTTATTTAGATTTTTATTAGGTTTGAAGCGTGGATTTAATTACTTTTGGGCAAAGATGTCAACGTCTTGTAAATTAAAAACATTAACCTCTATATTTTTCATGAAATGAAGGACAGAACTTTTTTCAAGAGGCTTGTTTCCGTGGCATTTTGCGGAATGTGTATGGCCTCTTCCATGGCACAAGTTACATTGAATATCGATGCCGGACAGCGGGGAGCTTCCATCGGCGGTCGCCATTATGGTATTTTCTTTGAGGAAATCAACCATGCCGGCGACGGCGGGCTTTACGCCGAGCTGATTCACAACCGTTCTTTCGAGGACAATGCGTCGAACCCGGACAAATGGTGGGCCGTGGGGAACGCCCGTATGGCCGTGGTTACCGACGGGATGCTGAACGAGGCGCAGGAGCATGCGCTCGAATTGGAATTCAAAGGCGCGGGCGACGGTGTGCGCAACGAGGGTTTCTGGGGCATTCATGTGGTGAACGGGCAGACTTACAAGCTGTCTTTCTGGATAAAAGGAAGTCCGGCTTACAAGGGTGTCCTTACAGCCGAGTTGCAGACTGAAGGCGGTCAGAGTCTGGGTAGCCGCGAGCTCACGGTGGATGTCGGCTCGGAGTGGACGAAGCTGACGGCGGAAATCACGGCTACGGGAGAGGCCCGCGAGGGTTGGTTCGCGCTGAAAGGCTCCGTGCCCGGCACGGTCGTATTGGACGTGGTAAGCCTTTTCCCGCCCACTTACAAAGGCCGCGACAACGGTTGCCGCATCGACTTGGCGGAAAAGCTGGAAGCCATGAAACCGTCGTTCGTACGTTTCCCTGGCGGCTGCTACGTGGAAGGATTTTATGCTAACGGAAAAACCAACCGTTTCGAGTGGAAGAATACCATTGGTCCTATAGAGGAACGTCCCGGACACATGAACCAGAATTGGGGATATAGGGTGTCGGACGGTTTCGGATTCCATGAAATGTTGCAGCTCACCGAGGATTTGGGGGCCGAGTCGCTGTTCGTGGTGAACATGGGTATGGGGCACGCTTGGGTGGAGGACTATACCCGGATAGACGAATACATCCAAGAGGCTCTCGATGCGATAGAGTATTGCAACGGCGATGCCAAAACTACGAAATGGGGCGCGTTGCGGGCCAAGAACGGCCATCCCGAACCTTTCAATCTCCGTTTATTGGAAATCGGGAACGAGAACTATAACTTCAGTTCGGAAAACAATAACGACCAAAGCGACCACTATGCCGAGCGCTACGAACAGTTCCGCAAGGCCATCAAGGCCAAGTATCCCGAAGTGACGTTGATTGGCAATGTGGAATCATGGGGCACGGACAATCCCAGTTGGCGGAACCCGTATCCGGTAGATGCAGTGGACGAGCATTACTACCGGAATCCTTCATGGTTCGTCAGCCAATACAATAAATATGACACATACAGCCGGGCAAGCCACAAAATCTACGTAGGAGAGTATGCCGTGACGCAGGACTATGGTATCAACGGCCATTTGAATGCGGCGTTGGGAGAGGCCGTTTTCATGCAAGGGATGGAAAACAACTCCGATGTCTGCATCATGAACAGCTATGCCCCGATATTCGTCAACGAAAACAATTACAACTGGCGTCCGGATATGATCCGTTTCAACAGTTATACCAGTTACGGTACGCCTTCGTACTACGTGCAGCAGCTTTTCCCGAACAATGTAGGAAAACAGAATGTGAAGTGGACGGAAGAAAACAACCAACTGTTGCGCTCCGGGGGCATCGGCCTGAGCACGTGGAGTACGAGTGCCACCTTCGACAATGTGAAAGTCACGGCAGGCGACGGGACGGTGGTCTTCCACGACGATTTCTCGTCCGTAAAACCTGAATGGAAGGCCGACGGAGGCACGTGGACCACTTCGGGCGGCGTGCTGAAACAGACGGATAAGAGTATGCAAGGCAAACTCTATGTCTGCGATGTGCAGCCGGGGCAGAACTATACGTATGAAGTGGAAGCCACGAAGACCGGTGGGGCGGAGGGTTTCCTCATTGCCTTTAATTGCGGAGACGGAGACAATTATTGTTGGTGGAACCTCGGCGGATGGGGCAATACGCAACACGGCGTGGAGGTTTGCACCAATGGGTCGAAGACTACGGCGGCTTCCGTGAAAGGGTCTTTGGAAACAGGACATGCCTACCGTATCAAAGTCGAAGTGAACGGCACGCACGTGAAGTGCTATCTGGACGGTGCGCTCCTGCATGATTTCACTTTGCCGGTGAGCCGTAAAATATACGTCTCTTCCAATATCGACGATGAGGCAGGCGTTCTGTACGTGAAGTTAGTGAATCCCGGAGCTTCGGCACAGACCGCAACCGTCAACCTGGCTCACGCGACAGTGACGGGAGGTTCCGTGGTCGTACTGACTTCGGCTGACGGCACGGATGAAAACAATCTGGAGAACCCCGACCGCGTGTCGCCGAAGGAGCGTGCGTTGGATGTGAAGGGACAACAGTTCACCTACGAACTGCCCGCCTATTCGTTGAATATTCTCCGTCTGGATGTGCGGGACGTGGAAATCGTGGTAGAGGAAAAGGCAGAGCTTCCGGAGCCGCTCATACAGTATTCTTTCGACGGAGGGCAGGAGGCTGACGACAAGGGAAAATTCCCGGGAAAGTTGCACGGCGGGGCAGCCATCGTGGCGATGGACGACGGAAACAAGGCACTTTATACCGGCAGTAACGGAGAGCAAGGTTTTTTTGATTTAGGCGTGGACATGGCACGCCAAACTTTTTCCGGGCTGGAGGGCGACTATACCATGTCGGTGGCCATCGCATTGCCCGGCGTAGGTGCCTTGGACCAATATTGCTGGGCGTATGGGTTTTCTAACGGGACGGAGCTGTACGTCGGCTTGGTCAACAGTCCGGACAACACGGGCTGGTATTACACCATCAAGGACGGGGAGAGCGCGGATGCCCCGTCGCATGGGGGATTGTCTTACGGCGAGTGGCACCACATCGCATACGTGCAAGAAGGGAACATGGGGCGGCTCTACGTGGACGGGCGCATGGCCAGTGAGCGGCAAGTGACCCAAAGGCCGGCCGACATGGCGCAGGAGTTGACGGAGGCTTGCATCGGGCGTTCGCCCTTTGCCGCCGATGCCTTGATGACGGAGGCGTTCTTCGACGACTTCCAGATATACGACGTGGCCTTAGACGGAGGGCAGATGAAGGAACTCTACGCCCGGATGAAAGGCCGTGCGGCGAAGTCGCGGGAAGTGGACATGAGTGCCGGACGTGAAGAACTGGCACGGTTTATGAAGAAGTTCAACAGCTTGCATGCCACGACGGATTTGCCCGAAAAGATTTCCGATAGGGTGGGCGTAAGATGGTTCTTTTCTGTGAATCAGGGCTATGAGGATGCCATCGCCTTAGAAAACGAGAAACTGGTGGTGCGCCGCCTGCCGCAAGGGGATGAGGCGGTCCGTGCCGGGGTGTTGTCTGCCAAGCTGAGCTGCGAAGCCGATACGGTGGAAGTGGAGTATCCGGTGATGCTGGCACCCGACGACAACCGCTACGGTTACTTGTACTGCTTCATGAATTCCGGAAAGGAAATCACCAACTTCGCCCTCGGCACGAAGGAAGACCAAGGTCGCGTGTTCAACGTATTGTTGGACGGGGACGAGATTTTCGACACGGAGAAGATTGCGGAGATAGAACACGGTACGCGTGACGCCTATATCGGGCGCGGTGAAGCGTCGGACGGCTACTTCATCACGACCACCGACATGAAACAGCATGCTTCCGGCGTGTGGAACAACCACGGCATCAACTTGGTGCGTTCCCGGGACTTGATACATTGGGAGGGTACGACGTTCGACTTCAACCGGGGAAAATCCATATTCTCCGACCCCGATGTCACGACGGGCGTATATGACACCGACGAGGAATATGCCCGCATCAACCGTGTATGGGCGCCGCAGTTCATCTGGGACAAGGACTATAACGGGGGAGAAGGCGCCTATTTGGTGTACTATTCTATACTGTCTACCAACGAAGGCGACGACCATGACCGTATTTTTTATTCCTATGCCGACCGGGAGTTCAAGACGCTGACCCAACCCCGTGTCTTTTTCGACCCCGGAATCTCGGTAATCGACGCGGACATCGTGTATAATCCCTACGACAGCCTCTACCACATGTATTACAAACGTGAAGGGGCTTCGGGCACGGAACGGGGCATTTATGAGGCCACGAGTAAGACGTTGGTGGGAGGCACCTGGACGGAATTGATGCACGTGACGAACGAAGGTTCGGAACAGGTGGAAGGTTCCAGCACGGTGCGCCGCATCAATGAGGACGTGTACAACCTGTATTATATGCGCTACTCCGGCGGCAGTGCCTACAAGTATTGCGAGACAGACCATCTGGGGTTGAACGTGACGCATTCCTCCAATGTGGAAGGGACCGGAGCGTTCCAGCACGGTTCCGTCATGACGGTGACGGAAGAAGAATATCGCCTGTTGCAGGCATGGAGCGACGTGCGTTTGTATCTGCCACGTGTGGAGGACCTGAAGGAGGAGAGCGGCAGCCAAGTGTTCGATGCCGCCATCCGGCAAGCCGAAGAAGCGTTGGACCTGACCTCCGTGTCCGAACTGTCAATGGCTTTGCCTGCGGCCTATGAAGCCCTGAAAGCGGCGGTGGAAACCTATACGGAGGGATTGTGCGCCGGTTGGACACCCGGAGAGGAAGTAGACCTTACCTGGCTTCTGACCAATCCCGATTTTTCGGAAGGCAGCAAGGGATGGGAAGGCACGTCTTTTACGGCGGCTTCTTCCGGCGTGGCTGAGTTTTACGACAAGACTTACGACACTTATCAGGTGTTGGAACGTATGCCGGCCGGTACATACCGTCTTCGCGCCCAAGGCTTTTATCGCTATGGCGACAAGGCGGAAGCATATAACGCGCATCGGGACGGTTCGGAACAGCTTTTGGCCGGGCTGTATCTCAACAACAGCCGCCAGATGTTCATGTCTTTGTTCGACGGTTCCGCTCCCTATACGTATAATCCCTATACCTATCCCGATGATGTATGGACAGCCAACGATGCCTTCAACCGCGATGGGGAATACCGCGCCAATGAAGTGGAATACGAGTTATTGGCGAAAGGGGATTTGCGGGTCGGTCTGGACAAGACCGAGTATAGGTACCACGACTGGAACTGTTTCGACAACTTCAAGTTGTTGTATGTCGCCAAACCGACCGCCATTCGCGAAGTGACGGGCTCGGCTGCGGTTCCGGTAGATGTTGTACACCGTGAGCGGCGTGAAAGTGCGCAGTGCGGTCATGCCGCATGAAGCCGTGAACGGACTTCCGCGCGGGATTTATATCGTGGGTACGCGGAAATTTGCGATTAAGTGAGCGCAGACCGAGCTTGCTCGAAGTCTGCCGAGCATGAGCAAATTATGCAAATTTGCGATTAAGTGAGCGCAGATCGAGCTTGCTCGAAGTCTACCGAGCGTGAGCAAATTATGCAAAGTCGTGGTGGATTGACTTCTGCCTTTTAGAAAAAAGGTATAGCCGGACTGGAGATAAAGGCCGGAACCAAATGAAATCGAACAGGCTTCTAAAAGTTGGGGATAAAACTTTTAGAAGCCTGTTAGGTTTTATAGCTTGGAGATGATTGGCTGTTTCTTTACAATATTTGCGTACAATTATCGTTTGTTTTATATCAAAAAGTATGGAATGAAACGACTTTTTATAATAGGAATATGTTTATGTTTGAGCGGAATGGTTTCTGCCCAATGGCATGTGGGTTGTGAAGTGGGGGCAAACTGGTCCACGGTAAAGTTTCCTTCGTATGAGATGGGCGGCAAGCGTATGACCGGTTTTAATATCGGTGCGGTGGGGATGTACCGTTGGAGTGAGCGGTGGGGCTTGCAGGCCAATCTGATGTACACGACAAGGGGATACAACGTATCCGATGGAGTCATAATTCCCGGTGATGAAATCATAAAGGACAGGGTGGAAGATGTGGCAGTGGAGAGCAAGTATATCGACATCCCTGTGGTGGCCAAGTTTTATCCCGGCCTTGGTGTGCATTTGGATGCAGGCATGCAAGTCGGTTTTTTGGTGGGGCGGACGTTGAAGTACGGTAACAGCCGCCAACCTTCTTCCCTTTTAGGCGAGAGGCAGCCGGTAGATGTCGGGCTTGTGTTCGGGGGAGGATGGGAATCCCGCAGTGGGGTGAACGTCGGCTTGCGTTATATGTTGGGACTGAATTCTTGCTATAAGAAAGTGGATGACTTCACGAACCGTTCGCTCATGGTGACTGTGGGCTATTTGTTTTGTCTTTAAGATTTTGGGGAACATGTCGTCCTAACGTTGGGGGATGATTGGGAAGCATTTAGGATTGGTGCGTCTTTTCCGATTTTGGACATTTGATGTCGGAATCTCTCTTTATGCCGACAGAATGTAAGCGATATGACGATTTTTGGAGAGATAAAAGTCGCCTAAAAAGTACGTTCCGTGTGTTTTTTAGGCTATTTTGAATACATATATTCACGTTTCAGCCTCGTTTTTCATGTATCTAAAGTATTTTTAGGAATCAGTTTCAGCCAAATGATTTTCCGTTCGGCTGAAAAAACACTTTTTTTCTGCGCAGGACTTTTTGTGTTTGTCCGTATTTCGTTGGAAAAATCGGCTTCGGGCGGTACGTAGGCGTGCTCCGAGGGCCTGTTTTTTCTTTAGATGGAAGCCTGTTCCTATCCAAACCCGTGTGACAAGATGATTGGCCGGGAAGGCTCCGAGCTTACGTGGTGTGTAACGGCTTGCGCACGGGATGATGGCTTTGTATACAGGAAGTAAGCGTAAGGAGGGAAACGAGCGACATAAAGGATTTTGCAAGGCACGCGAGAATCGTGTTTTTTCGTCCGTGTGCGTCGCCGTGTCCAAAAATGGAATCCTAAGGGTGTTGGATTGACAGATTGTCAGAATGGACAGAAGAACGGAATACCTCACAAATTTGTATTTTAGACAAAAGAACAAAAGAACAAATTTTTTCAATTCTGCCCGTCATTAAAACTTCTGTTCTTTTGTTCTTCTGTCCAATTCAAAGACCAGATTTTTCCTCCGTTCACTCCATTAATCTTTCTGTTCTTTTGTTCTTATGTCTAATCTAAAAACCGGATTTTCCTCCGCTCACGCCATTAATATTTGTATTCCTTTGTTCTTCTGTCGAACCCGGAATACATTTTCATCCGTCCCCGTTGTCGCGTAGTGCTTTCAGGTTGCGGATGAGGCCCTCGTATTTCGCCCGTTTCACGGCAGAGCCTTTGAAGAGCATCCGGTAACGCTCCACGTCCAATGCCATCCAGTCCTCCTCCTCCATTTGCAGCAGTTCGGGACGGGGAGTGAAGGCCGGTTCCGTGGCGGGAGGCGCGGAACGCAAGTGAGGACAGACACGCAGGCAACGGTCGCAACCGTAGAAATAAGGATACATCCGGGCAGCCGCCTCTTCGGGAATCCCGCCCCGGTTCTCGATGGTCAGGTAGCTCAGGCAGCGGCGGGCATCCAGTCCGCGTCCTTCTTCCAAGGCCTGTGTGGGGCAGGCTTCGATACAACGGCGGCAAGTGCCGCAACGGTCGGTGGGGAAAGGCGCATCGTAGGCATCCGCAGGCAGGTTGAGCATCAGTTCGCCGAGGAAGAATGCACTGCCCGCCCGGGGGATGACGAGTTGGGTGTGACGGCCTATCCACCCCAAGCCGCACCGCCAGGCCCAATAACGTTCCAGTATCGGTGCCGTGTCGCAGAAGGCGCGGCCTTGCAAGGTGCCTTCCGGCGTACTGTGCCGCAAGGTCTCGAGCAGGCTGTTCAGCTTCTGCCGCATGATGTCGTGGTAGTCTTGCCCGTAAGCATACCAGGCGATTTGCAGTTTATGGTCCGGGATGGGCGTGGACGGGCGGTAGTTCAGGGCCACGCAGACCACCGTCCGGCATCCTTCCACGAGGAGGCGAGGGTCAAGCCGTTTGGCTTCATGCCCTTCCATGTAAGCCATACCGGCCTGCCGTCCTTCGCCGAGCCAACGTTTGAAGAAGGCGGCGTGCAGAGGGGCGACCGGTTCGGCCGGGGCCAGTCCGCAAGCAGAAAAGCCGAGGCGTGCGGCCTCGGCTTTTATTTGAGTGGCAGAAAGTATGTTTTCTGTTTTTACCATCCGTTTTTGCATAAATCGCTCACGCTCGGCAGACACTGAACAAGTTCGGCCTGCGCTCACTTACTCGCGTTTTTGCCATTAGATATACTTACTCGCGATTTTCTATCACCTTGAAAGCATATCCCTGGTCTTTCAGCCATTGCAGGGCTTCGGGCAAAGCCGTTTGCAGCTTGTCGATGCTTTTCAGCGAGTCGTGGAACGTGATGATGGAACCGTTGCGCGCATAGCGTTTCACGTTGTTTACCACGTCCTCCGCCGTCACCCTTTTGCTGTAGTCGCGCGTGACCAAATCCCACATGATGATGCGGTAGTGCTTGCGCAGCAGTTTGAATTGCAGCAATCTCATCCAACCGTGAGGCGGGCGGAAGAGGTTGGTATGCAGCAGGCGGTTGGCCTTGTCGGCATTCTCCAGATATTCTTCGCTCGAATGGCGGAAGCATCGACAAAGTTTTGCTGCGCTCGAGGGGCGAAGGCCGCCGATGTGGTTGAACGTATGGTTGCCGACGCGGTGCCCGCGTTCGACGACCATACGGTAGATGTCGGGATGCTTGCGCACGTTGTCTCCCACCATGAAGAAAGTGGCCTTGATACCGAATCTGTCCAATGTGTCCAGCACAAACGGGGTGGCTTCGGGTATCGGTCCGTCATCGAATGTCAGATAGACTACTTTCTTCTTGCGGCTCATCCGCCATATCGCGGTCGGATAGAGCCATCGGAGAAAGACTGCGGGTTGTTCTATGAACATGGGTCTCTTTGGGTTTCAGACAGGATTACAAGCTCATGCCTCTCTGGTGGCAACGTGAAGCATAGTTGTTCACTTCCATGCGATAGGTCTCCGCTTTTTTCTTGTCTATAGGTTCCCATGTCTTGGCGATATCGTTCAGTATGTATATCTGCATCAGACACTCTCTCGACGATTGTAACAGGCGCTGGGTATTCAGGCTTAAATACCATTCTATATATTCCTTTGCATTCTGTCCTACAGCGTTAAGCAGTTTCTCGGCTTCGGCCTTATGGCCTAATGCCAGCCAGGCGTCAGCCAGTTCGAGCGAATGGCCGTAAAAGGCTTCGTGCGGGACGATGCTGCCCGGGATTTCTTCTTCGGCCCGTTGCAACACTTTCAATGCCTTGTCTTTCTGCCCTTCTTTTAACAACTGTTGGGCCAGTTGGTTGAAGAGGCGACGGTGTGTGTAGCACATGCGTATCACGGTCTCGTCGAGGTAAATGTCCGGGTTCTCTTTCAATCCGCCGTATTTGAACTTGTTCATCATGTTGTTGTACATTCTCTCGCTGTCAATGGTGCGGCCGCTCTGCTTGGTGTCGAACGGCGTGATGCGGCAGGCAAGGCCTTCCTGTACGAAGTTGTCGCCCAGATGTCCGTAATTGTCGGGACCTACTGTCGTAGACATGTAGAGCGGGCGTTCCCAGTTGGCTTGCGAAATCATTTCCAGCATCATCATTTCGCTCTTGTAGACGGCGCGTTTGCCTTTGAGAGAGATGTGCATCACATCGGGAATGGAATCAGCGGCAATCATCATGCCGGAGCGTTTCACGGCTTCCTTGTCCACTGTCACTACGATACTGTCGGTCGGGAAGATTTGCAAGTCCGGGTTGTCGTTCAAGACCCAGTGCCGGATGATGTTCTTCAACTCGTACGGGTTGTCGCCCAACATCTGTTTCAGGTCTTCCGGACTGTCTTTGTAATAGTCGATGACTTGCTGGAGGGCATCGGGCTGCACGGGGATGCCTTCGCGCGTACCGGTGACGTATTGCAGACGGGTCCAACTGATGGGCAACGACGGCGAGTCGTAGGCCGGACGGCGCATCTGGTCAATGTACCAGTCGGTTTGCAGGTAACTCAAGTTGCAGACACGGGCATCGGTACGCACGCCTTCCGTTTCCTGGTTGTACCACAACGGGAAGGTGTCGTTGTCACCGTTGGTGAAGATCACCGGATTGCCCTTGGCGTCCATGGAGTTCAGGTAGTTCTGTCCGAAGTCACGGCAGGTGTAGCGTCCGCTGCGGTCGTGGTCGTCCCACGTCTGTCCGGCCATTTGTATGGGGACAAGCAAGGCGAGCAGACTGACTAAGGAGGCTGCGGTTTCCGGCACTTTGAGACGTTTCAGTCCGTCTACGATGGCGGCTACGCCCATACCTACCCAAATGGCGAAGGCATAGAACGAACCGGCGTAAGCATAATCACGTTCACGCGGCTGCAATGGTGTCTGGTTGAGGTAGACCACAATGGCCAGACCGGTCATGAAGAACAGGAAGAAGACGACCCAGAACTGGCGTACGCCTTCTTGGTTCTTATAAGCCTGCCAGAAGAGTCCGATGAGACCCAACAACAGGGGCAGACAGTAGAATACATTATGTCCCTTGTTCTCTTTCAGTTCAGTGGGCAGTTTGCTTTGGTCGCCCAGACGGGCATTGTCGATGAACGGAATTCCGGTCAGCCAGTTACCGTGTTCCAGTTCGCCATTACCTTGTATGTCGTTCTGGCGGCCGGCAAAATTCCACATGAAATACCGCCAGTACATGAAGTTAATTTGGTAACTGAAGAAGAAGCGCAGGTTTTCGGCTTGCGTCGGTACCTTTACCATTACCATTTGTCCGCATTGGTCGTAAGGTACTTGCTTGCCTTCCACGCCGCCCATCCAGTCTTCGTAAGCCCTGACGTGCTCGGGGCGGTCGGAATACATACGCGGGAACACCATATTTTGTGCATAGATAGGTTCTTTGTCGTAATACACGATGCGATAAGCGTCCTTCTCGTCGGCACTATGTTTTTCTACGCGTTGGTAAATCGGTGCCCCTTCTTTATATTCCGGCATGCAGTAGCCGTCTTTGGCCTCAAACTGGATTTTCGAAGTGTAGGCCTGCCCGTAGAACAACGGACGGCTACCGTATTGTTCACGGTTCAGGTATTGTCCCAACGTGAAGATGTCCTCCGGTGAATTTTGATCCATCGGAGGGTTTGCCGTGGAACGGATGACGATGACGGCGTATGTGGAATACCCGATCATGATCATCAGCATGCAAAGCAATGAGGTGTTCATGACGCGGGGGCTGATGAGCGGTTTTCCCTGTACCTTTCGGCTGAGGACGAAAGCTAAAATGCCTAAGACGATGACTCCGATGATGAAACTGCTCCATCCGTATCCGTAGAAGGGAATACCCAACATGCCTACGGATACCAGATAAGCGATATTCATGCGGCGACGGCTTTTCTGGACAAGCGTTTCGCGGATAGCCCAAAGTACGGTGGCAATCAGGCAGAAAATGTAGAAAATGAGGCCGGTGTTAAACGGCAGTCCCAAGGTGTTGACGAAGAACAGCTCGAACCATCCTCCTACTTTCACGATGCCCGGTACGATGCCGTACAATACGGCGGCTACCAGAATAAAGGAAGCCATCAAAGCCCAAAGTGAACCTTTCAGGTTGGCATTGGGATTTTTCTTGTAATACCAAATGAGTACGATGGCCGGCAAACACAATAAGTTCAGCAAATGCACGCCGATGGAAAGCCCTGTCAGGTAGGCAATCAGCACGAGCCAACGGTCGCTGTGAGGCTCGTCGGCATGTTCTTCCCATTTCAGAATGAGCCAGAACACCAATGCCGTAAACAAGGATGAATAAGCGTAAACCTCACCTTCTACGGCACTGAACCAGAATGTGTCGCTAAAAGTATAGACCAACGCGCCCACCAAACCGCTTCCTTCGATGGTAATCAACTTGGCAGTTGTCATCTGGTCGTAGTCGCTACATACCAGTTTGCGCGTCAGGTGCGTGATGCTCCAGAAAAGGAACAGGATACAACCGGCACTCATCAACGCCGACATCGTGTTGACCATCAGGGCCACTTGCGAAGGGTCGCTGGTAAATTGCGAGAATAAGTTAGCCGTAAGCATGAAGAAAGGTGCACCGGGCGGGTGTCCTACTTCCAGTTTGTAGCCGGTAGTGATAAACTCCGGACAGTCCCAGAAACTTGCGGTCGGTTCAATGGTGGAACAGTAAACCCACGCGGCAATAGCAAATGTAATCCATCCCAAAAGAGTGTTTACAAGTTTGAACTGTTTCATTGTTTTGCTGTTATTTGATTTTGTTCTTATCGGTTGAGTTGCAAAATTAGTAACTTTTTCCTTTCTGTACGGCTCTTTTCCGAACTTTAAAAGGTTTGTCGGCCGTTTTAACTATGTTTGTGACATTTTAATACACGGTGAGGATAGTTGCCGTGTCCTACCAAATCGATGGGGCAGTTGAACTTGTCTTCGAGCCAGCCTTCCGGCAGTTCCGTGTCCGGATGGTAGTCGAGGGTCTCGTTGACGCAGGCGATGGTACGTACATTCTGGAGTACCGAACCCAAGTCGTGGCTGACCAGGATGATGGCGCTTTCGCGGTTGATTTCTTCCAGTTGTTGATAAAGTTGCGTTTCGAACCGCTTGTCTATGTAAGTATTGGGTTCGTCCAGTATGACCACGTCCGGTTGTGATATGATGGCCCGTCCGAGCAGGGCGCGTTGCAATTGGCCGCCGCTGAGACGGCCTATAGGACGGTCGGCCAATGTGTCCAGCCCCATGCGGCAGAGCATGTCCCGCGTGGCTTGGTGCTGTGCCTTGGAATAACGCTTCCAAAAGCTTTTCCGCAGTCCCGACAGCACGACTTCGTAGACCGAGGTAGGGAAGTTCTTGTCTATTTTGTTGTATTGGGGCAGATAGCCCATGCGGATGGAGGGGACGGGGCGGCCTTCACGAAAGAAGGTAACTGTCCCGGACATCGGTTTTTTCAATCCGAGAATCGTTTTGATTAAAGTGGTCTTTCCACCACCGTTCGGGCCGATGACACCCAAAAAGTCATGGGTGTACACCGTCAGGTCGATGTCTCGCAGGACTTGTTTTCCGTCATATCCTACCTGGATCCGGTTTAATTGTATAAGGGGCTCTTTGGATAAATCACTCCCGCTCGGCAGACTCGAGCAAGACTCGGTCTGCTCTTTCTTCATTTCGATTTTCATTGTGCGTGTAGTGTACGGGCTATTTTCAGCATTTCTTCTTTCCACTCGTATGAGAGCGGGTTGATGTCTACGAGGTGCGTACCGGTTTCTTGGGCAATGAGTTCCGCGTTTCTCCGGTCGAATTCCTGTTGGACGAAAATGGTGCGGACCTGTTTTTCTTTGCAAAGCCGGATGAGCCGGACGAGTTGTGCCGGGGAAGGTTCTTTACCGTCGGTTTCTATGGCGATTTGCGTGAGCCCGTAATCCTGTGCAAAGTAGGTGAGCGTGGGATGGTAGATGAGGAAAGCTTTGGGGTGCAGGCTGTCTACGAGCGTGTGTATACTGTCTTCCGTGGCTTGCAGGTCGGCCAGTGTCTGTTGCAGGTTCCGGCGGAATTGCCGGGCGTGTGCCGTGTCGAGCTTGCAGAGCGAGGCACAGATGTTTTGTGCGATGGTCTTCATGTGGGCCGGTGAAGTCCATACGTGCGGGTCGGTTTCGTTTTCCGGTGTGTCGGACGAGCCGTGATGATGCCCCTCTATGAGCTTGATGCTTTCCGAAGTCCGGACGAACGGGACTTCGGGGGACATTTGCCGGAGCCTGTCTGTCCAAGTACGTTCAAAACCTAAATCGCCGACCGTGAAGTAGACCAGACTTTGCCCGAGTTTCATCATCTGTTCGGGAGTAGGCTCGTAAGTCTCTGGGCTGCTGCCTTTCGGTACGAAGGTTTCTACGCGGAATCCGTCGCCTGTAATGCGTTCCGTAATGTAGCGCAGCGGTTCGATAGATACAGTGATAACCGGTCGCTGCGTGTCTTTGTTGTCTGTACGGCCGGACGGCTTGCATCCGGTGAGAAGGCAAAGACATGCCGATAGGTAAAACAGGAAGGGTCGTAATTTCATTTTCATTAAAATAAAGTGACGGTATAGACTAAAATGGCATAACGTACCAGTTTCCCGATCGTAATGGAAATCAGGCATATCAACCAGTTGGCACGCATGAAACCCAATGCCACGGAAATGGCATCGCCGATGACGGGGACCACACACAGGACACCGCCCACCCAAGCGCCTTTACGTTCCATCCAATGTTGCGCTTTCTCCACGCTTTCCCGCTTCACGTGCAAGTATTTTTCTATCCATTCCATGCGGCCGAGCCGCCCTAAACAGTAATTGAACATGCTGCCGCCCACGTTGCCTACGGTGCCCCACACCAATAGCATGACCGGATCCAGACCGGCCAGTTGCAGACCGACCATGACAGCCTCGGAACTGAACGGGAATATGCTGGCAGCCAGAAAAGCAGCCAGAAACATGCCCCAATAGCCGTACTGTATCAGAAAGTCAACCACTGCGTCCATACGTTCAGAAAAGATAAGGCTGCAAACATAAACAGGAACAGCACGAACACCGCACGAGTAAACCGGCTGCCTGTCAGAGCAAAGTAATGGGATAGGATGGGAGCGGAGTTCATGACCAACAGACCGAGCAGTACTTGGAAATGTACGGGTTGCAGGCCCATGAACAGTGCGATAAGCAACTCTTGGGTGAGAATGAGATACAGGAACATTCGTGTGCGTATCTTGTCGTTGAAACTGGTGCGTATACAATGCTGTGCGGCTATAAAGGTAAATACCGCCACCAGTCCTATGGTACTGATTTGCAAGAAATCGAGATTCCGGTAATTCTCATAATGTATCGGTTGGAAGAGGATGAGTTCCCGGAAATGTCCGATGAACCGGCTGAAGTCTTCCGTATAAAGGAAATATCCGGCCATGAACCAGTAAGGGAGAATCAAGCCCGTCATGGCCGCCCAGAACGTACGCCATGTCAGCGAACGGAGGTAGACTGTGGCGTACCAAAGATAAAACGGGGCGAAAAAAAGCAGTTGCGGGAAAAACAGACTGCCGATGCCGAGACAGAGAAACGAGTGAAAGATAGGGCTTACGGCTTCCGTGCGCTGATAGGATTTGAACAACAGATAATAGGACGCCAGCATGAGGCAAGATACGATTAAGCCGTCTTGCAGGGGATGCAGGCTGAATATACATCCCGTCATCCACAGGTAAATGGCCGGTGTCAACCGGCTGCGGATGCGGATGAGTGAATGGGCATTGTTGGTCTCTACCCAAAAATAGGCCGTCAGGCCGCAAACGGCCCAACCCAGTATGCGGTCGGGCGTATAGATTCCTTCCGCACACCACAGCAGTGTGGTGAGAAAAGCGGCTACGGGCAGTGTGAAATTGCTCGTAGCCACCTTGTTCTGGAATCTGTTCCGTCTCATTTCCTTATAGGTCTTGACCGATGTCAGAACGGAAATATTTCTTCTCGAACCGGATTTTCTGCGCCTGGCTGAAAGATTGCTTCAAGGCTTCTTCCTTATCCTGTCCGTAAGAGCTGACCGCGATGACCCGTCCACCGGCTGTAACCACCTGTCCGTCCTTCAAAGCCGTGCCGGCATGGAAGACGATGCTGTCCTGTACGTCTTCGATACCCGTGATGGGGAATCCTTTTTCGTATGCTTCGGGGTACCCGCCGGATACCAGCATGACACACACGGCACTGCGTTCGTCGATTTCCAGTGTCCGTCGGTCGAGGTCGCCCTGTGCCACGCCTTCCAAAAGCTCTACCAGATCGCTCTTCACACGAAGCATGACACTTTCGGTTTCCGGGTCGCCCATGCGTACATTGTATTCAATGACCATCGGTTCGCCTTCCACGTTGATTAGTCCGAAGAAGATAAAGCCTTTGTAGTCGATGCCCTCTTCGGCCAGTCCCTCCACCGTGGGGCGGATGATGCGGTCTTCGACTTTCCGCATCCATTCCGGGGTAGCGAACGGGACGGGAGACACACTCCCCATGCCGCCGGTGTTCAGGCCGGTGTCATGTTCTCCGATACGTTTGTAATCTTTAGCCTCCGGCAGGATTTTGTAGTTCCGTCCGTCTGTCAGCACGAATACGGAACATTCGATTCCGCTGAGGAATTCCTCGATGACCACCGACGAGGAGGCCGTGCCGAACATGCCGCCCAGCATTTCTTTCAGTTCCTTGCGGGCTTCTTCCAATGTCGGCAGGATGAGCACGCCTTTGCCTGCACAAAGTCCGTCGGCTTTCAGTACGTAAGGAGCTTTCAGGGTTTCCAAGAATTTCAGGCCTTCTTCCAACGTCTCCCCCGTGAACGTACGGTAGGCGGCTGTCGGTATGCTGTGGCGTTGCATGAATGCCTTGGCGAAATCTTTACTTCCCTCCAGTACGGCTCCCTGTTTGGACGGACCGATGACAGGGATGTCTTTCAGTTGGTTGTCGTTCTTGAAGAAATCATACACTCCTTTGACCAAGGGAGCTTCCGGGCCGACTACCACCATGTCCACGGCTTTGCTGAGGACAAATTGCCTGATGCCTTCAAAATCATCGGCTTTGAGCGGTACGTTTTCCCCCACACTGCCCGTACCCGCATTTCCGGGTGCGATGTACAGTTGGTCTACTTTCTTGCTTTGGGCGATTTTCCAGGCCAGAGCGTGTTCGCGCCCTCCGCTGCCTAACAGTAATATCTTCATATCCGATTGTTTTTATTTCAAATAGTCTTCAAAATATTGCGTGATGCGTTCGTGCAGGTGTACGCGGTCCTTTCCCATCATGTTATGTTCATCGCCCGGATAAGTGAAGAAATCCGGTTGGGTGCCCGCGTCGATGCAGGCACGCAGGAACGACAGGGAGTGTTGCGGGACGCACACCGGGTCGTTGTAACCGATGATGACTTGGAGTTTGCCTTTCAGGTTACCGGCTTTGAGTCTCAGGTTACTGCCTTTGTAGCCTTCGGGATTATCTTGCGGACGGTCCATATAACGCTCGCCGTACATCACTTCGTAGTATTGCCAATCGACGACAGGACCTCCGGCCACACCGGCCTTGAATACGTCGGGATAAGTCAGCATGAGGTTGGTGGTCATGAAACCGCCGAACGACCATCCGTGCACACCCATCCGGTCGGCATCGACGTAGGGCAATGATTTCAGGAACCTTACGCCTTCCATCTGGTCTTTCATTTCTTCTACGCCCAGATGCCGGAAGGTAACGTTCTCGAAAGCCAGCCCTCGATGTTCCGAACCTCGGTTGTCGAGGATGAACAGCAGGTAACCTTTCTGTGCCATATAGATTTCCCAACCGCGTGCCAAATAATTCCGGCTCGCCTCTACGTTGTGAGCGTGCGGCCCGCCGTACACGTAGATTACGGTAGGATATTTCTTATTCGGGTCGAAATCCACGGGTTTCACCATCCGGTAATAGAGGTCGGTGGTGCCGTCGGCGGCTTTGATGCTACCGCATGTGATTTCCGGCACGTTATAGTCTTTCCATGGGTCTTCGGCAGTCAACAAGTTACGGCCTTTCCCGTTCCGGGTGTCTGTCAGGCTGATGCTGCGCGCCACGGTGGGGGAAGAGTAACGGTCTTCTACGTAAGTGCCGTCTGCATTCACGCTACCGTAGTGTACGCCTTCGCCGTTGTCCAAAAGGGTACGTTTGCCGTCTTTTACGCGTACCTTATATATATTGGACTGCAACGGATGGATTTCATTGCTGCAAAAAAGCAGGCTTTTTTCTTTCAGGTCAAAGCCCAAAACTTCTTTCACCACCCATTCGCCGGAGGTCAACGGGGTGACTTCGACATGCTCTTCGCACGCGCCGCCCTGAAATGTCTTATGTCGTTGTGGAGCCTGCGGTTTGGACAGGTCGAACAAATAGAGATGGTTGTAACCGTCCCGTTGACTTTGATAAATAAACTTGGAACTGTCCCATGGCAGGAACAGCAGGCCGTGCATCGGTTCCACGTATTTGGGATGCTCCTCTTCGTATATCACACCCTCCTTTTTGCCCGTAGCCGCATCGTAACGAACCAGTTCCGCATGGTTTTGGTCGCGGTTCAGTTCAATCATGTATATTTTCCGGTTATCCGGGCTCCAGGAAATGTTCGTGAAATAACGGTCGGTGGGATCTCCTGCTTGCAACCATACCGTCTGGCCTGTGGTCGGCGTAAAGACACCCACCGTCACTTTGTGCATTTTTTCTCCAGCCATAGGATATTTGCAAGGATAAGTGGTGGCTATGCGTGTCGTGATATCCACTTGCGGATAGTCGGGCACCATACTTTGGTCCATCCGATAGAAAGCGAGTTGTTTCCCGTCCGGGCTCCAGAATGTTCCTTTGGTAATGCCGAACTCGTTACGATGTACGGTTTCTCCATACACCAAGTCGTTGCTACCATCGGAAGACACGGCCATCGTTTGCCCCTCTTTCGTCGTGACATATAGGTTGTGTTGCCGCACGAAAGCCAGGCTATTGGAAGACGGGGAGCGGTCCAATGCCGTGGCATCCGCCGGATATTCCTGTTCCCATACCTTCTTTCTCGATTTGAAGTCTACTACAGTGTATATGGAGGTCGGTTTACCTCCGTTTTTTCCTTTCCCGGAAACGACGGTGGCTACCCATGGTTGTCCTCCATCGGGGAACTCCACATTGTAGCAGCTACGCACGACCGATGAGTCTTCCCCGGCTCCCAGCCATTGGTTCAGTTGCTGTAAGGTGAACAGCACCTTCTTGCTTCCGTTCTTGGGGTTTATCTCATTGCAGCCGTCCAAGTCCGTTTCCACCAACCGGTTACCCCACCAAGCCGTGTACAGGTTCTGGGGCTGTAATTGATGGTACGTACTTCCTCCCGGAAGCAAATCATCCAACGTAAAGCTCTTTTTTCCTTGTGCCATGGCGAGGACGGACAGAAGTGAAACCATTATGAAAAGATTAATCCTCTTCGTCATAGCGGTCGAATTTACGGTTTTTTCCGAATGGCTTCCGTTCGCGGTCAAAAGGTTTCCGCTCGCGGTCGAACGGCTTGTTTTTGCGGTCGAACGAGCGTTCTCTGCGTTCAAAAGGTTTTCCTTCGCGTTTAAACGGTCGTTTTTCGTATGACCCTCCTCTGTCCTCACGGTCTTCCCGTGTACGGCGGTCGAAAGAATGACCTCCGCGCGGCCGGCCGTTGCGGTCGTCGTAATCCCTTCTTCTGGGGGTGAAGTCTTCTTCATCGTCATCAATGGCCCTTTTAAACTCGCGGTGCATCTTGAAACGTCGTTTTTCCGCCATTTGCCGACGTTCTTCGTCGGTTTTGATTTCCTTGCCTTCGGCGCGTAGTTCTTTGTATTTTCCACTGAATATTTGGTATTTGCGGAACTCGCATTCCAACGAACCGTTGTACAAAGGTATTTTGATGGAAGGTTTCAGGCCTATCTGGTCGAAACATTCTTCGCGGTAACTCAGAACCCAGGCATCGTTATCCAGGAACTGGTGTTTCAGCCGTTCGCCGATGGTCCGGTACAGCCCCAACAAATCGGGCGTGGAGATGCGTTCGCCATACGGCGGATTGGTGATGATGATGCTTTTCTCGGCCGGTTGCGTAAATTTGTGGAAATCTTGCTGGGCTATTTCGATCTCTTTGCTCAGTCCGGCAGCTTTGACATTCCGTGTGGCGATGTCTACGGCGTTGCGGTTAATGTCGTAACCGTAGATCTTATGTGTGAATTCACGTTCTTGCGACTCGTCGTTGTAAATCCGGTCAAACATCTCCTTGTCGAAGTCAGGCCATTTCTCGAAAGCATATTCCTTGCGGAATACGCCCGGTGCGATGCCGCGGGCGATAAGTGCCGCTTCGATGGCTATCGTTCCCGAACCGCACATCGGGTCTATCAGGTCGCATTCGCCGTCCCAGCCCGTCATCAGGATCATGCCGGCGGCCAATACCTCGTTCAACGGGGCTTCCACGGCTTCCTGCCTGTAGCCGCGCCGGTGCAACGATTCACCGGAACTGTCTAACGACAGCGTACAGTCGTTTTCTGCAATATGGATATTCAGTTGCAAGTCCGGATGGGTCACGCTGATGTTGGGGCGCGAACCGGTTTTCTCGCGGAAGTAATCCACAATGGCATCCTTTACCTTATAGGCCACGAACTTACTGTGACGGAACTCTTGGGAAAAGACCACAGAGTCTACGGCAAAGCTGGTTTCATTGTTCAGATACTGATTCCAGTCGATGGCCTTGACGGCATCATAAACCTGATCGGCAGATTCCGCCTTGAAATGCTTGATAGGTTTAAGAATGCGGATGGCCGTACGCAGGGCAAAGTTGGCCCGATACATGAGTTCCTTGTCGCCGGTGAAAGACACCATTCGGCGTCCGGTCTGGATGTTGTTTGCTCCTAAGTCGGTCAGCTCTTTGGCCAAAACATTCTCTAATCCCTGGAAGGTTTTGGCGATGAGTTCAAATTCAGTTTCCATTGTGTAAGTTTTGTTGGATAAATCGCTCATGCTCGGCAGACTCGAGCAAGCTCGGTCTGCGCTCGCTTACTCGCGATTTTCGATGGATGCTTGTTTGCTATTGGTTTATTTATATTTCTTTTGTACGAGTCGGGCACCGGCAGGTACGTCCTCCGTCACCCAGATGTTACCGCCTACCGTCGCGCCACGGCCTACCGTGATGCGCCCCAGAATGGTGGCGTTGGAGTAGACAATCACGTCGTCTTCCAGAATCGGGTGTCGCGGAATGCCTTTGATGGGGTGTCCGTCGTCGTCGAGCGGGAAGCTTTTGGCTCCGAGCGTGACTCCCTGATAGAGCTTTACGTGGTTGCCGATGATGCAAGTTGCCCCTATCACGACGCCCGTGCCGTGGTCGATAGTGAAGTGGTGGCCGATTCGGGCGGCGGGATGGATGTCGATGCCGGTCTCGGAATGCGCCATTTCCGTGATGATACGCGGAATCAAAGGCACGCCCAATAAAAGCAGTTCATGGGCGATACGGTAATTGCTCAACGCCTTGATGATAGGGTAACAACTGATGATTTCGCCGTAAGACTCGGCAGCCGGGTCGCCGTTGTAAGCCGCTTCCACATCGGTGGCCAGCACTTCGCGCAGGGCTGGCAGGCGGCTGATGAACTGTCCGGCCAAGTCGATGGCCTTTTCGCGTTTGGTGTCACATGCACAGTCGCCTGTTTCCTTGGCATCGAAGCATAGTCCGGCATGTATCTGTTCGGTCAGCAGATTGTACAACCGTTCGATGTTGACACCGATATGATAAGTGATGGTATGATGGTTGACCGTGGATTTCCCGTAAAATCCCGGGAAAAGGATGGCACGGCACAATTCGATAATTTCGTGCAGGACTTTTCCCGAAGGGAGGGGGTCTCCGTCTTGATGTTCATGAAACAAACCTTTCAGAGACGAGTCTTCGGATAATTCCGTGACGGTTTGTGCCAAAAGGTGAGTGAAATTCAACAAACTCATTAAACTTTAAAATGTGTGATATTCTCCGTGCAAAGATAAAAAAATCAGGCTTCCTTCCCAAAAAAAAGCCTGATTATTTGTTACGGGCCTACGCTTTGCCCCGATATTACGACGCGTCATGCTTCTTTCGCGCTTTTCACCAACTTATACAACTTGTCGTTCGGCCTTATTTTCTCCGGCACTTTAAACGACACGCGCATGCCTTTTCCTACGGTTTCCACCGGTTTCAGGTCGTAACGCACTTCTTCCAAATCCATGAACAATGCCCCTGTCGTAGGACCGGTGACGAGCAGACGGTCGCCCACGCTCATGTCTGCCGCTTCGATTTGGAACTCTCCCACTCCAAGTTTGGAAAAGTATTTGATGGCCTTGCCCACGTAGACCTTTTTTTCCGTGGCGGCCGAGCCGTAGTTCGTCGTCCATTCGCCTAAAGTCTGTCCCTGGTAGTACCCGTCCCAGAAACCACGGTTGAACACGCGGGCCAGCCGCTCGTCCCATCCGTCTTTATTCTCTTCGGTGAATGTCCCGTCCAACACGCTTTGTATGGCTTCCTGATAGCAGCCTACGACGGTGGCCACATATTCCGGTCCCCGGGCACGTCCCTCGATTTTGAACACGCGTACGCCCGCCTCCATCATCCGGTCAATGAAGCGTACGGTCTTCAGGTCTTTCGGGCTCATGATGTATTTGTTGTCGATTTCCAGTTCCATGCCCGTTTCGCGGTCTTTCACGATGTAGCCCCGGCGGCAGATTTGCATGCAGGCCCCCCGGTTGGCCGACCGTCCTGTGTTGTCCAGACTGAGGTAACATTTCCCGCTGACGGCCATGCAGAGTGCTCCGTGACAGAACATCTCGATACGTATCAGCTCTCCGCCCGGACCGCAAATGCGTTGTTCCTCTATTTGCCGGTGTATGTCGGCCACCTGCGTCATATTCAGTTCGCGGGCCAACACCACGACATCGGCAAATTGGGCATAGAATTTCAACGCTTCGATGTTGCTGATGTTCAGTTGGGTGGACAGGTGTACCTCCTGCCCTATCTGTCGGCAGTACATCATGACGGCTACGTCCGAAGCTATGACAGCGGAGATGTCGGCTTCCTTGGCTGCATCTATGATGGTACGCATCAGCGGAAGATCCTCGCCGTAGATGATGGTGTTTACCGTCAGATAGCTCTTGATGCCGTGTGCGGCACAAGTTTGTGCCATTTCCTTCAGGTCGTCAATGGTGAACGTACTGGCCGAATGCGCCCGCATGTTCAGGTTTTCGATGCCGAAGTATATGGAGTCGGCTCCGGCTTTGATGGCTGCGGCCAATGATTCGCGCGAGCCTACCGGTGCCATGATTTCAAAATCTTTTCTCGTCATGGTGTGGGGTTTTGTTTGCAAAGATACGCCCTTTTCCCGACATACCGGAGACGCGGTAGTTTTTTTTGCTTTTTTACGTTCTCTTTGGGCTTTCTTTGCCGTTTCATTGAAGAGGTTGCTGACCTTGCTTCCCGCGAAGGTAGGCTTCGACCCAGCAGAGCCAAATAAGAAAACTTCGTTTTCATTTGTCTCTACTCTCACCTTTCACTACCTTTGCACCCATGAAAATAGGAAATGTGGAGTTCGGGCCTTATCCCGTGTTTCTGGCCCCGATGGAAGATGTGACGGACATCGGTTTCCGTCTCTTATGCAAGCGTTTCGGTGCGGCGATGGTATATTCCGAGTTTGTGGCGGCAGATGCCTTGGTGCGCATGGTGAACCGCAGTTTGGAGAAACTGGCGGTGTGTGATGACGAGCGCCCCGTGGCCATCCAGATTTACGGCAAGGAACCGGGTCCGGTGGCCGATGCGGCCCGTATCGTGGTGGAACGTGCCCGTCCCGACGTGCTCGACTTGAATTTCGGTTGCCCCGTGAAGCGCGTGGCGGGCAAGGGAGCCGGGGCCGGCATGTTGCAGAACATTCCCAAGATGTTGGAAATCACGCGGGCCGTGGTGGATGCCGTGGACATTCCCGTCACGGTGAAAACCCGTTTGGGATGGGATGAAAGCAGCAAGGTGATTGTGGATTTGGCCGAACGTCTTCAAGATTGCGGCATCCGGGCGTTGACCATACACGGCCGTACCCGGGCGCAGATGTACACCGGCGAAGCGGACTGGACGCTCATTGGTGAGGTGAAAAACAATCCGCGCATGACGATTCCCATCATCGGAAACGGTGACATCACTTCGCCCGAACGTGCCCGTGAGTGTTTCGACCGCTACGGGGTGGATGCCGTCATGGTGGGGCGTGCCACTTTCGGCCGCCCATGGATTTTCAAGGAAATCATGGATGTCTTGAATCCGGAAAGCGTGTCGGTTGCGCACGAAGCCGTGAAGAGCGGCTATCCGGTGATGAGTGCGGACTGGAAGATAGACGTGCTCAAGGAGCAGGTGCTCACCAGCGTGCGCCGCATCGACGAATACCGGGGCATCCTGCACAGCCGCCGCCATCTGGCCGCGTCGCCCGTGTTCAAGGGAATCCCCAATTTCCGTGAGACGCGTATCGCCATGTTGCGTGCCGAAACGGTGGACGAACTTTTCGCCATTCTGGAACGTGCCCGCGAGGCGGTGAGGCAGGTTACGGATTGAAAGCGGGAGGCGGAAAATCACCTTGCGCCAATCGGAAAATCAATCTCAGCCGAACGAAAAATCGTTTGGCTGAGATTGGAAAATCATTCGGCTGAGATTGATTTCTGCCCTTGGGTGATTGTCGTAATTCATTGTATATCTGTATGCTTAACAGTCTATAACCGAAAAGTTTCTTTTAGCCTGTCCATGACCTCGTCCGTAGATTCCTCGTCCATGAAATCCAACATGTCATATCGGGCATAGACACTGCCGGATTTAGAATGGTAAATGTTTTCGGGCATATGGATTAGTTCGCGGATGGTGGCTTCACTGGTGTGCATGGCATTGCCTGCGGGTTTCATCTTAAAGATAAGCAATGACTCACATTCGTCTGCCGGGGGGAAAGCGGAAGAGTCTTTCTTCTTGTAACTTTCAACCGTGGTTTGGTAACTGCCCGTATCGCTTACTTGAATGACAGAAAAGCTTTTCCCTTTGACGCTTCCCAAATAGAACTCCAGGACATGGGTATAAATCAAATCCCACGCCCAATTATCGGGGGAGAATCCGAAACAAGAGCCGGAAAGAGCTTTGTCGGGGGATTTGATGGCCCTGAGCGGGCTACAGAAAAGGCGGCGGCACTCTAACTTGCCGGGTAACAGCCCGAACGTCGGCATGACCTTTTTGAATATGACTTCAAAAATGGCGGTCTGGCATTCGTTGATAAGCCTGTGTGCGCTACGGAATTCCCGGAGCAATTCTTGTCGTGAGTCTGTCATCTTTTCCATATCGTTCGGATGGTGTCTGAGGTGTTGTTTGTTATTCCGTAAGGACTTATCTGTCCCAACCATTTGCGAATCCGGAATTCATGATATAATCCGAAAGCCGATTCTAAATCATGAAGGATGCGGTAGGCCGGAGTGTAGGGCTTTTCTTGCTCTTGTCGTATGCAAATCTGATTTAGGAGGCTGTTCCAAGAAGATTTGTAAATCCGTCCCAACGGCGTGTGGAAGGCTTCGGGCGAAGTGTTGCCGCCCAATGCGATTAATAGGAGAGGCTTGTTTTCCCCGTGCGTTTGTCCGTTGACGAAGGCCTGTATCTCATTTTTCCACTGCCCTTCGTATTGCCGGTAGGATTGTACGTCCTTGCGTTTTATTTCGACAAGCAGGTTGAAGTATTCAAATTCCAAGAGAAGGTCGGGCTCTACATAGCTTTCGTTGGATGTATGTTCCGTTTTGTTATAATTGGGCCAAAATTCATAATGAAGCAATTCCCCGCCTTTTTGAGGCATGGACTCGTTGTCGAAGCAAGAGGATCGCAGGATTTGCCATAGTGTATTTGCGGGCAAATAGAGTAAAGGCCCAAAGATTAAGGCAGTCCGCTCATCTTCCGCCCCTGATTTGTGTTTTATGCGTGCGTGTATCATACGGTGTCGGTCTTATTTCTTTGAAAGCTGTTCTTCCAATGTCTGTATCAGTTTGTCCTTGAAGACAGGGTCGGGGGCTTCTTTGGAGACGAGCCGCCCTTCCTTGTCGAACAGGCCGTAGGAGGGGTAGCCGCCTTGGCGGAGAACGGCCTCCACGGCCTTTTGCTGTTCGTGTGGCAAATTGTAATGTACGGTTTGCGGCCCCACGCACTTATACTCCTTGATGATTTGTTTCCAAGAAGTGTCCGAGGTGTTGTTGGCGAAGTATAAAAATATGACATCCCGTCCTTTCATGGCTTCCTTCACGGCAGGAACGTCGTTTTTTATCGCGTGTTTACACGGACTGCACCATCCGCCCCAGATGTCGGTGTAGACCACTTTACCGCGATAGGGGGCGAGGATGCGTTTCAGAATCTCGTTTCCGTCGGTCAGTCCGGCTACGATGTCGTTGCTTTTGAGTGAACCTTGGAAGTCGAACGGTCTTTGCTGTTCGCAGACGTAGAAGTCTTGCTGCCGTGCGACGGTCTCGCGCAATCCCGGTGTGTGGATACGGCTTATGGCTTCCTGTAATATCTTGTCCGGCAATGGGGTATGGCTTTGTTCCAGTGAATAGAGTGTGGAAAGGGCTGAGGCGAAATCCTTTTGGAAACCGGATAGGGCAAGGCGGTCGATGGTGTCCCATTCTTCCCTCAGGTTCGCGATTTTGAAAAGGTCCATGAACGAGTTTTTCTGGACGGAAGCTTCAAGTCCTTTTACGATGTCCTCGTGGTTTTGATGGTAGGTACGGACAAGGGCTGTATCTTTTCCTTCTCTCGATTTTATGCGTGCTTCCATCGCCAATGTATGGTCGATGAGCTGCATGAGGCTGTCCGGGACTTGCAAGTCCCGGTGTTCTTGCATGGCTTGTTTCAGCCGTCTCAGGTCGTATGCGATATTGCCGTGTTTGTGGGCTTGGTAGTTATGATAGTTGATGTAGTTCGAGATGAAGTTGGAATAGCGGGAGTTTACGGTGGTCGGCACGGGAGGCATCTCTTTCATCAATGAATCTATCATGTCCAAGATGCCGGGAAGCAGGTGGTCGTTTCCTTGTGCATGGCTGTCGTAGGATTGTGTGATTAGCCTTCCGAGGCTACTGTAATACAGGTCTTCTTTTGCCAAGGTCCGGAAGTCTTCCGAAAGATTCGGATGCTTCTTGAGAAGAGCGTCCAACGCGTGTTCCTTTTCAGCCAACCCTTTCCGGATTTCGCTCAGGCAGACGCTGTCACTTACCACATTGGGATACCGGAGAGTTTTCGGTTGGACGAAAAAACTTTCCTGTATGTCCGACAACTCATGGTTGATTCTTCCATTCTCGCCCATCATCAAAAACGAATTTCCTTTTATCCACAGGAAACATTCTGACTGAGGACTAAGCAGAAGGGAAAACATATGAGACTGGATGCGAAAAAGCACTTCTGTCCGCCCTAAAACGGGGATGCTTAACTCGAACCGTCCGATGGAATCGGTTGGGACATTGGCTATCTTTTGCGTGTCCTGAAATCTTTCATAGTAGATATATTCCAAGTTTTGGTTGGGAAAGTCCGGCAGGTATCCTCTTAACATGACGCTGTTTTCGTGGAATTGGCACGGTCGGGACGCGGCTGTGTCAGCCGGCAGGTAGGAAAGGATGCTTTTCGCGCTGTTCCACAACCGGTAGGTCTGTGCCTTTCCGTCGTCGACGGCGATGGTACAAACGGAGTCGTTTTGGTAGCGGATTTCCAATTGCAAGGTTTCTTTGCCGCTTCGTAAGGTGACGGCGGTTTTCTTTCTGCCTTCCTTGACGGCGGCATATTGCCATTGACGTGCGTCGTGTACGGCAAAGTCCTTGAAGAATCCCCATTCCCACGCGCCGGTCGCGGCGTTAAGCCAGCAGGCATAGCGGTCGGTTTGTGCCTGTATGCCTACGGCGGCGCAGAGCAGGAGGAGAGATAGGATAATCTTTTTCATGATGCTTTCTATTTGTTGAGCTGTTCTTCCAATGTCTGTATCAGTTTGTCCTTTTCGTTGGGGCGAGGAGCATTCTTGGTGACGAGCCGCCCCGCCTTGTCGAAGATGGCGTAAGAGGGATAACCGCCGTTCAAGAGTATGCCTTCTACGGCTTCCTGTTGTGTGCCGGGCAGGTTGTAGTGTACGGTTTGTGCGCCTACTGAGCCGTATTCCTTGATGATTTGTCGCCATGTGTCGTCCGGTGTACGGTTGGCCAAATAAAGGAATACGACGTCGCGCCCTTTCATGGCTTCTTTGATGGCCGGGACGAAATCACGCATGTGCCCCTTGCACGGGCCGCACCATCTGCCCCAGATGTCGGCATAGACCACCTTGCCGCGATAGGGGGCGAGGATGCGTTGCAGAATTTCGTTCCCGTCGGTCAGTCCGGCCATGATGTCGTTGCTTTTCAGCGAACCTTGGTAGTCGAAGGACGTTTGCAGTTGGCGGGCATAGAAGTCTTGCCGCCGGGCGACGGCCTCGCGCAACACGGGAGTTTGGATATGCGCCATGGTTTCGCGCATCAACGGTTCCGGAAAGGGGGTATGGTCACGTTCCAATGCCTCCCATGCCAACAAGGTTCCGGCAAGGTCTTTCTGGAAGCGGGTCCGTATGGAAGACTCGAGGAGTTCCTGGTATCTTAACAATTCTGCGTTTCCGATGATTCGGGGCTCCCGTTCCCGAAATACCGGAAACTGGTGTATTTCTCTCGCAATCTTGAAGTGGTTTTCATTATATGCCTGCATGGCCGTGCTGTCAGCCGGATTGTCGCGGGAGAACTTTCGTCCCATGTCCACCGTCCGGTCGATGAGTTGCAAAAGCGTGTCGGGGAGATGCAAGTCTTCTTGCCAGGGCAGCACTTGCTGCAATTTCTCCAAGTCTATCATGACGGCAAAACGGCCGAGGAATTGTTGGTACTGGTAGTAGACGGATTGTTGCAGGAAGCCGTGGTAGTCGGGGAAGATGGTGTAGGGTACGGGCGGTATGGTATGGCATAAGGAATCAATGGCTTGTATGATTTCCGGGGAGAGACGCTTTTCACCGAAATCCGAAAGGTTGTAGTGTTGGTAGGCGAGACGGTGGAGGGCACTGTAACGGATTTCTTCTTCTTTCACGGTACGGTAACGCCGGGACAGGTTGGGGTGTTTGCCGATGAGGCTGTCTAATTGCCGTTCACGGCGTGCCAGTTCGTGCCGTACCTCATTGAGGCAGGTACGGTTGTCTACCGAGTGGATGTCCCTTTCGGTCGGAGAGAATACGTCTAAATTCATTCCGATAGCCAACAGTTCGTTGCTCGTCCGTGCGTCTTCCCCCATCAGGATGGGAGTACGGCCGTTCATATATAGGTAGTAGTCTTGTTCCGGACTGAACAGCAGCGTGAACGTGCGTTCCGCGATGCGGCAAAGGGCTTGTGCCGGTCCGAAGGCCGGGAAACGCAACCGGAAACGTCCGAGCGAGTCGGTTTGTGTCTGGAATTTGGGATATTCGGTGAGTTGGGGCATGGAACAGGTAAAAGTGGCATGCTCCATGCCGGGCAGATAACCGCACAATGTGACGCTGTCTTCCCGGTAACTGCATGGTTGCGGCGGCGTGTCGTCAGCCGGCAGGTAGGAAAGGATGCCTTTCGCGCTGTCCCACAGCCGGTAGGTCTGTGCCTTTCCGTCGTTGACGGCGATGGTGCAAACGGAGTCGTTTCGGTAACGGATTTCCAGTTGCAAGGTTTCTTTACCGCTTCGTAAGGTGACGGCGGTTTTCTTTCTGCCTTCCTTGACGGAGGCATATTGCCATTGACGTGCGCCATGTACGGCAAAGTCCTTGAAGAAGCCCCATTCCCACGCGCCGGTCGCGGCGTTAAGCCAACAGGCATCGCGGTCGGTTTGTGCCTGTATGCCCACGGCGGTGTAGAACAAGAAAAGGGATAAAACAGCTTTTTTCATGGTGTATTTATCGGTTGAGTTGTGTTTCCAATACCACTAAAAGGAAGAACAGTGGCGTTACGGTTATTCGGATTTCCGTTTCAGTATCACGCGGCTGTAGTTTCCTGTGGGGCTTTGTCCCGCTATAAACGCTTGGTTTTCGTCCAATTCACCGATGAGGTCGCCCAATTCGAACTCCAAAGTCTTGTTTGCGGGATTGAAAGTGATCGTAGCTTGGTACTCAGCCATTTCGCTATAGCCGTCTAACACAGTGATGAATGCCTTGTTGCCGATGACTTCGTTGAGAGTTATCTTGTTTTCGGATACTCGCTGTGGTGAAGTGGTGGCAAGGTTCATCCATCCGTCGGCTGTTCCGCCATCTCCTTTCACGGAGTTGGCGTTGTAGAAATCAAGCTTGAGAGTGACGACGGCGGCTGGTATGTCATCATCATAGTAGTCGTTGTGGATCATTTCATCGGTCCAACTCCAAGTGCCGCGGAAAGGTTGCGAGTAGTCTTCTTCTGTGACATCCGTCGTCTTTTCAGTAGGAGCGTCGGTTTCGACCATTTCGGCTGTGGGCTCGTTAGCGGTTTCGGGTTCATTACCGGATTCATCTCCGTTTTCAGGTGTTGTCCGGTCCGAGATACGGTCGAGTGTGAATGTTACGGGGAAGATATAACCGTATCCTCCGCATTCCAATTCAGGCGTATCCTCGTTACCTACGGTGATGTCTATTTTTGCACTGTCCGTCCGGAGGGAAAGTGTGGCCGGCACGATGATATCTTTGTTTTCCAATTCGTCCCACCATGTCAGTTCGAGCTTGGCCGTATTGCCCTCCACCTGGACAGAGGCCACGTTGAAACTGATAGAGAAGAACCCCATCTCTTCTTTGCTGCCGAAATAGAATGTGCCTTTTGTGGAATCGCTTTTGAGGTCGAGGATGAGTTCGGCGGCTTCGGATTCGTTGTCGAATCGCCATGTACCCGAGAATTTGTCCTTAGCGGAAGAACCACAGAAAGCCATGCAAATTGCTGTAACGAGGATGGCCAAAGCGATACCACTGTAAAGGAGGAGCTTGTTCCTTTGTGAAGGGCAGGATTGGGGAACGCTGTTTTCGGTATCCGGAGTGTTCGTATGGGATGTGTACAAGGAGGTGTCTGTTTGGGCTTCGGGGGTAAAGGAAGCGGTTGCAGTTGAGTTCTCATCTTGTGCATTGGTTTCCTCTACGAGACGCCCCGCATGGATGTTGACCCATCCGAGGATACGCAGCACGAACTGCATGACAGACCAATAGAGCATAATGAGGCCGAAGGCCAATACCTCAAGCCCTACGGCAAAAACGGTACCCTTGATTTGACGGGAGATTTCATCGAAGCCCGTGTACATAAGGTTGTTGAAATCTATACCTTTCGTAAAGAGAAGAATGCTGACCACAATGACGGCGGCAGCTACGAACGGCATCCAAATCAAGTTGATGTTGTATACGGCGGATTTGCGTAGCTGTTCGGCACCTTTGAGAGCCGGTTTGCTCCACGTCGCTTCTTCACGGAGTTCTTCAAAAGCCGATTTGAGGAGGATTAGCGAGATTATCGTGCATACGAAAGCGCCGAACCGAAATAACCAACCGAAAATGACGGGTAGGAAAGAGGCTGGGAAGAGCAATAGGGTGGCTGCGATTTCAAAACCGCAAGCAGTGGAGATGCGTCCCACCATGGCTGACGCCTCGTAATTCTTTTGTATCGACTTAAAGCCATTCAGTCCGACGAGGTACAAGATGTAGCCTATGATAGTCAGAGTTTGTGCGCTGAGAGTGAACGGTTTTAAAGGCAATTCTTCTTCGCCAGCCGCTTTCAGCAAGTCGTTGGCAGTGTCTATGGCAATGGAAGCCGTTTGTAGGATACCGGCCACCCAACCGGCTATGGCTACGATGATAACTCCCGTCAGGATGAGGCGGGTATGTTTGGTCCAAATTTCGTTGTTGTACATACGGATAAGGTATTAATAAGGTATAAAAAGGAAAATTATTTCAATCGGAAGTGGACGGGGAGGGTGTATTTCACCCTAACCGGTTTGCCTTTCTGCTTGCCGGGTGTCCACTTGGGCATGGAGGATACCACCCTGAGGGCTTCTTTGTCGAGATAGGGATTCACGCTTTTGGTCGCTACGGTGTTGCTGATACTTCCGTCTTTCTCCACGCAGAATTGTACGACGACTCTACCTTGTATTCCGTTTTCCAAGGCTATTGTGGGATACTTCACATTACGGGCGATGTAGGACATACAAGCAGACAATCCTCCCGGAAACTCCGGCATTTGTTCCACTGTGTCATAGATGTTCTCGTCTTTCTCTGTTTCCGAGGGCTGCTGTTCCGTACTGGGGATTTCCGTATCCGCAATGGCGTCCTCCACGATGTTCTGGATTTCTGGTAGTGCGGGTGGAGGAGATACCGTTTCGACTTTTTGGGCGGCTTCGCGCCTTTCGTTTTCCAAAATCCGTGCCAATGCCTCGTCATGGATAAAGAAACCGTTGAACGAGGATGGTGCATAGCCCTTGAAAGCCGACACGATGTCGAACTTGAACGATTTGCCTTCCGTGATGGCAGGGAAGATGTAAGCCCCGGCTATCTGTACCCGGTTGTTGGGAAGCAGGTACATCATATTGATGGTATGGGAAGAAGATGACTTGGCCGCCTTGCCGTAGATGCGGAACTTGTAGCCGCCTGACGACGGACCGAGACAGAGGATTTGCGTGACGTGCCAATAGCGGTCCACTCCGGCATCGGTCTTGTGAGGTACTTTCACGGGATACGCCTTGGCGGGCAGTTTTACGGTAGTTTGTGCATGGCTTCCGAAGGTAACGATAAAAAGCCACACCAATGATACGAAAGCCACAATTGTCTTTTTCATAAGTTTCATCAGTAAATGTGGAAGAATTGATTCCCAAACACGCTGTAAAGGTAGCGATTTTTCTCAAATGGAAGTATGCTGAAGTATATTATTTTTGCAATATGCCTGCTTTTCACCATTTACGTATCTTCTAAAATGCTTTTGCTGTTCTCATTCTATTTCTTTTTGGTGCTTTCTAAGACCACCTTTTCGTATAGCCTTTTTAGGTAAAACGTATAAATAAAAAAACATTCCCCCAAAGAGAATGTTCTTAACTTTTGTATGGAAAGAATTTCTCTATTGGGGGAATGTTATCCGTATCGGATTTTCCGACAGTCTATTTGCCGCAAGTCTTGCTGCTGAATGCCGTTAGCATCCAAACCATCTTTTCCTGTTCTTTCAGGTAGTCGCTCATCAGCGATACCGTTACTTCGTCTCCGGCTTCTGCTGCCAGATCAAGAACCTTTCTTTCTTCTCCGATAAGATGACCGTAAGTAGAAAGGATATGTTCTACGGCTTCACTACCACAGGTTACGCCTGAAATTTCCTTGATTCTTGCCACCTTCAAATAATCACTGAATTTGTTTGAGGGGACGCTGCCCAACGTTAAGATACGTTCTGCGATCTCATCGATTTTCTCGGCTGTATCGTTGTACAAGTCCTCAAATTTACTGTGAAGAACGAAGAATCCATGTCCTTTGATATCCCAGTGAAAACCACGGAGGTTGGTGTAATGAATCTGGAAGTCTGCCAATAAAAGATGTAATGCCGTAACGACGTCCGCTACTCTTTTCTCGTCCAAATGCAAATAATTTAAAGTATTCATAATGTTTCTGTTTTTGAGAATTAATATTCTGTTTATTTTGTTTGATGTGACAAAGATAGGCTATAAACATACGCTTGTCAAACAGATAATTTCTATCTTTGCATAGATTGATTCTATATCACTTTTTAAATCCTTGTTTGCTATGACTTTACAACAAATGGAATATGTCTTGGCTGTAGACCGTTTTCGCCATTTTGCCAAAGCGGCGGAACATTGCCGGGTGACACAGCCTACTCTGAGTGCCATGATACAGAAACTGGAGGAGGAGTTGGGAACGAAAATATTCGACCGGGGACAACAACCGGTTTGTCCGACGCCTGCCGGAGTCTTGGTCATATCCCAGGCTCGTAACGTGCTGTTCCAGGCAGGACGTATAAGAGATATAATAGAAGAGGAAAAACATTCTATGTCCGGAACGTTTAATTTAGGAGTATTGCCCACGATAGCCCCTTATTTATTGCCTCGTTTTTTTCCACAGTTGATGAAGAAATATCCGCAACTGGATATCAGAGTAGTGGAAATGAAAACCGATGTCATCAAGTCTGCCTTACGTACCGGAGAGATAGATGCCGGCATCGTGGCCGGTCTGTCTGATATGGATGAGTTTGACCGTGTACCCTTGTTTTATGAACCTTTTCATGTATATGTTTCGCGCGAAAGTGAATTATTCGGGCGTGAAGTGATACGTACTTCGGATTTGTCGGGTGAACAACTGTGGCTGTTGGACGAAGGGCATTGTTTCCGCGACCAGTTGGTACGTTTTTGTCAGCTTAAAGCGGCGAAGGCCAGTCAGATGGCTTACCATTTGGGAAGTATGGAGACATTTATGCGTATGGTAGAGGGGGGAAGAGGGATTACCTTTATTCCGGGACTGGCCGTGTTGCAGCTCAGTGAGGCACAAAAAGAGTTGGTACATGCCTTTGCTATTCCTTGTCCGACCCGTCAACTCATTCTGTTGACGCATAAAGATTTTGTCCGGCAAACATTGAAAGAAACGCTTGTTCGGGAAATCCGTAGGGCTGTTCCTTCAGAAATGCAGGAACTACACTCTACCCAGGTATTGGTATAGATTGCGTCTATCGGCTCATTTATATTTTCAATCGGATTTGTAGATTGGATACGGAGGAAATGGTTTATTTTTGTAACGAACTAAAACTTTAAAAGATTATGGAACCGATTATCAATTCACAACTTCCTGAATTCAAAGTTCAGGCGTTTCAGAATGGAACTTTCAAGACAGTGACAAACGAAGATGTAAAAGGCAAATGGGCTGTTTTCTTTTTCTATCCGGCCGATTTTACTTTTGTATGCCCGACGGAATTGGTGGACATGGCTGAGAATTATGATCAATTTCAGGCCATGGGCGTGGAGGTCTATTCCGTAAGCACCGATTCGCATTTCGTACACAAGGCATGGCATGATGCTTCGGAGAGTATTCGGAAAATCCGGTTTCCGATGTTAGCCGACCCGACAGGGGCTTTGTGCCGTGCGTTTGGCGTGATGATAGAAGAAGACGGTATGGCCTATCGCGGTACTTTTTTGGTAAATCCTGAAGGTAGAATCAAATTGGCCGAGATACAAGACAATAACATCGGGCGCAATGCAGACGAATTGTTGCGTAAGGTGGAAGCTGCGCAATTTGTGGCTACACACGATGGGGAAGTTTGTCCGGCTAAATGGAAGAAAGGGGCCGTCACGTTGAAGCCGAGTATTGATTTGGTCGGCAAAATTTAGTCACATAGGATTAAAATGTATTTACTCAGGTGCGGGATTTCTTCCTACACCTGAGTTTCAGTTACTCGTCTAAGGAAGGCGTGTTTATGCCGTTTCCTCTTTGGCCTTGAAAGCCAAAGCGTACATTTTCATTTGTTTGAGCATGGCTACCAGACCGTTGCTTCGGGTGGGCGAAAGATGCTCTTTCAGTCCGATACGGTCGATGAAGTAAAGGTCGGCATCGAGAATCTCTTGCGGGGTATGTCCGCTCAACACCCGCACCAACAAGTCCACAATGCCTTTTACAATCAGCGCGTCGCTTTCGGCGCGGAACACGACTCGTCCTTCCCGGTAGTCGGCTTGCAGCCACACCCGGCTTTGGCAACCGTCTATCAGGTTCTGTTCGGTCTTGTACTCTTCGGGGAGTGGTTCCTGCCCGCTGCCCATGTCGATGAGCAACTGGTATTTGTCCATCCAGTCATCGAAGCCGCTGAACTCTTCGATGATTTCGTCTTGTACTTCGTTAATCGTTTCCATTTTATTGGTTTTCGTTATAAATCACTTGGGTTACCGTCTGCCCCACAGCTTTCAATACCTGTCGGTCTATGTGCTCCATATTGTCGTTTACCGTGTGCCACGTGGGGCCGAACCCGGACGGGGCATCAGTAAAGTAAGGGATAATATCGATGCACGGGATACCGGCTATCTCGTTGACCGGTACGTGGTCGTCGGTGATATAACCCCCGTCACGCATCGGGAAGAATTGCCCGTATCCTAATTGGGCAGCCGTGTTCCAAACCAAATCGACGACTTGTGAGGCGTATCTTTGGGAATATCCTTCTTTGGAGAAAGTACTGCCTCGCCCGCCTACCATATCCATCAAGATGCCGAAGCGCGCCTGATAACCGTATACATGCGGGTTGGCCGCCCAATATTGCGAGCCGAGGCACCATGACGAAGCGTCTCCGGCCTGGTCGGACCATTGCGGCACGCCGTAGTCTTCCGCATCGAAACAGATAAAGTCTATTCCTATTTCAATGGGATGGAGTTGGATGAGCCGTGCCATTTCCAACATGACGGCCACATCGCTGGCTGCATCGTTGGCTGCCAACACCGGTTTGTGCCAGTTGGCAGAGTCCGGGTCGTTGTCGGCCCACGGACGGCTGTCCCAATGCCCGCAAATCAGTATGCGTGCTTTTGCATCGGGATTATAAGATGCGATGATGTTACGGGCTTTCAGGACCGTACCGTCGTATGCCTTCACGTCTGCATATTGGTCGGTGACGGTCGCGCCGAAACTTTTGAATTTCTCGGCAATGTACGTACCGCAAAGACGGTGGGCTTCCGTATTCGGTACACGAGGCCCGAACGCACATTGTGCAGCCGTATAGGCGAAAGCACTGTCTGCATTGAATTCCGGTGCGGCAGCCATAGGAATGCTGTCGGTTGTGCCTGTTCCGTTTCCGGTTTTATGTCCGCAAGCCGTACAGACGGATAGAAAAACACCGAGGACAGTGCTCCATTGCAAGTTTAAAATCGTTCTTTTCATGAATCTGTTTTGCTTATTCTGTTTTCCGGTCAGCAAGTCCTGCTGTCTTGCACGAGTTGCATGACCCTTAGGAAATTTCCTCCCCAGACGCCGGCTATGTCCGTGTCATTGTACCGTTCGGCTAACAGGCGGCGGGTGAAGTTGATGACTTCCGCTGCCGATGCGCATCCCGGTATTCCTCCGTCACCGTCGAAGTCCGTTCCGATGCCTACATGCTCTACGCCCATGATGTTTACCATGTGGTTCAGGTGTTCTATGGCATCGAGGATGGAAGCCTCACCGTCTTCGCGCAAGAAGCCTTTATAGAGAGTGACTTGGGCCACTCCGCCTTTTCGGGCGAGTGCCTTCATCTGTTCGTCGGTCAAGTTGCGCGGTACGTTGCACAAGGCACGGCAAGACGAATGGGAGCAGACGATGGGAGTGGTACTAAGTTCCAGCGCATCGTAAAAGCTGCTTTCCGCTCCGTGGGAGAGATCCACCATCAATCCTAAGCGGTTCATTTCCTGCACGACCTCACGACCGAATGCGCTGAGTCCGCCGTGCTCTCCTTTCCCTCGCGCCGAGTCGCAAATATCGTTGTCGCCGTTGTGGCATAAAGTCATGTACACGATACCCCGGTCACGGAAGTGACGCAGGCGGGAGAGGTCTTTCCCGATGGCGTATCCGTTTTCGATGCCCAACATGATGGCTTTCTTGCCGGCATTTTTCAAACGTAGCAAATCGGATGGAGTGTAAGCGAGGTCTACTCCCGTACAGTGGGCTGCCGCCATTTCTTCTATTTGTGTCAGTATGCGGTCGGCTTTTGCAGTGGCGGCCTGTAAAGCCTCGTCCGTCCGTTCGCCTTGTGCCAGATAGGCCACCATAATCGTGGCATCCAACCGGCCTTCCGTCATTTTATGGAGGTCGACGAGGATGTTCGGGTCCCGTTGGTCAAAATGAATGCCTTTGTGGAAAAACATAGGGGTATCGCAATGGCTGTCCAACGTCAGCATCTTCCGGTGAAGGGCTTTGGCTTCGCGGAAAGAACCGGCTTCTTCACATAGCCACCGGAACAAAGGCATCATGCTTTCGTCTTGTCGCAGGATGAAACATTCGGGATGCCATTGTACGCCCAATACCGATTTATATTCCGCCGACTCCACTGCTTCGATAAGACCGTCCGGCGACGTGGCGCAAACCCGCAGGAGAGGACCTGTCTCCTTGACGGCCTGATGGTGGAAAGAATTGACTGCGACCGGTGCCTCGCCAAGCAAGCGGCGTAAAACCAAGCTGTCAGCGGTAGGCTGTATGGTATGCGACGCATACCTTCGATCCAGTTGTTGGTCGTGTCCGAGCAGTTGCCGGTCCGGCTGTTGGCTGTAGATGTCCTGATAGACAGAGCCGCCCAATGCCACGGTGAGCATTTGTATACCCCGACAGATACCCAACATCGGAATCTGCCGGTCGTAAGCCAGACGGATAAGCAGCAGTTCGGCCAAATCACGTTTGTAGTTGACACTGTGCAGTTGCGGAATCGGTTCTTCGCCGGTAAACAGCGGGTTCAGGTCGCCTCCGCCCGAAAGCAAAAGGCCGTCTATATGCTCCAACACATTGGCCAACGCATCCCGGTCCTCAAAAGGAGGGATGATGACCGGAGTGGCTCCCGCTTTCAGTACGGATTCAAAATAACCTTCGGCCAGTTCGCACCCCTTTTCTCCGAAATTGCCCGTAATGCCGATTACAGGTTGTTTTTTATATCCCGGGAAGCGGTTGTGGTATTGGCCGTAAGCGGTTTCCCAGTCGAAGTAACCGGAACTCATGAGAGTTATTTTTTATTTAAAACGATAGGAATTTCTTTATTGATGCTCTGTTCCAGTGAAATTAAGGTTTCGGTGGAGATTACTCCCGGAATTTCTTGCAGCTTGTTGTTCAACAGTTCCATCAGATGGGCATTGTCGCAAGCATACAGCTTGATGAGCATAGTGTAAGGTCCGGTGGTGAAATGGCATTCCACGACTTCCGGAATGTGGTTCAGTTCCTCTACTACGCGTTTGTACATCGAACCGCGTTCGAGAATGACACCCACGTAGGTACAGGTGCTGTAACCCAATGTCTTGGGATCTACGTGGTATCCCGAACCTACTATGACACCGAGGTCGATGAGGCGCTGTACCCTTTGGTGGATGGCCGCGCGTGATACGCCGCATTCCGCAGCCACATCTTTAAATGGAATACGTGCATTTCCCGTAATGATTTCCAGGATTTTCTTATCTAAATTGTCTATCTTCTCCATGGGTCTGTTTTTGTATTGATTGAACATTTTGTAAGCAAATATAGCCGTTTTTCTGCAAACTGCATGCGGTTTTAACAAAAAAAGACGCCAAAACGTGTTTTTGGCGTCCTTTTATAGAGAATAGTTCACTTATTTTTCAATTTCCAACAGTTCAACCGTAAAAATCAATGCGGAGAAGGGTGGAATTTTGCCGGCTTCGCGTGAGCCGTAACCCAGTTCCTGTGGAATGTAGATTTCCCATTTGGAACCTACCGGCATCTGTGTAAGTGCTTCCGTCCAACCTTTGATGACTTGGTTGCAGCCAAAAGTGGCCGGTTGCTTACGTTCGTATGAACTGTCAAAAACCGTACCGTCTACCAAACGTCCTTCGTAGTTCACTTTTACTTTGGAGGTGGCGGTAGGAACCTCCCCGTTGCCTTGGGTCAATACCTTGTATTGCACTCCCGAGGGTAAGGTCCGTACGCTGTCCTTTTTAGCATTGGCTTTCAGGAAAGCTTCACCGGCACGGCGGTTGTCGCCATACTTGCGTTCCATGTTTGCGTCATGGTAATACTTCATTTGCTTTTGGGCCACTTCCTCCGCTTTTTGCAAGCTCATATCCGTAGGTTGGCCTGCCAGCATCTTGCCGAATCCCTCCAAAAAGAGGTTGCGGTTGAGGGTTTTCACGGAGTCGTTCCCTGCTATCTGTTTGTCTATGCCCGGGATGACTTGTTCCTCTACTTGCTGACGAATCTGCAATCCGGCACTGTATGCCTGCAACTTTTTGCGTTCGGCTTCCGAGAGCGAAGCGTTAAAACCTTCGATGAAGTTTGCCATATAGGCGGTGTCCACGTTCATACGGCTGGTGACGTAGTTTTTCAATCCCTGCGTGTTAGCCATACCCATGGCATAACTGAACGTGTCTACGGAACATGTATCCACCCGGACTGTTTCCGCTTTCTTGGCTTTCTTGTTTTTTCTCTTTGCGCTACCGTCGAAGCAGGCGAGGACAGCCAAGGAAAGAACCGCATATTTTAATCCGTTCATCTTCCGGTCTTATTTTTTGATGCTCAGCAATTCGATTTTGAATTTCAAGGCAGAGAACGGTTTGATTTGGCCGGCTTCTCTTTCAGCGTATGCCTGATCCTGCGGGATATATACCATCCATGTCGAACCGACGGGCATGTGGGTCAAAGCTTCGGTCCAGCCCGGAATTACCTGATTGCAACGGAATGTGGCCGGGCTCTTGCGTTCGTATGAGCTGTCGAACACCGTGTCATTGATAAGCTTGCCTTCGTAGTTTACTTCTACACGGCTGGTGTCTGCCGGAATTTCACCGTTACCTTCTTTGATGACTTCGTAATATACGCCGTTGGCCAGTTTCTTGATGCCGGCCTTCTTGGCGATGTTCGCCATGAACTCTTCTCCGGCTTTTTTGTTGTCGCCGTAAGTCTTTTCAAGGCTCTTGGCTTTCACTTCCTTCATTTTGGCCTGGGCCAGTTCCTGAGCCTGTTCGAGGGTCATTTGGCCGCCTTTTTCCATCACACCGGCAATGAAGCCTGCCAGGAAATTCTGCAAACTGATGGTCTGGGTAGAGTCGTTGCCGAACACTTCGTAGTTGATACCCTTGATCATTTGCTGGCTCACTTGCTGACCGATTTGGATACCGGCATAGTAAGCCGTTTTCTTCTTGTCGTCGCCTGCGTTGGCGCCTTCGTTCAGACCTTTTACGAATTCAGCCAGATAAGTGGTGTCCACGCCGAGGCGGTTTACCAGATAAGGCTTCAGTCCTTGGGTCTGCGCCATACCGATGGAATAACTCAAAGAGTCTACGTCCGTTTTCATGTCTGCCTTCGGAGCCGAAGAAGAACAAGAAGAAATGAGTGCTGCCAAACCGGCAGCCGCGATAATACCTGTTTTTTTCATTGTTGTTACTATGAATTAAATAAAATTTTAAAGTACTTTAATGAGTTCCACATCGAAAATCAATGTGCTGTAAGGCGGGATGGAATTTCCTGCGCCGCCTGCACCGTAGCCCAGTAAGTAAGGGATAAAGAAACGGTATTTTGCACCTTCTTTCATCAGTTGGAGGCCTTCGGTCCATCCGGCGATTACTCCGTTGAGCGGAAAATCGGCCGGTTCGCCGCGTTGCAGGCTGCTGTCGAAGAGCGTTCCGTCGATGAGCATCCCTTCATAATGGCAACGCACCTTGTCTGTCGCTTTGGGGCTTTTGCCGTCGCCTTCTTCCAATATCATGTATTGTAGTCCGGAGGCAGTCGTGACTACGCCCTCTTTCTGCGCGTTTTCCTTAAGGAATTTCTCGCCGTCTGCTTTCGCTTGTTTGCCTTTGGCTTCCTTTTCCTTGTTCATGGCTGCTTCTTTTTCCTGAAAATATTGGGTCACGATACTTTGTGCCTCGTGGTGCGATACGGCCAGTTCTTTGTTTTCGAGTACGTCTTTGATGGCTTGTGCAAAATCATCGATGCAAAGGTCTTGCGCTCCCATGCTTTTGAGTTGCTGCCCGATACCCAAGCCCAATGCGTAACTTACTTTATCCATTTGCGGTGTTTTTATTAAAATGTTCTTACTAAAGCCGCAAAGTTAATTGAATTATTTGACCTTTAGGGTGATTTGCTTGTATTTTTTCCTATTTTTGTAGGTAAAAAACTAAAATAGATGAAAAAAGTTGTTGTTTTGACAGGGGCCGGCATGTCGGCTGAAAGCGGTTTGAGTACGTTCCGGGATTCAGGCGGGCTGTGGGACCGCTATCCGGTGGAGGATGTGGCCACTCCCGAAGGATATGCCCGCAATCCGGAGTTGGTCACCCGTTTTTATAATGAACGCCGCCGTCAGTTGCAAGAGGTAGAGCCATGCCGGGGACATGTGTTGCTGGTGGCCATGGAGCAAGATTACGATGTGACGGTCATCACGCAGAACGTAGACAACCTGCACGAGCGTGCTGGCAGTACGAAAGTGATTCACTTGCACGGCGAGCTGACGAAAGTCACGTCGAGTCTGGAACCGGACAATCCTAAGTACATCCGTGAGCTTCGCCCTGAAGAGTGGGAAGTGAAAATAGGCGACCGTGCGGCAGACGGCAGCCAGTTGCGGCCTTTTATCGTTTGGTTCGGCGAGGCGGTACCGATGATAGAGACAGCTATCGACGTCACCTCGACGGCCGATATTTTTGTAGTTATCGGCACTTCCCTGAATGTTTATCCGGCGGCAGGGCTGCTGAATTATGTTCCGTCCCATGCTCCCATTTATGTGATAGACCCCAAGCCTGTGGCAGGAATCCATGGTGGGGGACGTGTGCATCATTTGATGAAAGGAGCTTCCGAAGGGGTGGAAGAGCTTATGGCTTGTTTGGAGAAATAGTTTGCCGTGCCTCTCTGTTTCGCCCGTCTTGCCTCCGTTTTTGTGAAAGAGGGAGAAGGGGTAGAGATACGTCTTTCCCTCCTCCAGGGATTTTGGGAAAACATGCTTCATCTTTCAGGTTTCACCGTAATAATCTTGTATCTAATGAGTTATGAACTGAAAGATGATTCAGTCATCTTTCAGCCCTGTTTCAGTCGCGTCTTGTAGAGAACCGGAAACCGTTTGGCACACGGGCCACTTTTTTTCTCAGCCAAACGAAAAATCAATCTCAGCCGAATGATTTTTCGTTTGGCTGAGATTGATTTTCACCTCTCTGCATGACGGAAGTCTGAAAGATGGCCGAACCATCCTTCAGGGTGTTAATGTGTTTGTTTCCATAGATTTATGTATCATCCTGAAAGATGAAGCATGTTTTTGGAAAAACTATAGGAGGGGAAGAGAATGCCCTTTTATGGCTTTTTGTTAAAGGATTTTAATTTTGTAATTTCCCGACAGGTAGTTTTGTGTCTTCATACGTATATACATAAAAAAGGTTAAGCGGATGAAAGGTATAGTTTACTTTATTGTTTTATGTATGTGCTGTGCTTGCCGTTATGGGAATACAGCCGTGGAAGAAGCTTTAATATTAGCCGGAAAGAACAGAGGGGAATTGGAGGCGGTGTTGGAATATTATCGTGAAGATTCGTTGAAAACGAAAGCCGCAGAATTTCTCATTGGAAACATGCCCGGTCATTATTCGTTTGCCGACACAGTGTCGGTAAACCGTTATTATGATGCCGTAGATGCGGTATTGGATTCTTTGTCGGGCCGCCCGATGGAGGAAGTGAAAGGTGTTCTTGAGCGTTTGCCATTCCGCATGGACGACATTGATTATGGTAAAGTGGAGGATGTGGAAATCGTTACGGCGGATTACCTGATACGGCACATAGACACCGCTTTTGTACGATGGAAACATGGGGCATGGGCAAGGCATTTGGATTTTGACGAGTTTTGTGAATATCTCTTGCCTTATAAGATGGAAGAGTTCCAATATTTGGATGGTTGGAGGGATTATTTGTGGGAGGACTACCGGGGAGAGTTGGATGGGTTGAAATATAGCGATTTGTATTGGAACTCGGCTTTGCAAGCATCCCTTATCGCCAACAACAGTTTAAAAAGACGGTTGCATCCTCATTTTATAGAATCTGCCATTGTTCCGGTGTACCGTCTCAGGACACGGATGAGGCTGCCTTGCGGAGTGTGCGATGATTATTCCAATATCACCGTTTCCGTGATGCGCAGCTTGGGGATTCCGGTGGCATGCGATTTCACACCCCACTGGCCGGTCCGTGCTTCCGGGCATACGTGGAACGTGGTCAAAGGGAACAACGGGAATAACCTGACTTTCGGGGGAGCTGATACGAATCCCGACCAACCCCATAACTTCGATGAAAAGAAAGCCAAGATTTTCCGGCACACTTATGCGGCAAACCCGGAGTTGAAACGACTGCATGAAGAAGCCGAGTATGTTCCAGAAACTTTCCAACTGCCATTCATGAAAGACGTGACCCGGGAATACATGGATTGCAAAGATGTGGAGGTGGTTTGCCATGTTGGAACGGGCTATGCCTATTTGGCCGTGTTCGACAAGGAAACCTGGGCACCGGTGGACTTTGCCCGGATGGAAGATGGGAAGGCGGTTTTTCAGGATGTGGGGCTGAACATCGTCTATCTGCCCGTCATCTTTAATTCCAAAGGGGAACAAGAAGCCATCGGCCATCCTTTTCTATTGGAGTATGACGGTCATAAAAAGGAATTCATAGCGGATACACTGACAACGGAAAAACTTGTGTTACGCCGGAAATATCCGGCTTTTCCTTACGTGCTGCCATACGCAGGCCGTCTTGTCGGGGCTGAAATACAAGCTTCTGACAGTCCTGATTTCGAGGTGGCAGATACGTTGTTCCGTATTACGGACGGTTCGGCTTTGGGGCATGAAATCTGGATTGCCGATACGGTAAGGGCTTACCGGTATTGGCGTTATATCCAACCTTGGCACGGCACACATTGTAACATTGCTGAGGTTGCTTTTTATGAACGGGGTAGTCATGAGGAAATCCGAGGGACTATAATAGGAACGGATGGTTCTTGGGGCAACAATCCGGAAAGGACGAAAGAAAAGGTTTTCGACGGTGACCTGCTGACTTATTTTGACGCACCCATACACTCCGGTGGTTGGGTAGGGATGGATTTCGGGAAACCCGTATCGTTGGAAAAGGTGCTTTGCACGCCGCGTGGAGACGGTAATACCATAGAAGTCGGTGACCGTTATGAATTGTTTTATTGGTCCAAGGGACATTGGGTTTCTTTAGGAGAACAAGTGGCTACTACGGTTAGTCTCGTATATGAAGACGTGCCTGTGGGCACGCTATACTGGCTGCGGAATCGGACGAAAGGAAAAGACGAACGAATCTTCACTTACGAGGAAGGACGGCAGGTGTGGTGGTAAGATTCGGAATAAAGAATGTAATCTCAATATGAATAATCATGAAACGCGAATATGATGTGAAAAGGGAAATGCTATTGGTCTTCCGGAACATTGTGGTTTCCTTGTTCAAAGGAAAGGATGTTTTTCGTATCCGGAGGCAGTTTCTTGGCAAGGGAATATCTCTTGTTTTTAGAACGTGTGCGAAAGGTTTATCCCGGTCTGACCAAAGACGACGTGTTCATCATGCTTCTTGTACGGATGTCTTTCAAGAATACGGAGATAGCCCGGTTGTTACATGTGAAACCGGCATCTTTCAGATTGCGGAGGTGGAGGTTGAAGAAAAAACTGGGAGATTCCGGCATGGATTTAAGGAGTATGATAATGAAGTTGTAGGCACTTGGGCGTGTTAAGGACTGTAAAAAGCGTATACAAATTAAAGGTTAATACAGGGGCTTCAAGCACAACTTCCTTTTATGTCAAAATAATGCTACTTATCTCGAACAGGCTATTTAAACGATTCGTTTTATAGCCTGTTTTTATATTCGCCTACAAACTTTTCAAGTTCATAAGTGATTTGTTGTATTTGAGGATTTGGTGTTTTTTCAGTTCTTTTTATGTCTTCCAGTAGTACTAAGGCATCTTGGTATGCTTTTTCCGTTTTTCCAATACGTTGGTAGAATAAAACTTGTGCAAATCGCATTTTTATGTTTTTGGGTGACATGTGTATGCCCAGTTCCAGTACTCGGTTGGCTTCGTTTAGTTTCCCCTCGTCTTCATATACCATGGCCAGATTGTGTAAAAAGGAGATATCGCAAAAGTACCGTTCGCCTTGGTGCATCAGGCCATAGGCTTTTTCTTTATTCTCGTTTTGATGATTCCATTCGGCATAGGAAACCAAAAAACGGCCGTTTCCGTTGAGCCAGGGGTAAGCCTTTTCAAAGTGCTTACGGCTTGCTGCGATTTCCGTTCCTTGCTTGCCAGATGCTAAGCCTTTTTCCCAACAAAGGTAGCTGTATGTGCTGATGGATGCTCCCAACCAAAGGACGAGGGAAAAGCATACTGTAACTCCTTTGGAAATCCCAATGGGAATCTTTATCCCCATAGCTTTCTTTTCAGTTTGGTTCAAGACCATGCCGCAAAATAAAATATAGATGGCTGCCACGGGGATAATCCTGAACGGGAAATAGGAACAGGAAAGGATTTGGAAAGTCAGGAGTGGGTAAAACAGTTTGGAGTGGATTCGATGGGCTTTTATGAGGACATACACAGTAAATGCGATGTACAGGCACAAGGGGAGGAGGCCCAATCCGACTCCTACGTTCAGAAATTCGTTGAATGGCGAATGTACGATGTCGTAATTCAAGGTGGAGGCTAATTCGGGGTGTGTCATGGTGAACAAGGATTGTTCTTCCGGATAATACCTTTCAAAAGCGCATGTTCCCCATCCAAAGGGATTTTTTGCCAGCATGTGGCAACAAACCATCCATATATAAAAGCGTCCCAATAGTGATTCAGGATGCCAAAGTGCCAATAACACAATGAGGATGCCGAGGAAAAGGCTACAGGCCAATAGTGTTTTTAAAGGCAGTTTGAACTGGGCGGCGGCATAAAACACAATGGTTAAAATAGAGGCTATGAGGGCCGTTCGGGCTTGCAAGAGGACAAACAAGAGGAGTGTGAGGGCAAGCAGGCCTAACCGGTATGTTTTCTTTTTGGGGGTGAGATAGCAGCATGGAAGCAGGGAAGCCAAATAAGTGGATAGCATGTCCGGGTTGCCAAAAGTGCTGCCTATTGTGAAAAGGCTGTTGTGATTGGGTATCCATGAAAAATATTGGAAGACACAAAGCAAAAGGTGGGCTGAGATAACCCACGGGGCAATATGGGTCCATTGGCCGGACGGGTCGGTGGTACCGTTCAGGCGGAGGAAATAGTAAAAAAGGAAATAAGCCAACGGCCAGAACGTGTCCAAAATGTTGTGTGTTCCTATGCCGTGGTAAAGGTAGGCGCATAAAATAAGCGTGATGAAAAGGTCTGCAAGAGAGATGTAAGTTACGTTCTGTGTACAATGGCGATTCCGTTTTTTGAAAGCATATAGGATGGTTATGAATGCAAGGATGAATTCAAATGCGAAAACTTTCACGTAAAAGTTCGCGTTTAACATTCCCGTTGTGGTGAAGAAAGATATAAGGAAAAAGAAGACGTTGACCATATAAAAATAGAAATTTAAGTTAGGATGCCCAGACATAACTGAGTGCATCCCAACAAACTGTAGTTATTTCCTTTTTCGAGCAAAACACCTACATATAGCAACTTTGGTTTTCATTGGTAAGTACTAGAAAATTAATGCTTATATAAAACCACCCCTACCTATATGGAGGAAGGAGGTGGTTTTAAAAGTCTTAGTAAGATTAGTGTCGAATCTTTTTCACAGCAAAGTAAACAGCAACGTATAATATGGCCATAGAGAGGATACTATACCAAATGGATGGTACTTCGCGGTCTTGTAGCGTTCTAATGAGATAAACAGTTGTATAGTCAATAGTACACACCATTAAAAAGAGTATAATATGTTTCTTTATTTTCCCCATTGTTGTACACCTTCTGATATTGAACCCCTCGCTCCACTTGCCAATCCCCCCATGATTGCTCCGATTGTTGTTGCTCGCGCTCCCCCTTGTTTACCAATCATTGCGCCCTCTATGGCTCCTACTGTGGCTTCGCCAGCATCTGCTAAGACAATGTCTTCGAGTCCGCTTTCTTCCCATTCTTCGGTTACCGTGTCACAAATGTCATCCCAGGTTTCGCCGATTGAATTCCAAGTGTCTTCCCACCAACCTTTTTTCATGGATGGAGGAATCAGTTTTCCGTTTTTAATAGTGAAAGCGTTAAGTTTTTGATCATCATATAAGGCCATTAATTCTGGTTGTCTCATACCGATAGCCCATTTCTTATAATTGGCAGTCCAATAAAGATAGGAGTGGTAACAAGTACTGGTGCCGGCGTATACTGCTATCAAGTCGGTTTCCGACAGAGTGGATTGGGCTTCGATGTTGATGTCATTTAGCTTTGCCAACAATTTTTCTGCATTCAAATCCTTGTCATCCAAAGCTTTCCTTATCTTGTCCATGAACGGTTTGACTTCCGGAGTGAGGGCAGAAGCATAATCTTTTTTTGCTGCCACTGTGTTTTCCGATTTAATGGCACGTGTTTGTACGGTACTCGGCTCATAGCCCTCTTTCTTTAGGTAATTGTCAAGTCCTTTGTTCATCACGGAAAGGCATTCGTTTTTGCTGAGAATCCGGGCGGTTTGGCCGGAACGTTTTTGTACTTGGTGGTACTTTCTGAATTCATTGAAGGCTGCCTCCAATCCTTCGTTGTGCTTTTCCCCGATTTCAGCGTATTCTTTGGGCATCATCAGGTTCTCCACTTGTGGTTTCTTCACCTCTACGTCTTCGTTCATTGTACATGCGAAGAGCAAACAGATACTCACCATAAAAATGGTACTACTTGTTAAGACTAACTTTTTCATTTTGTTTTATTTAAAAATTAACACAACAAAGTAACAAATATATTAGAATAGCTTCCAAATAGTAAGCGTATACAAAATATGCTCCTTTTAATTTGTATACGCTTTTGGCAGTCTTTAACTTGTAGCAGGGGTAAAACGGCAAGTGTAATATTACGACATTGGCTCGAAAAACTCTTAAAGAATACTAATACTTTTGTTCCCTATCGAGTGGTTTCCCATTGTCATACGTATAATATATAAAAGACAAGCAAATGAAACATAAATATAAGAACGGTATAGTGGAAGCCTTTTCTTGGACATGGGGAATAAGCATGCTGGCTTTAGGGCTTTATTTTTTGGTTGAGAGGAACAGTTGGGCTGTCGTTTGCCTTTCTGTTGGCGCACCGATGTTTAGAACCAAGTTGTGGTGGGCGAGGATGGGGTATTGTATCATCATGATGGGGCTGCTCATATTTTGTGTATATGTATCCTGCTCCGGAGGCTTTTGGACTGCTGATGAGGACTGAGTGTAGATGACGGTTGTTTGATGTATTGTCGAATATAAATTCTAAATAAATGAAGGGTATTTTATGTAGGGTAAACTGTGTGGTATTCTTGATGTGGAATATGCCGATGACAGCACAAGTGGTAACCAGTGTACGACCGGAAACGTGGAAAGAACAGTTGGAGTACGCTCTGAAGCATCACGGGGAAGAGGCTGTGAAAAGACGGGATGGAAACGAAACGGGGCTCTATCTGAAAGGATATACTTACCGTGGAACGATTGATTCGGAAAGAGAATTGGAGGAGGTGAAGTCACGCTTGTTTTCGGACGTGGCCAACACAGTGTGCTATTATGACAATATCCATGATGCCTACGACGTGGTGAGCGTGGGGCTGATGAGGTGCTTGTCGGGCGTGATGGGGCGGCCCGTTATGATTGACGTCATTCGCGGCGATTGTGAAAAGGGGATGCATGCGGGCATGGAAACCATTGAACTGGAATGGTGCAGGAATGGCAATACCTACCGTTCGTGGGCTGTAGCGGAAAAAGGGGGACGTATTGTTTTTGAGAATATAGGTTGCCTTATTGCAGACATGGAAAGTATGGTACAATGCGACAGGGACAGCGCGGAATCGGAAAGAGAAAAAGTATTCGAGAAGTCCTGCACGTTGAGTAACTTGTTGGGGATGGAACTTTATTCTTATCGCATGTATTGCCGCTCTTCCTTTGGCGAAGACGGAATTTTGAAGTCTGTCCAAATGCGTGCCAAGCAGTCTTTTGCTTTCGGGTGGCATTGTTCGGCTGATATTTATACGGAGGACGGGACAATAGACCAGGATGCTTATCATCTTTGTCACTGGAAGAATGAGGTCACCCCTCCTTGGGGCAGCACCGTGGGTGAAAGCGGAACATTTACACACAAGAAAGAATAATGGAACAAAGAAGAGGGCGAAGTTACATTCGGGTATGTGTGTTAAAAAAACAAAAGCAAACAGGCGTTTCCGCTGTTTTCTACCTAAAAAGTAGTATACTTGCACAAGTTATTGATATAAAAATGAATTTAAACCAATTAAAACGATGAAAAAGTATATTTGTACAGTATGCCAGTGGGTTTACGACCCCGAGGTAGGAGACCCTGAATCAGGTATTGAGCCGGGTACGGCTTTTGAAGATATTCCCGAAGACTGGGTTTGCCCGGTTTGCGGTGTGGGCAAGGATGATTTCGAGCCTTACGAGGAATAAGATTTAAAAAAGGACAAAAGCGAAATTGCTTCCGGCCTGAATTCAGGCCGGAAGCAATTTTGTTTTTAAGACCTCCCATTGTTCCAAAGCGTTTTTAATGGTCCATATTGAAACTCGGACATACAGTTTGTTCTATAGTGTATGTTAATGCTTTTTTGTTATAAGGTGGTTTTGATATATAGATATGATAGAAAAACCGGAAAAGTCAGATTGTAGATTTATCAATACCATTAATCACATAGGGCATGGTGATGGCGTGTTCTGCTTATTGAAGTATGGATTTTGTTAAGGTTGACACGCCTTTCGGATATCTTGTCCGGCTGTTATCCGAACAGAAGCTCCTATCACCTTTATGTAGCAGGTATTCAAAAAGATAGGAATCTATGAATCCGGCTTTTCCAGTTATCATTATTGTGTTTATATCGAAATAAGATATAGGTCTCACTCTTCAAAGGTAAGCAGATTATTATAATTGGCATTATATATTTGAAAATAATTGTGTAAAATTAACTGTTGTGGCTGTTTTTTGCGATATGAAATATAGATTTAATATAATAATTGTTTTTATTTTATTGACTTTATTTGCTATTCTCTTTTTATTATGGTATTTTTGTGGCACATTATAAAAATACGTATGACTAAGAGTGATAAGAAAATTTTGGAAGGGGCGTTTCGTCTTTTCTTAAATGCTGATTATGAAGGCGCCTCTACGTCCGATTTAGAAGCGGAAATAGGGCTGACCAGGGGAGCCATATATTATTCTTATAAGTCTAAGGAAGAACTTTTTAAAGCCGTCATAGATCGCTTTGTCTTGAACAAGCAGAATGTATTGCAGAAGACCGGTTTTAAGGAGGAGGCTGCCAAGTGGATTTCCTTGAAAGAATATCTTGAGGTATATATAAACGGGGCGAAGAATACGATTGAATCGATGAAGCCTTTTGTTTGGGAGGGGAACAATGGCTTTGGAGGTTACTTCAGCCTTTTATATCAGGCACATAAGAACTATGAAGGATTTGATAGTAAAATTTACAACCTGTTTTTTCATGAGTATTCTTTTATAAAGGCTGTAGTAAAAAATGCCATTAAAACGAAGGAAATAAGAGATTTAGATGCCGAGGAGGTAGCGCATCACTTGAGGTATATTTTTATTGGTTGTGCTTTTGAAGAGTCTTTTAATAATGGGCTTACGGTAGAAGAGGTACAGAAGCACTTAATGTTTTATTATAATATTATAAAGCGATGAATAAAGTTTATATAAATTGTTTAAGTTCGTTTTTGCCGAATGAGTCTGTAGACAACGAACATATAGAAGATTTCTTGGGTTACATCGAAGGAAAGAAATCACGTATTAAGTCTATTGTATTAAAGCGTAATGGCATTAAGCATCGTTATTATGCACTGAATGAGGAAGGAGCGGTGACCCATCGGAATTCCGGAATGGTGGTAGAGGCTATCAAGAAATTATCTTCGCTCGGGGGATGCATAGAGGATATCGATATTTTGTGTTGTGCGACAACGACACCGGATCAGTTGGTTCCATCGCATGCTTCTATGGTTCATGGGCAATTGAAATGTCATCCGGTAGAGATTTTCTCTTTTTCCGGTGTTTGTCTGACTTCTTTGCAGGCTCTAAAGACTTTGTTCAACGCCATTCGGTTGAATGAAAGTCATAAAGGTATTTGTACGGCATCTGAGTTGATTTCTCCTACATTCAGGGCTGTTAATTATGAGGTGCCCGAAGCCGTATGCGATGAGTTGTCCAATACTCAATATATGGAGTTTGAACGTGATTTCTTGAGGTTTATGTTGAGCGACGGTGCGGCAGCCTTGCTTTTGTCGGATCGGCCGAATGAAGCTGGTCTTTCTTTGAAAATAGAATGGGTGAAGACAAAATCTTATGCCAATGAGACTTCTACGTGTATGCGTATGGGAGGTGAGTTGCTTCCGAATGGGGAATTGAAAGGTTGGAAAGAGTTCGGCGACCGTTTAAATATCGGTAATTTCCTTCTCTGCCAGGATTTCAAGATTTTAATGAACGGAATGAAGTATTGGGTGGATTTTATAGAAGAGTGTATACAGGAATATGCTATGGATGTACATGAGATAAAAACGGTTATTCCTCACATCTCTTCGGCTTTTATAGGAGATGAACTGAAAAAGGAAATGCAAAGCCGTAATGTAGAATTATGGGATAACTGGTTTACGAACCTCTCTGAAGTCGGTAATATCGGGTCTGCATCTATCTTTGTTGCTTTGGATGAATACATGGCTACGCGTGCACAAAAAGGTGAGAAAATATTGCTGTTGGTTCCGGAGAGTGCGAGGTTTAGCTATGGCGCAGCATTGCTGACCGTTGTCTGATATTATCAAAGTTGATAAGTGGGGATAAAAGGATTAAAATCATGAGTTTTTAGGATTCTTTGGCTTCCAACCGTGCTTCCGTTACATTGAGGATACAGTCGGAGAGTTGTTCGCATTCGTTGATGACGTCCATATACATTGCCCCGGTCTGATAATTATACACACCGTTGTTTACGTCTGTAAAATTCAGATTACGTAGTTGATTGCGGAATTTATTGATTTCCCTTTCTATATAGTAGGCTGTGGAAGCCTCTCTTGGGGCTTTCCGGATGGATAAGATGGTTCGCATTTGTTCCAGTGCTTGTTCTGTCAGTTGAAACATTTGGTGAATGTGTTCCAACTGTTTTTCCGTGAGTTGTTGGGTGCTTCGATAGTTCCTCCGGGCAGTATGGGCGATATGATGGCAACTGTCTCCGATGCTTTCTATTTCAGCTACTTCGCGTAGCATGCCGCAGATTGCACGTTTAAGGTCTGCCGATGGCTCTTCGGTACTGACTTTGTTCAGGTAGTTGGCTATGTCTACTTCCATTTCATCGCAAATGTCTTCATAGTGTTCCACCAAGGTGAAAATATTTTTAAATTCCGTTTCATTGGATACGGAGAATAGGAAACGGGTTTGTGTGAACATTTTTGTGACGGTGTCGGCATAGTTGATGATTTCCTTACGGGCTTCCATGACGGACTGTTCCGGAGTGTCGAGTATCCCTTTGGTAATGAAACGCAACTGGCTTTCCTCTTCGTCGTTGTGTCGTGGTTTGGCCACCCAGCGGGTAGCCAGTTGTTCGAGAGGGTTGACCAAACCGATAAACAGGGCGGCGTTGCAAAGATTGAAACCGGTATGAAAGGCTGCCAAAACGTAAGCCAGATTTTTGTCGGCCGTCATGAGTTTTTGCGTCGGGTCGAAATGGATAAAGTCACATAGCAAATTGACGAAGTAAGGAAAGGCCAAAAACATCCAGGTTACGCCACTCAGATTGAAAACCAGTTGTCCGAGAGCCGTACGGCGGGCAGGCGTTCCGGCAGAAGATGCCGCACGGCAAGTGACGATGGCGCGGCCGATATTCTCACCCAGCACAAAAGCCACGCCGGAATAGATGGACCATACGCCGGTGGAACACAGGGCCATTGAAGTGGCCATGAGAACGGCCGAGGACTGTACGCCGAAAGTGACGGCGGCACCAATGAATAACAATATGGCGTATGAACCGTAATTCTCATGGGAGACGGCCAAGTAGCGGGCTATACCGTCAGGACCGGTCAGCGTCATGTCGTCGGCCATGTGGCAGAGCAGGCCAAGGCTCAGCAGGATGAAGCATAGGCCGAAGATAGAGTTTCCCAACGCATTCCATTTGCGGTAGTAGGTCATTATAAACGCCACTAATATCAAGGGGTAAATGTAGTTACTGATGCTGAAATTGAATTCGGCGGCCATAATCCAAGCGATGAATGTATTGCCTACTGATGCTCCCATGAGGATAGGCAGGGCTTGGACGAGTGTGAGCATACCGGCATGTACGAAACTGACGGTCATCAGAGAAGCTGCGGTGGAAGACTGTATCATGGCTGTGACCAATGCACCGGTGAGTAATGACGTGAAGCGGTTGGTGGTCAGTGAATCGAGAATATGTCTGAGCCGGTCTCCGGCCAGTTGCTGCAGACTCTCTCCCATGAGTCTTGTGCCGTACATCAGCAGGCCAAGGCAACCTAAAAGCTTTAAAAATGCTAAAACCACCATAAACAGTCGAAATATAAGTGAACGATAGTATGTTTTCTCCGTCCCATTGCCTATTTTTAAGGTGTTTATTCAAATCCCCGAAAAGCTTTATGGTACAAGAAATCAAAATACGTTGCAAAAATAATAAAAAAACTCTTCAACTCCCTATCGGAAGTACACTTTGGGATGCTTATCATGCGTTAAATCTGCAAATGCCTTACGGACCGGTCAGTGCGAAGGTCAATAATAAGGTGGAAGGACTTCATTATCGTTTTTATAATGATAAAGATGTGGAGTTCCTTGATGTCACTTCATCTTCAGGGATGCGTACTTATACCCGCTCGCTTTTTTTCGTGTTGGTAAAAGCTGTGAAAGATTTATTTCCCGGGTGTGTGTTGCGCATTGAGACGCCGGTATCGAGAGGGTACTATTGCGACTTGCGTATAGGGCGGCCGATAGAAGAGGATGACGTGACTGCCATTTGGCGTCGGATGCGTGAAATTGTAGATGCCGATATACCTTTTCACCGTATACAAAGTCCTACGGAGGATGCGATAGAAATGTTCCGCCGTCAGGGAATGACGAGTAAGGTGAGGTTGTTGGAGAGTTACGGTGCTATCTATACACATTATTACCAGTTGGATCAGACGGTGGATTATTTTTACGGTTCACTGCTGACGTCGACGGGAGGGTTGAAGGTGTTTGACGTAATGAAATATTATGATGGCCTGTTGTTGCGTATTCCGTCCAGGAAGAATCCTGAAAAACTGGAGGAGATGGTACATCAGGAGAAGATGCTTGAAATCTTTCGGGAACATCATCGTTGGCAGGAAATCGTCGGACTGGGTACTGTAGGTGACTTTAACAAAGCTTGTCAAGAGGGACGGACTACAGAATTGATCAACGTAGCCGAGGCATTACAGGAAAAGAAGATCGTACGTATTGCCGATGAAATACAGTCGAGGCGGAATCTGAAACTGATATTGATAGCCGGTCCGTCGTCGAGTGGGAAGACGACATTCAGCAAACGCTTGTCCATTCAGTTGATGGCTAACGGGATAAAACCTTATCCCATATCGTTGGATGATTACTTCTTGGATCGGGAGTACACGCCAAGGGACGAGCATGGAGAATATGATTTCGAGTCGCTCTATGCTTTGGATCTTCCGTTTTTCAACAGTCAACTGCAGGCTTTGTTGGCAGGTGAGGAGGTGGAACTGCCTCATTTTAATTTTCAGACAGGGGTACGTGAGAAGAGTGGGAAGAAACTTCGGTTGGAAGACCACATGATTCTGATTCTGGAGGGTATTCACGGTTTGAATCCTGAGCTGACAGCCCAGATTGAGGAACAATACAAATATCGTATTTATGTCTCGGCCATGACGACCATCTTGTTGGATGCGCATAATTATATTCCGACTACGGACAACCGTTTGTTGCGGCGTATCATCCGCGATTACAAATATCGGGGTTATTCGGCCTTGGATACCATCCGCCGCTGGCCCAGTGTACGCGAGGGAGAAGACAAATGGATTTTCCCTTATCAGGAGGAGGCCGATGCTATGTTCAACAGTGCTTTGTTGTTCGAACTGGCAGTCATTCGCAATCAGGCTTTGCCGATATTGGAGAGGGTGCCTGAAAATGTACCGGAGTATTCCGAGGCTTATCGTTTGCGTAAGTTCCTGCGCTATTTCGTACCTATGGCAGACGATGAAATTCCACCGACTTCCCTGTTACGTGAGTTTGTGGGGGGAAGCTCTTTCCATTATTAGGGATAGTTCATACGGCTTCCCTCCCCCCTCCCAAGAGTTTTACGAAATTGCCCATCATCCTTCAGTTTTTGATATAACAAATTCATAATAAGCTGATTACTGGATGAACGCTCATTTGACCATCTTTCAGCTATGTTTCAGCCGTACCTCGTAGAGAAGTGACCATCGCCTTGGTCATGACACTATTTTTTTCTGCGCCAAACGAAAAATCGTTCGGCTGAGAATGATTTTTCGTTTGGCGCAGAATGATTTGGCCTCTTCTGCATGACAGAAGGCTGAAAGATGCACACCTAATCCTTCAGCCCGTCAATAGGCTTTCAGACAATGGGTTACGGGACGAACTGAAAGATGAAGGTTTTTTTTAGAAATTTATAGGGGGAGAGAGTGTGTGTAGTCCTGTGTTTTGAGACTCGATTGTCATCATCTTATCACACGTTATATTTTTTGAAATTCTCTGCCTGTTCCAAAATCTCCTTGAATACCTCGTCCTTCTTTACAGAAGGATGGCCGTAGTCAGCCCAAGCCAAAATCAAATTCATTTTCGGTGTTGCCTTTATGTCATCACGGATGTGTAGGATTCACAAATATGCTAATACTGACATATTTTGGTTTTCTGTCTTTCGTTACTCTCAACATTAGAGGTGATTTGTTGTTACTAAGTATCTTAGATTTGTAACAAACTACTTTTACTGTAATTGCCACGGTTTAAACTATGGTTTAAACAAACTGCTTAAACTGTCGCTCAAACAAGGGATAAAGATATAAAAAAAAAGAGCTACTACCTGTAACTCTCTTTTTCAAGTGGTGCCACCAGGAATCGAACCGGGGACACAAGGATTTTCAGTAATAAATAGATAAGCATTGAAATTACTGCGTATCAATTAGATACTTGTTCCCTCTCTCTTATGGTTAATGCAGTGGATAAAACAAAGAGTATTTTCAAGTTAATACTAAGTTTATTTTTATATATAATAATTGTACTAATCTGAATATTGATTCTTTGGTTTCATAACCCGTCTCCTTTTAGTATAATAATGTAGAAGGGGAGTATTTTTGAATAGGTTTATAATCAATCAATTCATCGCAATGTCCCCGTATATATTGTGCTATCTTTGTCTTGGGATATTTTCTCACCGCAGTCTTATACATATTCCATTTGTATAAAGCATTTGCAGCTCTTTCTGTATCGGTAAATAACTTGAAAGCATTTCCTATTATTCTGTAGGAACGTTTGGCAATGTTGTCACGCAAATGTATTTGATACATGCTATGGAAAGGATAGCATATCCATTCTCCATCATAATATGATGTAAGCCTCCAACAATGGCTTATGGAATTTTGCAAACCACGGGCATATTCAAGCATGAGTTCTGCCTTGTCATTTGGATTTATTGCGTCCTTTATACTTTTTTCTAAAGCATACATCTTTTTTGCAAAGTCTAATTTATAAGACTTGCCATTTTGATTTTTTATATAACCACTACTAAACGCGTCATATTCAATGGTTTTGTAAATATTTCTTGTTTGAATAAAATTGTCAGGAATCAATGTAATGTATTGTATAGCTTCTTTATATTTCATTTCTGCAATGAGTTGTGTGCCAATAATATCATAGATATAATTTATGTCATTATAGCTGTATTTATATAAAAAATGGTCTAATTTGCATAATGGATTCCTCATCCTGTATGCCAACCGTTTGACATGCTTTACTCCTATGGAGTCCAGATTGATGAAAAAATCCGTCTGATAGTCATATTCATTGTAGTCGGACCATTTTGATGTCTTCCAGTTCGCATGGCTTCCTCGTAATTTCCAAATGCAGTTGTCTGCATAATTTAGATATTGCAGTGCACGGACTTTATATCCAGAAGTGATGCATTTAGGTACTATTTGCGAAATTACTATCTTCCTCATCATGTCATTCCAATAATACTGACTGAACCCATCCCTTTGTTCTGAAGCTTTCACAACTACTGTAGAGTCTAAATTAGAAACAATTTTTTTATGAAGCCACAATAAGTCATTGTAAAGGTAATCTTCCAAATAACTGTCATATTTAGGAGCACATTTGACAGTTAAGTAAGTACGGAGTACATGAATAGCATCTTTCAAGTCTTGGTTAGCTCTGTATTTTGAGGCTTGCCTTATAAAATTCAAAGCCACAGAACTGTATCCTTGCTTGTCATAAGTATAGGCTGCAAGATAATACCAAGCTGCCTTATATATGGCTGTCACTTTTGGAATGGTTTCCACTGCAAGCTTATTTAATGTAGAATAGTCATAGCTCTCTTTATACCCTTCAATAGTATGGATTATATATTGTAGCAAAGGTAATATTCTGCTGTCATTAATATCATTTTTGCATAATAGCGATAATAAATCCAAGTTATTATAAGGTTTTCCCTCCATTTGTAAGCAGAATATATAAGAATAAATATCTCCCACTTCAATGAACATCCTTTTTGCTATTTCTGTTTCTCCTAAATGAAAGAATGCGCCTGCCACATATCCTTTGGCCATGTTAAGGATAACCTTCTCTTGAAAATCCGGTTTTCGTTCCAACCAAAGATTTAAACACTCGCTGTACTGCCGCATAGATATAAGACATCTCATTATTTGAAGTGTATATCGGTCTAAAAGCCTTTTGGAATGATATTTTTTTGCTTGTGTGCAGATTTCAGCCAATGTCATGCTTTCATTGTCCCCTTTTACAGGATAATACCATTCAGAAGCCTGTTGGTTACGTACCATCTCGCATTTTTTTGTAAGTAATAGGTAGGATGTGACCTCTGTATCGTTATGTTTAATGAGCCAATGGGCAAATGCATTGTTGTATTGTGTGTATATTCCATTGCTCGTACAAGTATGGAGTTGGCTCAATTGCTCATAATTCCAATCATAAACAACCGCTTTTATGTCGGAAATAGGTATGTCTTTTGAAGTTATTTTCCCCCAATATAGGCAATTTTCTTCAATACATTTTTGATTTTTTTGTTTCAAATCTTGTTGTGGAGACTTTAATCCATTCATGTTATAGCCACAGATACGGAATGTATAATATTGTTCCGGTAAGTATAACCGGTCAAAGGGGCCACAAGCCAATGAATATAGACATGGCAATGTCAATAATAAAATGAAGAAGGAATGTTTCATGAACTACTATTTATAAATAAGACGAATATTTTCTTCTGAATATTGGGCTATGTTTAATGAATCCAAATGGTATAAGATGATATTGCGAGGATGTCGCCTAATTTTGGAAAAGGCCAATTGCTTTACTTTTATTATGTCTTCCAAAGGTGATGTCTCCAAACGAATAATGTCACCTTTTTTAAGGTGATGTCCTTCCAAATAGTGTTCTTTTGAAACAACGTATTTCCATTTGTCCATTTGCTTATAATACAATGTATCCGTAAAGTCAGTTTTGTGGAGAATAGACTTAAAGTCATTCTGCCGCATCCATATACCCCAAGAATATATGGGGAAAGCGACATCTAATGGCAACGCATATTCTTGTTTGGAACTTAAATAAGGCTTCACGTCATTATAATCCAAAATGGAATTTGCATTGGAATTGTATAATGAGCCGGTGTTATACAACATAAGTACTCCGTAATCAACAGGAGGGCATTCTTTCTCCAATTGGTGTAATCGGATAGTTGCACTAAGGCTTAGACTGTCTTTATGTAGTATGTTGCGTAAATCCTTACATAGCTTGAAAAAAGAGTCCTTGGTGCTGTTTGTCCAATCACAATCTACTTGAATCTCATGTATATTCCTTATTTTATTCCGTTTAGCCATAGCTATAATCCTTTTGTACATTAATTGGGCGAATGTAGAATCAGCGTTTATGGCTTTGGTGGTTATGTAAACGGTAGGTACAACCTCAATTTCAGCAGGTACGGTATCATGGAACAAAGTCGTGGCTATGGGAAGTGCCTTAAATAGGCCGTCTTTATCTTGCCCATAGTCAACATCAAAGAATCTGATATATATTTTTCTTATATCATGTTTCTCAATAAAGGACTTTTCATAATTATTCAATTGAAATTGAGTTTTCCAATAGTATATGGCATTGCATGGTTTCATATCCTTATCTTCATCAGATGCTTTTTGGAACTTCAAATACCAAACTATACTTGTTAACACAACAAGCATGGTGCATATTCCCATTATTATATACTTCTTCATTTTTGATTTGTTTTTAGAGTTTTCCATTTATTATTCCACAAATCTGTTGACCCACAGGGCCTTTGTCCACAAAGAACAGCATAGTATAAGGACATCCCTCATACTCAAATTTGAATTTGACAGCCTTACACTTCTTCAATTTATTATCCTTACAAAGGCCAACCTTCTTCCCCACATAATGGAATACATCATTAGTGCTAATGGAGTTCACATATTCAGAAAGAAAGGGTTGCAAATGGTCATAGACAGGTTTTGTATTCACTTCTCTTATATTACTTTCTGGAAGTGAATACATCGGCCTCTTTCCAAAATCGAAGAAAGCCAAGAATGCAGGACTGATAAGGTTGTGCTTCATTCTCTTGTCAAGAAGGAATACAAAACCAATGCCTTTTACTTTGATAAATATTTCATCCTTTTCTATATTCATATCCATACATGCTTTTGAATTTTGCTTTTTCTTCAATTATATCATCAGGTTCAAACTGTGCATATTCATCTTCTGACCTCAGTTCCCTAACAATTAGCGTAATCTTGATACATTATGGAAAGATTGCCCTTGTATCATTTCGCCTGTTTGAGCACTACAAATCATCACAGTAAAATTATCTGGAATAAACTTTGATTTTGCCAAATTGTACTCTTCAAATATTTGTAGTGGAACTTTATAACCGTTAAACTCTTGGATAGCAAGATATACAACAAGCTTTGTATTAGAGTCCACTTTTTCCTCTTTCTTGCGTATAATTAGTCCTGTATGGACCTCTTGATCTCCAATTGTTATAGATATCATCTCTTGGTTTCCAAACTTTGCCAATAAAATAATACCTTGTGCTTCCATAGAGTCTTTTGGAACTCCATTGCCATCTAGATAGACAATAAGGCCATACTTATAGACAGCTTGTTTCTCAATACTTTGTGCATTGGAGATAGTAGCAGATAATGCTAGGATTAGTACTATAAATAATCTTTTCATAACAACTATTTCATTTCCATTAATCTGCTATCAGCAGGACCAAAACTAGACATTCTGATATTTACATAACCTTCTGTGTAAGAAAGAAAAACGCCGACAGCTTGACCTTTATAATTAAAAAGAAAAACATCAGCTCCATCTGCATTTTTCTGATAGAATGGTCTTACTTGTCTCAATAAGTTTGCTGATGATTGAGGGGCAAGTCCACTTTTAGGAATTACAATCTGACAAACTATGCTCTTGTTATTCGTATTACCAGCAAAATATGAGAACCAATTAATTTCAGCATTAGCAAGATGAGCGTCCAAGGATTCTCCGTTCCAATATGTAACCAAAGTTCCTCTGCTGTTCCTTTCATAATACTTGTATTTCTTCATTGTTGACTCAAATTGGTCAAGGGTACAATTCATCAAGACAAATAGATTCTCAACATTTGGAATTACTGTGTAAATGTTTTCTTTCTTTGTTGTTTGCAATTCTTGAGCAGAACAATAAAAACAAGAGAGACTTAATAATACGATAGTGATTATTTTTTTCATAATTATAATTGTTTTGATTTTTC